>Ga0224500_10000088_pt1 | contig 65339 bp, 57 predicted proteins | sample SF_Oct11_sed_USG_FD_168126 | JGI IMG/M metagenome (GOLD analysis project Ga0224500, IMG submission 168126) | Sediment microbial communities from San Francisco Bay, California, United States - SF_Oct11_sed_USGS_4_1 | ecosystem: Environmental > Aquatic > Marine > Sediment | place: USA: California...
CGCGCTCAGCACCGCGACGAACTCGGCTCGCTCGAACGCCGCGCGCGCAGCGACCGGGCTCGCGAAGTCGAACTCCGCCTCGGCGTGCACGACGAGGTACGCCCGGCGCGGCTCGGCGAGCATCGCGTGCGCTGCCAGACCGCCGGGACCCGGCCGCGCGCCGGCCAGGTCGCCGCCGACCGCGTTCGCGCCGTCGCGCATGAACCCCAGCGTCGCCCCGGTGAAGCCGGCCAGAGCCTGCGCGAGCGCGTGCAACTGCGTCGCCTGCGCGTGCTGCTCGGCGAACGCGCCCAGCAGGACGAGCGGCCGGCTGCCTCCCGCGAGTTCCGCGGCGATGGCCTTCGCCGCCGCGCCGGGGACGACGCCGGCGAGCGCCGCGGGCGGCGCCTTGCCGCCGGCAGCTGCCGCGGCGACCACGATCTCGGCGAGCGCAGCCGGCACCAGCGACGGCGGCACGATGGCCTTCGCCGCGACCGGCATCAGCCAGTCGTCGTCGACAGCCGCGAGCTTGAGGACGCGCGTGCCCTTCCTTGCAGCCTGGCGGATGCGGTGCGCGAACAGCGGCTGCTCGCTGCGCAGGAAGCTGCCGACGACGAGGATGCGGTCGTGCCCGCCGACTGCGGCCACACCGGTGCCGAGCCAGCGCACCGCCTCGCCGCCCGGACCGGGGTCGACCTGGCGCAGGCGGTGGTCGACGTTCTCCGAGCCGAGCGCGCGCGCGAGCCGCGCGGCCAGCGCGAGTTCCTCGAACGTGGCCATCGGCGCGACCAGCGTGCCGAGCGCCGCGCCGCCGTGCTGGGCGACGACTCCCTTGAGGCCCGCCGCCACGCGCTCGAGCGCGGTCGGCCAGTCGACCTCCCGCCACTTGCCCCCGTCGTTGACCATCGGCGCGGTCAGGCGATCGTCGCTGTCGAGACCCTCGTAGCTGAAGCGGTCGCGGTCGGACAGCCAGCACTCGTTGACCGCCTCGTTCTCCAGCGGGAGCACCCGCATCACCTGGCGACCCTTGACCTGCACGACGACGTTGCTGCCCAGCGAGTCGTGCGGCGCGACCGACTTGCGGCGAGCGAGCTCCCAGCTGCGCGCGCGGTAGCGGAACGGCTTGCTGGTGAGCGCGCCCACCGGGCAGAGGTCGATCATGTTGCCGGACAGCTCCGAGTCGACCGAGCGGCCGACGAACGACATGATCTCGGAGTGCTCGCCGCGCCCGCCCATCCCGAGCTCCATGACGCCGGCGATCTCCTGGCCGAAGCGCACGCAGCGCGTGCAGTGGATGCAGCGCGACATCTCCTCGGCCGAGACCAGCGGCCCGAGGTTCTTGTGCAGCACGACGCGCTTGGGCTCGTCGTAGCGGGACTGCGTGCCGCCGTAGCCGACCGCGAGGTCCTGCAGCTGGCACTCGCCGCCCTGGTCGCAGATCGGGCAGTCGAGCGGATGGTTGATCAGCAGGAACTCCATCACTCCCTTCTGCGCGGCGACCGCCTGCTCGGAGCGCGTCCAGACCTTCATGCCCTCGGCGACCGGCGTCGCGCAGGCAGGCAAGGGTTTGGGCGCCTTCTCGACCTGGACCAGGCACATGCGGCAGTTCGCCGCAATCGAGAGCTTGCGGTGGTAGCAGAAGTGCGGCACGTAGACGCCGAGCTTCGTCGCTGCGTCCATGACCGTGCTGCCCGGCGGCACCTGCACGGCGGCGCCGTCGACCTCGAGGTTGAGCAGTCCGTCGGCCATTTCAGGCATAGGGCGCGACGACGCAGCGCTTGTGGTCGATGTGGTGCTGGAACTCGTCGCGGTAGTGCCTGACGAAGGCGCGGACCGGCATCGCCGCGGCGTCGCCCAGCGCGCAGATCGTGCGCCCCTGGATGTTGTCCGCCACCGAGTTGAGCAGGTCGAGGTCGTCGGGGCGCCCGCGGCCGTGCTCGATGCGGTCGACGATGCGCCACAGCCAGCCCGTGCCTTCGCGGCACGGCGTGCACTGGCCGCAGGACTCCTCGTAGTAGAAGTACGAGAGCCGCAGCAGGCTCTTCACCATGCAGCGCGTCTCGTCCATCACGATCACCGCGCCCGAGCCCAGCATCGAGCCGGCCTTGGCGATCGAGTCGTAGTCCATGTCGGTGGCCATCATCACGTCGCCGGGCAGCACCGGCATCGACGAGCCGCCGGGGATGACCGCCTTCAGCTTGCGCCCGCCGCGCACGCCGCCGGCGAGCTCGAGCAGCCTGGCGAACGGCGTGCCGAGCCGAAGCTCGTAGTTGCCGGGGCGCTCGACGTCGCCGGACACCGAGAAGATCTTGGTCCCGCCGTTGTTCGGCCGCCCGAGGCCGGCGAACCAGTCGCCGCCGTTGCGCATGATCCACGGCACCGAGGCGAACGTCTCGGTGTTGTTGATCGTCGTCGGCCGGCCGTACAGGCCGAAGCTCGCGGGGAACGGCGGCTTGAAGCGCGGCTGGCCCTTCTTGCCCTCCAGGCTCTCGAGCAGCGCCGTCTCCTCGCCGCAGATGTACGCGCCGTAGCCGTGGTGGTTGCCAAGCTCGAACGAGAACCCGCTGCCGAGGATGTCGCGGCCGAGGAAGCCGGCCGCGCGCGCCTCGGCGACGGCCTCCTCGCAGCGCTCGTAGACTTCCCAGATCTCGCCGTGGATGTAGTTGTAGCCGCGCGCGCAGCCCATCGCATAGCCCGCGATGATCATGCCCTCGATCAGCGCGTGCGGGTTGTAGCGCAGGATGTCGCGGTCCTTGAACGTCCCCGGCTCGCCCTCGTCGGAGTTGCACACGACGTACTTCTCGCCGGCGTAGGCGCGCGGCATGAAGCTCCACTTGAGCCCGGTCGGGAAGCCCGCGCCGCCGCGGCCGCGCAGCGAGCTGCGCTTCACCTCGGCGATCACGTGGTCGGGCGGGATCTTCTCGGCGAGGATCTTCCTCAGCGCCTCGTAGCCGCCGCGCCGGACGTAGTCGGCCAGCCGCCAGTTGCCGCCGGTGAGGCCCGCCATCAGGACGGCGTCCGGGCCGTAGTCGAGGAGGCCGGCGACCGCGCTCATTCCGCCGCCTCCCCTCGCCGCGGCCATCCCGGGGCCCCTTCGCCGCGCGACAGCGCCGCGCGCAGCTCGTCGAGCAGCGCGTCGAGCGCCTGCGGCGCCATCTTCGTGCACATGCGCTTGTTGTTGACCAGCAGCACCGGCGCGTCGCCGCAGGCGCCCATGCACTCGCCTTCCTTCAGCGTGAACGCGCCGTCGGAGGTCGTCTCGCCGAAGCGCACGCCGAGCTTCGCCTCGAGGTGCGCGGCGGCGTGCGTCGCCCCCTGCAGCGCGCAGGGCAGGTTCGTGCAGACGGTCAGCTTGAAGCGCCCCGTCGGCGCGAGGTTGTACATCGCGTAGAACGACGCGACCTCGTAGACCGCGATCGGCGCCATGCCGAGAACCCGCGCGACCTCGTCCATCAGCGGCTCGGAGAGCCAGCCGTGCTCGTCCTGCGCGATCGCGAGCGCCGCCATCACCGCCGACTGCTTCTGGTCGGCCGGGTACTTGGCGACCTCGCGGCCGATCCGCGCCAGCGATTGCCCCGAGAGCATCATCGGTCGATCGACCCGAACACGATGTCCTGCGTGCCGATGATCGCCACGACGTCGGCGATCATGTGCCCGCGCGACATCTCGTCGAGCGCGGCGAGGTGCACGTAGTCGGGCGAGCGCAGCTTGAGGCGATAGGGCTTGTTCGCGCCGTCGGACAGGATGTAGACGCCGAACTCGCCCTTGGGATGCTCGATGCCGGCGTAGACCTCGCCGGGCGGCACGTGCATCCCCTCGGTGAAGAGCTTGAAGTGGTGGATCAGCTCCTCCATGTTCGACTTCATCGCCTCGCGCCGCGGCGGCGCGACCTTGTGGTCGCCGGCGATCACCGGGCCGGGGTTGCGCCGCAGCCAGTCGACGCACTGCTTCACGATCCGGTTGCTCTGGCGCATCTCCTCGACGCGCACGAGGTAGCGGTCGTAGCAGTCGCCGTTGACGCCGACGGGGATGTCGAAGTCCAGCGCGTCGTAGACCTCGTAGGGCTGCTTGCGCCGCAGGTCCCACGGGACGCCGGAGCCGCGCAGCATGGCGCCGGTGAAGCCGAGCGCGATCGCGCGTTCCGGCGCGACCACCCCGATGCCGACGGTGCGCTGCTTCCAGATGCGGTTCTCGGTGAGCAGCGTCTCGTAGTCGTCGACGTAGCCCGGGAAGCGGCGCGCGAAGTCGTCGATGAAGTCGAGCAGCGAGCCCCGGCGGTTCTCGTTGAGCCTGGCCGTCTCGCGCTCGCTGCGCAGGCTCGACTTCGCGTACTGCGGCATCCGCTCGGGAAGGTCGCGGTACACGCCGCCCGGGCGGTAGTACGCGGCGTGCATGCGCGCGCCGGACACCGCCTCGTACATGTCGAACAGGTCCTCGCGCTCGCGGAATGCGTAGAGGAACGTCGTCATCCCGCCGACGTCGAGCGAGTGGCAGCCCAGCCACAGCAGGTGGTTGAGCAGCCGGGTCAGCTCGTCGAACATCACCCGGATGTACTGCGCGCGGAGCGGCACCTCGAGGCCGAGCAGCCTCTCGATGGCGAGGCAGTAGGCGTGCTCGTTGCACATCATCGAGACGTAGTCGAGCCGGTCCATGTACGGCAGCGACTGGAGGTAGGTCCGCGTCTCGGCGAGCTTCTCGGTCGCGCGGTGCAGCAGGCCGATGTGCGGGTCGGCGCGCTCGATCACCTCCCCGTCGAGCTCGAGCACGAGCCGCAGCACGCCGTGGGCCGCGGGGTGCTGCGGCCCGAAGTTCATCGTGTAGTTGCGGATCTCGGCCATTGCGCTACGCGAGCGCCGATGCAAGGGGCGAGGCGGGAGGGATGGACGCGCCGGGTCGCGACCGTGCCGCCTGCGCGCACGTCACGCCCGTGCGCTCCCGGAACCTTGTCCCAGGCGCGCTCGCCGCTCCCTCCTCGCACGTCCTCCCGCCTCTCATGGCTTCCCCGCGTACCCGTCCTCGCGCACGACGCGCGGCACGATCTCGCGCGGCTCGATGCTCACCGGCTGGTAGATCACGCGCCCCTGCTCGGGGTCGTAGCGCATCTCGACGTGCCCGGAGATCGGGAAGTCCTTGCGGAACGGGTGGCCGACGAAGCCGTAGTCGGTCAGCAGGCGCCGCAGGTCCGGGTGGCCGTCGAACACGATGCCGTAGAGGTCGAACGCCTCGCGCTCGAACCAGTTGATCGCCGGCCACAGGTCCACGAGGCTCGGCACGACGGGGAAGTCGTCGTCCGCGGCGAACGCGCGCACGCGCACGCGCTGGTTGTTCGCCACCGACAGCAGGTGGTAGACGACGGCGTAGCGCCGACCCTCCCACGCGCGGTTCTCCCACGTGGAGTAGTCGACGCCGCAGGCGTCGATCAGCATGTCGAAGCGCAGCGCGGGATCATCGCGAAGGACGCGCATCGCCGCCACGAGGCCGGCCGGCTCGACGACGATCGTGCATTCGCCGAACGTTACGTCGACGCTGCGCGCGCGCTCCCCCAGCGCCTCGCGCACCGCCGCCGCCAGTCCGTCCACGCGCGAAATCGAGTCCATCACTCCGGTCCCGAAGGGCCGCCCCGAGGGACCGATCCGCCGCCCTCAAAGGCAGCGAGCGAAGCGAACGCGGATGTCATCTGGCGATCGTGTTCGTGCGCCAGATCTTGTTCTGGAGCTGCAGGATGCCGTAGAGCAGCGCCTCGGAGGTCGGCGGGCAGCCGGGCACGTAGACGTCGACCGGCACGATGCGGTCGCAGCCGCGCACGACCGAGTAGGAGTAGTGGTAGTAGCCGCCGCCGTTCGCGCAGCTCCCCATCGAGATCACCCACCGCGGCTCGGCCATCTGGTCGTAGACCTTGCGCAGCGCCGGCGCCATCTTGTTGCACAGCGTCCCGGCGACGATCATCACGTCCGACTGCCGCGGGCTCGGGCGGAACACGATGCCGAAGCGGTCGAGGTCGTAGCGCGCCGCGCCCGCGTGCATCATCTCGACGGCGCAGCAGGCCAGCCCGAACGTCATCGGCCACATCGACCCGTTGCGCGCCCAGTTGATGACGCTGTCGAGCGTCGTCGTGACGAAGCCCTTCTCCAGGACGCCTTCGATGGCCATGGCTCAGTGCCCCGCGCCCGCAGCGCGGCCTCCCTGCACGCCCGTGCAAAGACCATGCGCCGAGCGTCGGCCGCCTGCGCTGAGCGCCTTGCTCGCATCCCCGCGCCGCGCGCGGGGCCCCTGCTCGGTGGCGCTCATCGCTACTCCCACTCGAGCGCGCCCTTCTTCCACTCGTAGACGAAGCCGACCACGAGGATGGCGAGGAACACCATCATCGCGGCGAAGCCGAAGAAGCCGATCTCCGGCAGCACGACGGCCCACGGGAAGAGAAACGCGATCTCGAGGTCGAAGAGGATGAACAGGATCGCGACGAGGTAGTAGCGCACGTCGAACTTCATGCGCGCGTCCTCGAACGCCTCGAAGCCGCACTCGTAGGGCGAGAGCTTGTCGGGATCGGGCCGGCTCGGGGAGACCAGGCTCCCGAGGCCGAGGAGCACTCCGCCGATCGCGATGCCGACGAGGATGAAGAGCAGGATGGGGAAGTACGCTTCGAGCATCGCTGCCGCGGCGCGCCCGGGCGCCGGGTTCCGGTGGATCCGCCTCGGCGTTCGCGAGGCCTGAGGGCCGCGGAACGCTTCGCCTGCTACTGCACTCGACCCTGGTGCCGACGGGGAGACTCGAACTCCCACGGCTTTCGCCACTGCCCCCTCAAGACAGCGTGTCTACCAATTTCACCACGTCGGCGTGTCCGTGATCAGGAACCAGGGATCGGTTGACGAAGGCCCCTCGCGCCTGATCCGTTGCAACTACTTCGGTATGTCTCCCGCCTTGCCGCCCGGCGCCGCCGGTTGCGCCGGCGCGCCGCCCGGAACCGCCGGGGCCGGGGGCACGTCCCCCGCCTTCGGCGCCTGCTGGTCCATGATGCTCCGCTCGACCCCCGCCGGGACGCTGCGCTGCGCACCGAAGTAGGTGAGCCCGAGGCTCGACAGGAAGAAGATGGTCGCGAGCGCCGCAGTGGAACGCGACAGGAAGTTCGCCGAGCCCGCGGCGCCGAACAGGCTGCCCGACGAGCCGCTGCCGAACGCCGCGCCCATGTCCGCGCCCTTGCCGTGCTGCAGCAGCACGAGCACGCAGATGCCCGCGGCGACCATCACGTGCAGGATCAGCAATATCGGTTCGAGAAAGCCCATCGTTCGTTCCGCTCCGCCCCGACGTCCGTCCCGAGATTCCTCAGGCGGCGCCGATGGCCATGAATTCGTCCGCGTCCAGCGACGCCCCGCCGACCAGCCCGCCGTCGACGTCCGCCATGCCGAACAACGCGGCGGCATTCGCCGCCTTCACGCTGCCCCCGTAGAGCAGCGCCACGTCTCCCGCGCCTGCGCGCTTCAGCCGCGCGCGCAGCAGCGCGTGCACTTCCTGCGCCTGCTCAGGCGTCGCCGTCCGCCCGGTGCCTATCGCCCACACCGGCTCGTAGGCCACCACGCAGCGCGCCACCGCCTCTCCCAGCCCGGCGATCGCCGCATCGACCTGCGCGCCGACCACCTCCTCGATCCTGCCTGCGTCCCGCTCGGCCAGCGTTTCGCCGACGCACACGACCGGGACGAGCCCCGCCGCCAGCGCCGCGCGCGCCTTCGCCGCAACCAGCGCATCGGACTCGCGGTGCGCCTGCCGGCGCTCCGAGTGCCCGACGATCGCGTAGCGGCTGCCGAACTCCGCCACCATCGCCGCCGCCACCTCGCCGGTGTGCGCACCGGCAGCGTGCTCGCTGACGTCCTGCGCGCCCCACGCGACCGCGCTGCCCTGCAGCCGCTCGCGCGCTTGCGCCAGGTACGGAAACGGAACGCACACCGCCAGCTCGCGGCCCGGCTTCGCCTTCCAGCCGGCAGCGAGCGCGTCGAGCCGCCTGGCGTTCGACGCGAGGTCGCCGTTCATCTTCCAGTTGCCGACGACCAGCTTCGCGCGCATCGCCCCGTTGGCCCGTGACGGCCGGCCTGCTAAACCTTGAAATTATACCGCCTCCGCGCCATACCCGGCAAACCGGGTCGGACGCGCCCGGACCGGGGCGTCAGGCGACGGCCGCGCGCCGCACCCGGCGGATCAGCGGCGGGAGGAACCAGGCGGCGATGGCCAGCGCGCCCAGCGTCGCCGCGACCGGGCGCCCGAAGAAGGCCAGCAGGTTGCCGTCGGCCTTGATCATCGAGGTGACGAAGTTCTCCTCCAGCATCGTGCCCAGCACGACGCCGAGGATCGCCGGCGCGACGGGGAAGCCGTTCTCCTCGAGCACGTAGGCGAAGACGCCGGCCGCCAGCATGACGCCGACGTCGAACAGCGTGTTGTTGATCGCGAACGAGCCGACGATGCAGAACAGCAGGATGATCGGCATCAGCACGCTGCGCGGCACGCGCAGCAGGTTCTTCGCCACCTTGATGCACCACCAGCCCAGCGGGATCATGATCAGGTTGGCGAGGATGAACAGCAGGTACACCGCATAGATGTTCTGCGGGTTCTGCGTGAACATCACCGGTCCCGGGTTCATGTTCTTCATGTAGAGGACCCCGATCACGATCGCCGTGATCGAGTCGCCCGGGATGCCGAACACCAGCGCGGGGATCCACGCGCCGGCGATCGCGCTGTTGTTGGCCGCGCCGCTCTCGATGATCCCCTCGACGTGCCCGGTGCCGAACTTCTCCGGCTCCTTCGACGACTTCTTGCTGATCGCGTAGCTCATCCACGCCGCGATGTCGGCGCCCGCGCCCGGCAGCGCGCCCACCAGCGTGCCCAGCACGCTGCCGCGCAGGATCTGCACCGGGTAGCGCTTCGTCAGCGTCCACATGCCGCGAAACACGTTGTGGATCGGCTGGTCGACGATCAGCGGACGCGCGCTCGTGTCGACGGCGAAGCGGATGATCTCCGAGACCGCGAACATGCCGATCATCATCGGGATCATGCCGATGCCGCCCAGGAGCTCGGGCACCCCGAACGTGAAGCGCGGGTGCCCGCCCGGGTTGTCGAGGCCGACCGACGCGACCAGCAGCCCGAGCAGCAGCGACACGATGCCCTTGAGCGGGCGCTCGGCCGTGATCACGATCGCGCAGGTGAGGCCGAGCAGCACGAGCCAGAAGTACTCGAACGAGCTGAACCTGAGCGCGAACTCGGCGAGCGTGGGCGCGGAGACGATCAGAACCAGCGTGCCGAACAGCCCGCCGATCGCCGAGAACACGAGGCCGGCGCCGAGTGCCAGCTCCGCCTGGCCCTTGCGCGTCATCGCGTAGGCCTCGTCGGTGTAGGCCGCCGAGGCGGGCGTCCCGGGCATGCGCAGCAGGCAGCCCGGGACGTCGCCGGAGAAGATCGCCATCGCCGTCGCGGTGACGATCGCGGCGATCGCCGGGATCGGCGGCATGAAGAACGTGACCGGCACCAGCAGCGCGGTGGCCATCGTCGCCGTGAGTCCCGGCACCGCGCCGACGAACAGCCCGAACAGCGACGCGCCGGCGATGACCAGCATCGTCTGCAGGTTGAACACCATCCCGAAGGCGAGGCCGATGGCTTCCATCGCCGCTCAGAATGCCCAGGGCGTGAGCACGCCCCACGGGAGCGGAACCCGCAGCAGCTTGTAGAACACGTACCAGATCGCCAGCGACGTCCCTGCCGCGGCGATCGCTGCCGTTCTCCAGCGCACGCCCAGGACGCGGAACCAGAGGAGCAGCAGCGGGGGCGCGACCAGCAGGAAGCCGAGCCACCCGGCCAAGGCTATGTACGCGGCGACGCCGAGCACGATCGCCGCGGCGGCGACGACGTGGCGACGCGAGTTCAGCCAGTCGCCGCCACGCACCCAGGGCTGCTCCGCGCGATGGCGCGCGCCATAGAACACGAGCAGCAACCCGCAGACGATGAGCCCGGTCGCGACGAGACCGGGGAAGATCGCCGGTCCGTACTGCTGGCCCGGAATCTTCGGAAAGCCCTGGACGTCGACGAGGACGATGGCGCCCAGCAGCGCGAACACCGCGCCGAAGATCGCGTCGTTGATCTTCAAGGCGTCAGGCGCCGTAGCAGCGTCCGCGGGGATGACCCCACTCCGGCGTCGTTCCCGCGATAGCGGGAACCCGGTGTCGTTGCACTGCGAAAGACGCCGGATCCCCGCCTCCGCGGGGATGACCCCGCACTCGCGGAGGCGAAGACCCTGGATCCCCGCCTGCGCGGGGATGACCCCGCGCGTACGCGCGGGGTCACTTGGCGAGGCCGGCTGCCTTCATCACTACGCCCATGTCGGCATCGCCCTTGGCCATGAACGCGGCGAAGTCGCCTTGCGCCGCCCACGCCGTGCCGTAGCCCTTGCTCGACGCGAAGTCCTTGAACTCCTTGCTGTCCCAGATCTTCTTGATCGCCGCGACGAGCTTGGTCTCGACGTCCTTCGGCAGGCCCTTCGGCCCGGCGATGCCGCGCCAGGCCGAGACCGTCCAGCCGCTGCCCGCTGCTTCCTTCATCGTGGGGACGTTCGGGAAGAGGTCGGACTTCTTGCTGTCCATGACCGCGAGCGGCTTCGCCTTGCCGGCGTCGATCAGCGCGCGCGCTTCCGGCAGCGAGCAGGTCACGACGTCGACGCCGCCGGCCGCGAGGTCCTGCATCGCGGGCGCCGCACCGTTCGACGGCACCCACGGCATCGCCGACTGCGGGATCTTGGCGTCGTTGAGCAGGCCCGCGAGGGCGAGGTGCCAGATGCCGCCCTGCCCCGTGCCGGAGGCCTTCAGCTTGCCGGGGTTGGCCTTCGCGTAGTCGAGCACTTCCTTCACCGACTTGAACGGCGAGTCCGCCTTCACCGTGAAGCCGGCCGGGTCGGCGTTGACCAGCGCGAGCGGCGTGTACGACGCCGGCGCGAGGTCGGTGAGCCCCTGCCAGTGCATCATCGAGATCTCGACGGTGATCATGCCGATCGTGTAGCCGTCCGCCGGCGCCTGGGCGATCGCGCTGTGGCCGACCACGCCGCTGCCGCCGGTTCGGTTGACGACGTTGACCGGCTGGCCGAGTTCCTTCTCGAGCTGCGCGGCGAAGTAGCGGGCGGTCGTGTCCGTGCCGCCGCCGGCGCCCCAGGGCACGACGAACGTGATCGGACGATTGGGGTAGCTCTGCGCCGACGCGCCGAACGGCAGCGCCGCCGCAAGCGCGACGACGGCAAGGCGCGAGAGCGCGCGCGAGACTTTGGACATGGATTCTCCTTCCTTGGTGTTCGACGGTGCGACCGCGCGGCCCCCGGCCGCGACGAAGCAGTCTACGTTAGCAGCGGGCTCGTCCGGCGGTCAAGTGGTCAGGCCACTGGGGCCGCCCCGGAGCGGGCGCACTCCTCGCGCACGTGGGCCGCGACTGCCGCCACGAGCCGCTCGAGGTCGGCGGCGAGCCGCGCGTAGCCCGCGTGCGGCGCGAGTGTGGCCTCGTCCATGTACAGCGTGCGCTTCACCTCGACCTGCAGGCTGTGGCGGCCCTCGCCCGGCCGGCCGTGGCGGCGCACCAGCTCGACGCCCTTATAGGGGTCGTTGATCGCCACCGAATAGCCGAAGCCGCGGAGCGTCGTCGCGACGAGATCGGTGAAGCCCGGTGCGCACGTCGTGCCGTCGCGGTCGCCGAGCACGAAGTCCGCGCGCTCGCGGCCCGGGTCGTCGGCATTGGCGTCGCCCACCGCGGGCATCGAGTGGCAGTTGAGGTGCCAGGCCGCGCCGAACCTCGCGACCGCGGCGTCGAGCAGCGCATCGAGCGCCGCGTGATAGGGCCGCCAGCAGCGCTCGATGCGCGCCTCGACCTCGCGGCGGGCGAGCTTGCGCGCGTACATCGGCGAGCCGTCGCGCGCGATGCGCCACACGAGCCCGATCCCCTTCGCCGTCTTGCCCGACGGCGACAGCGGCTCAATCCAGCCGTCGGCGAGGAGCGCGGGGTCGATGTCCGCGAGCGAGCGGTTCGCGTCGAGGTAGGCGCGCGGGAACGTCGCCTCGAGCAGCGTCGCCCCGTGCGCGGTCGCGCAGGCGTACAGGCGCGCGACGTGCGTGTCCTCGGCCTGCCGCACGACCGCGCGCGGCGGCGCGTGGTCGAAGTCGTCGGGATAGTGTTCGCCGGAGTGCGGCGAGTCGAGCACGAGCGGCAATTCACCCGCCGCCGGCGCGTGCACGCGGATCGGCGCGTCCATGCTCACCTGCCCTCGGTGAGCCAGCAGGCGACCTCGCGCCCCGGCTCGACTGCGACGAGCGACGGCGCCGCCTCGCGGCACCGCGGCATCGCGTGCGGGCAGCGCGGGTGGAAGTGGCACCCTGTCGGCGGGTCGAGCGGCGAGGGAATCTCGCCCTGCACCGGCACGAACGTGCGCTTCACCGGCTCGACCGAGCCCACCCCGGCGAGCAGCGCCTGCGTGTAAGGGTGCGCCGGCGCGCGGAACAGCGCCTCCGAGGCCCCGCTCTCGACGACGCGGCCGAGGTACATGATCACCACGCGGTCGCTGATGTGGCGCACCACGCCGAGGTCGTGGCTGATGAAGAGGTAAGTGAGATTGAGGGCGGTGCGCAGGTCCATGAACAGGTTGAGCACCTGCGCCTGGATCGACACGTCGAGCGCGGCGACGGACTCGTCGCAGACCAGGAACTCCGGCTTGACCGCGAGCGCGCGGGCGATGCCGATGCGCGCGCGCTGCCCGCCGGAGAACTGGTGCGGGAAGCGGCGCATCAGCGTGGGGTCGAGCCCGACGCGGTTGAGCTGCAGCCCGACGTACTCGATCTGCTGCCGTGCGCCGATCATGCCGTGCACGACCGGCGCCTCGCCGACGATGTCCACCACGCGCATGCGCGGGTTCAGCGACGCGTAGGGGTCCTGGAAGATCATCTGCATCGCGAGCTGCGCCTCGCGACGCTCCGCGGCGGGCAGCGCGTCGACGCGCGTCCCGCGCCAGCGCCTCTCGCCCGCCGAGGGCTCGAGCAGCCCGACCGCGACGCGGCCCAGCGTCGACTTGCCGCAGCCCGACTCGCCGACGAGGCCGACGACCTCGCCGGGCGCGATGGCCAGGCTCACGCGGTCGACGGCGTGGACGACCTCCTCGCGCACGCCCGCGCCGAACGCGTTGGCGATCTTCCCCGCGAGGTCGACGTGCTTCACGAAGCGCTTGCTGACGCCGCGCAGGTCGACGAGCGGGACGCCGGGAGGCGGTTCGACCCGGAGCGTGCCGTCGGGCTGGATCGTCGTCGCCGTCACCGGCAAGCCCCCGCGCTGGCCTCTGGCGCGTGGGGAACGGAGGCGAAGGCTGGCCCGCGCCGCCCCTTGCGAGCGCACGGGCAAGAGCCGCCGTTCTCTCCTCGCCGGCAACAGCGGGAGAGCGGCCGGGCGTGAGAGCAAGTCACGCGTCCTCCACCGTGTGCGGGACCAGCGGATGGTGGCATCGCACCGCGCGCCCCGCCTCCGCCGCGCCGACCGCCTCCATCTCCGGCGCGATGGCGCAGGCGCGGCCGGCGCGCGGGCAGCGATCGCGGAATGCGCAGCCCTCCGGCAGCGCCATCAGCGAGGGCGCCATGCCGGGGATCTGGCGCAGGCGCGCGCCCCGCGGGTTGCGCGACGGCACCGAGTCGAGCAGGCCCTGCGTGTACGGGTGCGCGGGCGCCGCGAGCACGTCGGCGCAACTGCCTTGCTCCACGATGCGACCCGCGTACATCACCGCGATGCGGTCCGCGAGCCCGGCGACCACCGACAGGTCGTGCGTGATCCAGATCAGCGACGCGCCGCTGTCGCGCGTGAGCTTCTGCATCTCGTAGAGGATCTGGCCCTGGATGGTGACGTCGAGCGCGGTGGTCGGCTCGTCGGCGATGATGAGGTCGGGTCGGTTGAGCAGCGCGATCGCGATGGCCACGCGCTGGCGCATGCCGCCGGAGAACTGGTGCGGGTAGGCGGCCAGCCGCTCGTCGGGCGACGGGATGCCCACTGCGACGAGCGCGTCGCGCGCCCGCGCCCGCGCCGCCGCCTCGCCGGCGTCGGCGTGGGCGAGGATCGCCTCGGTCATCTGCCGGTCGATGCGCATGACCGGGTTCAGCGTCATCATCGGGTCCTGGAAGATCATCGCCACGCGGTTGCCGCGCAGCGCCCGCATCGCCTCCTGCGGCAGGCCGACCAGCTCGCGGCCGGAGAGCCGGATGCTGCCGCCGACGATGCGCCCCGGCGGGTCGACCAGGCCCATGATCGAGTAGCCGGTGATCGACTTCCCCGAGCCCGACTCGCCGACCAGCCCCAGCACCTCGCCGCGGTTCAGCTTGAACGAGACGTCGTCGACCGCCTTCACCACGCCCGCCCTGGTGAAGAAGTGGGTGCGCAGCCCGTCGACGGCGAGCAGCAGGTTGCCTCGCACCGCTACCTCTGCAGCCGCGGGTTGAGCACGTCGCGCAGCTGGTCCGCGCACAGGTTGATCGACACGATGGTGGCGAGCAGCGCGAGCCCCGGAAAGAAGCTGATCCAGTACTTGCCCGACAGCAGGTATTGGTAGCCGTTGGCGATCAGCAAGCCCAGCGAGGGCTCCGTGATCGGCAGCCCGAGGCCGAGGAACGAGAGCGTGGCTTCCAGCGCGATCGCGGCGGCGACCTGCACCGTCGCGACGACGATGAGCGGCGGCAGGCAGTTCGGCAGCAGGTGCCGGAACACGATGCGCACGGGCGGCAGCGCGAGGCAGCGCGCGGCCTCGACGTACTCCTTGCGCTTCTCGACCAGCGCGGCGCCGCGCACCGTGCGCGCGTAGTAGGCCCACTGGATCGTGACGAGCGCGGCGATCACCTTGCCGGTGCCCTGCCCGAGCACCGCGATCAGGATCAGCGCGATCAGGATCGCCGGGAACGAGAGCTGGATGTCGACCACGCGCATGATCAGCGTCTCGACGCGACCGCCGAAGTACGCGGCGCAAAGACCCATCGTCAGGCCGATGACCAGCGCGAATGCCGTGCTGGTGGCGCCGACCATGAGCGAGATGCGCAGGCCGTAGAAGATCGCCGAGAGCATGTCGCGGCCCTGGTCGTCGGTGCCGAGCCAGAACGTCCCGCCGTCGGCCGTCGCCGAGCCCGGCGGAAGCCGCGCGTCCATCACGTCGAGCTGCGCGAGGTCGTAGGGATTCTGCGGCGACACGAGCGGCGCCAACACCGCCAGGAGCACGATGAGCGCGAGCAGCGCGAGCCCGAACACCGCCGTGGGGTTGGCGACGAAGTCGGCGAAGACCCGCTTCGCCGGCGACTCGACGGCGCGCGCCACGGGTGCCTCGGCGCCGCTCATCCCTTCGCCTCCGCCAGCCGCACGCGCGGGTCGAGCACCGAGTAGAGGAGGTCGACCAGCAGGTTGATGACGATGAAGATCGTCACGATCACCATCAGGTAGGCGACGATCACCGGCCGGTCGAGCAGGTTGATCGAGTCGATCAGCAGCTTGCCCATGCCGGGCCAGGCGAACACGCTCTCGGTGACGATGGCGAACGCGATCACCGAGCCGAACTCCAGCCCGATGACGGTGACGATCGGGATCAGGATGTTGCGCAGCACGTGCACGAGGATCACGCGCGCGTTCGACAGCCCCTTGGCGCGGGCGAACTTCACGTAGTCCTGCAGGAGCGCCTCGCGCGTGCCGGCGCGCGTGAGGCGGATCAGCAGCGCGAGCTTGAACAGCGCGAGGTTCGTCGCCGGCATCGCGAGGTGGCGCCAGCCCTCGAGCGAGAGGAACGACACCGGCACGCCGAGGAGCTCGACGGTCGGCCCGCGGCCGTTGGACGGCAGCCAGCCCAGCATGACCGAGAACACCATGATGAGCATCAGCCCGACCCAGAACGTGGGCAGCGAGAAGCCGAGGATCGATCCGGCCATGATCGAGCGCCCGGCGAACGAGTGCGGCTTGAGCCCCGCCCACAGGCCGAGCGGGATGCCGAGCAGGACCGCGATCAGCATCGCCGCGGATGCGAGTTCCAGCGTCGCGGGCATGCGCTCGAGGATCAGCCCGAGCGCCGGGGCGGCGTGGACGAAGGAGCGGCCGAGGTCGCCGGTCACCGCGCCCTCGATGAACGTCGTGTACTGCTCCCACAGCGGCTTGTCGAGGCCGAGCGCGGCGATCGCCTGCTCGCGCTCGATCTGGTCGGCCATCGGGTTGATGAGGATGTCGACCGGGTTGCCGACCGCGTACACGCCGGCGAACACGAGCACGGACATCACGAACAGGACCAGAAGCGCCTGGAGCGTGCGCCGGACGACGTAGACGGACACGATGCCCTCGTTCGCGGCGCGCGGCGTCTCCTACGCGCGGCGCCGCTCCAGCCAGGCGGCCAGCTCGCCGACGATGCCGCGGCGGAACGCGAGCACGCAGACGACGAAGATGAGGCCGGTGATGATCGTCACCCACTGGCCGAACGGCGCGAGGTAGTTCTCCAGCGTGATGATCACCAGCGCGCCGACGACCGGCCCGAAGATCGTCCCCATGCCGCCCAGCAGCACCATCAGCACGACCTCGCCGGACATCGTCCAGTGCACGTCGGTCAGCGAGGCCAGCTGGAACACGATCGCCTTCGTCGCCCCGGCGAGCCCCGAGAGCGTGGCCGAGAGCACGAACGCGAGAAGCTTGTAGCGGTCGGCGTCGTAGCCCAGCGAGATCGCGCGCGGCTCGTTCTCCCGGATCGCCTTCAGCACCTGCCCGAACGGCGAGTGGATCGCGCGGTAGATCACCGCGAATCCGGCGAGGAAGATCGCCAGCACGACGTAGTACATGACCAGCGGTTGCGCGAGGTCGAGCACGCCGAACAGCTTCCCGCGCGGCACCGCCTGGATGCCGTCCTCGCCGTGCGTGTGCGGCGACTGCAGGCAGAAGAAGTAGATCATCTGCGCCATCGCCAGCGTGATCATCGCGAAGTAGATGCCCTGGCGGCGGATCGCGATGAGGCCGGTGACCGCGCCGAGCACCGCGGAGGCGGCGGTGCCGGCGAGGATGGCGACCTCGGGCGGCAGCCCCCACTCCTTGGCCGCGTGCGCCGAGACGTAGCCCGCCGTGCCGAGGAACATCGCGTGGCCGAACGACAGCAGGCCGCCGAAGCCGATCAGCAGGTTGAAGGCGCAGGCGAACAGCGCGAAGCACAGCACCTTCATCAGGAACACCGGGTACAGGCCGGCCCAGGGGGCGATCGCGAAGAGCGCGGCCATGACGAGGATGCCGCGCGTGCCGGTGAGCATCGCGGTCGTCCGGCCTGCGGAAGCGGGAGCGGCGGAGGCGCGTTCCATCTAGCGCTCCCGCCCGAACAGCCCGGCCGGACGCAGGATCAGCACGACCACCATGATCACGAAGATCACCGTGTTGGACGCCTCCGGGTAGAACACCTTCGTCAGCCCCTCGACGATGCCGAGCATGAAGCCGGTGAGGATCGAACCCATGATCGAGCCCATGCCGCCGATGACGACGACCGCGAACACGACGATGATGAGGTCGGCGCCCATCAGCGGGTTCACCTGGTAGATCGGCGCGGCCATGACGCCGGCCAGCGCGGCCAGCCCGACGCCGAACCCGTAGGTGAGCGTGATCATCCGCGGCACGTTGATGCCGAACGACTGCACCAGCGCCGGATTCTCGGTCGCCGCGCGCAGGTAGGCGCCGAGCTTCGTGCGCTCGATCACGTACCACGTGGCGACGCAGACGACCAGCGACGCGACGATCACCCACGCCCGGTACTTGGGCAGGAACATGAAGCCGAGGTTGTAGCCGCCGACGAGCTCCTGCGGGATCTGGTAGGGCAGGCCCGAGGAGCCGTACTCGTTGCGGAACAGGCCCTGGATGACCAGCGCCAGGCCGAACGTCAGCAGCAGCCCGTAGAGGTGGTCGAGCTTGTAGAGTCGCGAGAGCATCGTGCGCTCGATGATCACGCCCGTGGCGCCGACCACGATCGGCACGATCAGCAGCGACCACCAGTAGCCGACGCCCGCCTTGTTGAGCAGGAACCACGCCGCGAACGCACCCATCATGTACTGCGCGCCGTGCGTGAAGTTGATGATGTTGAGCAGGCCGAAGATCACCGCCAGCCCGAGCGACAGCATCGCGTAGAACGAGCCGTTGATGAGGCCGATGAGCAGCTGCCCGAAGAGGGCCTGCGTCGGCACGCCAAAGATCTCAGTCATCTCGATGCCGGCTGCGGTTCAGGCGTGCGTCGTTCCTGCGCAAGCGGGAACCCGGTGCCTTCGCACTGCGGAAGACGCCGGATCCCCCACGGAGCCCGCTCCCGCGAGGGCGGGAGCGGGGATGACCCCCGCTCCGGCGCCGTTCCCGCGAATGCGGGAACCCGGCGTCTTTGCGCTGCGCAAGCCGCTGGATCCCCGCTTTCGCGGGGATGACCGCCGGCTGCCGCCGGCGGTCACTTGACGAGGGGGCACCCGCCCTCCGCCACCGGCCGGAACGCCTGCTCCGCGGGAATCGTCGCGCGGATCTTGTGGTAGTCCCACGGCGCCTTCGACTCGCCCGGCTTCTTCACCTCGACCAGGTAGGCCGGGTGGATCTTGCGGCCGTCGGCGCGGATCGAGCCCTTGCCGAACAGCGGGTCGTCGGTCGGCGTCTTCTTCATCTGCGCGACGACCTTGGTGCCGTCGTCGCTCTTCAGCGCCTCGACCGCCTTGAGGTAGTGCAGCACCGACGAGTACACGCCGGCGTGGACCATCGTCGGGTGGATGCCCTTGTTCGACGCGGCGAAGCGCTTGGCGAACGCGCGCGTCTGGTCGTTCTGGTCCCAGTAGAACGTCTCGGTGAAGATCAGGCCCTGAGCGGTCTGCAGGCCCAGCGCGTGGACGTCGGTGATGAACACCAGCAGCCCGGCCAGGTTCTGCCCGCCCTTGACGATGCCGAATTCGGCCGCCTGCTTGATCGCGTTCGTGGTGTCGCCGCCGGCGTTGGCCAGCCCGACGATCTTCGCCTTCGACGACTGCGCCTGCAGCAGGAACGAGCTGAAGTCCTGCGTGTTGAGCGGGTGGCGAACCTTGCCCAGCACCTTGCCGCCGCCCTTCAGCACGACGGCCTCGGTGTCGCGCTCGAGCGCGTGGCCGAACGCGTAGTCGGCGGTGAGGAAGAACCAGCTGTCGCCGCCGGTCTTCACGATCGCGCTGCCGGTGCCGTTCGCCAGCATCCAGGTGTCGTAGGTCCAGTGGATCGTGTTCGGCGAGCAGGCCTTGCCGGTCAGGTCGGACGACGCTGCGCCGGAGACGAGGAACGCCTTGCCCTTGTCGCGGGTGATCTGGTTGACGGCGAGCGCGACGCCGGAATTGGGCGTGTCCACGACCACGTCGACCTTGTCGACGTCGTACCACTGGCGCACGACGTTGCTGCCGACGTCGGGCTTGTTCTGGTGGTCGGCGGAGAGGATCTCGACCTTCATGCCCTTCTTCGCGGCGCCGAAGTCCTCCACCGCGAGCCGCGCTGCGAGCACGGAGCCGACGCCGGCCAGGTCCGTGTAGAGGCTGGACATGTCCGACAGCACGCCGATCTTGATCGTGCCGTCGGAGATCTGCGCCTGCGCCGCGCCGGCAACCAGGGTTCCCGCGACCGCCGCGGCCATCGCACTGCGCTTGAATACGTTCATGCTGCTCCTCCTTGGAGAATAGAGGGCGCAAGCGCGCCCGTTTCGGGTGTCAGACGCCGAGGTAGTCGTGCAGCTTCGCCATGTTGGCGGCCAGTTCGGCATTGGGGATCATGTCGACGACGCGGCCGTGCTCCATCACGTAGTGGCGGTCGGCGACGGTGGATGCGAAGCGGAAGTTCTGCTCGACGAGCAGGATCGTGAAGCCCTCGGCCTTGAGGCGCGCGATCGTGCGCCCGATCTGCTGGACGATCACCGGCGCGAGCCCCTCAGTCGGCTCGTCGAGCAGCAGCAGGCGCGCGCCGGTGCGCAGGATGCGCCCGATCGCGAGCATCTGCTGCTCGCCGCCGGAGAGCTTGGTGCCCTGGCTGCGCAGCCGCTCCTTGAGGTTGGGGAACAGCTCGAAGATCTGCGCCGTCGTGAGCCCGCCGGGGCGCACCTGCGGCGGCAGCAGAAGGTTCTCCTCGACGTTGAGGCTGGCGAAGATGCCGCGCTCCTCGGGGCAGTAGGCGATGCCCAGCCGCGCGACGCGGTTGGACGCGAATCCGATGGTCTCCACGCCTTCGTAGGCGATCGAGCCCGTCCGGCGCGGCACGATGCCCATCACCGACTTCAGCGTCGTCGTCTTGCCCGCGCCGTTGCGGCCGAGCAGCGTGACCACCTCGCCCTGCCGCACCTCGAAGTCGATGCCGTGCAGCACGTGCGACTCGCCATACCAGGCGTTCAGCCCGGCCACGCGGAGCAGCGGCGTGGCGGCCCCCGGCGCGGGCGAGGCGGGCGCGGGCTGCTTGCCGTCAGGCATGCGCGGTCCCCAGGTAGGCCTCGACGACGGCCGGGTGCTTCGACACGCTCGCGTAGTCGCCCTCCGCCAGCACCTCGCCCCGCGCGAGCACCGTGATGGTGTCCGACAGCTTCGAGACCACGGAGAGATTGTGCTCGACCATCAGCACCGTGCGGTTGACCGCGACCTTCCTGATGAGCGCCGTGATGCGCTCGACGTCCTCGTGCGCCATGCCGGCGGTCGGCTCGTCGAGCAGCATCATCTCGGGCTCGAGGGCGAGCGTGGTGGCGATCTCGAGCGCGCGCTTGCGGCCATAGGGCAGTTCGACGGCCGGCGTCCCGGCGTAGTCGGTGAGCCCCACGGCCTCGACCAGCGCGTCGCAGCGCTCGCCGAACCCGTCGAGCACGCTCTCGCGGCGCCAGAAGTCGAACGAGTGGCCGCGGTGGCGCTGCAGCGCGATGCGCACGTTCTCGCGCACCGTGAGCTTGGGAAACACCGCGGAGATCTGGAACGAACGCACCAGGCCCATGCGCGCGATGTCGGCGGGGCGCGAGCCGGTGATGTCGCGGCCCTTGAAGCGGATCTCGCCGCGCGTGGGCGTGAGGAAGTGCGTGAGGAGGTTGAAGCAGGTCGTCTTGCCGGCGCCGTTCGGGCCGATCAGCGCGTGGATCGTGCCTTCGCGGACGGCGAGGTTCACGTCCCTGACCGCGACGAAGCCCTTGAACTCCTTGGTGAGCCCGCGCGTCTCGAGAATGGTCTCGCCTGGCATGCCGAAGGCGGGCCGGTCCCGGTCGCTCCGTCAAGCCGACCCTGGTCCCCGTCCCACCCCTCCTCCTCCGAAAGGTCGGCAATTATCGCAGGAAGCCGCACTTTGGCAACGACACCCTTGCGGCACAGCCCCGTGCCCGCCCGACGGCGCCGGCTCCGCCCGCCGGTCAGCGCGCAATCCGGCAGCGTCAGGGCGTAGCATCCGCAGGGGGAGGGCAGCGCGATGCGTTTCAAGAAAGTGGTCCACGCAGCGGACGCCGTCGCGGTCATCCGCGACGGCGACACGGTCGCGAGCACGGGCTACGGCGGCAACGGCACGCCGGACCAGCTGTTCGTCGCGCTCGAGCAGCGCTTTCTCGCGACCGGCCACCCGCGCAACCTGACGCTCGTGTTCGCCGGCGGCCAGGGCGACGGCGCCGAGAAGGGCCTGAATCGCCTCGGGCACGAAGGGCTGGTGAAGCGCGTCGTGGGCGGGCACTTCGGCCTCATGCCGAAGCTCGAGAAGCTCGTCGCCGCGAACCGCATCGAGGCGTACAACTTTCCGGAGGGCGTGATCACGCACCTCTACCGCGACATCGCGGCCGGCAAGCCCGGCACGCTGTCGCGCGTCGGGCTCGGCACGTTCGTCGACCCCCGCCACGAAGGGGGCCGGATGAACGCCGCCACGCGGGAGCCGCTGGTCGAGGTGGTGACGCTCGGCGGCGAGGAGTACCTGCTGTACAAGGCGTTCCCGATCCACGTCGCGCTGCTGCGCGGCACGACCGCCGATCCCGACGGCAACGTGACCGGCGAGCGCGAGTCGCTGGTGCTCGAGAACCTGGCGCTCGCGATCGCGGCGCGCAACTCGCGCGGGCTCGCGCTGTGCCAGGTCGCGTGGGTCGCCGCCGAAGGCTCGCTAGACGCGCGCACGGTGCGCGTGCCCGGCATCCTCGTCGACTGCGTGGTGCGCGCCGAGCCCGAGCACCACATGCAGACCTACGGCACCTCCTACAACCCGGCGTTCTCCGGCGAGATGCGCGTGCCTCTCGCCTCGCTGGAGCGGCTGCCGCTCGACCACGCGAAAGTCGTCGCGCGCCGCGGCGCGCTCGAGCTGACCGCGAACGCCATCGTCAACGTCGGCATCGGCATGCCCGACAACGTCGCGCGCATCGCCGCCGAGGAGCGCATCAGCGACCTGTTCACGCTCACCGTCGACCCGGGCGTGATCGGCGGTGTGCCGATGGGCGGCGCCGACTTCGGCGCCGCGGTCAACTGGCAGGCGACGATCGACCACTGCGCCGAGTTCGACCTGATCGACGGCGGCGGGCTCGACATCGCGTTCCTCGGCTTCGGCGAGTGCGACGCGACCGGAAGCGTCAACGCGAGCCGCTTCGGCGAGCGCGTGCCCGGCTGCGGCGGCTTCATCGACATCAGCCAGGGCAGCCGCAAGGTGGTGTTCACGGGCACGTTCACCTCGGGCGGGCTCGCCACGCGCGTCGCCGACGGGCGCCTCGTCATCGAGCGCGAGGGCAAGTTCCGCAAGTTCGTCGAGCGCATCGGCCAGCTCACGTTCAACGGCCCGCAGGCGGCCGCGCGCGGCCAGGAGGTGCTCTTCGTCACCGAGCGCTGCGTGCTTCGGCTCAAGGACGGCGGGCTCGCGCTCGCCGAGGTCGCGCCCGGCGTCGACGTCGAGCGCGACGTCCTCGCCCTGCTGCCCTTCCCGGTCGACGCCTCGAGCGCGGCGTCCATGGACCCGGCGATCTTCCTGCCCGGCCCGATGGGCCTGCGCTCGCGCCTGCTCGACCTGCGCATCGAGGAGCGGCTGTCCTACGACGCGCCGAGCAACACGGTGTTCATGAACTTCCGCGGCATGCACGTCCGTTCCACCGACGACGTCGCCCGCATCGTCGCAGCCGTCGACGCGCTGCTCGCCCCGCTCGGGCGGCGCGTGCACTCGATCGTCAACTACGAGGGCTTCCGCGTCGACGACGATGCCGCGCCCGCGTACATGGACGCAGTCAAGTACGTGCAGGAGCGCTACTACCTGTCCGTCGCGCGCTACACCAGCAACGCGTTCCTGCGCCTCAAGCTCGGCGCGGACCTCGCGGCGCGGGCGCTCGACGGCAGGGTGTACTCGAGCGCCGCCGAGGCCGCCGCGAAGCGTTGAGTCCATCCGCGCATCCGGCCTTCGCGCGCATTCCTCTCCCCTCTCCCGCCTGCGGGAGAGGGGCCGGGGGAGAGGGAGTGGCGCCAGTCCCGTCGTCCGCTACTCCCAGCGCGGCTTGCGCTTCTCCATGAACGCGCCCACGCCCTCGGCCGCGTCGTCGCCCAGCATGTTCGCGGTGATCGCGGCGGCGCCGAGGCGGTAGGCCTGCGCCAGCGGCGCCTCGAGCTGGCGATAGAAGAACGCCTTGCCCGCCGCGACGACGGCACGCGGCTTCTCGGCGATGCGCGAAATCAGGCGCGCGACCTCGGCGTCGAGCTGTTCGGTGGGCACGACGCTGTTGACCAGGCCCCAGTCCTTCGCCGTGTCGGCATCGATGAAATCGCCGGTGAACAGCATCTCGAAGGCGCGCTTGCGCGATACGTTCCGCGACACCGGCACGCCCGGCGTGGCGCAGAACAGGCCGAAGTTGATGCCCGAGGTGGCGAAGCGCGCCTCGGTGGAGGCCACCGCGAGGTCGCATCCGGCGACGATCTGGCAGCCGGCGGCGGTGGCGATGCCGTGGACTCGCGCGATCACCGGCTGCGGCAGCGACTGGATCGCCAGCATCACCCGGCAGCAGCGCTCGAACAGGTCGCCGACGAACGCCTCGGTGCGGTTGGCCATCATCTCCTTGAGGTCGTGGCCGCCCGAGAACGCCCCTCCGGCGCCGGCGACGACGACCGCGCGCACCGACTCGTCTCCGCGCAGCGCTTCGAGCGCGTCCTGCAGCGCCTCCAGCATGTCGGAGGAGATCGCGTTGAAAGCGCGCGGGCGGTTGAGCGTCAGGCGCGCGACGCCGTTCTCGACGCTGCGCAGCAGCGTCGGCTCGACGTCGGCGGAAGTCGCGGTCGCGGTCATGTCGTGGCTCCTATTCGATGGCCGACGCCGAGCGGGCGCGCTCGCGCAGCACGAACTTCTGGATCTTGCCGGTCGAGGTCTTCGGCAGCTCGCCGAACTCGATGGACTTCGGGACCTTGAACCCGGCGAGGTGCGTGCGGCAGTGCGCGATCAGCTCCTCCGCGGTGGCCTGCCCGCCGGGCTTGAGCTCGACGTAGGCGCGCGGCGACTCGCCCCAGCGCGGGTCGGGCTGCGCCACGACCGCCGCGGCCATCACCGCCGGGTGGCGGTAGAGCGCGTCCTCGACCTCGAGCGAGCTCACGTTCTCGCCGCCCGAGATGATGATGTCCTTGCTGCGGTCCTTGATCTTCGCGTAGCCGTCCGGCTGCATGACCGCGAGGTCGCCGGTATGGAACCAGCCGCCCGCGAACGCCTCGCGCGTCGCCTCGGGGTTGCGCAGGTAACCCTTCATCGTCACGTTGCCGCGGAACATGATCTCGCCCATCGTCTCGCCGTCGGCGGGCACCGGCGTCATCGTCTCCGGATCCATGACCGTCATGCCTTCCTGCAGCGAGTAGCGCATGCCCTGGCGGCCATTGAGGCGCGTGCGCTCGGCGATGTCGAGGTCGTCCCACTCGGGGTGCTTCGCGCACACTGCCGCGGGACCGTAGGTCTCGGTGAGCCCGTAGACGTGCGTGAGGTCGAAGCCCATGCGCTCCATCCCCTCGATCATCGCCGCGGGCGGCGCCGCGGCCGCGACGAGCGCCGAGACGCGGTGCGCGATGCCCGCCTTCAGCTCGGCGGGCGCGTTGATCAGCGTCGAGTGCACGATCGGCGCGCCGCAGTAGTGCGTCACGCGGTGCTCGCGGATGGCGTCGAAGATCGCCCTGGCCTCGACGCGGCGCAGGCAGACGTTGGTGCCGGCGATCGCCGCGACCGTCCACGGGAAGCACCAGCCGTTGCAGTGGAACATCGGCAGCGTCCACAGGTACACCGCGTGGCGCGGCATGCCCCAGTCGACGACGTTCGACAGCGCGTTGAGGTACGCGCCGCGGTGGTGGTAGACCACGCCCTTCGGGTTGCCGGTCGTGCCCGAGGTGTAGTTGAGCGAGATCGCGCGCCACTCGTCGTCGGGCGGCTGCCAGGCGAACGCCGGGTCGCCGCCGGCGAGGAAAGCCTCGTAGTCGGTCCCGCCGAGGCGCTCGCCGCCGGGGCCCTGCGGGTCGTCGACCTCGACGAGCAGCGGCGGCCGCTCGAGCTCGCGCAGCGCCGCGCGGACCGTGGGCGCGAACTCGGTGTCCGTGACCAGCACCTTCGCGCCGCCGTGGCGGAGCATGAACGCGATCGCCGCAGCGTCGAGGCGCGTGTTCAGCGTGTTCAGCACGCCACCGGACATCGGCACGCCGAAGTGCATCTCGACCATCTCGGGCGTATTCGGCAGCATCGCCGCGACCGCGTCGCCGCGGCCGACGCCCAACGCCTGCAGCGCGGAAGCGAGGCGTCGCGAGCGCTGCTCGACGTCCGCCCAGGTGTGGCGCCGCGGCCCGTGCACGACGGCGAGCCGCCGCGGCCAGATCGCGGCGGTGCGCGCGATGAAGGACAGCGGCGTCAGCGGCGCGTAGTTCGCGGCGTTGCGGTCGAGATCGGTTTCGAAGGGGTCGCTGCTCACTGGAATACCCTCCGCGCTGGCGCGCTGCGGGGCTGGTTTGCCCTCGGGGCGGCGCTTCGGGCTCATCGCCGCATCCCGGGGAGGCGATCCTCGCTTATCCTAGCAGGCAGGAGCCGATCCTGCCGGCGCATCGCGGTTGTCGCCGCCGCGCCCGGGCGGTAGGCTCGCTCATCCGCATCCGGCAACCTCTCCGCACCATGGGCCACCGACTCTCGCGCATCGTCACGCGCACCGGCGACGCCGGCACCACCGGCCTCGGCGACGGCACGCGCGTGCCGAAGGACTCCTCGCGCATCGAGGCGATCGGCGCGGTCGACGAGCTCAATTCGACGATCGGCGTTCTGCTCGCCGAGGCGCTGCCCGACGAGGTGGCGGCGATGCTGACCGGCGTGCAGCACGACCTCTTCGACCTCGGCGGCGAGTTGTCGATTCCCGGCCACGCCGCCGTGACCGATGCGCAGGTGCTGGGCCTCGAGCAAGCGGTCGAGCGCCTCAATGCGGATCTCGCGCCGCTCAAGGAATTCGTCCTGCCCGGCGGGACGCGCGCGGCTGCGCTGGCGCACGTCGCGCGCACCGTGTGTCGCCGGGCCGAGCGGGCGCTGGTCCGCCTCGCGGCCGCCGAGTCGGTCGGCGAGGCAACCCGCCGTTACCTCAACAGGCTCTCCGACCTGCTGTTCGTGATGGCGCGCTCGCTCAATCGCGCCGCGGGAGAGCCCGACGTGCTCTGGCGCCGGGACCGGGGGCGAGGCAACGGCTGAAAAGCGTCGGGCCGCGACTGGCGCGGCCCGACAGGGCGCCCGCGGGGGAGGTTCGGGCGCCGGGGAAGTCCCCGGTCAGCCGACGCGCGGAGCGGCGACGCTGCGCACGATAGTCGGCGCGCGCGTGCCCACCACCTCGATGCGCAGCGGCGCGCGCGCGGCGTCGACTGCCAGCGTCTGCGCGACGTCGTGGCCGGTCGGCGCCATCGCGGCGACGAGCACGCCGATGATCGCCGCGCTGAAGACCGCGGCCGCCGCGGCGCAGCCGAGGCGGGCGGCGACGCTGCCTTCGACCTGGGATTCGTAGCGCTTCATGGTGCTCTCCTGATTCGGGTGGTTGCTGTTCTCGGGTCCGGCTCGCCTGCCCGCCGGTCATGCACACCTTGGATGCGGGACCGGAGGGCCGTGGATTCGTCGTTTGAGTGAATTGTCGATGCCGGTCAGCCGTGCCTCAACCGGCATGCGACGAAGCGCATTCCCCGCGCGCCGGATGCCGCCCGGAGGCGACGGGCCGCTGGCAGATCGGTGCGAGAGGCGTTCGAGAGCGCGGCGGCCGCCGCGCCGTCGATGTAGCGCCTCCCGCATCGAGCAAGGGATCTCGCGAGCGCCCTCGGGGCGGCCCCGCCGGGCGCTCGCCGGCAACCGCGCGAGGCAACGCGCGCCGCGCGCGCGTTCGTGTCCCCGATGTCGTGCTGCATCGTGCCGCCGGGTCTCAGCCCCCGGGACGCGCCGCCGGGACGGGCGCGGCGGCCGTCTCCTCGCTGCGGCTGCCGATCACCTCGATGCGCAACGGCGCGGACGCGAGCCCTGCGGGCTCGACCCCGCGGGAGTTGCGCGCTTCGTTCGGCGCGCCGATGGCCTCCGGCGGCATTGCGGCGACGAGCACGTGAAGGAGCCCGGCCGAGACGATTGCAGCCAGCGCCATCGCGGCGACGCGCGTGCGGTTGCTGATGAGTTCCATGGCCACGCCTTTCCCGGGCCTTGCGCCCGCGTTGCACCGTCGCCCCGGCTGCCGCGCCCCCAAGCCCCGGACTACGGCATGGCTTGGATGCGCGCGGCACCCCGCGCGGATTCACGCGGGCGGGCGAAGGCGATGCGACGGGCGCATTGTTCGCCACCGTCCTCCCCGCCTCAACGGCGCTACGACGAAGCGCGCGATTCCGGGAACGAAGGCGCGCCGGCGGCGACCGGAAGGCGCGAGCGCCGCAAAAAACAAGGCCGCAGCCGGTTGCCCGGTGCGGCCTTGTAGTTCCGGCCGGGTGGACAGGAGGTCACCCGGCCGCGTTCGAAACCCGCGCGCTATGTCATCCCTTCAGGCACGTGCTCATGAACTTCTTGCGCTCGTCGCCCTTCATGTCGCCGGCCTTCTTGTTGCAGGCCGTCATCTTCTCCTGCTGCGTCATCTTCGCGGCGTCGCCCGACAGGCACGCGCTCATGAATTTCTTGCGCTCGTCGCCCTTCATGTCGCCGGCCTTCTTGTTGCAGTCCGCCATCCGCTCCTGCTGCGGGTTCGGCTTGGCGGTCTTGTCCGCGGGCGCGGCGGGCTTGGCTGCCGGTGCGGAAGCGGCGGGCTGGGCGGCAGGCGCGGCCGCCGCGGGCTGGGCGGCAGGCGCAGCCGCCGCGGGCTTCGCGGCCGGCGCCGGCTGCGCGGTCTGCGCTGCCGCGGGCATGGCCACGGCGGCGGCGAGACCCGCCAGCGCGACGGCCAACAGCTTCTTCATGGGGAATCTCCTTGCCGGTGCTTCGGGTGGACGGTACGTCTGCCGGCGCCCTCCGCCAGCCGCCTGCAACGGCGGCATCGGGGCCTTTCCGCGAGTGTAGGCGAGCGCCGAAACCGGGCGCAACGAAATCCCCGGGCGCCGGCGGGGCCGTGTTGTCGCCGCGCATCAGGGGCGCCCTGGCGGCATCGGCTACAATGGTCGCAACTTGCCGATCTGTCCGACAACCCATTGAATTTCTTGGATAATATTCTCCGATGATCCTCGTACTCGAACCCAACACCAGCCCCGAGAGCACCGACTACAAGATCCTTATCGGCCAGCTCGACCGGCTTCCCGGCATCAAGCACCGCGTCCACCGCGAGGTCGGCACCGAGGTCACGCTGACCGAGATCTACCTGATCGGCAACACCGGCGCCCTGACGGTCGAGCAGATGCAGGTGCTGCCCTGCGTCGAGAAGGTGGTCCGCGTCTCCGAGGCGTACCGGGTGCTCGGGCGCCACAAGCAGGGCGACGACCGTCCGTCGTCGTTCGAATACAACGGCGTGCGCTTCGGCCAGGACTCGCTGCAGGTGTTTGCCGGACTTTGCGCCGTCGACTCGCCCGAGTCGGTCGAAGGCATGATGAAGGCGCTCAAGTCGCACGGGCAGGTGTGCACGCGCATGGGCGCCTACAAGCCGCGCACCAGCCCGTACGCGTTCCAGGGCTTCGGCGCGAAGTGCCTGCCGTACGTGTTCGAGCTCGCGGGCAAGTACGGGATCAGGGTGATCGCGATGGAGATCACCCACGAGTCGCACGTCGACGAGATCCGCGAGGCGCTGCACGAGACCGGCAATCCCACCGGCGTGATGCTGCAGATCGGCACGCGCAACACGCAGAACTTCGAGCTGCTGAAGCTCGTCGGGCGGCAGCAGGAGCTGCCGGTGCTGATCAAGCGCGGCTTCGGCATCACGCTCGACGAGTCGCTGAACGCCGCCGAGTACCTCGCCACCGAGGGCAACCGCAAGGTGGTCTTCTGCCTGCGCGGCATGAAGACGAACATGGGCGACCCGCACCGCAACTTCGTCGACTTCTCGCACGTGCCGGTGGTCAAGCGGCTGACGCGCATGCCGGTGTGCATCGATCCCTCGCACTCGGTCGGCACGCGGGCGGCGGCGCCGGACGGGCTGCTCGACATCTTCCACGTCGTCGCGCAGGGCGTGATCGCCGGCGCCAACATGGTGCTCGTCGACTTCCACCCGACCCCGGCGCAGGCGCTCGTCGACGGGCCGCAGGCCCTGCTGCTCTCCGAGCTGCCCTACTTCCTCGACGACGTGGCGCTTGCGCGCGAGACCTACGTGAAGCGTACCGAGCTCGCCCGGCGGATGAAGGCCGCCGCCTGAGGCGCCCCCGCGAGGTGACGCGCGCCAGCGAGGTCGAGCTCAAGCTGCGGCTGCCCCGCGCCGCGCTCGCGGCGCTGCGCAGGCATCCCGCGCTGCGCGCGGCCGTCCGCGGCCGCGCCCGCCGCGAGTCGCTCGCGGCCACCTACTACGACACGCCCGATCTCGCGCTGGCGCGGCGCGGCATCGCGTTGCGCGTGCGTCGCGAACGCGGCCGCTGGGTGCAGGCGCTGAAGGCCGGCGGAGCCGCCGCGGGCGGTCTCGCGGAGCGGTCCGAGGACGAGTGGAGCCTCGGCCGTGGCACCCGCCGGCCGTCGCCCGACCTCTCGCTGCTCGCGACGACGCCCGTCGGACGGGCTGCCGCACGCGCAGTGCGGAGAGTCGCGCCCGGCCCGGTGTTCGTCACGACGATCGAGCGCACGTCGCTGCCGCTCGCCTTCGGCGACGGCACCACCGCGGTCGCGGCGATCGACGTCGGCCGCGTGCGCGCGGCCTCGGGCCGGCGCGCCTCCGCGGCGATCTGCGAGCTCGAGCTCGAGCTCCGGGAGGGCGACGTCGCGCGCCTGTTCGAGCTCGCCCTCGCGCTATGCGCCGACCTGCCGCTCGCGGTGGAGCCGCGCAGCAAGGCGCAGCGCGGCTACGCGCTGGCTGCCACCGCTCCTGACGGGCCGCGCCACGCGCAGGCGCCGGAGTACGCCCGCGACGCCGACGCCGGAGCTGCGATCGCGGCGATCCTGGTGAGCGCGCTCGCCCAGGTCGAAGGCAACGCCGGCGGCGCCGCCACGTCCGACGATCCCGAGTGGGTCCACCAGCTTCGCGTGGGCCTGCGGCGCCTGCGCGCAGCGCTCGGGCTCGCGCGCGCGCTCGTCGACGCCGACGCGCTGCGCGCCATCGTCGACGAGGCGCGCAGGATCGCCGACGCGCTCGGCCGCGCGCGCGACCTCGACGTCTTCGCGGACGAGACGCTGCCGCCGCTCGCCGCCGCGGCGGGGGCATCCGCCGACGCCGTCGCGGCACTGGCCGCGGAGGTTCGACGGCACCGCGTGCAAGCCCGCGCCGAAGTGCGCGCCGTGCTGCGCTCTGCGCCGTTCCAGCGCCTACTGCTCAACGTGGGTGCGCTTGCGGCGTCGCTCGCCGCGCGCCCCGGCGCGGCAGCGGTGCGCTCGTTCGCGCAGGACGCGCTGCGACGTCGCCACAAGCAGCTGCTGCGTGCCGGCGAGGCGCTGGATGGCGGCACGCCCGAAGAGCGCCACCGGGTGCGCATCGCAGCGAAGAAGCTGCGCTACGCTGCCGAGTTCCTCGCCACCCCGTTCCCTTCACGCCGGGCCGAGGCGTACCGTAGCGCCCTGGCGGGCGTACAGGAGGTGCTGGGCAGGATCAACGACGCGGCGACTGCTACCGCAATCGCTGCCGACGTGTCCGGCAAAGGCACGCCTGGCGCAGCGCTCGTCGCGGGCTGGGCCGCGGCGCACGCCGCCGGCGAGGAGCGCGAAATGCGGCGAGCGTGGCAGCGGTTTCGCGCCGCGAAGCCGTTCTGGAAGGACACCGGCGGGAGATAGGCGATGCTGGAGGCAGCCGAGGCAGGCCACGCACTGGACAAGGCGGCGTTCGAGCGCGCCGTTCCGCGGCTGCGCACCGCGCTGCTGCAGGCGCAGTACGCGCTCAAGGAGGCCGGCGCCGGTCCCGTGCTGGTCCTGCTCTCGGGCCTCGCCGGAGGCGGGCGCAGCGAGACGGCGAACCGCCTGACCGAGTGGATGGACCCGCGCTTTGTCCGCGTCACGGCGTTCGGGCCGCGCACCGAGGAGGAACGGCTGCACCCGCCCGCCTGGCGCTACTGGACGGCGCTGCCGCCGAAGGGCCGTGTGGGCATCTTCATGAACGCCTGGTACACGGAGGCGATCGCCGCGCACCTCGACGACCTGCGCGACGCCGACCGGCTCGACGGCACGCTGCAGCGCATCCGCGAGCACGAGCAGATGCTCGCCGACGAGGGCGTGCAGCTGGTCAAGGTGTGGCTGCACATGCGGCGCGAGGACCTCAGGGCGCGGCTGGAGAAGCTCGACAGCGACAAGCGCACGACGTGGCGCGTCACCGCCGAGCACTGGCGCGGCTACCGGCGCTACCACCGCAACCACGACCTCTTCGAGCACGTGCTGCGCGAGACGTCGACCGCGAGCGCGCCGTGGTCGGTCGTCGAAGGCGCCGACGAGCGCTTCCGCGACGTCGCCATCGGCAAGCTCGTGCTGGCGAGCCTGCGCGCGGCCGCGCGGCCTGCCCGCCGCGCGCACGCCGCGGCGCCGGTCGCGCCGGCCGCCCTGGAGAACGTCAAGCGCCTGCGCGACCTCGACCTCACGCTCGCCCTTCCCGACGACGACTACGACAGGCAGCTCGAGGCGCTGCAGGGCCGCGTCGCGAAGCTCACGCGCGGCAAGCGCTTCGCGAAACGCTCGCTGGTCGTCGTGTTCGAGGGCGTCGACGCGGCCGGCAAGGGCGGCGCGATCCGCCGGCTCACCGCTGCGCTCGACGCGCGCAGCTATCACCTGATTCCCGTCGCCGCGCCGACCGACGAGGAGCGCGCGCACCCCTACCTGTGGCGCTTCTGGCGCTACGTGCCTCGGCGCGGCGGCATCGCGATCTTCGATCGCTCGTGGTACGGCCGCGTGCTCGTCGAGCGCGTCGAGGGCTACGCCCCGCCGGCCGACTGGCTGCGCGCGTTTGACGAGATCAACCGCTTCGAGGAGGACCTCGCGCGCGCGGGCGCGATCGTCGTCAAGCTCTGGCTGCACATCAGCCAGGCCAAGCAGCTGGAGCGCTTCCGCGAACGCGAGGGCACGCCGTTCAAGAGCTTCAAGATCGGCCCCGAGGACTGGCGCAACCGCAAGAAGTGGCCGGCCTACGAGCACGCGATCGCCGACATGATCGACCGTACCAGCACCGAGATCGCGCCGTGGACGCTCGTCGAGGCCGAGGACAAGCGCTTCGCGCGCATCAAGGTGCTGCGCACGCTCGTCGAGCGGCTCGAGGCGGAGCTCCGGCGCAAGCGATGAGGCGCGGCGGAACATGAGCGGCGAGGATCCCGCGGCACCGCCGCCCTACCGCGCGCCGGCCTGGCTGCCCGGCGGGCACGCGCAGACGATCTGGCCGTACTTCCTGCGGCGGCCCGAGGTGGCGTTCCGCCGCGAACGCGTCGCGACCCCCGACGGCGACTTCTGGCTGTTCGACTGGCTCGACACGAAGGACGCCGGCGCGCCGCTGGTCGTGCTGTTCCACGGCCTGGAGGGCAGTTCCGGCTCGCACTACGTACGCGCGCTGTTCGTCCGGCTGGCGGAACTCGGCTGGGCGGGCGTCGTCCCGCACTTCCGCGGCTGCGCCGACGAACCGAACCGCCTGCCGCGCGCCTACCACTCGGGCGACCACGAGGAGATCGATGCCATGCTTGCCGCGGTCCGCAAGAGGATCCGGCCGGAGCGCGTCGTGCACGCCTGCGGCGTGTCGCTGGGGGGCAGCGCGCTGCTGAACTGGCTGGGTCGGCGCGGCCGCGATGCGAAGGCGACCTTGGCGAGCGCCGCCGCGGTCTCCGTGCCGCTCGACCTGATGGCCGCCGGCCGCTCGATCGACGCCGGCGCCAATCGCGTCTACGCGGCGCACTTCCTGATGACGCTCAAGCCGAAGGCGGACGCGATGGCCGCTCGCTTTCCCGGGCGGCTCGACGCCTCCCGCATCGCGTCGGTGCGCTCGATGTGGGAGTTCGACGACCTCGTGACCGCGCCGTTGCACGGCTTCGCCGGCACGGCCGATTACTGGACGCGCGCGTCGTCGAAGCCGTGGCTGGCGAAGATCGCCTTGCCCACGCTCGTGCTCAACGCGCGCAACGACCCGTTCGTTCCCGGCGACTCGCTGCCTTCCCCCGCCGAGGTGTCGGCCGCAGTCGTGCTCGAGCAGCCCGAGGAAGGCGGGCACGCCGGCTTCGCCACCGGGCCGCTGCCCGGCCGCATCGACTGGCTGCCGCAGAGGCTCATCGCATTCTTCGCCTCGCCGGGGCCGCGCGCCCCGCACGGTTAGAATGCCGGTTCGTCCACGGTCGTCCCTCCCATGCAAGTCCCTCGCGAAATCTTCAAGGCCTACGACATCCGCGGCATCGTCGGGCGCACGCTCGACGAGCCGATCGTACGCCTGATCGGGCAGGCGCTCGGCACGCTGGCGCGCGAGCGCGGGCGCGACACCATCGCGATCGGCCGCGACGGCCGGCTCTCCGGCCCGGCGCTGGCGAAGGCGCTGTCCGATGGCATCCGCGCCGCCGGGGCCAACGTGGTCGACGTCGGGATGGTCGCCACGCCGATGACCTACTTCGCCGCGCACGAGCTTCGCACCGCGTGCAGCACGATGGTGACGGGAAGCCACAACCCGCCCGACTACAACGGCCTCAAGATGGTGATCGACGGCACCACGCTGTCGGGCGCCGACATCCAGCACGTCCGCGAGCGCATCGAGCGCGGCGAGCTCGCCACCGGCGCGGGCTCGTATCGCACGCACGACGTCGCGCCGGCGTACCTCGCGCGCATCGCCGGCGACGTCAGGCTCGCCCGGCCGCTGCGCATCGCCGTCGACGCCGGCAACGGCGTTGCCGGCGCTTTCGCGCCGGAGCTCTACCGCCGCCTGGGCTGCGAGGTGGAGACGATGTTCTGCGAGGTGGACGGCACGTTCCCGAACCACCACCCCGACCCGTCGCAGCCGAAGAACCTCGCCGATCTCGTCGCCCGCGTGAAACGCGGCGACCTCGACCTCGGGCTGGCGTTCGACGGCGACGGCGACCGCCTCGGCGTGGTCACCGTCGAAGGCCACGTGATCTACCCCGACCGGCAGCTGATGCTGTTCGCCGCCGACGTGCTCTCGCGCGTGCCCGGCGCGACCGTGATCTACGACGTCAAGTCGACGCGCAACCTCGGCCCCTGGATCGTGAAGCACGGCGGCAAGCCGCTGCTGTGGAAGACCGGCCACTCGCTGATCAAGGCGAAGATGAAGGAAGTCGGCGCGGCGCTGGCCGGCGAGATGAGCGGCCACACGTTCTTCGGCGAGCGCTGGTACGGCTTCGACGACGGCCTGTACGCCGGCGCGCGCCTCCTCGAGATCCTCGCGCGGTCGCCGGATCCCTCCGCGGTGCTGAATTCGCTGCCCGACGCCCGTTCGACCCCCGAGCTCAACCTCGCCTGCGCCGAGGGCGAGCAGCACGCGCTGATCGCGAAGCTGCAGCAGACCGCGGACTTCCCCGGCGCGAGCGACGTCATCCGCATCGACGGTCTGCGCGTCGAGTACGCGGACGGCTTCGGGCTCGCGCGCGCGTCGAACACCACACCCGTCGTCGTGCTGCGCTTCGAGGCCGACACCGACGCCGCGCTCGCGCGCATCCAGGACGACTTCCGGCGCGTGCTGCTCGCGGCGAAGCCCGGCGCGAAGCTGCCCTTCTGACGTGAACGGGATCGCGCTCGCGCACGACTGCCACGGCGTCGACTGGGCGGGGCTGAAGCGCGACCTCGTGGCGGACGACTTCGACAACGGGCGCACCCCCGAGGAACTGGAGCGGTCGTTCCGCGCCAGCGCGCGCGTCGTGTTCGCGCGCGACGGCGAGCGCGTCGTCGGCAAGGCCCGCGCGCTCTCCGACGGCGTGTGCAACGCCTACGTCGTCGACATGTGGACGCACTCGGCGTACCGGCGGCGCGGCATCGGGCGCGCGATGGTCGAGGCGCTGCTGGCGCCGCTTCACGGGCAGCACGTCTGCCTCTTCAGCGACGAGCGCGCCGACTTCTACGCCGCGTGCGGCTTCCGCCCGCGGGGCACCGGCATGGAACGCGTCGTCGGGCGCTGGCTCGGCCGCCACGCTCCGCGATGATCACGCTCGACGACGTCCTCGCCGCGCGCGAGCGCATCCGCGGCGGCATCTACGCCTCGCCTTGCGTCGAGTCGATCCCGCTTTCGCAGCTGACCGGCGCGCGCATCTGGTGCAAGCTCGACTACCTGCAGCGCACCGGCAGCTTCAAGGAGCGCGGCGCGCGCAATGCGCTGCTGCGGCTGACGGCGGAGCAGCGCCGCCGCGGCGTCGTCGCGGCCTCCGCCGGCAACCACGCGCTGGGCGTGGCCTACCACGGCGGCCTGCTCGGCATCCCGGTGACCGTGGTGATGCCGCGCTTCGCGCCGCTGATCAAGGTCACCAACTGCCGCGCGCTCGGCGCGGCCATCGTCCTGCACGGCAACGACGTCGTCGAGGCGCGAGGGCACGCGGTCGAGCTCGCGCAGCGCGACGGCCTCGCGTTCATCCACCCGTTCGACGATGCCGACGTCGTCGCCGGGCAGGGCACGATGGGCCTCGAGATCCTCGAGCAGGCGCCCGACGTCGAGGCGGTGGTCGTGCCGGTCGGCGGCGGCGGCCTGATCGCCGGGATCGGCACCGTGATGAAGGCGCGCGCCCCGCAGGTGAGCGTGATCGGCGTCGAGCCCGAGGCGGCGGCGAGCCTCACGGCCGCGCTCGCGGCGAAGACGCCGACCACGGTGACATTGGCGCCCACGCTGGCCGACGGGCTGGCCGTCTCGCGCGTCGGCGACATCCCGTTTGCGAGCGACGTGCGCGTCGTCGATCGCGTGGTCACCGTGGACGAGGCGGCGATCGCGCTCGCGATCCTGCGCCTGATCGAGCTGGAGAAGAGCGTGGTCGAGGGCGCGGGCGCGACGCCGCTCGCGGCATTCCTGGCAGGCAAGCTGCCCGAGCTCGCCGGCCGCAAGGTGGTGCTGACGCTGTGCGGCGGCAACATCGACACGAACATGCTCGGCCGCGTGATCGACGTCGGCCTGGTGGCCGACGGCCGCCTCGCCCGCTTCACCGTTTCGGTGCTCGACCGGCCGGGCGGGCTCGCGCGGCTCACCGCGACGATCGCGCAGGCCGGCGCATCCATCCACGAGCTGACGCACGACCGCGCGTTCTCGGGACCCAAGGTCTCCGAGGTGCGCGTGGTGTGCGTGGTCGAGACGACGGGGCCCGAGCACGTGCGCGAGCTCCACGCCGCGCTCGCCGCGGCCGGCTTCGACGTCGGCGCCTGACGGCGCAGGGCCGCGCAGCGCGGCGACGGTCGGCCGCCCGCGGCTTGCGTGAAGTGCGGAAGCAGTCCTGCACGAAGTGCGCGGGAGCGCACCCGCCGCCAAGCGCCAACCACTGCGTCAGTGATATCCCTCGCCCGCGCGCACCTTGCCGCGGAAGACCCAGTAGTTGAACACCGTGTAGCCGAGAATGACCGGCAGCAGGACGAGCACGCCGACGAGCATGAAGCGCAGCGACTTCGGATCCGCCGCGGCCTCCCAGACGTCGATCGTCGGCGGCACGAGGTAGGGCACGTTCGAGATCACCAATCCGACGTACGCGAGCAGGAACAGCGCGACCGATGCGTAGAACGGCATCCGCGGCCCGCCCTTGCGCAGGCCGTGCCAGCACAGGTAGGCGGCGACCATCGTGGCGAGCGGCACCAGCGACAGCCACATGATGCGGGGCATGCTGAACCAGCGCTCCGCGATGCGCGGGATCGCCAGCGGCGTCCACACGCTCACCAGCGCGATCGCCGCGAGCAGGCCGCAGAGGAGCCCCACGCCGAGTCGGCGCGAACGCGCCTCGACCCCGCCATCCGTCTTCATCGCGAGCCACGTCGCGCCGATCAGCGCGTAGCCGACGACCAGCGCGCATCCCGTCATGAGAGAGAACGGCGTGAGCCAGTCGAGCGGCCCGCCGGCGAACTGGCCATTCCGCACGTCGATGCCCTGCAGCAGGCCGCCCAGCACCACCCCCTGCGCGAAGGCGGCCACGATCGAGCCGCCCGCGAAGGCACGGTCCCACCAGAGGTGGTTCGGCTTCGCCACCCAGCGGAACTCGAAGGCGACGCCGCGGAAGATCAGCGCGAGCAGCAGCACGATCACCGGCAGGTAGAGCGCGGGCATGATGACCGCGAATGCCTTGGGAAACGCGACCCACAGGCCGCCCCCGCCCATCACGAGCCACGTCTCGTTGCCGTCCCAGAACGGCGCGACCGTGTTCATCATCTGGTCGCGGTCGTGCTCGCGCGGGAAGAGCGGGAAGAGGATGCCGACGCCCAGGTCGAAGCCATCGAGCACGACGTACAGCGCGACCGCCGTGCCGATGATCAGCGCCCAGATCAACGGCAGCGAGAAGAGGTCGATCCCGGCGATCATGGTGTGGCTCCTCCCGCGCGCTGCTCGATCGCCGCGCGCTGCGCGGCCGACAGCGGCCGGCTCGGCACACCCTTCGGCGGTTCGAGCAGCGCCGGGACCGGGCCCTTGACCATGAGCTTGCGGACATACCAGATGCCGACCGAGAACACGACCGTGTAGGTGACGACGATCATTGCGAGCGACAGCGCGACAGCCTCGCCGGCGACCGGCGAGGCGGCGTCCTTCGTGCGCAGGATGCCCCAGGCGATCCACGGCTGGCGTCCGATCTCGGTCACCATCCAGCCGGCCAGCAGCGCGACGAAGCCGGTCCACCATCCGTGTGCGGCGACATTGAGGTACCAGCGCGTTTCGAACAAGCGGCCACGCTTCCACAACCACGCGCCGACGAGCCCCAGCGCGATCATCGCCAGGCCCAGCCCGACCATCAGCCGGAAGCCGAAGAACACCGGCGCCACCGGCGGACGCTCGTCGCGCGGGAAGTCCTTGAGTCCCTTGAACAGGCCGTCGACGCTGTGCGTGACGATCAGGCTCGCGCCATGGGGAATCGAGATCTCCGCGTAGTTGCGCTCGCCTTGCGCGTCCGGCCACGCGAACAGCACCAGGGGGGCGGGCTTGCTGCCGTCCCAGTGCGCCTCGATCGCGGCCACCTTCTGCGGCTGGTAGTGCGCAGTGTTGAGGCCGTGCAGGTCGCCGACGACCAGCTGCAACGGCGCGAGCAGCGCCACCATGCCGAGCCCCATGCGCACCATGGTCCGCGCCTCCTCGTCGAAGCGGCCGCCCAGGAGGTAGCGCGCCCCGACGGCCAGCACGACCAATGACGTCGTGAGGTAGCAGGCGGTCAGCATGTGCACGAAACGGTACGGAAAGCTCGGATTGAAGATGATCGCGAGCCAGTCCGCCGGATAGGCGATGCCGTCGCGCACGACGTGGCCGGTGGGCGTGTGCATCCAGCTGTTAGCAGCGAGGATCCAGAACGCAGACAGCGACGTTCCCACGGCGACCAGCACGGCAGCCGTCACGTGCAGCCAGCGCGGAACGCGATGCCAGCCGAACAGCAGGATGCCGAGGAACGTGGCCTCGAGGAAGAACGCGGTGAGCACCTCGTAGCCGATCAGCGGGCCGACGACGTTGCCGATGGCCTCGGAGAAGCGGCTCCAGTTCGTGCCGAACTGGTAGCTCATCATGATCCCGGACACGACCCCCATGGCGAACGCGACGGCGAAGATCTTGGTCCAGAAGCGCGCGAGGCGTGCGAAGTGGTCGCTCCCGGTGCGCAGCCACAGGATCTCGAGCGTGGCGACAAAGGCCGCGAGCCCGATCGTGAACGCCGGGAAGATGATGTGGAAGCTGATGGTGAACGCGAACTGGATTCGCGCAAGGAACACGGCATCGGGCGCGTCCATAGCTTCCCCTTTGAGCCAGGCGCGGGAGCGCGGGAGGTCCGCGCAGCCTTGCCGGAATCCCGCACGTTACGTCACGGCCACGACTACGACAACCCGAGGCTCAGGACGGGCCCGGCGCCTCGCGCGGGCCGGACAGGCGCTGGCGCAGCACAACGAGCGCGACGAGCGCCAGGCCCGTTCCCTTGGCCGGCCACGAGGGGTACACGAGCGCCAGCCCGCCGGCGACCAGCAGCCAGCGCTCGGCGTGATTGCAGGCACGCAGCGCCCACTTCTGCACGCCGGCCGCCAGTGCGACGATGCCGGCCATCGCGGTGACCGCGAAGACCACCACGTGCCACCAGTCCCCGCCCGGCGGGCGCTTGAGCAGCAGGCCGACGCCGTCGGGGTCGAGCACGAACATGAACGGCACGACGAAGGCAGGCAGCGTGTACTTCCACGACTGCAGCGTCGTGCCGTAGGGGTTGCCGCCGGTGATCGCGGCGGCGGCGAACGGCGACAGCGCGGTCGGCGGCGAGACCTCCGAGAGCACCGCGTAGTAGAAGATGAACATGTGCGCGGCGAAGTCGGGCACGCCGAGCTTCACGAGCGCAGGCGCGGCGATCACGGCGCAGATGATGTAGCTCGCGGTGATCGGCACCGCGAGCCCGATCACCCAGACGATCAGCGCCGTGTAGACGGCGGCGAGGAACAGGCTGCCGCCCGCGTACTCGATGACGATGGCGCTGAACTTGAGCCCGAGGCCCGTCTTCGCCACCACGCCGACGATGATGCCCGCGGCCGCGCAGGTAGCCGCCACGCCGAGCGCCTGCTGCGAGCCGTCCTTGAGCGCCTGCACGAGCCGGCGCGGGAAGAGCGCGTTGACGCGGTCGAGGAAGCTCATCGCGAACGTCGCGACCGTCGCCCAGAACACGCTCGCCACCGGCGAGAAGCCGAGGAAGAGGAAGGCGACGATCGCGACCAGCGACACGAAGTGGAACCAGTAGCGGCGCGTGAGCTCCCCCGCGGTCAGCGCGTGCGGCATCGCCACCGGCGGCAGGTTCGAGCGCCGCACGTCGAGCTCGACCATCACGAACAGCGACAGGTAGTAGAGGCAGGTGGGCACCACCGCCATCAGCAGCACGTCGAAGTAGCTGATCTTCAGGAACTCGGCGATCAGGAACGCCGCCGCGCCGAGCACCGGCGGCGAGATGATCGCGCCCAGCCCCCCTGCCGCGAGCAGGCCGCCCGCCGCCTCCTTGCCGTAGCCGGCCTTCGACAGCATCGGCCACGCGACCGTTCCGATCGTCACCGTCGTGGCGACTCCGGAGCCGGAAGGCCCGCCGAGCAGGAACGACGAGAGCACCACGGTGCGCCCGGCGCCGGATGGCTTGTTGCCCATCGCGGCGAACGAGAAGTCGAGGAAGAAGCGGCCCGCGCCGGAGTGCTGCAGGAACGCGCCGTAGATCGTGAACAGGATGATCAGCGACGACGACACGTCGACCGCCGTGCCGAAGATGCCCTCCAGCGTCTGGTACAGGAAGCCGGCGAGGCTCGCGATGTCGTAGCCGCGGTGCGCCCAGCTTCCCGGCAGGTGGGTGCCGAAGAGCGCGTAGAGGACGAACAGCGCGACGACGCCGGTCATGATCCACCCGGACGTGCGGCGGCACGCCTCGAGGACGAGCAGCACGAACGCGAGGCCCATCCACCGGTCGGTGGAAGTCGGCAGCGTGTTGCGATCCCAGAAGTCGTCGCCGCCGGCGAGAAGGTAGGCGATGGTGGCGACCGCCAGCGCGGCGAGGGCCGCGTCCCAGGGCATCAGCCGGTTGCGAAAGCGCGCCGCCACCGGGTAGAGCAGGAAAACCAGCGCCAGCACGAAGCCGACGTGGATCGGACGCAGCACCGCAGCGGGGACGATCTCGACTGCGGCGTAGAGGTGGAACAGGCTCATCGCCACCAGCGCCGCGGTGGTGAAGAGCGCGAGGCCGCCGCGGAAGCGGCTGACCGCGCCCTCCTCCGCCTCGATGTAACGCTCGGCGGCGGCCAGCTCGGCCGCGCCGACGCGCGGCGCCTCGGGTTCAGGTGAACTGCTGCTGCCGCGCTCGGTCAAGCGGGTCCTTCGCGCCGATCGCCGTGCCGCGCCGCCCATGCGGCGCGGCGGCGGGCGGTCCGCGTCAGTTGGCGAACTTGACGCCCTGCTCCTCGAAGTACTTGCGCGCGCCGGGGTGGAACGGGATCGGCGAGCCGCGCGCCTGGTGCTTGAGCTCGATGTTCTGCGCTTCCTTGTGCACAGCCACGAGATCCGGCTTCTTCTCGTAGAGCGTCTTGACGATCTGGTAGGCCATCTCGTTGCTCATCTTGTCGGTGGCGACGAGGATGTTCCAGACGTCGACGTTGGTGGACGCCTTGTCCTGGCCGGGGTAGGTGTTGGCGGGAATCGTGTCGGCGACGTACAGCGGGCCGTACTTCTTGTTCATCGCCTCGACCGCCTCGCCGTGGTCGAGCAGCTTGATCTTCGTGCCCGGCGTGGCCGCGAGGTCGGTGACGGCGGCCGTCGGCAGCCCGCCGACCCAGAAGAACGCGTCGATCTTCTTGTCCTTCATCGCGTTGGCGCTCTCGGCGGCGCCCAGGCGCTCCTGCCGCAAGTCCTTCTTCGCGTCGATGCCGAGCGCCTCGAGCACGCGCAGCGCCATGATCTCGGTGCCGCTGCCCGGCGAGCCGGTCGACACGCGCTTGCCCTTGAGGTCGGCGAGCCGGTTGATGCCGGTGCCCTCGACGGTCACCACGTGCATCTTGTTCGGGTAGAGCACCATCAGCGTGCGCGCGGCGACCTTCCCGTCCTTGAACTTGTCGTTGCCCTGCAGCGCGTCGTACGCCGAGTCCGCCATCGAGAAGCCGACCTCGGACTTGCCGGCGTTGAGGAGCTTCAGGTTGTCGATGGAGCCGCCGGTGACCTCGGCGGTCGCCGACAGGCCCGGCACGTTCTTCGACAGGATGTTCGCCATCCCGCCGCCGAGCGGGTAGTACACCCCTCCCGTGCCGCCGGTGGTGATCGAGATGCGATTCTGCGCCGCGGCGGGAACCGCAAGCGCGACTGCGCAAAGGCCGGCCGCGACGGCGCGTAGGATCGAGAGCATGGGGTCCTCCTCGGTTGAAGTGGCCCGGTCCGCAGCGGCCGGGCGGCGTTTGCGGCGGATTCTAGCGCGGTTGCCCGCCCCGTGCGGGCGCGGCGGCGCTCAGCCGGCTCCGCGCAGGTCGGGGGGCACCGGCTGGCGGCGCTCCAGCACCGAGACCCGGGTGGGGAATGCGCCGAGCTTGCGGTCGAGGAAGAAGTTGCGCAGCGTGCGCGCGATCGTGCGAAACGCGATGCGGTCCCATGGGATCTCCTGCTCGTCGAAGAGCCGCACCTCGAGGCTCTCCGTGCCGGCGGCGAACTCGGGGCAGGGAAGCGCCGCGCGGAACACCATGTAGACCTGGTGGATCTGCGGCAGGCTGATGACCGTGTACAGCTCGCCGACCTCGACCGTCGCGCCCGCCTCCTCGAGCGTCTCGCGCGCCGCGCCCGCCGACAGCGACTCGCCGTTCTCGAGGAAGCCCGCCGGCAGCGTCCACAGCCCGCGGCGCGGCTCGATGGCGCGCAGGCACATGAGCACCTTGTCGCCGCAGGTCGGCAGGCAGCCCACGACGACCTTCGGGTTCTGGTAGTGGATCTCGCCGCACTCGCCGCACACGAAGCGCGGCAGCGAGTCGCCGTCGGGGATGCGGAAGTCGAGGCGCGACGAGCCGCAGCTGCTGCAGAAACGCATCGGCGAATTATCGCAGCGCGGGCGGTTTCGGGCCAACCGGCGAACCGAACGCCGAACCGCGTGTCCCACGTCCCGGTGGATCGGTGCCGGAAGGGCTCGCCCCCTCACCCCAACCCTCTCCCGCAAGCGGGAGAGGGAGCCGGACACCCACAGGGGTCTGAGCACGACTGCCTCTCCCCCGGAATCGGGGGAGAGGGTTGGGGTGAGGGGACGTCTTTCGCACCCTCGGGGGTCTGAGCACGACTCCCTCTCCCCCGGAATCGGGGGAGAGGGTTGGGGTGAGGGGGCGTCTTTCGCACCCTCGGGGGTCTGAGCACGACTCCCTCTCCCCCGGAATCGGGGGAGAGGGTTGGGGTGAGGGGACATCTTTCGCAACACGCGTTTCGGCCTAGACTCGCCGCCAGCAATCGACGGAGGATCGGCGTGACGGTAAGCAGAACAAAGAGAGGCGGCTGGCGACTGGGCGCGGCCCTCGCGCTCGCTGCAGCGGTCGCGCTGGGCGCGGCCGGCTGCGCATCGCTCGACACCCGCGAGCGCGAGCTCGTCTTCCGACCGGTGCGCGAGTACGTCCGCACGCCTGCGGACCTCGGCATCGACTACCAGGACCTGTGGATCGGCGTCGCGCGCGAAGGCGGCGGCACCGAGCGCGTGCACGCGTGGTGGCTGCCGGCCGCGCGACCGGACGCGCCGGCCATCCTCTACCTGCACGGCGTGCGCTGGAGCCTGGGCAACAACCTCACCCGCATCGCGCGCTGGCACCAGCTGGGCTTCGCGGTGCTGGCGATCGACTACCGCGGCTTCGGCCGCAGCGACGGCGACCTGCCGAGCGAATCGCAGATCTACGCCGACGCGCGCGCCGCCTGGGCCGAGCTGGAGAGGCGCGAGCCGAACCGCGACCGCCGCTTCATCTACGGCCACTCGCTCGGCGCCGCCGTGGCGATCGACCTCGCCTCGCGCGTGGACGGGGCCGCCGGCGTCATCGCCGAGGCCGGCTTCACGTCGCTCGCCGACGTCGTCGCCGAGACCAACGGAGCGCTGGCGCTGCTGGTGACGCAGCGCTTCAACGCGCTCGAGCGCGCGAAGTCGTTGCGCTCTCCGGTGCTGTTCATGCACGGCACGGCGGACCGGCTCGTGCCGCCGGCCATGAGCGAGCGGCTCTACCAGGCCGCGCCGCAACCCAAGCGCCTGCACTGGATCGAGGGCGCCAACCACGGCAACTGGAACGGCGCCGGCCTCGACGAGTACCGGCGCGTCGTGCTCGAGTTCGTCGGCAGCGCGCGGACGCTGGCGCTCTCGGGGGGATCCTAGGGCGACGACCTGCGAATTGCGAATCGTGCCGGCATGGGCACAGCGATTCGCCGTCCCCGCGGAGCACTATTTGTTGTCGTCCCCGCGAACGCGGGGACCCAGTGTCTTTCGGGTTCCGAAAGCCCCGAGCCAGATGGTGACACTGGTTTCCCGCCTGCGCGGGACTGACGCCGGGAGTGTCGGCGGCCCCCCTCACGCGCCGGATGCCGCACCGCGCAAGGCGACGCCAGGCGCAAACTCAGGCGACGCGGAGGAAGTGCTCGCGGTAGTAGCGCAGCTCCTCGATCGACTCGTAGACGTCCGCCAGCGCCTCGTGCTTGCCTTCCTTCGGGACGCCCTTCAGCAACTCGGGCCGCCAGCGCCGGCACAGCTCCTTCAGCGTCGAGACGTCGAGGTTGCGGTAGTGGAAGTGGTCCTCCAGCGCCGGCATCCACCGGGCGAGGAAGCGGCGGTCCTGGCAGATCGAGTTGCCGCACATCGGCGAGACCTTCGCCGGCACGTGATCCTTGAGGAACGCGAGCGCGGCCGCCTCGACGTCCGCCTCGCTCAGCGTCGAGGCCTTCACGCGGTCGACGAGCCCGGATCGCGCGTGCGTGGCCTGGTTCCACGAATCCATCGCCGCCAGCGTGGCGTCGTCCTGGTGCACCGCCCACACGGGTGCGACCGCCACCGGCGCCAGCGCGGCGTCGGTCACCACCAGCGCGACCTCGATGATGCGGTCGGCGTCGGGCTTGAGGCCGGTCATCTCGAGGTCGATCCAGATCAGGCGGTTCTCGTCGGGGGGCATGGGATTTCTTGTAAAATGAAGCGCTTATTGTCTCACAGCGCATCGCGCCCACCGATCTCTTGACCGCCCCGGCGTTCGCCGTCCTGTTCGCAGTCGCGCTGGCCGCGATGGTGGGCGTTCGCCTGTGGCTCGCCGCGCGCCAGCTGCGGCACGTGGCGCTCCACCGCGACCGCGTGCCCGACGCGTTCAGGCAGCGCATCGCGCTCGACGCGCACCGCAAGGCCGCCGACTACACGTCCGCGAAGCAGCGCCTCGGCCGCGTCGAGATGCTCGTCGACGCGCTCGTGCTCGTGTTGCTCACGTTCGGCGGCGTGCTCGGCACGCTGGTCGCGTGGACGGGCGCCCTGCCGGCCGGAGCGCTGTGGCGCGACGTCGCGCTGTTCGCCGCGCTCGCGCTGATCGGCGGCGCGACGAGCCTCCCGTTCGGCTGGTATTCGACGTTCGTGATCGAGGAGCGCTTCGGCTTCAACCGCATGACGCTGAAGCTTTGGATTGCCGACCTCGTCAAGGGCACGCTGGTCGCGATCGTGCTGGGCCTGCCGATCCTGCTTCTCGTGCTGTGGCTGATGCGCGAGGCGGGCAGCTGGTGGTGGCTGTGGGCGTGGCTCGCGTGGATGGGCTTCCAGCTCGCCGTGCTGGTGCTCTACCCGACCGTGATCGCGCCGCTGTTCAACAAGTTCGAGGCGCTGCCCGCCGGCGACGCGCGCGAGCGCGTGGAGGCGCTGCTCGGCCGCTGCGGCTTTGCGAGTTCCGGGCTCTACGTGATGGACGGCAGCCGGCGCAGCGGCCACGGCAACGCCTATTTCACCGGTTTCGGGCGCGCGAAACGCGTCGTGTTCTTCGACACGCTGCTCGCGCGACTGACCGGCGGCGAACTGGAAGCCGTGCTCGCGCACGAGCTCGGCCACTTCAAGCTGCGCCACATCGCCAAGCGCATCGCGTGGATGGCGTTCGCCTCGCTCGGCTTCCTCGCGCTCCTGGCGTGGCTGATGCGCGCCCCGTGGTTCTACGCCGGCCTCGGCATCCCCGGGACGCTGGGACCCGACGCGATGGCGCGCCCCGGCGTCGCGCTGGCGCTCTTCTCGCTCGCGCTGCCCGTGTTCACCTTCGCGTTCCGTCCGCTCGCCTCGCTGTACTCGCGCCGGCACGAATACGAGGCCGACGCGTTCGCCGCGGGCAACGCGTCCGGGCAGGCGCTCGCCGACGCGCTGGTCAAGCTCTACGAGGACAACGCCGCGACGCTGACGCCCGACCCGCTGCACTCGGCGTTCTACGACTCCCACCCGCCGGCCGCTGCGCGCATCGCGCGGCTGCAGGCCGCCACCGGCTGACCCGCGCCCCGCGACGCCTGCCCCTACCCCGTCGAATCGAACCCAGGGACTGCAATGTCCGCAACCGCACTCGAATCCCTCGCGCAGCAGGCCTGCGTGCGCGACGCCGCGCGCCTCCCCGCCGGCGAGGTCGACACGCTGCTCGCAGTGCTTCCCGGATGGCAGCACGTCGCCGACCGCGTGGCCAAGACGTACCGCTTCGCCGGCTGGCACGAGACGATGGCGTTCGTCAACGCCGTCGCGTGGATCGCCGAGCGCGCCGGCCACCACCCGGACCTCTCGGTGCACTTCAATCGCTGCGTCGTCTCGTACTCGACGCACGACGCCGGCGGCATCACGCGCAACGACCTCGTCTGCGCCGCGCGCGTCGAGCGGCTGTTCGCGTGACCCGGTGACCGGCCCAGCGCTCGCGCGTCGCGGAGTCCGCGCGCAGGGCACGGTCGTCGCGGCGTACCGCCGCCACTGGGCGGTGCGGACCGACGACGGGAGCAGCGTCAACTGCGTGTTGAAGGGCCGCGGCGCCACGATCGCGGCCGGCGACCGCGTGACCATCGCCGTCGTCGCGGGCGGGGGCGTCGTCGAGGAGGTGCTGCCGCGCCGCAACCTCGTCTACCGCTCCGACGCATTCAAGGAGAAGCTGATCGCGGCGAACGTCACGCTGGTCGTCGGCGTGGTTGCGCCCGACCTCGCGGTGGACCTCGAACTGCTCGACCGCTGGAGCGTCGCGGCCGAGGCGGAGGGCTGCGGCTTCCTCGTCTGCGCGAACAAGGCCGACCACCCGGAGTTCGCCGCGCTGCTGCCGCGCCTCGCACCCTGGCAGCGCCTCGGCTACGAGGTGATGCCGCTGTCCGCGAAGCGCGACGTGAGGCCGCTGCGCGAGCGCCTGCTTGGCGAGCACGCCGTGATGGTCGGCCAGTCGGGGATGGGCAAGAGCACGATCCTCAATGCGCTCGTCCCCGGCACCGCGGCGCGTGTCGCCGAGGTGTCGGTCGCGCTCGGCAGCGGGCGGCACACGACCACCGAGAGCTCGCTGCACCTCCTGCCCGACGATCCGCGCGGCGGCTGGGTCGTCGACTCGCCGGGCATGACGCAGTTCGCGCTCGCGCACCTCGACCCCGCAGCCATTCCCGAAGCGTTCGTCGAGCTGCGGCCGTTCCTCGGCCACTGCCGCTTCCGCGACTGCCGCCACGACCGGGAGCCCGACTGCGCGGTGCGCGCGGCCGTCGAGCGCGGCGAGATCGCGCCGCATCGCGTGGCGCTGATGCACGCGATGATTGCCGAGAGCCGCAGGGTGCGGGATCCCGGGCGGTAGGCGACGACGGCGAGGCGACGTCCGGCGGCGCGCTAGGGAAGCTCTGCGTAACCCGCGGATGCGCGACGCGCTTCCCCGGGACGATGGCCAGGCGCGGTCCGCAAGGGCGTGGCAGTCCCCACGCTCCGGAACCAAACTGAGACCGCAACACCGCCAGCGCCCGGGGAAGCGCGTCCCGAAGGGCAGCCGAGCGAACTGCACATGGCGGATTGCGGGCGGTCGTTCATGCGAGGCTGCGCGCGCCGTGAGGTTACGCAGAGGTTCCCTGGTGTAGTGAGTCGGCAGTTCGTTGAACAACTTCCGCCGGGTCGAGGCGCTCCGCGCAATCCGGCCGCGTTCGCTTCCAGCCGCGACGCCCCTGCGCGGCGAGGTCGGGCCCCTGCCGCGCAGGGGCAACAATGGCCGGGAGCGAACTGGCCGGATTGTCCAACGAACTACCGACTCACTGCACTAGGGCGCGAGATTGGCGAGCGTGACGAGCAGGATCACCAGCAGCCACAGCACCAGCGCCCGCCACACCAGCCCCACCGCGGACGGCAGGGCCTCCGGCTCGGGAGGATCGCCGACACCCAGCACCGGCCGCAGCTTCGGCTCGCTGCCGGGCACGGCGATCGTGCCGCCGAGCGCGACGCCGAGCGCACCCGCGCCGCTGGCGAGCACGATGCCCATCGGCACGCCGCCCTCCTCCCGCGCCCACGAGCGCGCCTGCGTGCGCCAGCTCCACGCGGCGTCCTCGAAGTCGCCGACCACCGCGAACGACAGCGCGGTCAGGCGCACCGGGATCCAGTCGAGCAGCCACAGCGCTCGCCGCACCGGCGCGCCGAACGCGGCGCGTGCGCGCGCGATCGGCGTCTCCTCGTCGTCGCCGGGCGAGGCTCCCGCCCACTCGTTCGCCAGCAGCTCGCAGGCGCGATAGAGCACGGCGCCGACCGGGCCCGGCAGCACCGTGAACCAGAACAGCACGGCGAACACCTGCCGGTAGGCGTCGACGAGGCCGCGCTCGGTGGCGAGCCGCGCGACGTCGGCCGACGCGAGGTCCGCCGTGTAGCCCCCGCGCCACCCGGCCAGCGCGCGCCGCGCCGTCACCACGTCGTTGTCGCGGAACGCCTGGATGATCGCGGACACCGCGTGCGAGAAGCGCCGGAAGCCCATCAGGGCGTAGGGACGAGGACGTTCCACGCGAAGCCGAGCAGCGGGTGCACGCCCGCCAGCAGCCAGTACCCGATCGCCGCGACGAGCACCGGCGGCGCCATGGCCGCGACGGCGGCCATCACGCCCTGCTCGGCGCGCCCGCCGTTGAAGCTGCGCTCGAGGCGGCGCGCGTAACGGACGAAAGCGCGCTCGAGCGCTACGCGCCAGCCGAACGCCCGCCACTGCTCGAGGCCGAGCGCGGCGAGGATCGCGAGCAGGTTCATCGGCTCGTCCGCCTGCGGTGCGCCGTGACCGCCGGATGCGCCGCGACGCTCAAGTCTTCAGCTCCTCGCGGTCGCGGAACTGCTCGAGCACCTCGGGATTCGCCAGCGCCTCGCGGTTGCGAACCTCGCGGCCGTGCACGATGTTGCGCACCGCGAGCTCGACGATCTTGCCGCTCTTGGTGCGCGGGATGTCGTCGACCTGGAGGACCCTCGCCGGCACGTGCCGCGGCGTCGTGTTCGTGCGGATGTGCCTCTGGATGCGCTCGATCAGCGCGTCGTCCAGCACGAGCCCCTCGCGCAGCTTGACGAACAGCACCACGCGCACGTCGCCGGTCTCGCCCGGGGGCCAGTCCTGGCCGATGACGAGGCTCTCGACGACCTCGTCGAGCTGCTCGACCTGGCGGTAGATCTCCGCGGTGCCGATGCGCACGCCGCCGGGATTGAGCGTCGCGTCCGAGCGGCCGTAGATGATCACGCCGCCGTGCCCGGTGACCTCGATGTAGTCGCCGTGGCACCAGACGTTCGGAAAGCGCTCGAAGTACGCGGCGCGGTACTTGGCGCCGTCGGGGTCGTTCCAGAAGCCGATCGGCATCGACGGGAACGCCTTGGTGCACACGAGCTCGCCGCGCCGGCCGGTGCCGGGCGGGATCGCTGCGCCGTCCTCGTCGAACGCCTCGACGGCCATGCCGAGCCCGCGGCACTGGATCTCGCCGCGCCACACCGGCAGCGCCGGGTTGCCCAGCACGAAGCAGCTGACGATGTCGGTGCCGCCCGAGATCGACGAGAGGCAGACGTCGTGCTTCACCGCCTCGTAGACGTAGTCGAAGCTCTCGGGGGCGAGCGGGCTGCCGGTCGAGAACACGGCCCTCAGGGCCGGCAGCGCGTAGTCCTTCACGGGCACCAGCGCGACCTTGCGCAGCGAGTCGATGTACTTGGCCGAGGTGCCGAAGTGCGTCATCCGCTCGGCCTCGGCCAGCTCCCACAGCACGCGCCCGTGCATCGTGAACGGCGAGCCGTCGAACAGCAGCAGCGTCGCCTGCGAGGCGAGCCCGGAGACGAGCCAGTTCCACATCATCCACCCGCAGGTGGTGAAGTAGAACAGCCGGTCGCCGGGGCGCACGTCGCCGTGCAGCCGGTGCTCCTTGAGGTGCTGGAGCAACGCGCCGCCGGCGCCGTGCACGATGCACTTCGGCACGCCGGTGGTGCCCGACGAGTAGAGGATGTACAGCGGGTGGCCGAACGGCAGTTCGGCGTACGCAATCGCCCCGGCGTCGAACGGCGCGACGAACGCCTCCCACGTCGAGCCGCCGCGCAGCGGAGGGAACTCGTTGGCGCCGCCCACGTCGCCGAGGTAGGGCACGACGACGACGCGCTCAACCGTGGGCAGCCGCTCGACGATCTCCGCCACCTTGTCGAGGATCGCGATCGGCTTGCCGTTGTACCAGTAGCCGTCGACCGTGAACAGCACGCGCGGGGCGATCTGGCCGAAGCGGTCGATCACGCCCTGCACGCCGAAGTCCGGCGAGCACGACGAGAAGATGCAGCCCTTCGCCGCCGCGCCGAGGAACGCGACGATCGTCTCGGGCAGGTTCGGCATGTAGGCGGCCACGCGGTCGCCGGCGGCGAGCCCGTGCGCGGAAAGCGCGGCGGCGACGCGCGCGACGCCCTGGCGCAGCTCGGCGTGCGACAGCCGGCGGCGCACCTTGTCCTCGCCCCAGAACACCAGCGCGTCGCCGCTGTCGTCGGCACGACGCCGCTCCAGCAGGTTGCGCGCGTAGTTGAGCTTCGCGTCGGGGAACCACTGCGCTCCGGGCATCCGGTCGCCGTCGACGAGCACGCGCTCGCCGCGCGTCCCGATGACTCCGCCGTCGTCCCAGACTTCCCGCCAGAACGCCTCGCGCTTGTCGATCGACCAGCGCCACAGCGACTCGTAGTCCGGCAGGTGCACGCCGTGGCGCGCCTCGACGCGCCGCGCGAATGCCGTGACCTGCGCCGCGGCGATGCGCGCCGGCGACGGTTCCCAGAGCCTGGAGGTGGTCATGCGTTGGCCTGCCTAGCGACGGTCCGTGGCCGCCAATTCTGCCGCAACGCCGGCGCCCTCACCCCAACCCTCTTCCGCAAGCGGGAGAGGGAGCACAACTGCCTCTCCCCCGGAATCGGGGGAGAGGGCTGGGGTGAGGGGGCGAATGACGGCACGGACGCCCACCTTCATCGCCGGTCAGGAACGACGCGAAGCCATTGCCACATCACGAAGACGCGGCAAGCGCACGCAGCGGGCCCGCGACCGCCTCGGGCAGCGGCGTGGGCCTGCCGGTGGCGAGGTCGATCCAGACGATCTTCGCCGACCCTTCGGCGTGGCAGATGCCGTCCTTCCGGATCTCATAGTGGCTGCCCACGCTCGATCGCCCCGGCCCCGCGAGGAACATGCGCACCTCGATGTCTCCGGGGTAGACGAGCGGGACCTGGAACGTGCAGCTCGCGTTGACGATCACCGGGCCCGTCGAGCCTTCCGCGTAGCCGCCGCGCGCGCCGATCGCGTAGAACCACTCGATGCGCGTCTGCTCCATGTAGCGGAAGTACACGGTGTTGTTGACGTGGCCCATCATGTCCATGTCGCCCCAGCGGATCGACTGGATCGACGTGTGCACGAGCAGGCGCGGAGCGTGCGCCGTCACGGCCCGGCCTCCGCGCTCGCGGCCGGGGCGGACAGCGCGGCCGCCACCAGCTCCGCGACGTCCTGGACGCGGACGTCGGCGTCGCGTCCGACCGCCGCGAGGCCGTCGGTGAGCATCAGCGCGCAGTACGGGCAGCCGGTGGCGATGACGGCCGGATTCGCGGCGAGCGCCTGCTCGGTGCGCAACACGTTGATGCGCGTGCCGATGGTCTCCTCCAGCCACATGCGGCCGCCGCCGGCGCCGCAGCACATCGCCCTGGCGCGCGAAAGCGGCAGGTCGGCGAGCGGCGTGCGGCTGACGCGCGCGAGCACCTCGCGCGGCGCGTCGTACTCGCCGTTGTGGCGACCGAGGTAGCACGGGTCGTGGAACACCACGCGCTCGTGCCGCGCCTGCACCGGCAGGCGCCCCTCCTCCATCAGCTGCCGGATGAGCTGCGTGTGGTGCACGACCTTCCAGTTCCCGCCGAACGCCGGGTACTCGTTCGCGAGCGCGTTGAACGCGTGCGGGTCGGTGGTGACGATGCGCTCGACGCCGAGCCCGTTGAGCGTTGCGACCAGCTGCTCGGCGAGCGGCTGGAACAGCATCTCGTTGCCCAGGCGCCGCACGGCCTCGCCGGTGGTCGGCTCGCCGGACCCCAGGATCGCGAAGCGCACGCCGGCCGCCTGCAGCACGCGGGCGAAGGCCTCGGCGATGCGTCGCGCGCGCGGGTCGTACGAGGTCGCCGAGCCCACGTACCACAGCCAGTCGAGCCGCGCGACCTCCTCCGCCGTCGACGCGATCGCCACGCCGGCGGCTTGCGCCCACTCGCCGCGCGCCTGCACCGGCAGCCCCCACGGGTTGCCCTGCGACTCGTAGGCGTCGAACACCGGCTTGAGCTCGTGCGGGAACGCGCCTTCCATCATCACGCGCTGCTGGCGCAGGCGGTAGAAGCGCGGCAGGTGCTCGAGGCCGATCGGGCACGCCTCCTCGCAGTAGCCGCAGGTCGTGCACGCCCACAGCGCGTCCTCGCCGATCACGCCGGGGACGAGCGCGGGCAGCGCGTCCTCCCCGCCCTTCGCCGGCTTCGCGAGCAGCGCCGCGCGCTGCGCGAGCAGGTGGTGCTTGAGGCCGTCGTTGACCCACTTGTGCGCGAGCGGCTTGCCGGTGAGGAACGTCGGGCACGCGTCCTTGCAGCGGCCGCACTCGGTGCAGGTGAACGCGTCGAGCGCCTCCTTCCACGAGAGGTCGCGCGCTGTGCGCGCGCCGACGGCAACCTCCTCGCCGTCGGCGGCGTTCATGACCTTCTCCATGTCCACCGCGGGCACCGCGCACGCCGGGCGGACGCGGGCGAAGAACAGCACCGGAAGCGCGGTGACAATGTGGAAATGCTCGCCGACCGGCAGCAGCACGAGGAACGCCAGCACGGTCAGCATCTGCAGCCAGTAGCTCGCGTGGTAGCCCGCCGCGAGCGCGTCCGGGGACAGGCCGGAGAACCACGCGGCCGCCAGGCGGCCTACCGGCGCGGCTGCGGCCTCGTGCGCGATGCCGGCGTCTGTCGCGGCAAAGCGCGCGAAGCGGAAGCCGTCGAAAGCGAAGTCCGTGACCATGATCGCCGCGATCAGCGACAGGATCAGGATCGCTTCCCGGTTCGGCTCGAGCCGCGCCGGCTTCACGACGAAGCGGCGCCAGAACGCGTAGCCGACGGCGACGAGCACGGCCAGCTCGACGTAGTCCTTCAGCGTGGCGAACGCGGCGCCCGCCGCGCCGGGGTAGACGAACGGCTCGTGGTAGCCGATCGCGATCAGCTGCACCTTGCGCGCGAGCAGGACCATGAACCCGCCGAAGATCACCGCGTGCATGATCCCCGGCCTGCGGTCGCCGCGAATCATCCTCGACTGCAGGAAGCCGTCCACGAGGAGGCGGCGCAGCCGCCGGAGCGGCGCATCCCAGCGCACTTCCGGCGCGAGGCTGGCGACGATGGCGAGCTTGCGCCACGCGAGGGCCGCAAAGCCGGCGAACGCGATGGCAAGGGCGATGGTGATGCCGGCCGGGCTCATCGAAGTGCGTCGATTATACAATTGCGCGTCTCCACACACTGCGGCGCGCGCCCGCGCGCCCTCCCGGATCGATGAGCGAAGTCGCGGCGCGCGAAGCGATGGAGTACGACGTGGTGGTCGTGGGCGGCGGGCCCGCGGGCCTCGCGGCGGCGATCCGCCTGAAGCAGCTTGCCGCCGCGTCCGGGCGCGAGGCGTCGGTCTGCCTGCTCGAGAAGGGTTCGGAGATCGGCGCGCACGTCATCTCCGGCGCGGTGATCGACCCGCGCGGCCTCGGCGAGCTGTTCCCCGACTGGAAGGAGCGCGGCGCGCCGCTCGACACGCCGGTGCGCGAGGACCGCTTCCTGCTGCTCACCGCCGACAGGGCGTGGCGGATTCCCAACGGCCTGTTGCCGCCGCTGATGGACAACCACGGCAACTACATCGGAAGCCTCGGCAACCTGTGCCGCTGGCTCGGCGCGCAGGCCGAGTCGCTCGGCGTCGAGATCTATCCCGGTTTCGCCGCCGCGGAGGTGCTCTACGACGACGATGGCGCGGTGATGGGCGTCGCCACCGGCGACGTCGGCATTGCCCGGGACGGCGCGCACAAGCCGGGCTTCCAGCGCGGCATGGAGCTGCACGCGAAGTACACGCTGTTTGCCGAGGGGGCGCGCGGATCGCTGTCGCAGCTCGTGATGGCGAAGTACAACCTGCGCGACGGCGTCGACCCGCAGAAGTACGGCATCGGCATCAAGGAGCTGTGGGAAGTCGCCGCCGGCCGCCACCACCCCGGGCTCGTGATCCACAGCCAGGGCTGGCCGCTTGCCAACGACGCCGGCGGCGGCTCGTTCCTCTACCACTACGGCGAGCGCCTCGTATCGGTCGGCTTCGTCGTGCATCTCAACTACGCGAACCCGCACCTCTCGCCGTTCGACGAGATGCAGCGGTTCAAGACGCACCCTGCGCTTCGCGACACGTTCGCGGGCGGCAAGCGCCTTGCCTACGGCGCTCGCGCGATCAACGAAGGGGGCCTGCAGTCGGTGCCGAAGCTCGCCTTCCCCGGCGGCGCGCTGTGCGGCTGCTCGGCCGGCTTCGTCAACCTGCCGCGCATCAAGGGGAGCCACAACGCGATCAAGACCGGCATGCTCGCCGCCGAGGCCGCGTTCGCGGCGCTGGGCGAGAACCGCGCGCGCGACACGCTGTCGGCGTACGAGGACGCGTGGCGCGGCTCGTGGGTCTACGAGGACCTCTACAAGGTCCGCAACGTCAAGCCGGGCCTCGACCGCGGGCTGTGGTACGGCACGCTGCACGGCGGCGCGCACATGTGGCTCAACGACGTCGGCCTGGGCGGGCTGGTGCCGTGGACGCTTCGCCACAAGGGCCCGGACCACGAGACGCTGAGGCCCGCGTCCGAGATGCCGCGCATCGACTACCCGAAGCCCGACGGCACGCTCACGTTCGACCGCCTCTCGTCGGTGTACCTGTCCAACACGAGCCACGAGGAGGACCAGCCGGCGCACCTCGCGCTGCGCGACGCCGCGATCCCCGTGGCGGTCAACCTCGCGCGCTACGACGGCCCCGAGTCGCGCTATTGCCCCGCCGGCGTCTACGAGTTCGTCGACGCCGAGGGCGGCGGCCGGCGGCTGCAGATCAACGCCGCCAATTGCGTGCACTGCAAGACCTGCGACATCAAGGATCCGAGGCAGAACATCCGCTGGGTCGCGCCGGAGGGCGGCGGGGGGCCGAACTACCCGGGGATGTAGCGCGAAGCGCGGCAGCGCCCGCGATCCGGCGCGCCGCGCGGCACGCCGCGCGCGAATTCGCGGACTGCGCTTGCCGTCCGTCCCTCCCCGGCCTGGCGCCGCCTTGACGTGCGTCAGCCCCGCGCCGGGCCCGCGCGCCGACAATGATCGGGCGACCGCGCCGGGCCACGCGGAACGCGCGTTGCTTGGGTGCCGGCCGCCGCAGGGGCGCCCGCCGGCCCGAAACGCCGCCGGGGATCGCACATGCCGCCCGCCCAACCGACCGCGCGCCGTCCGGCGCCGCGTCGCGCCCGCCGTTCCGTAGCGAGGTCCAGGGCCGTCGTCCCGACCCGCTGGGTGTGGCGCTTCGACCAGGGCGACGCCTCGATGAAGGCGCTGCTCGGCGGCAAGGGCGCCAACCTCGCCGAGATGACTCGGCTGGGCCTGCCGGTGCCGCCGGGGTTCGTCGTCACCACGCGGGCGTGCAACGCGACGCTCGCAGGCAGCGCGTTCCCCCCGGGCCTCTGGGACCAGGTGCTGACCGCGCTGGCGCGGCTCGAGAAGTCCACGGGCAAGCGCTTCGGCGACGCGGCCAATCCGCTGCTCGTCTCGTGCCGATCGGGCGCGCGCTTCTCGATGCCGGGCATGATGGACACTGTGCTCAACATCGGGCTCAACGACGCCGTCGTCGAGGGGCTGGCCACGCTCTCCGGCGACCGCCGCTTCGCCTTCGACGCCTATCGCCGGCTGGTGCAGATGTTCGCGACCGTCGTGCTGGGCGTGGAGGACGAGCCGTTCGAGGACGTGCTCGCGCGCCATCGCGCGGCGCGCGGCGTGGCCAACGACGCCGACCTCGCGGCCGAGGACCTCGCGGCGATCGTCGCCGAGTTCAAGGCGATCGTCGAGCGCCACGCGAAGCGCCCCTTCCCCACCGAACCCGTCGAGCAGCTCCACCTGGCGATCGGCGCGGTGTTCCGGTCCTGGAACGGCAAGCGCGCGATCGACTACCGCAACGCCGCAGGCATCCCGCACGACCTCGGCACCGCGGTCAACATCCAGGCGATGGTGTTCGGCAACCTCGGCGAGGGCTCGGCGACCGGCGTGGTCACCACGCGCAACGTCACCACCGGCGAGCGCGAGATCGAGGGCGACTGGCTGGCCAACGCGCAGGGCGAGGACGTCGTCGCCGGCACCCGGGCGACGAACCGCATCGCGACGCTCGCCTTGGCGATGCCGCGCGTGTGGCGCGAGTTCACGCGCGCGCTGGCGCTGCTCGAGCGCCACTGCCGCGACGTGCAGGACGTCGAGTTCACGGTCGAGCGCGGCAGGCTCTGGATCCTGCAGACGCGCGACGCCAAGCGCACGGCACAGGCCGCGGTGCGCATCGCCGTCGACCTCGTCCGCGAGCGGCGCATCAAGCGCAGCGAGGCGGTGCGGCGCGTGCGCCCCGAGCACGTGGACTACTTCCTGCACCCGCAGTTCGACGCCGCGCAGAGGAAAGCGGCGAAGGCGCGCGGCGACCTGATCGCGACCGGCCTCAACGTGTCCCCGGGCGCGGCCTCCGGCGTGCTGGCGTTCGACGCCGACACGGCCGAGCGCTGGGGCCGCGACGAGAAGCGCGCGGTGATCATGGTGCGCGCCGAGACCAAGCCCGACGACGTGCACGGGATGCTCGCGGCGAAAGGCATCCTCACCTCGCGCGGCGGCCGCACGAGTCACGCGGCGCTGGTCGCGCGGCAGTTCGGCAAGCCGGCGGTGGTCGGCGCCGCGGAGATCGAGGTCGACCTCGCGGCGCGTCGCTTCGCCGTCGGCGGCCGGACGTTTGCCGAGGGCGACTCGATTTCGATCGACGGCACCACGGGCGAGGTGTTCGCCGGCGCACTGCCGACGGTGGTCCCCGGCTTCGACGACCCGGCGCTGCTCGAGCTGCTGGGCTGGGCGGACCGCATCCGCAAGCTCGGCGTGTGGGCGAACGCCGACTACCCGCGCGACGCCGAGCGCGCGCGTGCCTACGGCGCCGAAGGACTGGGGCTGGTGCGCACCGAGCACATGTTCTTCGAGACCGAGCGCCTGCCGATCGTGCAGCGCATGATCCTCGCGCAGGACGACGCCGAGCGCGACGCGGCGCTCGCCGGGCTCCTGCCGATCCAGCGCGGCGACTTCGTCGGCCTGTTCCGCGCGATGGACGGCCTGCCGGTCACCATCCGGCTGATCGATCCGCCGCTGCACGAGTTCCTGCCCTCGCACGACGAGCTGCTGCACGACGTCACCGAGCTGGAGACCCGGCAGGCCTGCGCCGCCGTCGACCTGGCCGCCGGGGCGGACCCGCTGGGGCTCGCCGGCACGCTGGCGAGCAAGCGGCGCCTGCTCGCCGCCGTCGAGTCGATGCGCGAGGCGAACCCGATGCTGGGCCTGCGCGGCGTGCGGCTGGGCATCCACCTGCCCGCGCTGGTGCGCATGCAGATGCGGGCGATCATCGAGGCGGCGTGCATCTGCGCGCGCGAGGGCGTGGTCGTCAAGCCGAAGATCATGATCCCGCTGATCGCCCACAACAACGAGCTCATCGTCGAGCGCAGCATCCTCCACGCCGAGGCGCGCAAGGTGATGAAGGAACAGGGCCGGCGCGTCGCCTACAAGTTCGGCACGATGATCGAGACCCCGCGCGCGGCGATCACCGCGCACGAGATCGCGCAGCAGGCCGAGTTCTTCTCCTTCGGCACCAACGACCTCACACAGACGACGTTCGGCATCTCGCGCGACGACGCCGAGACGGGCTTCCTGCAGGAGTACCTCGACAGGCGCATCCTGCCGGACAACCCGTTCGCCACGCTCGACCTGACCGGCGTCGGCCGGCTGATGCAGATGGCGGTCGAACTCGGCCGCGGCACGCGCCCCGACCTCGACGTGGGGATCTGCGGCGAGCACGGCGGCGACCCACGCACGATCGCGTTCTGCCACGCGATCGGCCTCGACTACGTCAGCTGCTCGCCGTACCGCGTGCCGGTCGCGCGCCTCGCCGCCGCGCACGCTGCATTGACGTAGGGCCTGTTCAACCTACGGTGGCGCATCGCGGGCATCAGGCTCGTTCCCGCGCCGCGCCCGCGCCGCCGAGCCAGGCCGCGCCGCGCACGCCGCTCGAGTCGCCGTGCGCGTTGCGCGCAAGGCGCGTGTCGACGCGGTCGGAGAACACGTGCGGACCCCAGAGCCGCGGCACCTCGCGGTACAGCCGCGCGACGTTCGACATGCCGCCGCCCAGCACGATCACGTCGGGGTCGACGACGTTGATCACGTGCGCGAGCGCGCGCGCGAGGCGCTCCTCGTAGCGCGCCAGCGCGGCCAGCGCGTGCGCATCGCCCGCCTCCGCGGCCGCGACGACCGCCCCGGCGTCGCGCGGCCCGTCCGTGCCGTCCGCGTGCTCGCGCGCGAAGGCGGGGCCCGAGAGCCACGCCTCGATGCAGCCGCGCCGCCCGCAGTAGCACGGCGGACCGGGGCGCTCGTCGTCGCGCGGCGAGGGCAGCGGGTTGTGGCCCCACTCGCCGGCGATGCCGTTGGGACCTTCGAGGACGCGCCCGTGCACGACCCAGCCGCCGCCGACGCCGGTGCCCAGGATGACGCCGAACACGACACCGGCGCCCTGGCCTGCGCCGTCGACCGCCTCGGAAAGCGCGAAGCAGTTGGCGTCGTTGGCGACCGCCACAGCCCGCCCGAGGCGTGCCTCCAGGTCCTCGACGATCGGACGCCCGTTGAGGCAGGTCGAGTTCGAGTTGCGCAGGCGCCCCGTCGCCCGCGACAGCGATCCGGGCGTGCCGACGCCCACGCTCGCCGCTCCCCACGCCACGCCGAGCGAAGCTTCCGTCTCCCGCACGAGGGCCGCGACCGCCGCCAGCGTCGCCGGGTAGTCGTCGCGGGGTGTCGGTACCCGCCGGCGCAGCAGCTCGCGGCCCGCCGGATCGAGCGCGGCGATCTCGATCTTCGAGCCGCCGAGGTCGACGCCGATCCGCGGCAAGGAGGCGTCAGCCCGCGGCATCCTGCGCTTCGCGGTTGCGCGCCATGCGACGCCACAGCCAGCCCGCGGGGCGATCCACGCCGAGCAGCGCGTGGTCCCGCGGCGACTCCGCGGCGAGTATTGCGGTGATCGCGCGCCGGCCCTCGCCCTGGCCCGCGAGCAGCAGTTCGTCGCCGGGGACGAGGTCGACGAAGTCGCCGGGCAGCAGCACCGCCTCGCCCGCTCGCACGCGCATCAGCACCACGACCGGCAGCCTCGCGTGGTGCCGCGACCGCCCGCCGAGCAGCGCGCCGACCGACAACGAGCGGCCTTCGGCAAACCACGCCGCCAGCGCCGGCGCGGTCGCCTTGTCGAGGCGGGCGCTCCAGAGGAGCGGCAGCCGGTCGCCGCTGACGTGCTGCAGCCGCGCGAGCAGGTCCTCCGCCCAGGCCTCGTCCTGCGTCCGCACGAGCCCGAGGAAGCGGTAGAGCGCCGGATTGGTGAGGTCGGAGAAGATCTCGCGCGCGACGACCTCGGCGGGGATGAGCGCGAAGTCGAGGCCGATCGAGCGGAACAGCCTCCGGCTGGAGCGCTCGTTCTGGCGCGCAATGAGGTAGAGCTCCCTGTTCGCGGCGCGCGCCGCGGCGATCATCGACAGGTTGGACGTGTCGTTGTCCGTCGCCGCGATGAGTCCGACGGCCGTCTCCAGCCGCGCCCTGGCGAGCACCTCCCTCTCGGTGCCGCTGCCGACGATGATCCCCGGGTCGTCGGCCGCGCCGGCGCCCGGCTCGATCACCGTCACCTCCATGCCCTCGGCGCGCAGGTCGGCGGCGACGTGCCGGCCGAAACGGCCGTGACCGCAGACGACCCATCGCCCCCGAGGCGCGTCGCGCAGCCGCGGCAGCGTCGATCCGGGCGGGCCGGTCATCCACTCGATGAGGCGGAACGCCTCGGGCGCGCGCAGGCCGGAGCGGAGATAGTCGCCGAAGCGGTCGAACGGGTCGATCACCGTGGGTTTGCCGAACAGCTGCATGCGGTCGCGCACCGACGCCGACAGGGATTGCGCAAACACGCGGACGTCGGGACGCAGCAGCGCCGCGGCCATCGCCACCGCGAGGTTCGCCTCGTCGTCGTCGGTCAGCGCGAGCACCGCGGCGCACATCGGGTGCACGAGGCCCGCCATGAGGAGACTGTCGGGGTCGCGCGCGTCGGCAGCGAGCGCGGGTGCGGCCAGCGCAAGAGGCGCGAGCTCGAGGTCGTCGACGCGTTCCTGCGCGACGTCGACCACGACGGAGCGACGGCCGAGGAGGTCGAGCCAGTAGACCAGGCGGCGGCCGGCCTGCCCGTAGCCGGCGACCAGCACGAACGGCTCGCGCAGCGACCGCACGCGCCGCGCGAAGCGGATCGTCGCCAGCGCGCGGCGGAATCCCCGGTCCTGCAGCAGCGCGAACAGCGTCCCGATCGCCCACGCCCAGCCGACGACGGTGAGGTAGATCGAGAACGTCACCCACATGCGCTGGGCGTCGGTGAAGGCGTGCGGCAGCTCGCCGAAGCCGATCGTCGTCGCCGTGTAGCTCATGAAGTAGAACGCGTGGAAGAACCCCATGCGCCACGGCCGGCCGTCGCCGTCCACGCCGGGGATCAGCGTGAGGCCGAGCACGCTCACCGCGTAGATGACTATCAGCGCGATCAGCGGCGCGCGCATGCGCCGCAGCACGAGGAACAGCCCGCTCTCGCGCGCCGCGGGGGCGAGCCGCGCGTGGCGCTCGCGCCGCCGCGCGGACTCGCGGCCGTTGCCGCGCTGCAGCCGCTGCCAGAAACCGGCGAGCAGGCTGGCCATGGCGTCAGCGGCGGTGGAAGGAGACCGTCTCGGCGACCAGCAGCACGACGGAGACCACGTTGGCGAACAGGGCGCCTGCGGCCAGCGACACGATGCTGGACATGAGGTGCGGCGTCATCCCCGAGACGGAGGCGTTGGCCGCGTAGGCCCACACGACCGCGGCCGCGATCAGCTGCAGGTCGGCCACGAGGCTCGTGGCGAGGTGGACGGCCCCGATCTGCGTGCGGTCGCCGAACTTGAGGACCGTCGCGATCAGGCTCACGACGACGGCGGCGAACAGCTCGAACTCGTTGTGGTGCTCCGGATTGTCGATATCGCCGATGACGAAGCCGAAGTTCAGCGTCGCAGCCAGCAGGATGAAGAAGCCGAATACCACCTTTTCCAGGTTCATGCGCTCGCTCCCCTCGAGGGCCGGATGCGCCGATTGTACGAGAGACCAGCTCGCGCGGTTGACGCCCCGCCCCGCGGGCGTGGATCATGGCAGGATCATCGATCCCGCCGGAGGCGGCGACGTCCGCCCCTCCGGCACCCACGAGGCCACGCCATGCCGTCCGCGCCCATCAGCGTCCGCCGCGCGCTCTTCGCCGCGCTCATCGCCGCCGCCGCACCGGCCGCGCTCGCCCAGAACCAGCTCAACGTCATCTGCCCGGTGCAGGCGGAGTGGTGCAACCTCGCCGCCGTCGAGTTCGAGAAGGAGACCGGGATCAAGGTGGCGATGACGCTCAAGGGCTCCGGCGAGTCGTTCGCGCAGATCTCCGCCGAGAAGGCGAACCCGAAGCTCGACGTGTGGTTCGGCGGCACCGGCGACCCGCACCTGCAGGCCGCGGAGCTCGGGCTGCTCGAGGAGTACCGCTCGCCGCTGCTCCCCCAGCTGCACCCGTGGGCGCAGCGGCAGGCCGAGCAGTCGAAGTACCGCACCGTCGGCATGTACCTCGGGGTGCTCGGCATCGGCTACAACACCGAGCTGCTGGCGAAGAAGAAGCTCGCTCCGCCGGCCTGCTGGCGCGACCTCGTCCGGCCCGAGTACAAGGGCGAGGTGCAGATGGCCAACCCGAACGCGTCGGGCACCGCCTACACCGCGATCGCCACGCTCGTGCAGGTGTTCGGCGAGGAGGAAGCCTTCAAGTACCTGAAGGCGCTGCACATGAACATCAACCAGTACCCGCGCTCGGGGGTCGCCCCGGTGAAGGCGGCGGCGCGCGGCGAGACGCTGGCCTCCGTCTCGTTCGTCCACGACGTGGTGACCGAAGCGCAGGCCAGCTTCCCGGTGCGCGGCAGCGCACCCTGCGAGGGCACCGGCTACGAGATCGGTTCGCTCTCGATCGTGAAGGGCGCGCGCAACCTCGACAACGCGAAGCGCTTCGTCGACTGGGCGCTGACCGCGAAGGCGCAGGCGCTCGGCGCGCAGGCGAAGCAGTACCAGGTGCCGTCGAACGCGTCGGCGCCGGTGTCGCCGCTCGCGCCCAAGCCCGCGGAGATGAAGCTCATCAACTACGACGCCGCGAAGTACGGGAGCTCCGCCGAGCGCAAGCGCCTGCTCGAGCGCTGGGACCGCGAGATCGGCAGCATCGCCAAGTGACGACGAAAGGGACGTCCATGCTCCGCCGCATCGCCGCCGCCGCGCTCGCGGCCCTCGCCCTGCCCGTCGCCGCGCAGGGCCAGCTCAACGTCTACTGCAGCTCGCCGAACACCGCGTGGTGCCAGGGGCTCGCCAACGGCTTCGAGAAGGCGACGGGCACGCGCGTCGCCGTGATCCAGAAGGCCACCGGCGAGATGCTCGCGCAGATCAAGGCCGAGCGCGACAACCCGAAGGGCGACGTGTGGTGGGCGGGCCCGGGCGACGCGTACCTGCAGGCGGCCGAGGAGGGCCTGCTCGACGCCTACCGCTCGCCGAAGGTCGCCGAGCTGCAGCCGTGGGCGCAGCGCATCACCGACATCTCGAAGGACCGGGTGTCCGGCGTCTACGGCGGCATCATCGCGCTGGGCTACAACACCGAGATCATGGCGAAGAAGAAGCTCGCCGTGCCGCGCTGCTGGAAGGACCTCGCCAACCCCGCGTACAAGGGCGAGATCATGTTCGGCAACCCGAACTCCTCGGGCACCGCGTACCTGATGCTGGCGACGCTCGTGCAGGTGTTCGGCGAGGACGCCGCGTTCCGCTACATGCGCGACGTGCACCCGAACGTCAACCAGTACGCGCGCTCCGGCATCGGGCCGATGACCGCGGTGACGCGCGGCGAGACAGCGCTGGGCAGCACGGTGCTGCACGGCGTCATCAACGAGATCGTGCGCGGCTTCCCGGTCGAGCCGGTGCTGCCCTGCGAAGGCGTGGGCTACGAGATCGGCTCGACCGCGATCATCAAGGGCGCGCGCAACCCGGACGCCGCGCGCAGGTTCGTCGACTTCGCGCTCTCCGCCGAGGGGCAGAAGATCGGCCTCGACGTGAAGGAGTACGCGATCCCGACCAACCGCAACGTCGCGCTGCCGCCGCAGGTGCCGAAGCTCGCCGACATCAAGGTGATCGACTACGACTTCGCGAAGTACGGCAGCTCGGCGGAGCGCAAGCGGCTGCTCGACCGCTGGGAGAAGGAGATCAACTCGCTGGCCCGCTGACGCCGCCCGCGCCGTGGCGGCCGCCCGCCTGCCGGCCCAGCGCGCGATCGCCGCCTGGCTCGCGGTGGGCGCGCTCGGCGCGCTCGCCCTGCCCTGGTACGCGCTGCAGGGCTCCGCGTTCTCTCCCGGCTGGATCGCAAGCTACGCGTCGCGCGAGAATGCCGGCGCGCTCCTGCAAGCGCTGCAGCACGGCCGGCCGTGGCTGTGGCCCGTCCCGCTGCTCCTGCTCCTCGCGGGCACGGCACTCCTCGCGCGCGACCGGCGCCGCCGCGCGCGCATCCTGATCGGCGCGGGTGCGGCCGGCTTCGCCTGGACGCTGGCGCAGGGCTTCGCGATCGGCCCTCGCGGCTACTCGTTCGAGGTTCTCGCCGCCGCGCTTCCCGCCCTCGCCCGCGGCCAGTACGGCATGGGCCTCGGCGCCGCGCTGGCGCTCGCCGCGTTCGCGATGCTGTTCGCGATCGGGCTCGCGCTGCGCGGCTACTTCAAGGGCGACGCGTTCGTCGCGGGCTCGCTGGTGACCCTGGCCGCGCTCGTCGCGATGTTCACGTTCTTCCCCGTCGTGAAGATCCTCGTGTCGGCCTTCGAGGGCGCCGAGGGCGCCTTCGCGCCGGCGACGTTCCTGCAGCGGGCCGCCGCGCCCAAGGTCTGGGGGCTCGGCTGCCTCGGCGGCGGCACGCGCTGCGGCGTCGCGTGGAACACGCTCGTGCTGGCGATCGCCTGCGCCGCCTGCTGCACCGCGCTCGGGCTCGCGTTCGCGCTGATCGTCACGCGCACGTCGTTCCGCTACCGCCGGCTGCTGCGCGTGCTCTCCGTGCTGCCGATCATCACGCCGCCGTTCGTGATCGGCCTCGGGCTCATCCTGCTGTTCGGCCGCTCGGGGCTGGTCAACCAGTTCCTCGAGTTCGCCTTCGGCGTCGAGCCGACGCGCTGGATCTACGGCTTCCAGGGCGTGCTCGTCGCGCAGGTGTTCGCCTTCACCCCGATCGCGTTCCTCGTGCTGATCGGCGTGGTCGAGGGCGTCTCGCCCACGCTCGAGGAGGCGGCGCAGACGCTGCGGGCGGACCGGCGGCAGACGTTCACGACGGTGTCGCTGCCGCTGATGCGCCCCGGCATCGCGAACGCGTTCCTCATCAGCTTCATCGAGTCGATCGCCGACTTC
>Ga0224500_10000090_pt1 | contig 63492 bp, 61 predicted proteins | sample SF_Oct11_sed_USG_FD_168126 | JGI IMG/M metagenome (GOLD analysis project Ga0224500, IMG submission 168126) | Sediment microbial communities from San Francisco Bay, California, United States - SF_Oct11_sed_USGS_4_1 | ecosystem: Environmental > Aquatic > Marine > Sediment | place: USA: California...
GAGGCCCTCGCGCGGCCTCCTTGGACGGTCAGCGCAAGGACGATGCGTCGAGTGTCGGCCGCCTGCCAAGGGCCTCTTGCCGTCGATCCCCACGCTGCGCGTGGGGCCCCTCGCCGGGTGAGGCCCTTGGCTACTCGTGCCTGAGCGCGTCGATCGGCGCGAGCCTGGCGGCCTTGCGCGCCGGATAGAAGCCGAAGAAGACGCCGATCGCGCCGGCGAAGCCGACGGCCAGGAGCACGGCGACGGCGTCGACCTCCGTGCGCCAGCCCGCGAAGTGGCCGACGGCGTACGACGCGCCGACGCCGAGCACGATGCCGACCAGGCCGCCGATCAGCGCGAGCGTCACCGCCTCGACGAGGAACTGCAGCAGGATGTCGCGGCCGCGCGCGCCGACCGCCATGCGCAGGCCGATCTCGCGCGTGCGCTCGGTCACCGAGACCAGCATGATGTTCATGATGCCGATGCCGCCGACGACGAGCGACACCGACGCGATCGCCGCGAGCAGCAGCGCGAGGATGCGCGAGCTCGCCTCCTGCGCGGCGAGCACCTCGGAGAGGTTGCGCAGGAAGAAGTCGTCCTCCTGGTTGGGCTGCAGCCGGTGGCGCTGGCGCAGCAGGTCGCGCATCTCCTGCTCGACCGCGGCGACGTCGCCGCCGTCCTGCACCTTGACCGTGATCGCGCCGACGTTGCGCGACTTCACCTGCTGGCCGCCGAGCACGCGCTTGCGCGCCGTGGTGATGGGAATCAGCACGACGTCGTCCTGGTCCTGGCCGACCATGCTCTGGCCCTTGCGCTCGAGGACGCCGACGATCTCGTGCGGCACGCGGCGGATGCGAACGGTCTCGCCCACCGGGTCCGCCTCGCCGAACAGGCTGCGGGCGACGCTCTGCCCGACGAGCGCGACCTTCGCCGCCGAGTCGACGTCCTGCGCATTGAGCGTGCGACCCGAGGCCGCCGACCAGTTGCGCGCCGTGAAGTACTCCGGGGTCACGCCCAGCACGGAGGTCGCCCAGTTGCTGTTGCCGTACACGACCTGCCCGGAGCCGCGCAACTGGGGGGCCGAAGCCTCGATCGCCGGGATCTCCCGCTGCAGCGCGTAGGCGTCGTCCTCGGTGATGGTCGGCTGCGAGCCCGCGCCCATGCGCGCGCCGCCGCCGGTGAAGTTGCCCGACAGGACGATGATGAGGTTCGAGCCGAGGCTCTTGATCTGGTCCTCGACGCGCGCCTGCGCGCCGGCGCCCACGCCGACCATCGCGATGACCGCGGCCACGCCGATGATGATGCCGAGCATCGTCAGCGACGAGCGCAGCTTGTTCGTGCGCAGCGCCGCCAGCGCGACCTTCAGCGTGGCGAGCAGCGTCATGCCGGGGCCGCCACGCGCGCGAGCGCGGCCGCGGCGTCCTGCGGATGCTGCCGCTCGTCGCGCACCACGCGGCCGTCGCGGAAGTGGATCGCGCGGCCGGCGAAGGCCGCGATGTCGTGCTCGTGCGTGACCAGCACGACGGTGATGCCCTCGGCGTTCAGCTGCTGCAGAAGCGCCATGACCTCGACGCTGGTCACGGAGTCGAGCGCGCCGGTGGGCTCGTCGGCCAGGATCAGCCGGGGCTGGTTGACCAGCGCGCGCGCGATCGCCACGCGCTGCTGCTGGCCGCCGGAGAGCTGCGCGGGGTGGTGGCCGGCGCGGCTGCCGAGGCCGACCCGCTCGAGCTGGTGCATCGCCCGCTCGCGCCGCTCCTGGGCCGGCACGCCGGAGTAGAGCAGCGGCAGCGCGACGTTGTCGAGCGCGCCCGTGCGCGGGAGCAGGTTGAATTGCTGGAATATGAAGCCGATCTTGCGGTTGCGGATCGCGGCGAGCGCGTCGGCCGACAGTCCCGCGACGTCCTCGCCGTCGAACCAGTACGTGCCCGAGGTCGGGGTGTCGAGGCAGCCGATGACGTTCATGAACGTCGACTTGCCCGAGCCCGAGGGCCCCATGACCGCGACCATCTCGCCCTCGGCGATGTCCACCGTCACGCCGGCGAGCGCGCGCACCTCGGCGTCGCCCATCGCGTACACCTTGACGAGGTCGTGCGTCGAGATCAGCGGCACGGCCATCGCAGCGCGTCGTGTCGTCGTCCCCGCGGAGCCTGCCCCCGAGGACTGCAGTCGGGGGGCGGGGATCCAGCGTCCTTCGGCCGAACCATGCCGGGCTTCCCCTCTCGCGGGCGCGAAGAAAGGAGGCGGTGCGTCACGCGACCCCCCTCAGAACGGCAGCCGCGGCGCGCCGCTCGGCGGGCGCGGGGCCGCGCTGCCGGCCGGCTGCTGCGTGCCGACGATCACGTCCTGTCCCTCCGCCAGATCGCCCGCCACGATCTCCGTCGCGTTGCCGTCGGTGAGGCCGGTGCGCACGCTCACCTCCTTCGGGCCTTCGGCCGCGGGAACGAAGACCCGCCCGGCGCCGCCGGCCGCGCTGCCGCGGCCGGTCTCGCTCGCGACGATCTCGGCGTAGCGCTTCTGCTGCTCGGCGTTGAGCATGCCGCTGATGCGCTGGCGCACGTCGATGCGGATGCGCTCCATGCGCGGCCGCCGGTCGGCCTCGGGCAGCTCGCGCAGCTCCATGAAGCGCGTGCGCATCTCGGCGAAGATCTCGTCGAGACGCGCCACCTGCCCGGCATCGAGCTTGAGCTCGTCGATCAGCCGCTTGCGCCGCGCCTGCTGGTCGCCGGCGTTGCCCGGTCCGGAGCCGGCCGCGGCGGCGGGCGCCGCCTCGTCCTTGGCGGCGCCGACGCCCGCCGGGCGCCAGCGCAGCGCGGCGTTCGGCACCTTGAGCACCGCGTCGCGCTGGTCGGTGACGATGCGGGCGTTCGCGGTCATGCCGGGCACCAGCTGCAGCGCCTGGTTCTGCGTGCCGACGACGACGATGTAGGTGACCACGTTCTGCACCGTCTGCGCCGCCTTGCGGATCTGCCGCACGCTGCCGTTGAACGTGCGGCCGGGGAACGCGTCGACGGTGAACGTCACGCGCTGGTCCGCGCGGATGCGGCCGATGTCGGACTCGTCGATGGCGACGTCCACCTGCATCTCGCGCAGGTCCTGCGCGATGGTGAACAGCGTGGGCGTGTTGAGGCTCGCCGCGACGGTCTGGCCCGGCTCGACCTGGCGCGAGATGACCACGCCGTCCACCGGCGCGGTGATCGACGTCTTGGAGAGGTCGTTGCGCGCGCTGGCGAGCGCGGCCTGGCGCTGCTTCACCACGGCGTGCGCGTTGGCGACCATCGCCTCGGCCGCCCGGAGCTGCGCCTGCGCGGTGCGCACCGCCTCGGCGGCGCCGCGCTCGACGAACACCGCCTTGTCGCGCTCCGCCTCGGAGATGAAGTTCTTCGCGAGCAACGACTGCTTGCGCTCGACGTCGCGCTTCGCGTCCTCGTGCGTGATCTGCGCGCGCACGATCTGCGATCGCTGCGAGGCCGCCTCGCTCTCCCGCTGCAGGAGGGACGTGCGCGCGGCCTCGAGGTCGGCGTCCGCCTGCTTCACCTTCAGCTCGAACGTCTCGGGGTCGATGCGCGCGAGCAGCTGGCCCTTCTTCACCGGCGAGTTGAAGTCCACCAGGATCTCGCGGACCTGCCCCGAGATCTGCGAGCCGACCAGCACGGTGGTCACCGCGGTGAGCGTGCCCGACGCCGAGACGGTCGACGTGATGCCGCCGCGCTCGACCTTCGCCAGCCGCAGTTGCGGCGCCTTGTCGGCCGGGCCGAGGTACCTCCACGCGGCGAACGCCGCGGCGCCCAGTACGGCGACGATGACGAGCGTGGTCGCGAGGCGGGCGGTGCGGCGGGTCGCGGGTGCGGGCATCCTGTCTTCTTGTTTCTTGTTTGGGCGAGGCGCGGTTTGCGTTCAGGCGGCGGGTCAGCCCTGCTTTCCGAAGCCTTCCTTCTGCTGCTCGACGATCTCGCGTCGCAGCACGCGCAGCCGCGTCTCGACCACCGAGGACTCGTAGAAGTTGGCGTCGCCCGCGCGCGATGCCAGCTGCAGCTGGTCCACGGCGCCGCGCAGGTTGCCGAGCCACGCGTAGTACTCGCCCTGGTGGTAGTGCTCCTTCAGCTTGCGGCCGAGGCCGGCGTACGCGCGCGCGGCGGTGCGGTGAAGCGTGCCGTCGCCGGGAAAGCGGACGAGCTGCTCCTCGCAGAACTTCGCGGCATCGGCGTTGCGGCCGGCCTTGACGAGCGCCTCCGGATAGTCGTAGACGAGCTGCATCTTGTTCGGATAGCGCTGCAGGGCGCGCTCGATGCGGACGATCGCGGCGGCGACGTCGCCGCTCTCGAGCAGCACGTGCGCGCCGATCGCCTCGATCATCGGATGCGGCGGCGCGGTCTTCTCCAGCGCCGCGAGCTCGCGCTTCGCCGGCGCGTAGTCCTTCGCGCGCAGGTAGGAGGCGACGAGCCCGTAGCGCACCGCGTTCTCGTCGTTGAACTTCCGCTCGGCGAGCGCGGCGCGGAAGAATTTCACCGCGTCCTGCGCCTCGCCCTGGTAGCTGCGCAGCAGCGCGCGCACCATCTGGAAGTCCGGCGAGTCCGCGACCTGACGGTACGGCAGCGTCTGCGCGCGTGCCTGCGCCTCGGCGATGCGCTCGTAGGTCACCGGGTGCGTGCGCAGGTACGACGGCGTCGAGCCCTCGAGGAAGCGGCCGCTGCGCTGCATGCGCTCCATGAACGCCCCCGCGGCGCGCACGTCGTAGCCGGCGGCGGCGAGGCGCTGGAAGCCGATGCGGTCGGCCTCGTACTCGAACTCGCGCGTGAAGTTGAGCTGGTTCTGGATGGCGAGGGCCTGCGAGGTCGCGATGGCGGCGCTGGCCATGTCGCCCGACGACGAGCCGCCCGCGCGCGCGGCCAGCAGCGCGACGGCGAGCGCGGCGAGCGACATCAGCATGCTCTGCTGCTGGCTCTGCAGCATGCGCGCGATGTGGCGCTGCGTGACGTGCGTGATCTCGTGCGCCAGCACGCTGGCGAGCTCGGACTCGCTCTGCGTGAGGAGGATCAGCCCCGCATTGACGCCGACGAAGCCGCCGGGCAGGGCGAAAGCGTTGATGCCGGCGTCGGGAACCGCGAAGAACTCGAAGTCCTGCCGCGCGTCGGGCGAGGCCGCCACGAGCCGGTTGCCGAGCTCGTTCAGGTAGTCGTTGACCTCGGGGTCGTTCAGCAGGCCGCCGCTCGCGCGGGCCTGGCGCATGATCGCCTCGCCCAGCTTGCGCTCCTGCGCGGGCGAAAAGCCCGCCTGGGCGACGTCGCCCAGGTCCGGCAGCGCCTGCGCGACGGCGGAGGAGATGGGCGGCGGCGCGGCCGCCGGCGCCAGGGCGAGGGCCAGCGCGACGAGCGCGGCAACGAGGCGGCGGGGGCGGTGGGTGGCGATCGGCATCGAGTAGGGCTGCGGGCGGGGCAGGGTCGCGTGGCTCGTCTGCTAAGATGACTTCAAGCCCGCCGAGTTCAGCCGCCGCGTCGATGCGGCGCCCGGGCTCCCGCATGCCACGCTCCACACGTTCCCCGGCTACAGCAGCCCGCCGGCCGCGGCCCGCGGCCCGGAAGGGCGCGCCCGGCAGCCATTTTACGCACTTCGATGCCGCGGGCGCCGCGCACATGGTCGACGTCGGCGGCAAGGATGTAACCAGGCGTGTCGCGCGGGCGGGCGGCAGGATCGTGATGGCGCCCGCAACGCTCGACCTGATCGCGCGCGGCGATGCGAAGAAGGGCGACGTGCTCGGCGTGGCGCGCGTCGCCGCGATCCAGGCGGCGAAGCGCACGAGCGACCTCGTGCCGCTGTGCCACCCGCTGCCTCTCACGCGGGTCGCCGTGGACTTCGCGCTCGACCGCGACGCCGGCGCCGTGCGCGTGGAGGTCGTCGCGGAGACCCTCGGGCGCACGGGGGTCGAGATGGAGGCGCTCACCGCCGCGGCGGTGGGGCTGCTCACGATCTACGACATGTGCAAGGCCGTCGACCGCGCCATGCGCATCGAGGGCGTGCGCCTGCTCGAGAAGAGCGGCGGCCGCTCCGGGCACTTCGTCGCCGCCGGGGACGGATAGCGATGTTCGTTCGCCACGACGACTGCAGGCTGGAAGACCTGGGCGGCGGCGTGAAGCGGCGCATCCTCGCCCATGCCGGCGGGCTCATGCAGGTCGAGGTCCACTTCGACGCCGGCGCCGTGGGAGCGCTGCACAGCCACCCCCACGAACAGCTGACGCACGTGCTGTCCGGCGAGTTCGAGTTCACCGTCGGCGGCGAGACGCGCACGGTGTCCGCGGGCGACACGCTCTACAAGGCGCCCGGCGTGGTGCACGGCTGCGTGTGCCGGCGCGCGGGCGTGCTGCTCGACACGTTCACCCCGCAGCGCGACGACTTTCTCGCCGGGTAGCCCCGGCGGACCCCGGTGGACCGGTGGTCGGACCACTTGACCACTGGCGGGGCCGCGGCGTAGGCTGGCCTCCAACCCCGGCCCCCAGGGAGGGCGCTTGCCGCTGCAGACGGTCGAGCCGACGCGGCTCTATCGCCAGATCGCCGACCAGATCGCCGCGCTGATCGATCGCGGCGAGTTCCGTGCGGGAGAGCGCCTGCCGGCGGAACGCGAACTCGCGAGCCTCCTCGGCGTCTCGCGGACCTCGGTCCGCGAGGCGATCATCTGCCTCGAACTCGCCGGGCGCGTGGACGTGCGCGTAGGCACGGGAATCTTCGTGCGCGACTCCCGCGGTGCGACACCCCCGCCGGCGGCCGCCGCGGCGGGCGACGAGGCGGGCCCGTTCGCGCTGCTCGAGGCGCGCGCGCTCGTCGAGGGCGAAATCGCGGCGCGCGCCGCGCGATCGATCCGCCGGCGCGATCTCGACCGCCTCAAGGAGGCGATCGGCCGCATGCGCGAGGGCGAGGGCGACTTCGCCCGCCGCGACGACGCCGACCGCGAGTTCCACGTCGCCATCGCGCAGGCGACCGGCAATTCCGCGCTGGCCGACGTCGTCGCGCACCTGTGGCACGAGCGCTCGCACCCGATGTGGCGGTGGATGGAAGCGCATCTGCACACCAGCGCGTTGCACCGGATGACGCTGCGGGACCACGAAGCGATCGTCGCCGCGCTCGCGCAGCACGACCCCGAGGCGGCGCGCGCGGCGATGCAGCGGCACCTGCGCCGCGTCGCCCGCGAGTTCCAGCGCCGCTGGGACGCATCGGCGACGGCGGCTCGCAAGCCGCGCGCCGCGAGGAGGAAGCAATGATTCGGCTCGCCGAGACCGAACTGGACGCGCTGCCCCCAGGCGTTGCGGTGCCCGCCGCACGGCCCGCAGCCATCGGCATCGTGCACCTTGGCCTCGGTGCGTTCCATCGCGCGCACCAGGTCGAGTTCACCGACGACGCGCTGCGGTTGGCCGGCACGCCCACCGCCCCGTGGGGCATCTGCGGCGTCAGCCTCAGGACGGCGGGCGCGCGCGACAAGCTCGTTGCGCAGGACGGCCTCTACACGCTGGTGCGGCGTGAGGCGCGAGGCGTCGAGCGGCGCGTGCTGGGCAGCCTGCGCGAGGCGCGCTTCCTCGGCGACGAGCGCCACGAGGTGCACGCGCGGCTCGCGGCGCCCGAGACCGCGATCGTCTCGCTCACGATCACCGAGAAGGGCTACGGTCACGACCCCGCGACGGGGCGCCTCGATCCCGCGCACCCGGAGCTCGCGCCCGACCTCGCCGACCTCGAGCGCCCGCGCAGCGCGGTGGGGCTGATCGTCGCCTCGCTCGACGCGCGGCGCCTGTCGCACGGCCGGCCCTACACGGTGCTCTGCTGCGACAACCTGCCGCACAACGGCGCGCTGGTGCGCGGCCTGGTGCTCGACTTCGCGCAGCGGCGCGACGCGGCGCTCGCCGCGTGGATCGAGCGGCACGTCGCTTTCCCGTCGACGATGGTCGACCGCATCGTCCCGGCGACCACGCCCGCCGACGTCGAGGAGAACGATCGCGCGATCGGCATGCACGACGCCGCGGTCGTCGTGTGCGAGCCGTTCCGCCAGTGGGTGATCGAGGACGCGTTCGTCGCCGGCCGCCCGCCGTGGGAGCTGGCCGGCGCCGAGATGGTCGGCGACGTGGCGCCGTTCGAGACCATGAAGCTGCGGCTGCTCAACGGCAGCCACTCGGCGTTCGCCTACCTCGGCTTCCTGGCCGGCCACGAGTTCGTCTACCAGGTCGCCGCGCAGCCGGAGTTCGTCGCCTACATGCGCGCGCTGATGGCCGAGGCGGCGCCGACGCTGCGCGTGCCGGCGAGCGTCGACCTCGTCGCCTACCGCGCGGCGCTGGTGGAACGCTTCGGCAACCCGGCGCTGCCGCACCGCACGAAGCAGATCGCGATGGACGGCTCGCAGAAGCTCCCGCAGCGGCTGTTGGGCACGATTCGCGAGAATCTCGCCGCGGGCCGGCCGGTCACGCGTCTCGCCCTTGCCGTCGCCGCGTGGATGCGCTACGTCGCCGGCGTGGACGAGCACGGGGCGCCGATCGACGTCGCCGATCCCCTGAAAACCGAGTTCGCCGCGATCGCGCAACGCCACCGCGGCGACGCGCGCGCGCTGCGCGACGCGCTGCTCGGCCTGCGCGCCGTCTTCGGGGACGACCTCCCGCGCGATCCGCGCTTCACCGAGCCGGTGGGCACGTGGCTCGAGCAGTTGTTCCGCGACGGCGCCGCGCGCACCGTCGCTGTCTGCAACCAGCGGAAATGACCGCATGAAACCGATCGACCTTCACCCCGACCGCCTGTTCCCCGCCGAGCCCGCGACGCGCGCGCTCGCCCGCGCGCTCTACGACACGGTCAGGGACCTGCCGATCGTCTCGCCGCACGGCCACACCGACCCGCAGTGGTACGCCGACGACGCGCCGTTCCCGGACGCCAGCGCGCTGCTCATCGTGCCGGACCACTACGTGTTCCGCATGCTCTACAGCCAGGGCATCCCGCTGGAGCAGGTCGGCATTCCCCGTCGCGACGGCGGTCCCGTCGAGCGCGACGCGCGGAAGATCTGGCGCACGTTCGCCGCGCACTACCACCTCTTCCGCGGCACGCCCACGCGCATGTGGCTCGACCACGCGTTCCGCGCCGAGTTCGGCATGGAGGAGCGGCTGACCGCCGAGAGCGCCGACCGCTACTTCGACCGCATCAACGCGATGCTCGCGACGCCGGCGTTCCGCCCGCGGGCGCTGTTCGAGCGCTTCAACATCGAGGTGATCGCCACCACCGAGTCGCCGCTCGACCCGCTGGCGCACCACGCGCGCATCCGCGCGAGCGGCTGGAAGGGCAGGGTGGTCACCGCGTACCGGCCCGACCCCGTCGTCGATCCCGAGTTCGACGGCTTTCGCGCCAACGTTGCGAAGCTCGGCGAGATCACGGGCGAGAACACCGCGACGTGGACCGGCTACCTGGCTGCGCACCGCAACCGCCGCGCCTACTTCAAGTCGATGGGCGCCACGTCGACCGACCACGGCCACCCGACCGCGCTCACCTGCGACCTCGATGCGGCGGCCTGCCAGAAGCTGCTCGATCGCGCGCTCGCCGGCACGATCGCCGCGGAGGAGGCGGAGCAGTTCCGCGGCCAGATGCTGACCGAGATGGCGACGATGAGCCGCGACGACGGGCTCGTCATGCAGATCCACCCGGGCAGCTTCCGCAACCACAACGCGCTCCTGTTCGCCGACTTCGGCCGCGACAAGGGCGCGGACATCCCCACGCGCACCGACTACGTGCGCGCGCTGCGCCCGCTGCTGGCGAAGCACGGCAACGCGCGCGACCTCACGGTGATCCTGTTCACGCTGGACGAGACGAGCTACGCGCGCGAGCTGGCGCCGCTCGCCGGGCACTACCCGATCCTGAAGCTCGGCCCGCCGTGGTGGTTCCACGACAGCCCCGAGGGGATGCTGCGCTTCCGCGAGCAGGCCACCGAGACCGCCGGCTTCTACAACACGGTGGGCTTCAACGACGACACGCGCGCGTTCCTGTCGATCCCGGCGCGCCACGACGTCGCGCGGCGCATCGACTGCCGCTTCCTCGCCACGCTCGTGCGCGAGCACCGGCTGGGCGAGGACGAGGCGTTCGACCTCGCGCCGCAACTCGCCTACCACCTCGCGAAGCAGGCGTACAAGCTGTAGCGAGTCTTCCGATTCCCGCCGGCCCCGGCGGCCGGCGGTGCGACCCGGTTTGTCGAACACGGGAGCGGTGACTTGTCCGGCCTTTCCCGGCACACTTGCGCGCCGCGCCGGCGGCCGAGGGGTCCCGGCCACATTCCGGGGAAGAGGGGAAGACGACATGGGCAGTCCGCTTCGTACCGTGGGCCTGGCGTTCGCGTGCCTCGCGCTCACCGCGCCTGCGACAGCACAGGACACCGCCGACCGCATCTGGACGGGCGGCACGATCCTCACGATGAACGACAAGGCGCCGCGCGCGCAGGCCGTTGCGGAGCGGGGTGGGCGCATCGTCGCGGTCGGCACGCGTGCCGACGTGCTCAAGCTGCGCGGCCCGAACACGCAGGTGATCGATCTCGCGGGCCGCGCCTTGCTGCCGGGCTTCTTCGACGCCCACGGCCACGTGACCCTGGGCGGCCTGCAGGCACTGTCGGCCAACCTGCTCGCGCCGCCCGACGGCAAGGTGACGGACATCCCGGCGCTGCTGCAGACGCTGCGCGACTGGATCGCGGCCAACGAAGCGGCGGTGAAGAAGGTCAACCTGATCGTCGGCTTCGGCTACGACAACTCGACGCTGGCCGAACGGCGCCACCCGACGCGCGACGATCTCGACAGCGTCTCGCGCGACGTGCCGATACTGCTCGTGCACCAGTCGGCGCATCTCGCCGCCCTCAACTCGAAGGCGCTCGAGGTCGTCGGGTACACGTCAGACACCCCCGACCCGGCAGGTGGCGTGATCCGGCGCAAGGCGGGCGGCCGGGAGCCCGATGGCGTCCTCGAGGAAACCGCGATGCAGGCGGCGGCGCTGAAGCTCCTGGGCCAGGTGGGTGCCGACGGCGTGAAGACGTTCTTCAAGGCCGGCACGGAGCTGTGGGCGCGCTACGGCTACACCACCGCGCAGGACGGCGGCTCGACGCCGGGCAGCGTGGCCGCGATGCGGCAGGTTGCCGCGGCAGGCGAACTGAAGATCGACGTGACCTCGTACCCGCTGCTCGCGATCGACCGCGACTTCGTCAAGGCCAACGCGAGCCGCGAGTACGCCAACCGCTTCCGCGTCGCCGGCGGCAAGATCGTCATCGACGGCTCGCCGCAGGGCTTCACGGCGTGGCGCGATCGCCCCTACTACAAGCCGGTCGGCAGCTACCCGCCAGGCTACAGCGGCTATCCGTCCGCCATGCCGGAGGACGTGGTGAGCCTGCTCACCTGGGCCTATGCCAACGACGTCCAGGTGCAGACGCACGCGAACGGCGAAGCGGCATCCGACGCGCTCATCGCGGGGCTGACGGTCGCGCAGCTGAAGCACGGCGGCAAGAACCTGCGACCCGTGCTCATCCACGGCCAGTTCATGCGTGAGGACCAGGTCGACGCCTACCAGCGCCTGAACGTGTTCCCGTCGCTGTTCCCCATGCACACCTTCTATTGGGGCGAGTGGCACCTCAACCAGACCGTGGGCCCGGAGCGCGGTCGGAACATCTCGCCGACCGGCTGGGTCCGCCAGCGCGGGATGATCTTCTCCACGCACCACGACGCGCCGGTCGCATTCCCGGATTCCATGCGCGTGCTGGACGCGACGGTGACGCGACGGGCCCGCGGGACGGGCCGCGTCGTGGGGCCGCATCAGCGCGTGGACGTCATGACCGCGCTGAAGGCCATGACGATCTGGCCGGCGTATCAGCACTTCGAGGAGGAACGCAAGGGCTCGATCGAGGTGGGCAAGCTCGCCGACTTCGTCATCCTGTCGGCGGATCCGACGAAGGTTGCACCCACGTCGCTCGCACAGCTCAAGGTGACCGCGACGATCAAGGAAGGCGCGACGATCTTCGCGCTCGACGCGCGGGAGCAACGCAAGGCCGCGCTCATGCCAAGGCCCGGGATCGCGGGCGACGACGCGTTCGCCCGCGCGATCCGCACGCTTGCCGTCTACCGCGAATACGAGCGCCTGCCCGTCTTCATGCAGACCCCCGTGGTCATGCGGCACCTCGCCGCCATGCCGCACAGCAATGCCTGCACGGGCGCTGCGATCGGCGAGCTGGTGGCGGCGATGCTTGCGGGAAGCGGCGAGCGGTCAGACGAGCCCGCGCAGGCGCCGCGCACGTCGGTGCACTGACGGCGCGCGGCTCGCGCGCCACGGCGCCCCGCGCCGAGCAAGGCGAGATGGCGACCGCGGCGCCACCCGCCCCAGGGATCGCCCTCCCAGGAGCAGAAGGCGTTGGCGAATCGCGTGCCGCCGTCGCTGTAACGGGCGGCGGTGCGCGCGCCGCCCGCACGGGCAATGCGTGCCGGTCATTTCGCCGCGCGCCGGGGAGGGGCGGGCCCCGCGGCGAGGAATCGCCAGTCGCTGCCGGCGATCGCGTCGATCCACCAGGCGAGCGCCTTGCCCGGCCGCGTGTCGCGCCAGGCCGCGACGATGCGCGCGGGGTGCCGCTGCGTGTCGACGGCGCGCGCGACGAGCAGCCCCGCGGCGACGTCGTCCGCTGCGAGGAACCACGGCAACCAGCCGCAGCCCAGTCCCGCGACCTGCGCCGCGCGCTTGTCCGCGAGGCTTGCCACGGCGAGCGTCTCCTGTCCCGTGAGCAATCCGACGCTGCGCGGCGGCAGCCGGCGCGAGCTGTCGGTGGCCACCACGCCGCGGTGCTTCGCCACCTGCGACTCGGTTATCGGCTCCGGCGCGCGCGCGAGCGGATGCGTGGGCGCGACGAGGAAGATCATCGGCGCCTCCGCCAGCACGCGCGTGCGAAAGCCGCCGCCGGGGGGAGGCTCGCCGGAGGCGCCGAGCACGAGGTCGACGCGCGATTCGGCAAGCGCGTCCCAGGCACCGCCGAGCACCTCGTGCGAGAAGCGCAAACGCGTGTGCGCGCCCTGGCGCTGCCGGCACTCGGCGAAGAAGCGCGCCGCCATCGGCCACACGCGGCCCATCGGCAGGATCGTGTCCACCGCGATCGCGAGCTCCGCTTCCCAGCCGCTCGCCACGCGCTGCACGCGTTGTTCGAGCGCGGCCGCTTCGGCCAGAAGCACGCGACCCTGCTCCAGCAGCTCGTGACCGGCGGGCGTGAGCTTCGCGCGCTTGCCGCGCCGGTCGAACAGCAGCACGTCGAGCTCGTCCTCGAGCCTGCGCACGGTGTAGGTGATCGCGGAGGGCACGCGGTCCAGCGCCCGCGCCGCGGCGGCGAAGCTGCCGCCGCGGTCGATGGCGTCGATGACGGCGAGCGACTCGAGGTCGATGCCCATCATTCAAAATATCTGCACATAGACTTCAGCATTCTCTCGTTTTTCCGTTGGCCATGCCACTGTACCATTCGCGGCATCGAATGACAGAGGATTCGAATGATCACACTGCGACACGCCTCCGAACGCGGCCACGCGAACCACGGCTGGCTGGACAGCTTCCACAGCTTCAGCTTCGCCGACTACTACGACCCCGCGCATATGGGCTACTCGAGCCTGCGGGTGATCAACGAGGACAGGGTGCAGCCGGGCATGGGCTTCGGCACGCACGGCCACCGCGACATGGAGATCGTGAGCTACGTGCTCGACGGCGCGCTCGAGCACAAGGACAGCATGGGCACGGGATCGGTCATCGTGCCCGGCGACGTGCAGCGCATGAGCGCCGGGCGGGGCGTGATGCACAGCGAGTTCAACGCCTCGCGCGAGCGCGTGGTGCACTTCCTGCAGATCTGGATCGAGCCTGCGACGCGGGGCCTCGCGCCCTCGTACGAGCAGGCGAACGTGCCCTCGCAGGCCAAGCGCGGCCGGCTCGCGCTCATCGCGGGGCCCGCAGGCAGCGGCGCCGCGGTGACGATCCACCAGGACGCGAAGCTGTACGCGACGCTGCTCGACGGCGAGGAGCGCGTGCAGCACGCGCTTGCCCCGGGCCGCCGCGCCTACGTGCACGTCGCGCGCGGCAGCGTGCGCGTCAACGGCACCCCATTGACGCACGGCGACGCCGCGAAACTCGATGGCGAGCCGACGATCACCCTCGACCGCGGCGACGCGGCCGAGGTGCTGCTGTTCGACCTCCCCTGACCCCTCCGGAGACAATCACGATGAGCAATGCCCGTGACATCGCGGCGCTGATCGGCCGCATCCTGATCGCCATCATGTACATCCCCGCCGGCTTCTCGAAGATCGGCGGCTTCGCCGGCACGTCCGGCTACATCGCCAGCAAGGGCCTGCCGCTGCCCGACGTCGGCGCGGCGATCGCGATCGTCGTCGAGCTCGTCGGCGGCCTCATGCTCCTCGTGGGGTGGAAGACGCGCTGGGCGGCGCTGGCGCTGGCCGTCTTCACGCTGGCGGCGACGATCCTCTTCCACAACTTCTGGGCGCTTCCCGAGGCGCGGCAATTCGCGGAGAAGCTGCTCTTCAACAAGAACATGGCCATCGTCGGCGGCCTGCTGCTCGCGTACGCATTCGGACCGGGGCGCTACTCGGTCGACAGGGAGTAGCCCCGGTCCGGGCGGTCCGATAAGGGCCCCCTATGCAGGCGATCGATACGTTCGATTGGCCACGCGGGCGGGGGATGCTTATCCTTGTGCATCGCCCGCGTCCCGCGGGCCCCCACGGAGGCGACATGAAAGCGAAGAGAGCCGCGGCGCCCGCGATCGACACGGGCATTGCCGCGAAGGACCGCGCCAGAATCGCGGAGGGCCTGTCGCGCCTGCTGGCCGATACCTACGCGATCTACCTCAAGACGCACAACTTCCACTGGAACGTCACCGGCCCGATGTTCAACACGCTGCACCTCATGTTCGAGGTGCAGTACACCGAGCTGTGGACGGCGACCGACCTGATCGCCGAGCGCATCCGCTCGCTCGGCCACTTCGCGCCCGGCACCTACGCGGAATTCGCGAAGCTCTCGTCGATCCGCGAGACCCCCGGCCAGCCGAGGGCGGAGGAGATGATCCGCCTGCTCGTCGAGGGCAACGAGGCGGTCGTGCGCACGGCGCGCAGCATCCTCCCGGTCGTCGGCAAGGCGAACGACGAGCCGACGGCCGACCTCCTCACCCAGCGCATGCAGATCCACGAGAAGAACGCGTGGATGCTCCGATCGCTGCTCGAAGCATAGGCGCGCCTTCCCGGCGGAGGCTCATGCGGCGAGGCCGCGTGACGACTCCGCCTCGAAGGGAGCGTGGATGCTGCGGTCGCTGCTCGAATCCTGACTGCGTTTCCGGATACGGGGCCGCCCCGGGTCAGGCCGGATTGGGCCGGTCGGACGCGATCCGCCCGTCGACCAGCTCGACGATGCGGTCGCAGCGCGCCGCGAGCCTCGGGTCGTGCGTGACGATCAGGAACGCCGTGCCGCGCTCGCGGTTGAAGCGGCGCATCAGTGCGAAGATGTCGTCCGCCGAGTGCGTGTCGAGGTTGCCGGTCGGCTCGTCGGCCAGCACGAGCTGCGGCGACATGGCGAGTGCGCGCGCGATCGCCACGCGCTGCTGCTGGCCGCCGGAGAGCTTGCGCGGCAGGTAGTCGAGGCGGTCGGCGAGCCCCACTGCCGTCAGCAGCTCGCGCGCGGCGGCGCGGCGCGGCGCCGTGACCGGGCCTTCGGCCACGAGCGAGGGCATCAGCACGTTCTCGGTGGCGGTGAACGCCGGCAGCAAGTGGTGGAACTGGAACACGAAGCCGATCGTGCGCCCGCGCAGGCGCGTGAGCTCGGCCTCGGCGAGCTGCGCCGTCTCGCGACCCTGCAGCCGGTACGAGCCGCCGGTGGGCGGCTCGAGCAGGCCGATCACGTTGAGCAGCGTCGACTTGCCCGACCCCGAGGGGCCGATGAGCGCAGTGAACTCGCCGGGCTGCAGGACGAGGTCGAGGCCGTGCAGCACCTGCGTCTCGACTTCCGTGCCCGTGCCGTAGTTCTTGGTGAGGCCCGCGAGTTCGAGCAGGGGGACCGCAGTGCTTGCCGCAGTGCCCATGGTCAGATGCGAATCGCCTGCGCCGGGTCGAGCCCGGCCGCGCGGCGCGCGGGCGCGTAGGCGGCGGCAAGGCCGCACACGATCGCGCCGACCGCCGTGCCGACGAACAGCCACGGCGTCACGACGAGCTCGAACAGCGGCGTGCCGTCGGCGTTGCGCGCGACGTCGAGGAAGACCACTACCATGGCCAGCGCCAGCGCGATGCCGAGGACGGAACCGACCACGGCCACGACGGCGCCCTGCAGCAGGAACACGCGCTGGATCTTGCCGCGCGAGGCGCCCATCGCGCGCAGGATGCCGATCTCGCGGCGCTTCTGCACCACCGACACGACGAGCACGCTGGCGATGCCGAGCACGACGATCACCGAGACGAAGATGCGGATCGTCGTCGTCGTGATCGTCTGCGCGCGCAGCGCGGCGAGCAGCTGCTCGTTGGTGCGCATCCACGACTCCACCGTGAGCCCGGTGCGCGCCTGGAGGTCCTGCGCGAGCGCTTCGGCGCCGAACAGCTCCGTCACCTTGAGGTCGATCTGCGAGGCGCCGCCCGGCAGCGACAGCAGCGCCTGCGCGGTGCGAAAGCCGATGTAGACGCTGCGGCGATTGAGGTCGCGCACGCCGAGGTCGACGATGCCGGTCACCATGAACGCCTCGGAGACGGCGGCGGCGCCCTCGGAGGTGACGAGGCGGAAGCGGTCGCCGACGGCGAGCCCAAGGTCCTGCGCGAGCTCCTTGCCGATCACCGCCTCGTTCGCCTGCACGCGGAAGGCGCCGTGCACGAGCCGCTCGGTCAGCGAGACGATGCGGTCGTAGCGCTGCGGGTCGACGCCGAACACCGCGATCGCCTTCGTCGCGTCGCCGCGCACGGCGAATCCGGGGCCGGAGACCATCGGCGAGACGCCGGTGAGCCCCGGAAGGCCGTCGAGCATGGCCACCAGCGGCTGCCACTGGTCGATCGAGCGCAGGCGCTGCGCGCGCGCCTCCACGCGCGGCAGCACGGCGCCTCCCTCCGCGGCGTCGCGCTGCGGGCGCGCGACCTCCTCGGTGGGGCGGATGACGATGTGCGCCTGCGTGCCCAGCACGCGGCGGATCGTGTTCGCCTGCAGCCCGTTGACCAGCGCCGTGATGAAGATGACCACCGCGACGCCGATGGCGGCGCCGCCGATGATGAGCAGCGACTGGAAGCGGCCCTCGCGCAGGAAGCGCAGCGCGACCGTCCACTCGAACGGCATCGCCTACTCGCGCACGCGCACGCGCGCGCCTTCGGCGATGCCGGGCGTCGCGACGACGCGATCGCCGGCGGCGAGCCCCGACACGACCTCGACGCGATCGGCGGCGCGCGCGCCGAGGCGGACGGCCTGCCTGTGCGCCACGCCGTCGCGCGCCACCAGCACCCACGGCGATGGCGTGGCGGCGTCGCGCAGCGCGCCCGCGGGCACGACGAGGGCGTCGCGGCGCTCGGCCACGCCGATGTCGATCGACACCGTCATGTCGGAGCGCAGGTAGGCGGGCGGCGAGGGGACGGCGAACTTCGCCTCGACCGTGCCGCGCTGCGCGTCCACGCCGGGCGAGAGGTACTCGAGCACCGCGTCGAAGCGGCGGTCGGGAAACGCGTCGGCCGAGGCCACGGCCTTCTGGCCGGCGACGAGCACCGCGAGGTTCTTCTCGTCGATCAGCGCCGTGAGCCGCACCGGTCCGTCGAGCGCCAGCGACAGCAGGCTGCGCCCCGGCTGGACGATGTCGCCGGGCTCGACGTTGCGGTCGAGCACGACGCCCGCAGCGGGCGCGACGATGCGCGTCTGCGCGAGCTTGGCCTGCGCGGCCTCGCGCGCGCCGCGCGCCTGCGCGAGCTGGTCGTCGAGCAGCCGGCGGTCGACGCCCTGGTCGCCCCCGGCCGCGGCGTTTGCCCGCGCCACGTCGAGCTGGCTGCGCGCAACCGCCAGTGCGCGGCGCACTTCGTCGACGCGCGCCTCGCCGACGAAGCCCTTCGCGTAGAGCTCCTCGAAGCGCTTCGCCTCGCGGTCGGCCAGCCGGAAATTGGCCTCGGCCTGCGCGAGCTGCTCGCGCACCCCGGGCCGCGCAACGGCCTTCCACTGCTCGATGCGAGTGGCGGCGGCACGCTCGGCGGCGACGGCCTGCGCCAGTGCGGCGGCGAGTTCGGCGGGCTCGAGCTCGAGCAGCGGCGCGCCCGCGGCCACCTTCGCGCCCTCGGCCGCGGCGACGCGCGCCACGCGCCCGGTGATCGTCGAGCCGATCTCCACGCGCGCAGGGGCGAGCACGCGGCCCGACACGACGACCGTCTGCGCGAGTCGCGTGGGCGCCAGCACGACGGTGTCGACCAGGGGACCCGCGCGGCGCAGGAACAGGTACGCGCCGGCGGCGATCGCCAGCACGACCAACGCGATCGCCCAGCGGGACCAGCGGGAAAGGGCCATGGCGTCGGCATTATCGCCCAGGCGGCCGATGCAAAAGGCGTTCGCACGGGAGGCGAGGACACGAGGCGTTGGAGTCGCGCCTCTTGCATCGGGTCGAAGTCAGGGCGGGCGCCTAGGGGCGGCCCGTCGGCGCCCGCCGGCAACGGCACGCAACAACACGCGTCATGCAACGCCTGGGTGCCCGCTGCGCCGTCTTCCACGACCTTTCAGTGCCGGGGCTGCTCCGTAACAAGGTCCGGGTTAGACGACTACTCCCGGGCTCTCGAGTCGAGCCAGATCGTGACCGGGCCGTCGTTGACCAGCGCCACCTGCATCATCGCGCCGAACACGCCCGTGGCCACCGGCCTGCTCGCCGCCATCGCCAGTTCCGCCACGAAAGCCTCGAACAACGGCCGCGCGACCTCGGGCGGCGCCGCGCCCGACCACGACGGCCGGTTGCCCTTCCTGGTCGAGGCGAACAGCGTGAACTGCGACACGACGAGCAGGCCGCCGGCCACGTCGAGGACCGAGCGGTTCATCACGCCTGCGTCGTCGTCGAAGATGCGCATCTGGACGACCTTGCGCGCGGTCCACGCCCTGTCCTCGGCCGTGTCGTCGGCGGCCACGCCGGCGAGCACGACGAGGCCCGGCCCGATCGCGCCTGTCACGCGGCCCTCGGCCGTGACGCTCGCCTCGCGCACCCGCTGCACCAGCGCGCGCATCAGCGCACCACGCGCCGCTCGACGGCGACCACCGCGCCGTCCTCGAAACGGACCAGCGTGATCGTCTGCGGGTCGTCCGGGGCAGGGAGGTAGGTCCAGCGCGCCTTGCGACCGGCTTTCGGCGAAGCGAAGTCGGGTGTGCCCAGCCGGGCCAGCACTTCGCCTTCGGTCATGCCTTCGCGGACGTGCCGGCGCAGCGCGGGATCGCCGGCGATGCGCGACTCCGCCCGGCGCGGCCTGGGCGAGGGTGCCTCGGCGCGCCGCGGCTTCGCCTTCGGTTCGGCTGGGCGCGCCGGCAGTTCCAGCGGCACGATCGACAACGGCGGAGGGTCGGCGGCGAGGTCCTTCTGCTGCCGCCCGGCGTCGCAGGGCCTGTCCTGGTACACGGGGGCCGCGCCGGGGACCGCGCAGCGCCAGACGCCCGGCGCGGCCGCCACGCCGGCGGCGCAGGCGAGGAGCAGGGGCGCAGCGAGCGGGACCAGGCGGGTTCCGTTGCGGGCGGGCACGGGATGCGCGGCGGTTGGCGTTAGCATGCGAGTGCGTACGTTAACGCATCGCGCCCGCCGTCCCGCATCGGCCATTCGATGGACTCCCGCCTCGCCACCGCCGCACGCGTCGCCGGCATCGCGCCGTTCCACGTGATGGAGGTGCAGACCGCCGCGCGCGCGCTCGAGGCCGCCGGCCGGTCGGTGGTGCACATGGAGATCGGCGAGCCCGACTTCCCGACGCCGCCCGCCGTGCTGGAGGCCGCGCGCGCGGCGTTGGCCGGCGGCGGGATCTACTACACCTCGGCGCTCGGCCTGCCGGAGCTGCGTCGCGCCATCGCGCGGCACTACGGCGAGCGCTACGGCGCCGACGTCGACCCCGAGCGCGTGATCGTCACCGCAGGCTCGTCGGCCGCGCTGCTGCTGGTGATGGCCCTGCTGGTCGACCGCGACGACGAGATCCTGCTGGCCGACCCCGGCTACCCGTGCAACCGCCACTTCGTGCGCGTGCTGGAAGGCGCTCCGGTCGGCATTCCGGTCGGGCCGGAGCGCGGCTACCAGCTGTCGGCCGACCTCGTCGACGCGCGCTGGAGCGCGCGCACGCGCGGCGTGCTGATCGCCTCGCCGTCGAATCCGACCGGCACGATGGTGGCGCCGGGCGCGATGCGGGACATCGCTCGCGCCGTCGCGGCGCGCGGCGGGCAGCTGGTCGTCGACGAGATCTACCTCGGCCTCGCCTACGAGGGCGAGCCGCGCTCGGTGCTCTCGTTCGCCGACGACGCCTTCGTCGTGTCGAGCTTCTCCAAGTACTTCAACATGACCGGCTGGCGGTTGGGGTGGATCGTCGCGCCGCGGCGGCACGTGCGCGACCTCGAGAAGCTCGCGCAGAACCTCTACATCTCGCCGGCCACCGTCTCGCAACGCGCCGCGCTCGCCTGCTTCCGCCCGGACACGCTCGCGCTGCTCGAGGAGCGGCGGCGCGCGTTCCGCGAGCGGCGCGACTTCCTCGTGCCGGCACTGCGCGAGCTGGGCTTCGGCGTGCCGGTCATGCCGGGCGGCGGGTTCTTCGTCTACGCCGACTGCTCGCGCTTCTCGCGCGACAGCCTCGCTTTCTGCCGCGACGTGCTCGAGCGGACCGGCGTGGCGATCACGCCGGGCGTGGACTTCGGCGAGCACCGCGCGGCGGAGCACGTGCGCTTCTCCTACACGATAGCGCTGGACAAGCTGCGCGAGGGTGTGGCGCGCCTGCGCGGCGCGCTCGTTCCCGCGTGAGGCGGGCGCTGCGCAACGCCCTGCTCGCGCCGGTCGTCGCGGCGCTGGGCGGTTGCGGGGCGCTCGACTACTACTGGCAGGGAGCCGCCGGGCAGTTCGGCCTGCTCGCCGGCGCGCGGCCGGTCGACGAGGTGATGTCGACGACCGCCGACGCGAAGCTCGCCGAGCGCCTCGCGCTCGCCCGGGAAATCCGCGCGTTCGCCAGCCGCGAGCTCGCGCTGCCCGACAACGCGAGCTACACGCGCTACGCCGACCTCGGCCGGCCGTTCGTGGCGTGGAACGTCTTCGCGGCGCCGGCGCTCTCGCTCGAGCCGCGGAAGTGGTGCTTCCCGGTCGCGGGCTGCGTCAACTACCGCGGCTACTTCAGCGAGGCGGACGCGAAGGCGGAGGCGGCGCGGCTCGCCGCAGCGGGCGACGACGTCCACGTCGCCGGCGTGCCCGCGTACTCCACGCTCGGCTGGTTCGACGACCCGCTGCTCTCGTCGTTCGTGCGCTACCCCGACACGGCGCTCGCGCGGCTCGTCTTCCACGAGCTCGCGCACCAAGTCGCCTACGTGCGCGACGACACCACCTTCAACGAGAGCTTCGCCGCCGCCGTCGAGGAGGCGGGGGTCGCGCGCTGGATCGCCGCGCGCGCCGGCACCGACGCGCACGCGCGGCTCGCCGCCGAGCAGGCGCGCGCCGATCGCCTGCGCGGCGTGTTCGTGCAACTGGTGCGCGATGCGCGGGCGGAACTCGCCGCCGTCTACGCGAGCGACGCTCCCGAGGCGGTCAAGCAGGCGCGCAAGGCCGCGGCATTCGCGTCGATGCGCGCGGCGTACGAAGCCGCCAGGGCGGGCGAGGCGGGGCTCGCGGGCTACGAGCGCTGGTTTGCCGGTCACGATGGCCGCGGGCCGAACAATGCGAGCCTCGCGTCGGTCGCGCTCTACGACGAGAAGGCGCCGGCGTTCCGCGCGCTGCTTGCGCGTTACGGCGGCGACCTGCCGCGGTTCTACGCCGAGGTGCGCTATCTGGCGAAGCGCCCCAAAGCCGAGCGCGACGCAATCCTCGGGGGCACGATGCCGCAATAGCCCTGTTCCTCGCGAGGGCGAAGGCGCGTGGCGACTGCGCTACGATGGCCGCCGGGCCACACGAGCAGGGGGCGGCATGGCGCGCCGTACCGCAGCAGCCGCGGAGATGACCGGACGCCTCGAGCGGCACGTCCCCGGCGTCGCCTACGGGGTGCTCGACGAGCTGACCGGCTACGCGATCCGCCGCGCACAGCTCGCCTCGCTGGTCGTGTTCGAGCGCGTCGTCGGGGGCACGAAGTTCACCCCGCAGCGCTTCAGCTCGCTGGTGATCGTCGAGCAGAATCCCGGACTGACGCAGACCCGGCTCGCGGAGATCCTCGGCATCGCGCGTTCGGGCGTCATGCTGCTGATCGACTTCCACGAGGCCGAGGGCTTCGTCGCGCGGGTGCCTTCGGCGACCGACGCCCGGGCCTACGGCCTGCGCATCACGCCCGCGGGCCGCCGCCGCCTGGCCGAGGTGAAGCAGCTGGTCTTGGAAGCGGACCGGCAGGTCGCTGCCTGCCTCACGGCGGCGGAGCGCCGCAAGCTCGCCGCGCTGCTGGAGAAGGTCGGCGAGCCGCCGGCGCGGCCGGCACGCCGGGGGCGGAGCGCCCCGGGCTAGCCCGCCTTGCCCGACCGGGGCCGGTCGGGCTACAATGTTGGGCTTCCTTGCCACACCCGGAAGGTACGGGGTGGCCGTCGGCGCGGCCGGGAGCGAGCTTCCGGCACGGTTCCCGCGAGGGGAACGATGCGCCCAATCGTCCGTAAGGAGAGTCTGTCTTGCGACACTACGAGATCGTCTTCATCGTCCACCCGGACCAGAGCGAGCAGGTCCCGGGGATGGTCGATCGCTACAAGGCCACGGTGACCAGCCGCGGCGGCCGGGTGCACCGGCTGGAGGACTGGGGGCGGCGCCAGCTCGCCTATCCGATCCAGAAGATGCACAAGGCGCACTACGTCATGATGAACGTCGAGATCGACCAGGAGACCCTGACCGAGCTCGAGCACGCGTTCAAGTTCAACGACGCGGTGCTGCGCCACCTCATCGTCGCCAAGCGCGTGGCGGAAGTCGCCCCGTCGCCGATGATGAAGGAGGAGAAGGCCCGCAGCCTGTCCGACCGCGGCGAGCGCGGCGAGCGCAAGGAGAGCGCGCCCGTGGCGCCGGCCGAGGGCCAGGCGCCGGCGGCGGCCTAGGCGAACGCCGGGCGCTCCGCCGTGCCCCCCGCCGGGCAAGGCTCCGCCAACCGGTTGACGCTCGACGCCACGATCGCGCATCGCGACGACCTGCGCTACACGCCCGCCGGGGTCCCGGCGCTGTCGCTGACGCTGCAGCACGCGTCGGAGCAGCCGGAGGCCGGGGGGCGACGCAAGGTCGACTGCGAGATCGCCGCCGTGGCGTTCGGGGACACCGCGCGGGGCCTGGCCGGGCTGCCGGAGGGTTCGGCGATCCGCTGCGCGGGCTTCGTCGCGCGGCGCTGGCGCACCGGAACCACGCTCGCCCTGCACATCGACCGCTTCGAGCCGCTGGACGCGCGAACGAACGAACGCATCGACCACTGAGAACGAGGAAGACACCATGCCCCGCCCGATGGGAAAAGGCAAAGGACGCAAGGACGGCAAGAAGCGCGAACGCGGCAATGCGCTGTTCAAGCGCCGCAAGTTCTGCCGCTTCACCGCCGAGAAGGTGAAGGAGATCGACTACAAGGACGTCGACGTGCTGAAGGACTTCGTGCAGGAGAACGGCAAGATCATGCCGGCGCGCATCACCGGCACGAAGGCCCGCTACCAGCGCCAGCTCGGCACGGCGATCAAGCGCGCGCAGTTCCTCGCGCTGATCCCCTACACCGACCGCCACTAGGGAGGACGCCGTGCAGATCATCCTCCTCGAGAAGGTCGGCAACGTCGGCAACCTCGGCGACGTGGTGAAGGTCAAGGACGGCTTCGCCCGCAACTACCTGATCCCGAAGGGCATGGCGAAGCGCGCCACGCCCGAGAACCTGAAGCTCCTCGAAGCGAAGCGCAGCGAGCTCGAAGCCGCCGCGGCGGAGAAGCTCGCCGCGGCGCAGGCGCTCGCCGGCAAGCTCGAAGGGCAGACGGTGCGGGTCGTGCAGAAGGCCGGCGTGGACGGCCGCCTGTTCGGCTCGGTGGGCACGATCGACATCGCCGAGGCGCTCGGGCGCGACGGCGTGAAGATCGAGAAGGCGCAGGTGCGCCTGCCCGCCGGCCCGCTCAAGACGGTCGGGGAACACCCGGTGACGATCGCGCTGCACAGCGACGTGCTCGCGCACGTCACCGTCACGGTCGTCGGCGAGACCGCGCAGAGCTGATGCGGGGCGCGGCCCGCGCGGCCGCAGCGAGCCGGCGAAGGCGCCCCCCGGGGCGCCTTCGTCCTTTTCAACGAACGCCGCGTGCGTGGCGCGGGCGCTAGTGCAGTGAGTCGGTAGTTCGTTGACGCATTCCCGCCGGGTCGAGGCGCCCCGCACAATCCGGCCGCGTTCGCTTCCGGCCGCGACGCCCCTGCGCGGCGAGGTTGGGCACCTGCCGCGCAGGGGCAACAATGGCTGGGAGCGAACTGGCCGGATTGTTCAACGAACTGCCGACTCACTGCACTAGAATGACCGTTTTCGCCGCGCTTCCCTCCCGTTCCCGCCGATGCCCGACGACCCGCAAGTCGATGCGCTGAAGCTGCCGCCGCACTCGATCGAGGCGGAGCAGTCCGTGCTCGGCGGCCTCATGCTCGACAACGACGCGGCCGACCGCATCGGCGACGTCCTAGGGCCCGAGGACTTCTACTCGGACGCGCATCGCCTGGTCTACGACGCGGCGATGCGGCTGATCGCGGAGGGCCGGCCGGCCGACGTGGTCACGGTGTCCGAGGCGCTCGACTCGACGCGCAAGCTCGACTACGTCGGCGGGCTCGCGTACCTCGGCGCGCTGGTGGGCAACGTGCCGACCGCGGCGAACATCCGCCACTACGCGGCGATCGTGCGCGAGCGCTCGATCCTGCGCCAGCTCGCCGGCACCGCGGGCGAGATCGCCGAAGCCGCCTACCGGCCGATGGGGCGCAGCGCGCGCGAGGTGCTCGATCTCGCCGAGGCGAAGGTGCTGCACATCGCCGAGCGGGGCTCGCGCGGCCAGCAGAACTTCGCCGAGATCGGGAAGCTCCTGAGCAGCGTCGTCGAGCGCATCGAGGAGCTCTACAACCGCGACGACCCCTCCGACGTGACGGGCGTGGCGACCGGCTTCACCGACCTCGACCGCCAGACTGCGGGGCTGCAGCCGGGCGACCTCGTCATCGTCGCCGGAAGACCGAGCATGGGCAAGACGTCGCTCGCGCTCAACATCGGCGAGCACGTGGCGCTGCACGTCAAGCGCCCGGTGGCGGTGTTCTCGATGGAGATGGGCGCGAACCAGCTCGCGATGCGGATGATCGGTTCGGTCGGGCGGCTGCCCGCGCAGCACCTGCGCACCGGCCGCCTGCAGCCGGAGGACTGGGAGCGCCTCTCCGCGGCGCTCGGCCACCTCAACGACGCGCGCATCCTGATCGACGAGACGCCGGCGCTCTCGGCGATCGAGGTCCGCTCGCGCGCGCGGCGGATGATGAAGCAGTACGGCGACCTCGGGCTGGTCATCGTCGACTACATCCAGCTGATGCAGGCGACCTCGCAGGGCGAGAACCGGGCGACGGAGATCTCCGAGATCTCGCGGTCGCTGAAGGCGCTGGCGAAGGAGCTCAAGGTCCCCGTCATGGCGCTCTCGCAGCTCAACCGCTCGCTGGAGCAGCGGCCGAACAAGCGGCCGGTGATGTCGGATCTTCGCGAGAGCGGAGCCATTGAACAGGATGCGGACGTGATCCTGTTCATCTACCGCGACGAGGTCTACAACCCGGACACGCAGGACAAGGGCGTGGCCGAGATCATCATCGGCAAGCAGCGCAACGGCCCGATCGGCACGGTCCGCCTCACGTTCCTCGGCGAGTACACGCGCTTCGAGAACTTCGCCCAGCCCGGCAGCTACTGAACCCCGCGTGGTCCCCGCCGCACCGTTTCCCGCGCCGGCCTCGCGCAACGCGCCGTGCCCCTGCGGCAGCGGTCGCCGCTACAAGGAGTGCCACGGCGCGATCGACGCCGCGGCCGCCGCGCTCGACGCGACGCTGCGCGATGCGCTCGCCGCGCAGCAGCAGGGACGAATCGTCGAAGCGATCGGCGCCTACGAGCGCGCGCTGGAGCTCGCGCCGGATCACTTCGACGCGCTGCACATGCTCGGCGTGGCGCACTTCCAGCGCGGCGAGTTCGAAGTCGCGCTGCGGCTCGTCGACCGCGCGCTCGCGCTGCGCCCCGGCGATGGCGGCGCGCGCTTCAACCGGCGCCTGATCGAGCAGGCGCTCGCGCGCCGGCCGGCCGAGGCCGAGCTCGTCCGGGAGGCCGTCGCGTTTGGCGCTTCGATCGACGGCGCGCACGCCGGCGACGATCGCGCGGTGCGCGTGATCGCCTTCTACCTGCCCCAGTACCACCGCATTCCCGAGAACGACGAGTGGTGGGGCGAGGGCTTCACGGAGTGGACGAACGTCCGCCGCGGGCGGGCGGTCTACGCCGGGCACGCGCAGCCGCACGTGCCGGGCGAGCTGGGGTACTACGACCTCACCGACCCGGCGGTCCGCGAGGCGCAGGCCGCGCTCGCCCGGCGCCACGGCATCGACGCGTTCTGCTACTACCACTACTGGTTCGGCGGACGCCGGCTGCTCGAGCGGCCGCTCGCTGAAGTGCTGGCCTGGGGCCGTCCCGACTTCCCGTTCTGCGTGTGCTGGGCGAACGAGAACTGGACGCGCCGCTGGGACGGCCTCGACCACGAGATCCTGGTGGCGCAGCGGTATTCGGAGGACGACGCGCGCGCGTTCATCGAGAGCCTCGTTCCCGCGTTCCGCGATCCCCGCTACGTGCGCGTCGGCGGCCGTCCGCTGCTGCTCGTCTACCGCATCGCGGACATTCCCGACGTCGCGCGCACGGTGGCGATCTGGAGGGACGCGTGCCGGGCGTGCGGCGTCGGCGAGATCCACCTGGCGGCGGTGCAGCGGCACGGGCTCGACGATCCGACGCCCTTCGGGTTCGACGCCGCCGTCGAGTTCCCGCCGATCGGCCACGCGGCGGAGAACGTCTCCGCCCGCACGCCGGCGCTCGACCCGTCGTTCCGCGGCAGCGTGTACGGCTATGCGAACCTCGCCGCCGATTACCTGCTGCGACCGCGCCCGACATTCCCGCAGTACCGCGGCGTGACGCCGATGTGGGACAACACCGCGCGGCGGCCGAGCGACGGCATGGTGGTCGATGGGGCGACGCCCGAGCTCTTCGGCGTGTGGCTCGAGCACGTGCTGCGGCAGACGCGCCGCCGGCACCGCGGCGACGCCCGGCTCGTGTTCGTGAACGCCTGGAACGAGTGGGCGGAGGGCAATCACCTCGAGCCCGATGCGCGCCATGGACGGCGCTGCCTCGAAGCCGTCCGCGCGGCGCGCGAGAGGTCCTGCAGCCCGGACCCCGGCCGGCCCCGTTTCGACGCGATCGTGCGCGCGACGCAGGCTGCCGTCGCGGACGGCTCGATCGCCGTCGAGCGCACGGATGCCGGCGCGACGATGTCGGAGCAGGCGCGCGGCGAACGCGCGGGCGAGAAGGTCTCCGTGGTGATGCCGGTGTACAACCACGCCCGCTACCTCGCTCGCGCAGTCGCGTCGCTCGCCTCGCAGACGCGGCTTCCGGACGAGCTCGTCGCGGTCGACGACGGCTCGACCGACGGCAGCGTCGACGCGATTCGCGAGTTCGCGCGGCGCGCGCCGTTCCCGGTGACGCTCGTGCGGCAGGCGAACGCAGGCGCGCACGCCGCCCTGAACCGGGGCATGGCGCTCGCCCGCGGCGAGGTCATCGCGCTCGTGAATTCGGACGATGCATTTGCGCCGGACCGGATCGCGGTCCTCGCCGGTGCGCTCGACGATGCGCACCGCCTCGCTTTCTCCGGCGTGACGCTCGTCGACGACGACGACCGGCCGGCCGACGCCCCCTACGCGCGCGAGCTCTCGGAGCGCCTGCGCGAAGCCGCGGCGGCGCCGGACCTGCTGCGCGTGCTGGTGCGTCACAACGCCGCCGTGTCGACAGGCAACCTCGTCTTCCGGCGCTCGCTCCTCGACGCCACCGGAGGATTCGCGGCGCTACGCGTCTGCCACGACTGGGACTTCCTGCTCGCGGCGAGCTTCGCCACGCGGCTTCGCCTCGTGCCGGATCCGCTCTACGTCTACCGCCTGCACGGCGGCAACACGTTCTCCGGGCTGACGCTCGCCGGCCGGCTCGAGGGCGACGCGGTGCTGTCGGCGTTCTTCGCGAGGCTCCCCGAGCATCCGGGCTTCGACGCGGCAGGCCTCGAGTCGTTCCGCGCGTTTGCGCGCGACGCCGGGCTCGGAGGCTACCTGTGACCGGGGCGTTGCCGTCGCGGAACTCGCCGTGTCCCTGCGGCAGCGGGCGGCGCTACAAGGACTGCCACGGCTCGCTCGAAGCCTCGGCGGCGCCCGAGACCCTCGAGTCCGTGCTGCTGCGGGCGCTCGGTGCGCAGCAGGCGGGGCGTCTCGACGACGCTGCCCGCGCGTACGAGCGCGCGCTCGCGCTGGCGCCCGGTCACTTCGACGCACTGCACATGCTCGGCGTCGTGCACTTCCAGCGCGGCTCGTTCGCGCGCGCGCGCGAGCTCGTGGCCCGTGCGGTGGCGATCCGGCCGGACGTCGGGATCGCGCAGCGCAACCTCCGGCTCGTCGACAGCGCGCTGCTGCGCGAGCGCTGGGAAGCGCGCTACGCGTCGTGGTTGGACTTGGTCGAGCGGCCGGACCGCGATCGCCGCGCGGCCCTGCGCGCGGCGGCCGCCGCCGAGCCGGGCGCGCCGCGCTTCTCGATCGTCACTCCCACGTACGACTCGCCGGAAGGGCCGCTGCGCGCGTGCCTCGACAGCGTGCTTGCCCAGGACTACCCGCACTGGGAGCTCTGCATCGCCGACGACGCCTCGCCGGCGCCGCACGTGAGGCGCGTGCTGTCCGAGTACGCGCAGCGCGACGCGCGCATCCGCGTGGCGATGCGCGAGCGCAACGGGCACATCTCCGCGGCCTCGAACAGCGCGCTTGCGCTCGCGACGGGCGAGTTCGTCGCGCTGCTGGACCACGACGACCTGTTGGCGCCGCACGCGCTAGGCGAGGTCGCGACGGAGATCCTCGCGCATCCCGACGCCGCGATCGTCTACAGCGACGAGGACAAGGTCGACGAGTCCGGCCGCCGGTTCGAGCCCTACTTCAAGCCCGACTGGAACCCGGCGCTGCTGACCGCGCAGAACTACGTGAGCCACCTCGGCGTGTACCGGACGTCGGTCGTCCGCGCGGTCGGCGGCTTCCGCGAGGGCGTGGAGGGCGCGCAGGACTGGGACCTGCTGCTTCGCTGCGCCGAGCGGGTCGATGCCGGGCGGATCCGCCACGTGCCGCGCGTCCTCTATCACTGGCGCGCGATCCAGGGATCGACGGCGCGCACGATGGCGAGCAAGCGCTACGCGGCCGATGCGCAGGAGCGCGTCGTCGCCGACGCGTTCGCGCGCCGCGGCGTCGCGGTGCGGATTCGCCGGGTCCTGCGGGACAACTTCCTCGAGTGCGATCCCGTGGCCGCGCCGCCACCCGGGGTGTCCGTCGTGCTGCTTGGACCGGCTGGCCCTCACGCCGAGGCGTGGCGGTCGGCGACGGGCGCTGCGGCGCGCGAGCTGAGCGCGGTCGACGTGCCTGCCGCGGCGCTCGACGGGCGGCCCCGCGCGATCGGCCGCGATGCCGCCCGCGCGATCAACGCGGCCGTGGGGGCGGCGGCAGGCGACGTGGTGCTGATCGCCGATGCCGGCTGCTCGCCCCCGCCCCCGGAGCGTCTCGCCGCGTGGATCGCCCATGCAGCGATGCCCGACGCCGGGCCCGTGGGAGCGCTGGTGGAGGACGCGAACGGCGACATCGCCGCGGGGGCCTTCATGCTGGATCCGGTCGGCATCGCGGCTGCCGCCTGGCATGGCGAAGCGGAGGGCGTCTGGGGCATGGCGGGCCGCGCTGCCCTCGTGCAGAACGTCGCCGCCGTGACGATCGAGGCGATGGCGGTGCGTCGCGACCTCTGGGCGGCGTTGGGCGGCCTCGACGCTGCGACGTTTGCCGCTCGCGGGTACGACGTCGACTTCTGCCTGCGCGCCGCCGCATCGGGCTGCCGGACGGTCTGGCACCCGGGCGTGGTGCTGCGTCACGCCGGGACGGTCCTCGGCAGTGTGGCATCCGGGCCCTCCGGGGACGCCGACGCCGTTGCCATGCGCGCCCGCTGGGGAGCGCTGCTGGCTGCCGATCCCGCCTACAATCCGAACCTCGCGCACGCGCCGAAGCTCTTCGAGCTCGCGCTGCCGGAGGTCTAGCGCTGACTCGCCTGCATGGCCACGATCACGCCCGACGACATCGTCTTCGCCGGCCCCGGGGAAACACTGCGTGCCGGGCTCGCCTGCCCGGTCTGCGGATCGCGCGATCCTGCCCGTCCGGTGGCAAGCGTCCCCGGGCTGGTCGAACCTCACGTGCCGCTGACGCTGCTGCGCTGCGCGTCGTGCGCGAGCCTCTACTACGATCCGCCCGGCATCCGCGACTTCTCCGACCTCGACCAGAGGCGCGACGACTTCTGGCGGTTCTACGTGGAGGCGGGGGGCGGCGTCTGGGAGACGATCTGGCCGATCCTCGTCGCGCGCCAGCGCGGCAGCGTTCTCGACGTCGGCTGCGGCTTCGGGTTCGCCCTCGACTTCTGGCAGCGCACCGGCCGGGGCGAGGCGATCGGCGTCGAACTCGCCGACTACGGCAGCATCGGCGCCGAGAAGCTGGGCGTCACGATCCACGGCGAGCTGCTGGAGCGCTGCGCGGCGCTCGCGGGCCGGCGGTTCGACGTCGTCTACGCATCCGAGGTGATCGAGCACGTGCCCGATCCCGGCGCGTTCGCCGCGCTCGTCGGGCGCTGGGTCGCCGACGACGGCGTCCTGATCCTGACCACGCCCGCCGCGTCGTTCGTCGCGCCGTCCAACCGCTCGACGACGCAGCTCGCGGCGCTGGCTCCGGGCTTCCACGGGTTCCTGATGTCGACGCGGGCGCTCGAGGACGCGGTTCGCGCGGCCGGCTTCGCGCACGTGCACTCGCGCGTGGCGAACGAGCGCCAGTTCGTGTGGGCGTCGCGCCGGCCACTCGCCCCCGTTGCGGACCCCGAACTGCAGCGGGCGGCGTACTTCGAGTACATGGCTGCCCGGTTCGCGCTGCCCGACGACGCATCTCCCGTCTGGATGGGCTATGCGTACCGGTACCTGCGCGACCTCGTCAACACCGCCCAGTTCGCGCTCGCGAAGCGCGTTGCGGAGCGGCTCGCCGCGGCGATCGCCTCCGTGTACGGATCCGACGCGCTCGACCCCGAGCGCACGGTCCCGCGCCTTGCCGCCTGCCAGTCGCTCACCGACGTGGGACGCATCGCGCCGTTCTTCATCCCTTGCTACTACCAGCTGGCGGCGGCGGTCGCGCAGCACGTGGACGGGGACGCGGCAGCCGCAAGAAGGCTGTATCGCGGCGCGGCGGAGGCGGCGATGGCGTGCACGCGCATCGGCGTCGTCTTCTTCCTCGAGGCCGCCGGCATGGTCTGGTCGGCCCGGCTCGGAGAGGCGCTGATCGCGCTCGCGCTGGGCGATGCGTCAGGGGCGGCGACCCTGGTCCGGCTGGCCGACGAAGGGCTCGAGTGCAGCGCCGCGAATGCGTATGCGACGGTGGCGCCCGCGCAGGTCGAGGCGCTGCTGCCGCCCGTGGCGGAGGATCTCGCCGCGCGGGGACAGTGGGCGCCGGCGGTCGCGATCGCCGCGGCTTATGCCCGGCACGTCGAGCGGCACTACGGGGCGGCGCTCGCGACGCTGCCTGGCATCGATCGCGCGCTGCGCGATCCTGCAGTGCCCCGCCCGCTGGACCCGCTGTTCCCGCCGTTCTTCGACGCGCTGGACGCCGTACGCGTGCCGGAGCGCGCGGATGCGGCGCGCGGCGCGCTCGCCGAGGTGGCGCGCATCGCCGACACGGTGAGCGACGGCTATGCGCCGCGCGCCCGCGCCGTGGCGGCGAAGGCGCGGGCCGCCGCCGGCATGCCGCCGCGACAGGCGTTCTCCTTCTCGATCGACTACGGCGTCACCCGGCACTCCCGCTGACGGGAACGCGCCAGAGGGCGCCTCGACAACCTCCGGTCCGGCGCCCGCTCAGCGGTACACGAGGACGGGAATCTTCGCCTGCACGACGACCTTGTGGGTCTGGCTGCCGAGCAGGGCGCCCGCGATGGACTGGCGCGTGTGCGGGGCGATGCAGATCAGGTCGCACTTGCGCTCGCGGGCGACTTCGAGGATCGCCTCGGCGGGGTAGTCGCTGGTCCTGTGCACGCCCGCGAACGGCACGCCGGCTTCCGCGGCGAGCTTGGCCAGCTTGCCCAGGTAGCGGTCCGTCATCTTCGCGATCATCGCCGCGTGCTCGTCGGGCGCCAGGTAGCCCTTGGGCAGGAACCTGCCGAACACGACCGGGGTGGCCGGCGGAGCGGCGAAGAAGCCGGTGACGCGACCGCCGGTCGCCTTCGCCAGCGCCATTGCGCCCGCCGCTGCGCGCAGCGACGCGGGGGAACCGTCGGTGGGAACGAGGATGTGCCGGAAAACCGGCGTCTTCGCGTTGTCAGCGGGCATAGGGGAGGACCCAGATGATCATGCCGAACGCATAGCATACGCCGGAGGCGATCAGCGTGAACGGCACGCTCCACGACAGGAACTCGCGCAGCGACACCTTGCGCTTCTCCTCGCGCTCGCAGATGTTGAGCGCGGCGAACAGCGCCGGCGCGCCGGCGACGGTGAGGTTGCTGCCGAGCGTGCCGGACCACACCATCATCCACCACAGCGGCCACGCCGGGACGCCCTCGCCGCCGAGTTCCTTGATGAGGTGCAGGAACGTGAGGATGTAGGCGTCGTGCTCGACGATGCCGACGATGGGAATCGTGACCCAGTACAGCAGCGTCGCGCCCAGCGCGTAATTCTCGGCGAAAACGGGCTTCAGCATGTGCGCGAACTTCTCGATCAGCCCGGTCTTCTCGAGCCCGCCGACCAGCGCGAACAGCGCGATGTAGAACAGGATCGCGCGCCAGTCGAGCTCGCCGAGGATCTCCTCGAACGAGGGCGGGCGCAGCTTGCTGCGGAGGACCTCGAGCAGCAGCACCAGCGAGACGGCGCCGGTGAGCGCGATGAAGCCGAGCTTGACGCCGAGGTACTCGCGCATCGCCATCCCGAACACCGTCAGGAGGAACCAGGCGACCACGAGTGTCGCGAAGGGCTTGTTCGGGATGTGCGTCTCGATCCCGAGCGCGTCGATGTCGACCGCGCGCCGCTTGTGGTCGCGGAAGCCGTAGGCGTACATCGCCGCCAGCGTGATCGCGAACGTCACCATCAGGATCGGGAACGACGACGGGCGGCCGTGCTGCCAGATGAAGTCGCCGAACTCCGCGCCCGAGACGCTGTGCAGCATCTGCGGCGGCAGGTCGCCGAGCAGCAGCGCGCTGCCCATGAAGTTGGCGGCGAAACCGATCATCAGGACGACCGGCGTGACGGGGAGGTTGAGCGCGCGCGCGAGCGGCAGGGCCACCGGAGCCATCATCAGGATGACCACGACGTTGTCGACGAACATCGAGATGACGCCGGCCAGCAAAGACAGGATCATCACCAGCAGCCCCGGGTGGCCCCCGGACAGCCGCAGCGCCTGCACGGACAGCCAGCTCGGCACCCCGGACTTGCCGAAGTACCCGGCGATGATCCAGATGCTGAGCAGGATGGCCATGACGTTCCAGTCGACCAGCCCGAAGGCCTCGGTCTCGGTCATCACGCCCAGCCAGATCATCAGCGCGACGCCGATCAGCGCGGCGATCGTGCCGTCGACGACGTTGATGATCACCAGGAAGATCGTCACGACGAAGATGGCCAGCGCCATCCAGGCGAGCGGTTCCATGCTTTCCCCTCGGCGCGCGCGGCGGGGCCGGGCGCCTCCTCCTGCTTGTTATTTGACCAGCAGCACGGGCACCTTCGAAAGGTGCACGACGCGCGTGACGGTCGACCCGATCAGCAGGTCCGCGAGCGCCGTGCGCCCGCGGGTGCCCATGACGATCTCGTCGCACTGCATTCTATCCGCAACCGCGACGATGGTCTCGGCGAGCGGACCGACCTCCGCGTGCGCCTGGTACGCGATGCCCGCCGCGTCGAGCCGCGCCCGCGCGCCGGCGAGGGCCTTGGCGCTCTCGTCGCGGTGGAAGCCGGCCACCTGCTCGCGGCTCACGAACGACGTGATGCCGCCGGGCAGCTGCGGCTGGACGTTGACGAGGTGGACCTCGCAGGCGCCGGGCCCGGCGTTCCGGATCCTGCCGACGACGTGCTCGACGGCGCGCTCGGCGTGCGGCGAGCCGTCGACGGGCAGGAGGAGGCGCTGTGGCATGGACGGGCCCCGGGTGAGCGATTCGCGATGGACCGAAGGGGCCGATTATGCCTGCGCGCGGCGCGTGCCCGGTTTGCGCCGCGTCAACCCGGCGGCCGCCACGTCGGCGCATCGAAGTGCGCGCGAGCGCCCGTGCGCCAGGCCGCAGCGAGCACCGCAGGCATGTGGGGCTTGAGGCGCAGGCGCGCGGCCTCGTCGCGCGTCACGTAGCGGCACTCGAGCGTCTCCACGCCGTCGGGACGCGGCGTGCCCGTGACGGCACGCGCGCCGAACAGCGTCGAGACCCAGGCTATGCGGTCGCCGTTGGCATAGGTCGCCCCCTGCAGCGGGCCGCCGAACACGCCGGCGACGTGCGTGAGCTCGACGGCGAGCCCGGTCTCCTCCCACGTCTCGCGCACCGCGGCGTCGGCCGGCGTCTCGAACGGCTCCACCATGCCGCCCGGCGTGGTCCAGTCGCCGCCCTCGGCGTGGCGCACGAGCAGCAGCGCTCCGGCGTCGTCCTGCACGGCGACCGCGACGGTGGGCACCTCGAGCAGCTCGCGACCCACGAGCGCGCGCAGGCCCCGGACGTAGTCGGACATCGGCACGGCGACGCTCCGGCGCCCCCCGTCGCTACAGCACCTCGGCGGCGTGGTCGGCGAGCCGCGAGCGCTCGCCGCGCGTCAGCGTCACGTGGCCCGAGTGCGACCAGCCCTTGAAGCGGTCGACGACGTAGGTGAGCCCGGAGCTGCCCTCGGTGAGGTAGGGCGTGTCGATCTGCGCGATGTTGCCGAGGCAGACCACCTTCGTGCCGGGGCCGGCGCGGGTGATCAGCGTCTTCATCTGCTTGGGCGTCAGGTTCTGCGCCTCGTCGATGATCAGGAACTTGTTGATGAACGTGCGCCCGCGCATGAAGTTGAGGCTCTTGACCTTGATGCGCGAGCGGATGAGGTCGCGCGTGGCCGCGCGCCCCCACTCGCCGGCCTCGTCGTCGGTCTTGTTGAGCACGTCGAGGTTGTCCTCGAGCGCGCCCATCCACGGGTTCATCTTCTCCTCCTCGGTGCCGGGGAGGAAGCCGATGTCCTCGCCGACGGGCACCGTGACCCGCGTCATGATGATCTCGGAGTAGACCTTGAACTCCAGCGTCAGCATCAGCCCCGCGGCGAGCGTGAGCAGCGTCTTGCCGGTGCCGGCCTGGCCGAGCAGCGTGACGAAGTCGATGTCGGGGTTCATCAGCAGGTTGAGCGCGAAGTTCTGCTCGCGGTTGCGCGCCGTGATGCCCCACACGTTGTTCTTCTGGTGCGTGTAGTCCTTGAGCGTCGACAGCACGGCGGTGCGGCCGGCGACCTCCTTGACGACCGCGTAGAACGGCGTCTCGCCGGGCCGCTCGCTGTACAGGAACTCGCTGGCGAGCAGGTCCGGCACCAGGGGCCCGGTGACGCGGTAGAGCGTGTGGCCCCCCTGCTGCCAGCTCTCCATGCCCCCGCCGTGACTGTCCCAGAAGTCGGCGGGGAGCTCCTCCATGCCGGAGTAGAGGAGGTCGGTGTCCTCGAGCGCCTTGTCGTTGTAGTAGTCCTCCGCGGGCAGGCCCAGCGCGCGGGCCTTGATGCGCATGTTGATGTCCTTCGTCACCAGCACCACGTGGCGCTTGGGGTGCAGGCGCGCGAGGTGCATGACGACGGCGAGGATCTGGTTGTCCGCCTTGCCGTTGGCCAGCGACGGCGGCAGCGTCACGGCGATCGTCTCGGTCTGCAGGTAGAGCCGCCCGGTCGCGGCGCCGTTGCTCTTCGCCGCGAGCCCGATGCCCTCCGCGATGCCCTCGTGCTCGGTCTGCGCCGTGTGCGTGGTCACCAGCTCGTCGAGGAAGCGCGAGGCTTGCCGCGCGTTGCGCGCGACCTCCGTCACGCCCTTCTTGTTCGCGTCGAGTTCCTCGAGCACGAACATGGGCACGTAGATGTCGTGCTCCTCGAAGCGGAACAGGCTCGTCGGGTCGTGCATCAGCACGTTCGTATCGAGCACGAACAGCTTCGCTGCGTCGGGACTCGTGGCCGGTGCGCGTCCGGCGGACTTGTGCGTGCGGTCGGCCTTGCGCTGGGGGAGGGAGAGGATCTGCGAGGGTGCGGGGCGCAACTTGCGTTCGACCATTTGCCTGGGCGGGGCGCTGCGGGGGAGCAGCTTGCGGCTCATGCTAGCCGGGCGGCGGGCGCGGCACAAGCCATGGGGGTCACGCGGGGTGGCGATCGCAACCGGTGTGGTGGAAAGCGCACAGCGGTCCGCCCCGGTTGACCTGGGGCAAGGCTCGGGCCGGCGGCCGTTCGCAGAATGGCCCAGTCGGCTCACGCCAGGGGTTCGTCCATGCCTGCCCTCCTGCGCCACGTCGTTGCCGCCTTGCTCGCCTGCGGCGCCTTGCTTGCCCACGCCGCCGGCGAGGAAGTGCTCGTCGGCCAGTCGGTGTCGCTGACCGGCCCGGTCGCCGAGCACGGGCAGGGCGTCGCACAGGGCGCCAAGCTCTACATCGACGCGGTCAACGCCGCCGGGGGCGTCGGCGGGCGGCGCATCGTGCTCAGCGTTCTCGACGACGCCGGCGACGCGAGGCGTTCGGGCGAGAACGCGAAGCAGCTGATCGAGCGCGACGGCGTGGTGGCGCTGTTCGCCGGCGTCGAAGGCGGGCCGTGCGTCGCGCAGCTGAAGGAGGCCGTGGCGCACAGCGTCCCGCTCGTGGCCTGCGTGGCCGGGTCGCCGGAGATGCGCGAGCCGTTCACGCGCATGAGCTTTCCGGTGCGCTCGCCGCACTTCGGCGAGTTCGCCAAGCTGCTCGACATCGCGAAGTCGTACGGGATGAAGCGCGTCGCCTTCTTCCACGCCGACTCGGACACCGGCCGGCGGCACCTTGCCAACGTCCGCAAGCTCGCCGAGGCGCGCGGGCTCGACGTCGTGCCGCTGGTCGCGGCGTCCGGCGCGAAGCCCGACGACCTGGCGCGCGCGCTCGCCGAGGCGCGCGTCGACACCGCGTTCAACCACGGCTCGTACGCAGCCTACGCGGCGCTGATCAAGGCCGCGCGCGCCCGGGGCAGCACGGTGCAGTTCATGGCCGTGAACTCCGGGGCCGCGCAGATGGCGCGGCTGCTCGGCGCGGACGCCAAGGGGCTGATCTTCACGCAGGTCGTGCCCTTCCCTTGGGCGGTGGCGGTGCCGGTGGTCAAGGAGTACCACCAGGCGCTCGCGCGCTCGGCGCCCGGGGCGCAACCGTCGTTCTCGGGCCTCGAGGGCTACGTGAGCGCGAAGGTGCTCGTCGCCGGCCTGCGCGCCGCGGGCAAGGATGCCAGCCGCGCCGGCATCGCGAAGGGGCTCGAGTCGCTCGGCACGCTCGACGTGGGCGGCATGACCGTCGCCTTCGCGCCGAACTCGCGCACCGGATCGACGTTCGTCGACACGGTGATCGTCGCCGCCGACGGGCGCTTTTCGCGCTAGTGCGGTGAGTCGGCAGTTCGTTGAAGAACGTGCGCTAGGTCGAGGCGCTCCGCACAATCCGGCCGCGCTCGGTTCCAGCCGCGACGCCCCTGCGCGGCGAGGTTGGCCACCTGCCGCAGTGGCAACAACGGCTGGGAGCGAACTGGCCGGATTGTTCGACGAACTGCCGGCTCGCTACACTAGACGAGAAGGCGCATGCCCAGCGCCACGAAGATCGCGCCGGCGGCGCGGTCGAGCCAGGTGCCGATGCGCGGACGGCGCGCGAGCCGCTCGCCGAGGCCGCCCGCGAAATAGCCGATCGCGCCGAAGACGAGCGCCGCCTGCAGCGTGAACACGACCCCGAGCTGCGCGATCTGCCAGGCGACGCTGCGCCGGGCGTCGACGAATTGCGGCAGGAACGCGAGGAAGAACAGGATCACCTTCGGATTGACGGCGTTGGCGACGAGGCCCTTGGCGAACAGCCGGCGCGCCGGCTCGGCGGGCGCGGCAGCCGCAGGCGCGTCGAGCGGTCGCGCGTGGCGGATGGCCTGGATGCCGAGCCAGACGAGGTAGGCGCCGCCCACGATCTTCAGCACGGTGAACGCGCGCGGCGAGGCGGCGATCAGCGCGCCGACGCCCAGCGACGCGAGCAGCGTGTGATTGAGGCACCCGAGCGCGCAGCCCAGCCCGAAGGCCACGCCCGCGCGGGCGCCGCGCGCCATGCCGAGGCCCAGCACCATCAGGTTGTCGGGGCCGGGCGCCAGCGTGACCAGCAGCGCGGCGGCGAGGAACGCGGCGAGCTGCGGAACCGTCAGCAGCGCGTCCATCGACTACTTGCGCAGGAGCGCGAGGTCGTAGATGCCCGGCGTGGATCCCGCGATGGGCGTCGCGCCGCACACGCGCGCGTAGAACGCCTCGGGGCCCGCGCCGCCGACGATCGCGTAGGCGTAGCCGGCGTCGCGCATCGCGGCCAGCGCGGCGAGCGTGAGCGCGGCGCCGATGCCCTTGCCCTGCTCGGCAGGTGCGACGCCCGCGGGGCCGAAGAAGTTGAGGCGCGTCGTGTCGTGGCACGCGAAGCCCAGCACGTCGCCGCCGCGCGCCGCGACGAAGCAGCGGGGCGGCACGCCGCCGAACGCGACTTCGCACTCGGCAGCCCAACCCGCGGTGAACGCGCGCTCGACGAAGCCGACGACCGCGCGCTTCTCCCACGCGTTCGCCCGCCGCACGGTGACGCCCGCCCGCGCCGAGCGCGCGATGGCCGCTGCGGGGTCGGGCAGCTCGTAGAGCCTGACCAGGAGATCGGGCATCGGTCGATCGCCGCAGTCACATGGACTGCACGAACGCCAGCACCTCGTCGACGTGCCCCGGCACCTTGACGCCGCGCCACTCCCGCGCCAGCCGCCCCTTGCCGTCGATCACGAAGGTCGAGCGCTCGATGCCGCGCACGGTTCGCCCGTACATCTTCTTGTCGCGGATGACGTCGAACTGCCGGCACAGCGCCTCGTCCGCGTCGGACAGGAGCTCGAATGGAAAGCCGAGCTTCGCCTTGAAGCTGGCGTGCGACTTGAGCGAGTCGCGCGACGCGCCGGCGACCACGGCGTTCGCCTTGACGAATTTCGCGTGCGCGTCGCGGAACGCGGCGCCCTCGGTGGTGCAGCCGGGCGTGCTGTCCTTCGGGTAGAAGTACAGCACGACGGTCCTGCCCTTGTGGTCGGCGAGGCGGAACGTGCCGGCGGTGGAGGGAACGGCGAAGTCGGCGACCTTGGGTGCGCTCATGCGGGCCTCGTGAGGTTGGGGATCAGGCGGCGCGGCGCAGCTCGACGCCGGCGAGGAACTCCTCGCCCTGCAGCAGCAGCGGCTGCGGGCGTCCGGGCAGTCGCGCAAGCGCAGTCTCGCAGCGCGGCAGCGCCAGCGGCTCCACGCTGGCGCAAAGCGCGCCGAGGCCGACGAGCTCGTAGCCTTGCGCCTTCCAGCCGGTGAACAGCTGGTCGAGGACGCGCACGAGCCGGACGCCCTCGATGCCGGCGCGCAGCGCGAACACGGGGCCGGCCGGCAGCTCGCTGCCGGTGATGCCGAGCACGTGCGACGCGAGATTGTCCTCGTCGACGCCGGGCTGCGCGAGGCACTCGTCGAGCAGCGGCAGCGTCGTCGGGAACTGCGGGCAGCGGATCAGCTCCGCGTTGGCGACCGGCAGGTGCGGCGAGCGACCGCGACCATCGCTGCAGTACGCGAAGCCCAGGCGCTGCGTCATGCGCAGAGCGTGCACGTTGGTCTGCCAGCCGGGCGCGGCGTGCGCCAGCGGCGGCTCGCCGAAGACCCGCGCGTAGGCGTCGACGGCATGCTGCATCGCCGCCTCGGTCCACGCCGCGCCTTCGCGGGCAGCGTGCCGGCGCCAGCCCGCGGGGTCCCACGCGGCCACGCCGGTCTCGAAGCCGGCGTCGCGCACGCTGCGCATGAAGTCTCCGCCGCGCCGGCCCATGTCCGGCGACGGCAGCAGCGTGCCGTAGAAGCAAGCCGGAAAGCCGCGCCGTTCGCGCACGCCGCCCGCCGCGCCCGGCGGCAGCGAACGCGAGAGGCGTCCGGAGCGGTCGGGCCCGACGGCGAAAAAGAACGTCGCGCCCGCGCCGTGGCGCCGCAACAGCTCGACGAGCGCCGGCACGCCCTCGCTCAGGCCGCGCAGCGTCGACACGTCGATCTTGAGGGCGAGCTTCATCGGGAGGCGCCGCATTCTACCGTGGCGCGGCGTCCGCGGAGACCGGGAGCGGGTCGCGCGAGCCCGTATCCGCGGCGAGCATCGCAACGTAGCCGCGCTCGAGCGCGCGCGTGAAGCGTGCCACGTCGAACAGCGCCGAGGATCCGATGCCGCGCGCGAGCGCATCGCGTTCGCGCGCGAGCGAGCGCGGATCGGCCAGCGCCACCGCTGTCGCCACGTAGGCGTCGACGTCGGAAGCGACCCACTGCGGCCGGCCGGCGGCTGCCAGCAGCGCGGCGCCCTGGCGGCCGATCATGCGGTCGCCGCGCAGCGTGACGACGGGCACGCCGTGCGCGAGCGCGTCGCAGGTGGTGACGCCGCCGGCGAACGGGAAGGTGTCGAGCGCGACATCGATGTGCTCGTATGCGCGGTGCAGCTCGCCAAGCGCAACGTGGGGCGCGAAGGCGACGCGCTCGACCGGCACGCCGAGCCGCTCCATGCGTCGGCGGACGAAAGCGACGGTCGACGGCTGGCCGTACGCCGCCGCGCGCAGCACGAGCCGCGAGCCGGGCACTGCATCGAGGACGCGCGCCCACGCCCGCGCGACTGCATCGGTGACCTTCGCGTGGCGGTTGCAGGAGCCGAACGTGACAAAGCCGTTGCGCAGCACCGGCGCGGGCGATGGCGCGACCGGGACGGGCGGGCGGTAGGCGAAGCGCGCTTCGGGGAGGAGCAGCAGACGCTCGGTGAAGCGCGCGCGCTCGGCGGCGGGCGTGTGGATGGCGTCGCTGACGAGCCAGCCGATCGCCGGCACGCCCGTGGTGTCGAACCAGTCGAGCCAGGTCGCCTGCACGGGAACGGGCGAGCGCGCGAGCAGCGGCAGGCGGTTGCCAGGCGCATGGCCGGCGAGATCGACGAGGAGGTCGAGATCGTCACCGGCGATCGCGGCGAACGCCGCGTCGTCGTCGCGCGGCAGGTCCACCCAGCGGTCGACTGCCGCGCGCACGCGCTGCGCCGCGTCGGCGGCGACCGGGTGCGCGGCGTAGGCGAGGAGTTCGAAGCGCGAACGGTCGTGCGCCTCGAGCACGGGCGTCAGCAACGCGGCGAGCGGGGCGTCGCCGAAGCGCGGCGAAAGGTAGCCGACGCGAAGGCGCTGCCTTGCGGCGCGCGGCCTGCGGGAGATCGCGGGAACGGCCGCGTGACGCGCGGCCCACGCGAGGTGCTCGCCGAAGAGTTGTTCCGGTGTTGCCAGCGCGTCATCGTAGTGCAGCTCGACGAGCAGCGCCGATCCGCCCGCCGCGTCCCGCGGGGCGAGCCCGTTCGCCACGCGCAGGTCGTCGAGTGCGTCCGCGTGCAGCGCCAGGCTCGAGCGGTGTGCCGCGCGGGCGAAGCGCAGCGCCGGATCGCGCGGGGCGACGGCGATGGCGCGGTCGAGCCGCTCGATGGCCTCCGGCAGCGCGGCGCGCTCGCCGAGGATCGCGGCGGCCCGCGCGAGGGGGACGGGGTTGTGCGGATCGAGCGCCGCCGCGCGATCCAGCGCGGCCACGGCGTCGTCGCGGCCGAGCGCCGCGCGCGCGAGCCCGAGGTTCAGCCACGCGGCGGCCACGCGCGGCGCGCGGGTGACGAACGCCTCCCAGCGCGCGCAAGCGTCGGCGTGCCGGCCCAGCGCCACGTCTGCGAGCGCGGCGGCGTGCAGGAGGGGCAGCACGTCCGGCAGCGCGGCGCAGGCTCGCGCGAACAGCGGCGCGGCCTCCGCCTCGCGGCGCGCGCGCCGCATGGCCTCCGCTTGCAGGGCAATGGCGTGCGGCGATGCCGGGTCGAGTCCCGCACGCGCAGCCTCGAGCCGCGCGGTGTCGCGGTCGCTCAGCAATCGGGCGAGGGCGGCCGGCGTCAAGCGTGCGCTGCCATGGCGCGAGCCGGCCGCGGTCCCGTGCACGGCGCGCCGACGCCTGCCCCGCGCGGCAGCCGCGCCACGGCCTGCAAGGGCAAGACACCGAAGCGGCGGCCGGGAGAGTCAGGTGGCATAGTGGCGGCTCGCGTGGGGTCCGCGGCGATGATCGCACAGGTGGATGGCGACAGCGGCCGTGCGCCCGCTCCGCTCCACGAGGGAGGGGCGCCGCATTTGCGATAATGACGCCTTTCCGCTTCCCGCCGGGAACGTGATGGGCAAGCCGCTCTCGCTCTACGACAACTACACGCGCAGCCTGCGGGTCTTCGAGCCGCTCGACCCCGGCGGCGAAGTGGGGCTGTACACCTGCGGGCCGACGGTCTACGACTACCAGCACATCGGCAACTTCCGCACGTTCCTGTTCGAGGACGTGCTCAAGCGCGCGCTGCGCTGGAACGGCTACCGCGTCCGCCACGTGATGAACATCACCGACGTGGGCCACCTCGTCTCCGACGCCGACACCGGCGAGGACAAGATGGAGAAGGGCTCGCGGCGCACCGGGAAGACGGCGTGGGAGATCGCGGCGCTCTACACCGAGGCGTTCCTCGCGGAGATGCGGCTGCTCAACATCGAGGATCCGACGATCCTCTGTCGCGCCACCGATCACATCGGCGAGCAGATCGCGTTCATCGCCGCGATCGAGGCCAACGGCTTCACCTACCGCACCTCCGACGGCATCTACTTCGACACGTCGAAGCAGCCCGGCTACGGACACCTGGCGCGGCTCGACAAGGAGGGGCTGGAGGCCGGCAAGCGGGTCGACCTGGGCGAGAAGCGCAATCCGACCGACTTCGCGCTGTGGAAGTTCTCGCCCGAGGGCGAGAAGCGGCAGATGGAGTGGGATAGCCCCTGGGGCCGGGGCTTCCCCGGCTGGCACATCGAGTGCTCGGCGATGGCGGAGCGCTACCTCGGGCCGTGGTTCGACATCCACTGCGGCGGCGAGGATCACATCAGCGTGCACCACACCAACGAGATCGCGCAGACCGAGGCGAAGGCCGGCACGCGGCTGGCGAACTTCTGGATGCACGGCTACTTCCTGCTGATGAACGACGCGAAGATGGCGAAGTCGGCCGGCGGCTTCCTGCGCGTGGCCTCGCTCGTCGACGAGGGCTACGACCCGCTCGCGTACCGCTACCTCTGCCTCACCGGCCACTACCGCAGCCAGCTCAACTTCACGTGGGACGCGCTCGCCGCCGCGCAGACCGGGCTCGAGCGCATGCGGCAGGGCTTCCACGCGCTGCCGCGCGAGGCGCTTGCGCAGGCGGACGCGGCGCTGGTCGAGCGCTTCGGCGACGAGTTGAACGACGACCTCAACGTGCCGCGCGCGCTTGCCGTCGCGTGGGAAGCGCTGCGCGGCGACCGCCCGCCCGCGGTGCGCCGCGCGACGCTGGCGAAGCTCGACGAGGTGCTGGGGCTGGGCCTGGAAGCGTGGACGCCGAAGGCGGTCGAGGTGCCCGACGCGGTCCGCGCGCTCGCCGAAGCCCGCGCAGCCGCGCGCAAGGCGAAGCAGTGGGCCGAGGCCGACCGGCTGCGCGGGGAGCTGGCCACGGCGGGCTGGGAGATGGAAGACCGCGCCGACGGCTACGCCCTGAAACGCAAGTGATGCGCGCAAGCCGGATGGGAGACCTGCGATGAAGCTCGCGACGCTGCGCGACGGCACGCGCGACGGCCGCCTGGTCGTCGTCGACCGCGACCTCGGTCGCTGCGTCGCAGTCCCCGAGATCGCGCGCACGCTGCAGCACGCGCTCGACGACTGGACGCGCTGCGCGCCGGCGCTGCTCGCATTGTCGGACGAGCTGTGCGCCGGCCGCCTGCCCGACGCCGTGCCTTTCGACGTGCGCGAGGCGCTGGCGCCGCTGCCGCGCGCCTATCAGTGGGCCGACGGCTCGGCGTACGTCAACCACGTGGAGCTGGTGCGGCGCGCGCGCGGCGCGACGATGCCGCCCGAGTTCTGGACCGATCCGCTCATGTACCAGGGCGCGTCCGACCACATGCTCGGCGCGACCGAGGACGTCGAGCTCGCCGACGAGGCGTGGGGCATCGACTTCGAAGGCGAGGTCGCGGTCGTCAGCGGCGACGTGCCGATGGGGGTGGCGCCCGACGCCGCGCTGCGCCACGTGCGGCTGCTGATGCTGGTCAACGACGTGAGCCTGCGCAACCTGATTCCCGCCGAGCTGGGCAAGGGCTTCGGCTTCTTACAGAGCAAGCCGGCCTCGGCGTTCTCGCCGGTCGCCGTCACGCCCGACGAGCTGGGCGCGGCGTGGCGCGACGGGAAGGTCCACCTGCCGCTGGTCTCGCACCTCAACGGCGAGTTGTTCGGACGGCCGGACGCCGGCGTGGACATGACGTTCCACTTCGGGCAGCTGATCGCGCACGTTGCCAAGACCCGCACGCTGGCGGCCGGCAGCATCGTCGGCTCCGGTACGGTGTCGAACCGCGAGAACGGCGGGCCGGGCCGGCCGGCTGCGCAGGGCGGCGTGGGCTACTCCTGCATCGCCGAGCAGCGCACCGTCGAGACGATCGAGCGCGGCAAGCCGGTCACGCCGTTCCTGCGCTTCGGCGACCGCGTGCGCATCGAGATGCTCGACGCGGACGGGCGCAGCGTGTTCGGCGCGATCGACCAGCGGATCACGAAGCTCCGTTAGAGGAAATCGAATGTCCCTCGCAGGCCGCGCGCGCGTCGCCGTGAATCGCTTGGCGCTCAAGTTCCTGCAGTTCCCGCGCCCGTTCATCCTCACGGGGGCAGGCTCGTCGCTGGCGCTGTGCCGCGAGATCGCCAACACGGGCGCGCGGCGGGTCATGGTGATCACCGACAGGCCGCTCTTCGACCTCGGCCTGGTCGCGCCCGCGTGCAAGGCGCTCGCCGACGCGGGCGTCGCCGTCGAGGTCTTCCACGACGTGGTGCCCGATCCGGCCTACGAGGTCGTGCTCGGCGGCGTGGAGCGCCTCAAGCGCTTTCGCGCCGACGCGGTGCTGGCGGTCGGCGGCGGCTCGTCGATCGACTGCGCGAAGGCGATCCTCCACTGCCACGCCAACGACGCGCACCCGGCGCGGCTCACCGGCGTGTGGCTGTACGCGCTGCCGCGCAGGCGCGGGCTGCCGTTGTACGCGGTGCCCACCACGGCGGGCACCGGATCCGAGGTCACCATCGTCTCGGTGGTGTCCGACGTCCAGTCGCGGACGAAGCGGCCGATCATCGATCCCAAGCTGGTGCCGGCCATGGTCGCGCTCGACCCCGAGCTGATGGCGGGATTGCCGCCGCACATCACCGCCGCCACCGGGATGGACGCGCTCACGCACGCGGTGGAGGCGTACGTGTCCTCGCTGGCGGACGAGCAGACCGACGTGCTCGCGCGCGCGGCCACCGCGACCATCCTCAGCCAGCTGCCGGTGGCCTACGCCAACGGCCGCGACCTCGCGGCGCGCGAGCGCATGGCGATCGCCTCGAGCATGGCGGGGCTCGCGTTCACCCGGGCCGGGGTGGGCTACGTGCACGCCATCGCCCACCAGCTCGGCGCGCTCTACCATTTGCCGCACGGGCTCGCCAACGCGATCGTGATGCCGCACGTGCTCGACGTCTCCAAGGGCCACTGCGCGGTACGGCTGGCGGACCTCGCGCGCACGGCGGGCCTCGCGCGCGAAGGCGCGACGGATGCCGCGCTCGCCGACGCCTTCATCGCGCGCATCCGCGCGATGAACGAGGCGATGGGCATCCCCTCCAGGGTGAAGGAACTGCGCCGCGAGGACTTCGGCACCATCGTGCGCAACGCCTTCGCCGAAGCGCACGGCACCTACGGCGTGCCGCGCTACCTCGGCAAGGCGGAGGCGCGCGCGCTGCTCGAGGGCATGCTCCCCTAGCAGGCCGATGCAAAAGGCGTTCGCAGGGCAGGTGAGGATCCGGGGGCTTGGTGCTGCGCCTTTTGCATCGGGTCGACGCCAGGGCGGGCGCCTAGGGGCGGCCCGTCGGCGCCCGCCTCGAACGGCACGCAACACCGCGTGTCGTGCGACGCGCGGCGCTCATTGGCGGCGCCGCCTCGCTCAGCGCCTGCGCACGAGCAGGCCCTTGAGGTAGTCGCCTTCGGGAAACGCGAGCGCGACCGGGTGGTCCGCGCTCGCCGACATGCGTCCCACGATCGCCGCGTCGGCCTTCGCGTCGAGCGCGGCGCCGGCGACGATCTTCTGGAACAGGTCGGCAGTGATGCCGCCCGAGCAGGAGAACGTCGCGAGCAGGCCGCCGGGCCGCAGCAGCTTCAGCGCCCACAGGTTGACGTCCTTGTAGGCGCGCGCGGCCTTCGGGGCGTGCTTCGCGGTTGGCGCGAACTTCGGCGGGTCGAGCACGACGAGGTCGAACGCGCGGCCCGCCGCGCGCAGGTTGCGCAACTCGGCGAACACGTCGCCCTCCTGCCAGTGCGCGCTGCCGGAGAGCGCCGGATTGCGCGCGAGGTTCGTCCGCGCCAGCGCCAGCGCTTCCGCCGAGCTGTCGATCGACAGGGCCGAGCTCGCACGCCCGGCCAGCGCCGCGAGCGAGAAGCCGCCGGTGTAGCAGAACGCGTTCAGCACCTCGGCGCCGCGCGCGCGCTCGCGCACCAGCCGGCGGTTGTCGCGCTGGTCGAGGTAGAAGCCCGTCTTCTGCCCGTGCAGGACGTCGACCTCGTACGCGATGCCGTCCTCGACGAACGTCACCGGCTCGCGCAGCGATCCGCGCAGCACGCCGCTGCGCGGATCGAGCCCCTCGAGTGCCCGCACTTCGGCGTCGGAGCGCTCGACGACGCATGCCGCACCCGTGTGCGCGACGAGCGCATCGGCGATGACCTCGCGCCACGCGTCCGCGCCGGCGGCCAGCAGTTGAAGCACGACGGTGTCGCCGTAGCGGTCGGCGATGACGCCCGGCAGGCCGTCCGACTCGCCGTGCACGAGCCGGCAGCCGGAGTGGCGCGCATCGAGCATCGCCGCGCGCGCGGCGACGGCCCGCCGGACGCGCTCGCCGAGGAACGCGGCGTCGACCGTGGCCGGTTCGAACGACCAGACGCGCGCGCGGATCTGCGACCGGGGCGAATACGCGGCGAGCGCGAGCACGCTGCCGTCGTGCGCGCGCACCTCGACGGTCGCGCCGGCCGCGGGCGCGCCCTCGACGCGCGCCACGGCGCCGGAAAAGATCCACGGGTGCCGGTGGCGCAGCGACCTGTCGCGCCCGGGCGCGAGGCGCAGCACCGCGACCGGCGCCACCGTCAGCCGCCCGCCATCGCCGCGCGCAACGCCTCGACGCGCGCGCGGTTGACGCCGAGATCGCTGCGGCCGAGCCGCGCGGCCGAGCGCACGTGCAGGACCCCGGAAGCGTCGGGCACGACCTCGAGGTCGTCCACGAAGCCCCAGAACCGCGAGGCGACCTCGACGTGCAGGTAGTCGGGACGCGAGGTCGCCACGCGCGCACCCGGAAGGCTCGCGGCCGCCTCGGCGAGGCGCCTCATCGCTGCCGCGGGGTCGCCGCGAAACGCGATTGGCGCGACCTTGTGCTCGTCGTCGGTGGCGCGGCTCGCGACGCAGTTCGGCGTGGCAGGGCAGGGCGCCAGCGTCCCGGTCCCGACGGTGGCCGGCCGCTCGCCAGCGAACAGCGACCCGAACGGGGAAGCGGTCGCCGCGGCCGATGCCATGAGGAGCGCGAGGAGCGCGAGGCTGCGCACGGCGCGCATCACACGGATCGCGTGAGTCCGCCGTCCGCGCGCAGGTTCTGCCCGGTGACGTAGCCGGCGTCGGCGGAGAGCAGGAATGCCGCCGTCTTCGCGATCTCCTCGACGCGGGCGTAGCGCCGCATCGGGATCGCGGGCAGATTCTCGGGCTTCACCGGCAGCGAGTCGACGAAGCCGGGCAGGAGGTTGTTCATGCGCACGCCGTGCTTCGCCTCGGCGTCGGCGTACAGCTTGCAGTACGAGGCCAGCGCCGCGCGCAGCGCCGAGCTCACGGGGAACCGCGCGTCCGGTTCGAACGCCGCGAACGACGATATGTTGACGATGGCGCCGTGGCGCTCGCGCAGCGCGGGCGTGATGCGCCGCGCGATGCGCACTACGGGCAGCAGCACGAGGTCGAGCCCCGCGCGCCAGTCGTCGTCGGCGAGGTCGAGCAGCGCGCCCTTGGGCGGGTGGCCGGTCGACAGCACCGCGCCGTCGATGCGGCCCCAGTCGCGCAGCGTCTCGTCGACGAGGCGGTCGAGGTCCACGGCCGCCGCGATGTCGCCCCGGGTCGCGCGGCCGCCCAGTTCGCCGGCCAGCGCATCCACCGCCGCCGAGCGCGCGAACAGCGCCACCCGCCAGCCGCGCGCGGCCAGCTCGCGGGCGCAGGCCGCGCCGATGCCCTTGCTGGCGGCAGTGACGAGGACGACGGGCCGTTCGCTCACGTCAGGCCGCCAGCGCCGCGTCGATGCGCGCCATGACTTCGGGGGTCAGCTTCGGCACGACGTCGAGCGCCTTCATGTTCTCCTGCACCTGCGCGACGCGGCTCGCACCGGTGATCACCGTCGACACGCGCGGGTTCTTCAGGCACCAGGCGATGGCCAGCTGCGCCATCGTGCAGCCGAGGTCGCGGGCGACGGGCACGAGGCGGCGGACCTGCGCGAGCTTGGCCTCGTCGGTCAGCCGGTCGGCGAGCCACTCGTAGCCCTTGACCGCGCCGCGGGAATCCGGCGGGATCCCCTTGTCGTACTTGCCGGTCAGCAGTCCCGACGCGAGCGGGCTCCAGGTCGTCGTGCCGAGCCCGATGTCCTCGTACAGCCGCGCGTACTCGCGCTCGACGCGGTCGCGACAGAGCAGGTTGTACTGCGGCTGCTCCATGGCCGGCTTGTGGAGGTGATGGCGCTCGGCGATCTCCCACGCGCGCGCGATATCGGCTGCGCTCCACTCGGAGGTGCCCCAGTAGAGCGCCTTGCCCTGCGCGACCATGTCGTGCATCGCCCACACGGTCTCCTCGATCGGCGTGTCGGGGTCCGGCCGGTGGCAGAACACGAGGTCGACGTAGTCGAGCTGCAGGCGCGCGAGCGAGGCGTCGATCGCCCCGCGCAGGTACTTGCGGTTGAGCGTGTTCTTCTCGTTGGGCCCGTCGTGGAGGCCCCAGAAGAACTTGGTGGAGACGACGTACGAGCTGCGTCGCCAGCCGAGCTTGCGCAGGGCCTCGCCCATGATCGTCTCGGACGCGCCCTTCGCGTACACCTCGGCGTTGTCGATGAAGTTGACGCCGGCCGCGTAGGCGGCGCGCATGCAATCGAGCGCGGCTTCGCTGCCGAGCTGGTTGCCGTACGTGACCCAGGAGCCGAAGGAGAGCTCGCTGACCTTGAGGCCGGAGCGGCCGAGCCGGCGGTAGTTCATCGGGGAAGACCTTCCTTTCGGGAGGGGATGGGAGCGGCGGCGCGCCGCGCCCGGCCGCCGCGGTTAGAATCGCGCGTCCTTCATTCTAAGCCAGCCGGAGCGCACCGATGCCCGCACGCAGCCGCAGCAAGCGAACGCCGCTGACCGTCGAGGCGCTGTGGGCGATCCGGCGCGTGGGCTCGCCCACGCTCTCGCCCGACGGTGCGCACGCCTGCGCGTCCGTGACGAGCTACGACATGGAGCGCAACGAGGGCGAGACCGCGCTGTGGCTGTTCCCGACGCACCTCGCAGCCTCCGGCGGCGGCCGGCCGCGCAAGCTCACCGCCGGCGACAAGGACAGCGAGCCCGCGTGGTCGCCGGACGGGCGCCACATCGCGTTCGCGGCGAAGCGCCACGGCGACGAGGAGCCGCAGCTCTACGTGATCGCGCCCGATGGCGGCGAGGCGCGTCGCGTGACGAAGCTGGCCAACGGCGTGGCGGCGCTGAAGTGGTTTCCCGACGGCAGGCGGATCGCCTTCATCTCGTGGGTGTGGCCGGAGCTCGCCACCGAGGCACAGCAGGCGAAGCGGAAGAAGGACCGCGCCGGGGACAAGGTCAAGGCGCACGTGACCGAGCGCGGCGAGTTCCGCTACTGGGACCACTGGCTCGCCGACGGGCGCGAGCCGCATCTCTTCGCGTGCGACGTCGCCACCGGCCGGTGCCGGGACCTCCTCGCGGGCACGGGCCTGCGGCTGCGCCCGTGGCAGCCGGGCGCGGACGAGTACGACATCTCGCCCGACGGGCGCGAGGTCGCGCTCACGTTCGATCCGGGCGACGAGCCGCGGATGATGACGCAGACCGACGTGGTCGTGCTCGACCTCGCCAGCGGCAAGTGGCGCAACCTCACCGCCGACAGCGGCATGTCGGACGAGCACCCGCGCTACTCGCCCGACGGCCGCCACATCGCCTACCACGCCTACGATACGAAGCGGGCATTCAACGACCAGGGCCACCTGCGACTTCTGGATCGGCGCGCCGGCGCGTGGTCGCGGCTCGCCCCCGCGCTCGACCGCGCCACCACGCACGTCCGGTGGAGCGCGGACGGCGCCGCGCTCCTGTTCCTCTGCGAGGACCGCGGCCGCGTGGAGCTGCACCGCCTGCCGCTGGGTGCGGCGACCTCCGAGCGCATCGTCGCCGGCGGCACGCTGGGCGGCTTCGCGCGCTCGCGCGACGGCGCAGTCATTGCGTTCGACCGCTCGACCTCCCACCACCCCCCGCAGCTCTTCGCGGTGCGCGCCGATGGCGGCGGCGAGCGCGCGATCGAACGCCTCAACGAGGGGCTGCTCGCCCGTCACGCGCTGGGCGAGACGCGCGAGTTCACGGTCAAGGGGTGGAAGGGCGAGCCGGTGCAGGTCTTCGTCACCTATCCGCCGGGGTTCGATCCCGCCAGGAAGTGGCCGCTGATGCACTCGATCCACGGCGGTCCGCACAACGCGCACCACGACGCGTGGCACTTCCGCTGGAACACGCAGGTGTTCGCCGGCGCGGGCCGCATCGTCGCCTGCGTCAACTACCACGGCTCGTCGGGCTTCGGGCAGGCGTTCCTCGAGACGATCACCGGGCGCTACGGGGAGAAGGAGCTCGCCGACCACGAGGCGGCGACCGACTTCCTGGTGGCGCAGGGATACGTCGACCGCGAGCGGCTCACCGCCACCGGGGGCAGCTACGGCGGGTTCATGGTCGCGTTCATGAACGGCCACGTCGATCGCTACAAGGCGTTCGTCTGCCACGCCGGCTGCTACGACTGGGTGAGCATGATGGCCACCGACGGCTACCGCTTCTTCGCCTCGGAACTCGGCGCGTTCCACTGGGAGGACGAGGCGCGGGTGCTGCGCCAGTCGCCGCATCACTACGTGCGCAACGCGAAGACGCCGACGCTCGTCGTGCACGGCGAGCAGGACTTCCGCGTGCCGGCGACGCAGGCGCTGCAGTACTACGACACGCTGAAGGCGAAGGACGTGCCCGCGCGGCTCGTGTACTTCCCCGACGAGAACCACTGGATCCTCAAGCCGCAGAACTCGCGGCTGTGGTACCGGGAGTTCTTCGCGTGGCTCGAGCGCTGGGACGGCAAGCGTGCGGCGAAGCCTGCGCGCGGCAAGGCGAAGCGCGCGAGGAAGCGGGGCGCCGCTCGGTCTCGCTAGTCTTGAAGTGTCAGAAGGTTCTTGCGCTGGAGCATGAGTCTGGATCATCCGTCGTCCCCGCGCAGGCGGGGACCCAGTGTCTTTGAACGCCGGCATCGGCAGGCAATTCGAAAGTCGCTGGGTCCCCGCCTGCGCGGGGACGACGAACGAAACGAACGCGCGCGCCCTGAAGATCGCGTGGGGAGCGCGGCGATCTAGACCGCGGTCAGCGGCGGCCCCGCCTCGCGCTTCTCCAGCGCGCCCTGGCAGGCGACGCAGCGCGTCGCGGCCGGGTAGGCGCGAAGGCGCGCGGGCGCGATGCGCTCGCCGCAGTCGACGCACTCGCCGTAGGTGCCGGCCCGCAGGCGGCCCAGCGCGGCCTCGACGTCCGCCAGCTCGGAGAGCAGCTGGTGCGCCTCGGCGATGTCGCGCGCCGCCATCTCGTCGCCCACGCCCCAGTCGTCCGTCTCCGCGGGCACGCTCGACAAGCCGACCACGCCCTCGTCCCCGGTGCCGCGCAGGTGCGCCTTGATCTCGCCGCGCAGACGCTGCTGGCGGTCGGCGAGCCGCTTCTCGAGGTCGGCGAGGTCGGTTGCGCTTGGGCGTGCGGTGGACGACATGATCACGATCTCCCCTGCGGGCGCGGAGCAGCCCGCCTGCGGACACTCGCAGCATCACAGGAGCGCCGCCGGCGGCGCTTGATCCCGGTCAAGCGTTTTTCCTGCGCAGGCGCCGGTTCCCGACCCCGGTCAGCGAACCCGCTTCGCGGCGTACTCCTCCTCGACGTTGTCGCGGAAGTAGCTCCACGGCGACGACGAGGTCGACAGGCGCCGCCACACCTCCGGCGACACCCCGGCATACTCGAACGTGCCCGCCGTGAGCTCCACGCGCAGCGTCTTGGTGCGCTCGTCGTAGCCCGCCGCGCGCAGGCTGCCTCCGGTCATCCGCTTCATCTCCACGCGCGCCTCCGCGGTCAGGGGCGGGTTTCGAGGAAGCGCCGCACCCTGGCCGGGTCGAGCTTCGCGCCCTCGTGGAACTCGGTCGACGGCGCGGACCGCACCACGCGCCCTTCGCCGTCGAGCACGAACAGCGTGGGCAGCCAGCTGAGCTTGGGGAACGCCGCGAGCGCGGCCTCGTTGCGGTTCTCGCTGCCGACGAACACCTTCACCGGGACGTAACGCGCGTCGCGCAGGGCGGCGAGCGCGGGATCGGCGGCGAACAGGCGGTCGAGCTCGCGGCAGTCCTTGCACCAGTCGCCGCCGGTGAGGACCAGCACCTGACGGTGGGCGCGCGGCGCCGCGGCGATCGCCGCGGCGAGGTCGGCGGGCGCGTCGCGCGTCGCGTCGTAGCGGTCGACCGCCGGCAGCGGCCCCGCGGCGTGCGCCGGGACGGCGAGCGCCAGCGAGGCGGCGAGTCCGGCGAGCAGGTGCCTGAGGTTCATGCTGGGCGAGTATCGCAAACGGGCGGGGAGGGGGTCAACGAACGTCGCGTCCGGACGCCTGGCGCCGCGCGCGGCGATATACTGGCCCATGAGCCTCTGGCGCCGCCTGCTGTGGCTGATCGTGAGACCCGGGGAAGCCTGGGAGGCGATCCGCGACGAGCCGATCGGTGTGGACACGCTGCTCGCCCGCTACATCGTGCCGCTGTCGCTGATCCCTCCCGTGGCGTCGGTGATCGGCATGCGGACCTTCAACCGCGAGTGGGACGCGGCGAGCGGCTATCTCGTCCCCGAGCACGAGATCTTCGCGGCAGGCGGCACGACGCTGTTCGGCACGATCTTCTCGATCCTCGCGCTGGCCGGCATCTTCCGCCTGATCGCGCCGATGTACGGCAGCTCGCGCGACTTCCGGGCGGCGCTCAAGGTGGCGACGTTCGGCGCCGTTCCCGTGCTGCTCGCCGGCGCGACGCTGCTCATGCCGGCGATGGTGATCGTGCCGGTGGTCGCGCTGTGCCACACGTGCTACCTCTACTGGGTCGGCGTGGGGCGCGTGCTCGGCGTCGAACCCGGATCGCAGACCGAGTTCATCGGCATCTCGATCACGCTGCTCGGCGCGGCGTCCACGCTCGCCGGCGGCTTCGCCTCGAGCCTCGGCCTGTTCTGAATCCGCGCGCGGCGCTACTTCCCTCCGCCGGCCGCGGCGCCCCAAAGTTGCTTCAGGCGGGCGTCGCGCCCGCAGCCGTTGCGGTAGTACTGGTACTTGAGCGGGTTCTTCAGGTAGTAGTCCTGGTGGTAGTCCTCGGCCGGCCAGAACTCGCTGGCGGCGACCACGGGCGTGACGATCGGCTCGCGGAACGGCTTCGACTTCTCCAGCGCCGCCCTCGACGCCTCGGCGAGGCGCTTCTGCTCGTCGGTGTGCGCGAAGATCGCCGTTCGGTACATCGACCCCATGTCGCAGAACTGCCCGTCCTTCACCGTCGGGTCGATGTTCTTCCAGAACACGTCGAGCAGCTTCTCGTAGCTCACCCGCTTCGGGTCGTAGACGACCTGCACGACCTCGGCGTGTCCGGTGACGCCGCGCGAGACCTCCTCGTAGGTCGGGTGGCGCTTGAAGCCGCCCATGTAGCCCGAAGTCGTCGAGATCACGCCGTCGAGCTTGTCGTAGGGCGGCTCCATGCACCAGAAGCAGCCGCCGGCGAACGTGGCGATCGCGCGCTCCGGTGCGTTCGCCTGGGCGTGGGCGAGCGCCGCGCAGGCGGTGGCGAGAACGAGGACGGCGAGGCGGGCGATGCGCATGCGGAAGCTCCCCTTGAGGGCGGTTGCGGGCCGATTATGCCAACGATTGGTCGAGCGACCCGGTGCTAGGATTACACGGTGATCGTCACGGACATCGGGCGGCCTGTTTGGCGATGAACTTCAGCAGCCGTCCTTTGCGGCGCGGTCTCGCCCCAATCCTCTCTCCCGGTACCGGGGGAGAGGGGCACCGCACCCTCTCCCGCTTGCGGGAGAGGCTCGGGGTGAGGGGGCCGAGTTCGCCACCAGGACAGCGGCTCAGGCTCATCCCTAGTCAGGTCAGTCGATGAGACCGGGCAGGCGCAGATTCGTGCGGGCCGGCGGCGGCGCGCTCGCGCTGGGCGGTGCCCTGCGCTGGCCGGGGCCCGCCGCGGCGCAGTCGGGCGCCGGGCCGGGAACGTTGCGCGTGGCGTTCTCGATCGCCGAGACCAGCTTCGATCCGGCGTTTGCTTCCGACGCGGCGTCGGACAGCATCATCGCCAACGTTTTCGACACGATGCTCGACTACGACTTCCTCGCGCGGCCGGTCAAGGTCGTGCCGCGCGCGCTCGAGGCGCTGCCCGTGGTCGAGGACGGCGGCCGCGCGTACGTCTGCCGGCTGCGCAAGGGTGTCCGCTTCACGCCCGACCCCGCGTTCAAGGGCGCGCCGCGCGAGCTTGTCGCCGAGGACTTCGCCTACTCGTTCAAGCGCCACCTCGACCCGGCGAGGCGCTCGCCGTGGGCCTGGCTGCTCGAAGGCAAGCTCGTCGGCGGCGACGAAGCGCAGGAGGCGGCCCGGCGCAGCGGCCGCTTCGACTACGACGCGAAGCTGCCCGGCCTCGAGGTCGTCGACCGCCACACGCTGCGCATCCGCCTGAAGGCGCCGGACTACCGCTTCGCGTACGTGCTGGCGATGCCCTACCTGTGCGCCGTGGCGCGCGAGGTCGTCGAGGCGTACGGCAACGACATCGGCGCGCACCCGGTGGGCACCGGCCCGTACCTGCTCGCCGAGTACAAGCGCAGCTCGCGCATCGTGCTCGAGGCGAATCCCGGGTTCCGCCGCACGACCTACGCGCCCGCGGGCCCGGTGCCCGCGGAGTTCGCCGGCGTCGCGGCCTCGCTCAAGGACCGGCCGCTGCCGCTCAACCGGCGCGTCGAGATCTCGGTCATCGAGGAGGGGCAGGCGCGCTGGCTCGCGTTCCTCAACGGCGAGATCGACGTGCTGGACAGCCCGGGCGTGCCGAGCGAGTTCGTCGAGCAGGCGGTGCCGGGCGGCAGGCTCAAGCCCGAACTCGCGGCGAAGGGCATCCGCCACCAGGTGCTGCTGAGGCCGAACGTCTACTTCACGTACTTCAACATGGAGGACCCCGTCGTCGGCGGCTACACGCCCGAGAAGATCGCGCTGCGCCGCGCGATCGGCATGGGCTACGACGTCGACGAGAACATCCGCGTGCTGCAGAAGGGCCGTGCGGCGCCCGCGCACAGCCCGATCCCGCCCGGCATCGAGGGAGCGGACGCCCGCAAGACCAGTGCACAGCTCCACGACCCCGCCGCGGCGCGCGCGCTGCTCGACCGCTTCGGCTACAAGGACCGCAACGGCGACGGCTTCCGCGAGGCGCCCGACGGCAGGCCCCTGGTGCTCGAGCGCTGGTCGCCGCCGACCTCGGCGCAGCGCCAGGCCGACGAACTGTGGAAGAAGAACATGGAGGCGATCGGCCTCAGGATCGAGTTCCGCAAGGAGAAGCTGCCGGAGCTGCGCAAGATGGCGCGGCTCGGCAAGATCGGCATGCGCGGCGACGGCTGGAACGGCGACTACCCGGATGCCGAGAACTTCATGCAGCTGCTCTATGGACCCAACAAGGGGCAGGAGAACAACGCCCGCTTCGACCTGCCGGAGTTCAACAGGCTCTACGAAGCCGCGCGCGCGCTTCCCGACGGCCGCGAGCGCAACGCGCTGTTCGCGAAGATGACCGACCTCGTCCTCGCCTACGCGCCGTGGCGCCTCACGGTGCACGCGCTCGAGGACCAGCTGGCGCACCGCTGGGTGCGCAACCACGTGCCGCACCCGATCCGCTCGCAGGAGTGGATGTACTTCGAGGTCGTCGGCCGCTGACGGCTCAGCGTCGCGCGGCGAAGAAGCGCAAGAGCGCGGCGTCGTCCTCCTCGCCGTACCCGGCCGCGACCGCACCGCGGAACGCTTCCACCGCGGCGCGGGCGAAGCTGTCCGGCGCGCCCACCCGCTGCGCGAGCGCGGCGGCGATGGCGACGTCCTTGGCGAGGACCTTCGTGGCGGCGCGCACGCCGCGGTCGCCGGCGAGCTCGCGCGCCATGCGCTCCGCGACGATCCAGCTCGCGCCCGAGCTCGCGTCGATGACTTCGAGCGCCTGCGCCGGGTCGATGCCGGCGCGCTGCGCGAGCACCAGCGCCTGCGCTCCCGCGGCGAGGTTGGCGGCAGCCAGCAGGTTGTTGACGATCTTGTACGTCATCGCCTGTCCGGGCCGCTCGCCGACCGCGAAGACGTTGCCCGCGATGGCGGCGAACACGCCGGCACAGCGCTCGCGCGCCGCCGCCGCGCCCGAAACCATCAGCGTCATCGTCCCCGCGTGCGCCTTCGCCGGGCCGCCGGAAACCGGCGCGTCGAGGACGTGGATGCCGTGGCCCAGCCGCTGGGGCAGCGCCGCGACGTACTGCGGGTCGACGGTCGACGACACGACGAGGATCGCGCCTTGGCGCAGCGCCTTGGCCATGCCCTCGGCGAAAAGCACCTCGTCGATCTGGACATCGTCGACGACGAGCAGGATCACGACGTCGGACTGCCGCGCGACCTCGGGCGACGAGGCAGCGACGGCGGCGCCCAGCGATGCGGCCTCGGCCATCTTCGCCGCGTCGATGTCGCGGGCGAACGTCAAGACCCCGTGGCGCCGCAGCGAGCGCACCACCCCCATCCCCATCAGGCCGGTGCCTACGACGCCGACCGCAGGATGGCCCTCCGGGCTCGCGGCGTCCGCCGCGGCGCTCACGCCAGCGTCGACGCCGTCATTTCCCCAGCGGCGCGGGCGGCGGCGGCTGCCACATGCGCAGCCAGGGGTTCGGGTCTTCCTTCGGGATCATCATCGGCTTGCAGCCCTCGAGGCGCCGCGCGACGCCTTCGCTGGTGAGCGTGAGGTCGAGCTCCCGGCCGCGCAGCTCCTGCAGGCCGTTCGTGTAGCGGACGCCGGACGCCGTGGCGACCTGGTAGAGGTTGGTCCGCGCGCCGTCCGGCGCAAGAAGCCGCGCCTCGCCGTCGGTGAAGCGCAGCAGCCAGCGTGCGCCCTCGATGCGGCACTCGTAGGTGTCGGGCGACGGAACTTCCTCCTTGGTGCCGCCGCCGCAGCCGGCGAGCAGCGCGGCGGCGAGCGCGAGCGGGACGAGCTTGGCGCGTGGCATGGGCGGGCCTGGCGGTGGGATGACTCGCGCCGAGGATAGCACCCACCCGCCTCCTGTACGTCGTTGCCCGCACTGCTCCGGGCGCTGCCACATGAGCGGCAGGCGCAGGACTCGCGGTTCTTCGTGCCTTTTCCGAGCGGCGGCGCACGGCCGCCCGAAGCCGCCGCTCTGATACCCCTCGTCGCAAATTGCGGGAGCGCAGTTCTCCCGCAATTTTCGGCGAACGCTAGCAGTCGGCGACGTTGACCGCGATGCCGCCCAGCGACGCCTGCTTGTAGCGCCCGGCCATCTGCCGGCCGCGTTCGATCATCGAGCGCGCCAGCGCGTCGACAGCGGAGCGCGGCGCGGGCGAGCGCACGGCGTTCTGCGCCGCAGTGACGGCGCGCCCGGCGGCCGCCGCGTTGCGCTCGATGCACGGCTGCTGGATGCGCGCACCTTCGGGGTCGCAGGCGAGCCCGAGATGCGGCTCGAGGGCGAGCTCGGCCGCGAGCAGCACGTGCTCGTTCGCGCCGCCGAGCGCAGCGGCATAGCCCGCGGCGGCCATGGCGGCGGCGAGGCCGACTTCGCTCTGACAGCCGGCCTGTGCGAGCCCCTGCGCGCGCAGCGCGCCGTGGATAGCCGCAGCCGCGAGCAGGAACTCGGCGACGCCCTTGTCCCCGGCGAGCGGCGTCGACTCGCGAAAGTGCGTGAGCACCGCGGCGACCGGACCCGCGGCGCCGTTCGACGGCGCGGCGACGATGCGCCCGCCGGCGGCGTTTTCCTCGGCGACCGCGGTGGCGAATGCCGCGCACCACTGCGTCGCGGATGCCTGCGTCGCGCGCAGGGCGTCGGCATGCGCAGGCGCACGGCGCACGCGCCCGCCGGGCAGCATGCCGTCGGTCGCGAGCCCGCGCTCGATCGACGCGCGCATCGCGTCGGCCACCCGCGCGAGCGTCGCCTGCACCTCCCCCGGGCTCTGCACGACGCACTCGTTGGCGAGCGCCACGTCGGCGATGCGCTTGCCGTGCCGCCGCGCCACCTCCAGCAGCGTGGCGGCCGACGAGTAGGCGTAGGGCACGCGCAGCGGCCCCCTTCGCGCGCCGACCTCGTCCTGCGCGACGATCGCGCCGTCGCCCGTGGAGAAGTAGACGCGCGCGGCGATCCTCTCGCCGGCTGCGTCGTGCGCGACGTAGCGCAGCGCGTTGCCGTCGTAGGCGAGCGTCTGGTCGACGCGGAAGACGACGTCGCGCGCGGGGTGGAAGTCGATGCGGTGGCGCCCGCCGAGCGCGATCGCGCGGTCGTTGTCGGCGTCGGCCGTGCAGCGCGCGAGCAGCGGAGCGTCGCAGGACGCCGCCTGGATGCCGGCGAGGCCGGCGACGACGGCGCGCTGGGCTCCCAGGTCGCGGCCGGTGCAGGCGAGGCCGCCGAACAGCTCGACGCGCACCCGCGCCGTCCGTCCGATCAGCCCGTCCGCGGCGAGTTCGTGCACGAACCGCCGCGACGCCTCGAGCGGGGCGACCGTCTGGGACGACGACGGCCCCGGGCCGATGCGATACAGCGTGGCGACGTTCAGGTACAAGCCTGCTTCCCCCGTCTGCGGACAGCGCGATGCGTCGTCGCGCTGCGTTCTCGTCCGGCCCGGGTGCGGGTCGGCGACGACATCCTGCCACTAGCATAGGACGTTCGCGGCGGCGAGGCGAGGGTCGGCTCTCCGGCCCCGCCGAACGGCGCGTGCGCCGCCGACAATGTCGGCGCGCTTGACAGTGCTGCTGTCGTGGACAGGCGCTAGCGCGCGGAAGGCGGCTGCCCGCCGGCCGCGTCGCGCCCGTGGTAGAGCCGCGAGACTTTCGCCGCAGCGGCGGCCGACTCGCACATCGCGCACGCGCGCGAAGTGCCGTACAGCGCGCAGCCGGAGAGATCGCGGCGGCCGAGCCGCGCCATCGCGAGCCGCAGCGCCTGCATCTCAGCATGCGCCATGGGGTCGGCGTTCGTCACCACGGCCGACACGCCGTCGGCGACGACTTCCCCGTCGCACACCAGGACCGCGCCATAGGCCTGGTCGCCCGCGGCGATCGCGCGGTCGCGATTGGCGAACGCGCGCGCCACGAAGCGCTCGTGCCCCGCCGCGGGGCTCGCGCCGACCGCGCGCGCGAGGGGCGCGAGCAGAATCGCGGCGGCGGCGCGCAGGCGGCCGCGGGACGGCGGTGCGCTCACGGGCCGCCTGCCGTGGCCGGGACGCCGCCGGGCCGGGCGGGCACCTCGCCGTCGGCCGCGCCCCGGAAGCGCACGCTTTCGGGATACGAGAGCACTTCGGGCACGTCGCCGCGCGCGATCGTCGCCTGCGTCGCCTGCCACCACGCCGCGTCGAGCAGCTGTCCGTGGTGGCGCATGAACGCCTCGCGGATCGCCGGGTCGGTGAGGAGGAACGTGGCGAACTCCTCCGGGAAGACGTCGCGCGGGCCCACCGAGTACCAGACTTCGCCCGACATCTCGTCGTGGCCGGGCGGCGGCGGCGGGATGCGGCGGAAGCGGCAGTCGGTCAGGTACTCGATCTCGTCGTAGTCGTAGAACACGACGCGGCCGAAGCGGGTGACGCCGAAGTTCTTGAACAGCAGGTCGCCGGCGAAGATGTTGGCCCGCGCGAGCTGGGCGATGGCGTCGCCGTACTCGCGCAGCGCGCGGGCGCGCTCCCACGCGTCGGCCTTCGCGAGGTAGAGGTTGAGGGGCGTCAGGCGCCGCTCGATGTAGACGTGGCGCACGATGACGTGCTCGCCCGCGCGCTCGATCTGCGAGGGCGCCTCGGCCTCGAGCTCGGCGAGCAGCTCGTCCGAGAAGCGCTCGCGCGGGAACGCCACGTCCGAGTACTCGAGCGTGTCGGTCATGCGACCGACGCGGTCGTGGTGCTTCACCAGCGCGTACTTCTCCTGCACGCGGCGGCGGTCGGTGTCCTTGGACGCCGCGATGCGGTCCTTGATCACCTTGAACACGTAGGGGTACGACGGCAGCGTGAACACGCTCATCACCAGCCCCCTGATGCCGGGCGCGACGACGAAGCGGTCGGTCGAGTGCCGCAGGTGGTGCAGCAAGTCGCGGTAGAAGAGGTTCTTGCCGTGCTTCTGCAGGCCGACCATCGTGTAGAGCTCCGAGGGCGTCTTGTCGGGCACCACCGAGGCGAGGAAGTCGACGTACGCCGCCGGCACCTCCATGTCGACGAGGAAGTACGCGCGGTTCGCCGAGAACAGCAGCGCGAGCTCGGTGGGCTCCATCAGCAGCGCGTCGACGCGCAGCTTCCCGGCGGCGTCGTGCTGCACCGGCACGGCGAACGGCTGCACGACGAGGCCGTTGATCACGCGGCCGACGACGTACGCGGTGCGGTTGCGGAAGAACAGGCTGCCGAGAACCTGGATCTGCAGGCTCTGCGCGGCCTCGAAGGGGCGCGGGTGGCGCCGGCGGAACGCCGCGAGCAGGTTGCGCAGGTCGCGGCGGAAGTCGGCGAACCGGCGCGTGAAGCCGAAGTCGAGGACGATGTCGATCAGCGCGGCGCGCAGCCCGTTGCGGCGCGGGTAGTAGCTGCGGTAGGTCGGCGGGTCGGCGTCGAGGTACTCGGTGGACACCGCCGGGCGCACGAAGATGAAGCGGTTGTTGTAGTAGGCGCGGTGCAGGATCTTGCACGACACCGAGTTGAAGAACGTCTCCGCGCACTCCGGCTGCCGGTGCTCGATCAGCAGGCCGATGTAGTGCAGCTTGACCCGCGCCCACAGCGCGTCCGCGGCGCCGACGCCGGAGGCGGCGAACTCGCGCGCGATGCGCGCCGCGGTCTCGGCCACGCGGCGGTCGTAGAAGTCGATGCGCTCGCGGGCGATGTGGCCGATCGCGCGGAAGTTGCCGTCCTCGAAGTGGCGCTGCGCGGCGCGCGCGCAGTCGCGGAACAGCGCGTAGTGCTTGTCGAAGCCCTCGAGCAGTGCTGCGGCGATGGCGCGCGCCGTCGCGTCGACCGCGGGGTCGATCGCCTCACGGGAGAGCGCGCGGGCGGGCATGGGGAGATGCGAATGCGGACGCTTGGCCTGCGGGCGATGATAGCGTAGGCTCGGCGTTGTCCGGACCGACCGCGTCATGCCGCTCCCGCCTGCCTCCACGCCGCTTGCGCGCCTCGCTTTGCCGCTCGCCGTCGCGCTCCTGCCGGCCGCGGGCGCGGCGCAGGTCTACAAGTGCGTCGACCGCGCCGGGCACACCACCTACCAGCAGTCGCCGTGCACCGGCAGCCAGAGCGGCGCGGCGATCGAACTTTCCGATCCCGTGCTCGCGCGTCCCGGCGCTCCGTCGAGCGAGAAGGCGGAGGCGATGTGGCAGGCCGCGGCGCGCGAGGGCCGTGCGGTGGTCGGCATGCCCAAGCCGTTCGTCACGCAGGGAATGGGCGCGCCCGCGGAGATCCGCGCCCCGCGCAACGGCGAGGGCGGCGGCGAAGTGTGGGTCTATCCGAAGGGCGCGCAGGTGACGCGCATCGGCTTCCTCGACAACGTGGTCGCGTGGATGCGCACCGACGCGACGGCGCCGGAGAAGCCGGCCGCCACGCCCGCCACGCCCGCGTCCGCAGCGCTGGCCGACCGCGAGACGCGCGTGCGCGAGGCGCTGACCGTCGGCAAGACCTGCACCGCCGCGCTGCAGGACGCCGGTCCTCCGGACCGCGACGAGTCGCTCGTCGTGGGGCAGGGTGCGAGCTCGGCCTCGCGCTACGTCTACGTGTTCGACAGCGGCGACGCCAACGCCTACGCGGCGTTCGTCTGCGTCAACGGGCGCGTGACCAGCGTCGAGCGATTCCTGCCGGAACGCGTGGCGCCGGTCGCGCCCAAGGCTGTTCCCCGCTGAAGGGGGTGAAGGGCGGCGCGAGCCGGCGTCAGTTCTCCGCCGCGGCCTTGAACGCCGCCACCGCCTTGTTGTACTCCTCGATGGCGCCATTGGCGGCGTCGAGGTGCGGCTTCGCCTTGTCCACGTAGGAGTTGTAGGCAGACTGCTGCTCGCCGATGTACTTCTTGAGGCAGTCGAGGTAGGCGTTCGCGTTCCGGGTCCAGCTGCGGCGCATCGTGTCGGTGGCGAGCCGGCCGGGGTGGTCTCCGGGTTTCTCGCAGGTGGCCGGGGCGATCGGGGTGGCCGGGGCGGCGGGGGGCGTCGCCTGCTGGGCGGAGGCCGACGCGGCGAGCGTCGCGAAGGCGGCGGCGAGAAGGAAGCGGATCATGGCGTC
>Ga0224500_10000092_pt1 | contig 63442 bp, 54 predicted proteins | sample SF_Oct11_sed_USG_FD_168126 | JGI IMG/M metagenome (GOLD analysis project Ga0224500, IMG submission 168126) | Sediment microbial communities from San Francisco Bay, California, United States - SF_Oct11_sed_USGS_4_1 | ecosystem: Environmental > Aquatic > Marine > Sediment | place: USA: California...
AGAATCGCGTCGAGCACCGCGTCGGAGATCTGGTCGGCGACCTTGTCCGGGTGGCCTTCCGACACCGACTCCGACGTGAAGAGAAACTCGCTCATGTCCCTGCCTTCCATGCCTTGTCCGCTCAAACGCAAGGATTCTAGCAAAGCCGCCCGGGTCGCTCCGTCGCCCGCCGACAGGCAGCGATGAGCGGGGAGCGCATCGTCCCGGCCACGCCCGCGGCGCTGCGCGCGGCGGCGCGCGCGTTGCTCGAGGGGCGGCTCGTCGCGTTCCCGACCGAGACGGTGTACGGGCTCGGCGCGAACGCGGACGACGCGGCCGCGGTCGCGCGCATCTTCGCAGCGAAGCGGCGCCCTGCCGATCACCCCGTCATCGTGCACCTCGCCGACGTCTCGCAACTCGCTGCGTGGGCGCGCGAGGTGCCCGCCGGCGCGGCGGCGCTCGCCGACGCGTTCTGGCCGGGGCCGCTGACGCTGATCCTGCCGCGCGCTGCGCGCGTCACCGACGCGATCACGGGCGGGCAGGACTCGGTCGGCCTGCGCGTGCCCTCGCACCCCGTCGCGCGTGCGCTGCTTCGCGAGTTCGCGGCACTCGGCGGCCGCGGCGTCGCCGCGCCGTCGGCGAACCGCTTCGGCCACGTGTCCCCGACCTGCGCGCAGCACGTGGCCGACGACCTCGGAGCTGCCGTCGACACGATCCTCGACGGCGGCGAGTGCGCGGTCGGCATCGAGAGCACGATCGTCGCCTTCGTCGGCGCGACGCCGGTGCTGCTGCGCCCCGGCGGCGTGGCCATCGGCGACCTCGCGCGCGTGCTCGGCGCGGAGCCGGCGCCCGCGCCGGCCGACGCGCCGCGCGCCTCCGGCACGCTCGCCTCGCACTACGCGCCGCGCACGCCAGCGCTGCGCGTCGCCGCGACCGCGATGCGCAGCGAGGTCGAGCAGCTGGCCGCGCGCGACGAGCGCGTGGCCGTGCTCGCGCGCACGGTCGCGATGCCCGCGGGATTCGACGGCGCGTGGCACGCGGCGCCGCGCGACGCGCGCGGCTACGCGCAAGGGCTCTACGCCGCGCTGCGCGCGCTCGATGCCGCCAACGCGGACGTCATCGTGATCGAGGATGTGCCCGAGAGCCCAGAGTGGCTCGCCGTGCGCGATCGCCTCGCGCGCGCGACGCACGGCGTGGACGACGATCGCGACTGACGCAGTGCGCGCAGGTCACCCCGGCGGGCCCGTCGCGGCCGGGAGGGCCTGCGGAACGGCCCCCTCGGGCGACGACCCCGCAATGCGCGTCCGCGCGCGAAGGCTCTCCAGCAGCTCGAGATGACGCGCAAGCTCCCTGTCGTCGACCTCCTGAGCGTTCGTACAGCCGAACGGGCAGTTCGCTTCGCGCTCCTTCCTGCGCAACGCGTGCGCATCCCGCCTCGCCCGTTCGAGCGATTCGAAATAGGCGGCGCGCGAGACCTCGTCGGGGAATTCCGCGGGGGGCATCAGGATCCCGATCACCGACGGATACACGTACGAAGCGCCGGATCCGTGATCGACCAGGGCCGACACCGGCAACGCGGCCAGGAACAGCACGCCGGCCGGCGTCAGGGTCGCGCCGAGCGTCGCTGCGAGCCCTACCGCAAGGGTCCCGACGGCACCCACGGTACCGACGGCGACCGCTTCGGCCACGACGACCGGCGTAATCGCGCTGCCGGCGACCTGCGCGCCATCGGCCGGCGGGCTGCCGTCGCGGCCGAACAGGCTCCACGACGACGCGAAGCGCTCGACCATGAGCAGGCGCTGCGGCATTTCGCAGCGCACCTCGAGATCCGCGTTGTCGCGCCGCACCTCCGCGATGGCCGGCGTCGGGTCGACGACAACGGGTGCCTCTGGGCGCGCGTTGCGAAGCTCGCAACGCGCTCCCGGAGGATCCGTCGCGATCGCGACGCGTTGCGTATTGCCGCGAATTGCCGTGGCGCAGCCGGACAGCGTCAGGACTGCGGCCAGCACAAGGAAGGACAAGCGCATGCTTCCTCCTTCGCGAATCGGCGCATCGTACCCCCGGCACCCCGCTGATACCATCCTTCTTGCACCGACGGCCTTCCCTCTGATGTCCGCCCCCGCTCCCGTCGTCGTCGTCGCGCCCGACTCGTTCAAGGGCTCGCTCGACGCACCTGCCGTCTGCGCGGCCATCGCGGAGGGCCTGCGGCGCGTGTGGCCGGACGCGGACATCGTGGCCATGCCGATCGCCGACGGCGGCGAAGGCACGCTCGACGCGTTGCTGACCGCCGTGGGCGACGGCGGGCGGAGGATGCGCGAGTGCGTCCACGGCGCGGCCGGCGACGCGAACGACGCGCCGTGGGGACTGCTCGAACGCGACGGGCAACCGACCGCGGTGATCGAGGTTGCGGCGATCGTCGGCATCACCGATCCGGCGGGTATGGCCGTGAACGTGTCGCGGCGCTCGACGCGCGGTGTCGGCGAACTGATCGCGCGGCTGCTCGACCGGGGGCTGCGCCACTTCATGATCGGCCTCGGCGGCAGCAGCACGAACGACGGCGGCGCGGGCATGCTCGCAGCACTCGGGCTCGCGCTGCGCGACGCGCAAGGGCGCGCGATCGACGCGACACCGGACGGGCTGGCGTTGCTCGCGAGCATCGACGCATCCGAGCTCGACGCGCGCCTGCACGACGCGACGATCACCATCATGTCGGACGTGAACAACCCGCTATGCGGAAGGCTCGGCGCAACCGCGATCTTCGGTCCGCAGAAGGGCGTGGGCAAGGACGATGTCGCGCGCATCGACGCCGTGATAGCGCGCTTTGCCACGCTCGCACAGGCGGCCGTCGGGCGCGACGTCGCGGAGCGTTCAGGCGCCGGCGCCGCAGGCGGGCTCGGTTTCGCGTTGCAGCTGCTCGGCGGGCGCTTCGCTTCCGGTGCCGAAGTGATCGCCGATCTCGTCGACCTCGACACCGCGCTCGCGCGCGCCGACTGGGCGATCACCGGCGAGGGCCGCAGCGACGCGCAGACGCTGCTCGGCAAGGCGCCGCTCGTCGTCGCGCGGCGCGCGGCGAAGGCTGGCGTCCCGGTCACGCTGATCTCGGGCGCGGTGGCCTCCGACGCGCTGCCCGCGCTGCGCGGCACGTTCGCCGGCGCGTTCTCCGTGGCGCCCGGTCCGGCCACGCTCGACGAGTGCGTGGCGAACGCGGCGGCGTGGCTGGCCGATCGCGCTGAGCAGGCCGCGCGGCTCGTCGACGCCGTCACGCGCGGCTTCAGCGACGCGCCGTAGAATACGAATCCGGATACGTCTTGGACGCCAATCTCTACTCGCTGTTCGCGACGCACGCCCCGGCCGACGGTTCGGCCGCGTGCCTCGTCGTTCCCGGCGGCACGTCGATCGACTACGGGACGCTGGACGCGTGGTCGGCGCGCATTGCGCACGCGCTCGTCGGCGCCGGCTGCAAGCCCGGCGACCGCGTGGCGGCGCAGGTCGACAAGCACTGGCAGGTGCTGCCGCTCTATCTCGCGGCGCTGCGCGCCGGCCTGGTCTACCTGCCGCTCAACACCGGCTACCAGAGGGGCGAGCTCGAGTACTTCTTCGGCGATGCCGAGCCGCGCGTGGTGGTGTGCTCGCCCGAGCGCCTCGGCGTCGTGGCGACCCTTGCGCGCGGCTCCACGGTGCTGACACTCGACGCCAAGGGCGGCGAGCTGTTCGACCGCACACGCGAGCTGCCGGCGGACTTCGCCACGGTGCCGCGGGCGCCGGATGACCTCGCGTCGATCCTCTACACCTCGGGGACGACGGGCCGCTCGAAGGGTGCGATGCTCACGCACCGCAACCTCGCGTCGAACGCGCTGGCGCTGGTCGAGGCGTGGCGCTTCACGCGCGGCGACGTGCTGCTGCACGCGCTGCCGATCTACCACGTGCACGGGCTGTTCGTCGCCATCCACTGCGCGCTGCTCTCCGGCAGCCGCATGCTGTGGCTCGCGCGCTTCGATGCGAAGGAAGTGCTCGCGCACCTGCCGCACGCGACCGCGATGATGGGCGTGCCGACGTTCTACACGCGCCTGCTCGCCGAGCCGGGCCTCGACCGCGCCGCCTGCGCGAACGTGCGCCTCTTCGTCTCCGGCTCGGCTCCGCTGCTCCCGGAGACGTTCCGCTCGTTCGAGGAGCGCACCGGGCACCGGATCCTCGAGCGCTACGGGATGACCGAGACGGGCATGAACGCGTCGAACCCGCTCGACGGCGAGCGCGTGCCGGGCACGGTCGGCCCGCCGTTGCCGGGCGTGCAGATTCGCGTCGTCGACGCTCGCGATGCGCCGCTCGCGCAGGGCACGATCGGCGAGATCCAGGTGCGCGGGCCGAACGTCTGCCGCGGCTACTGGCGCAAGGACGACAAGACCGCGGAATCGTTCACCGCCGACGGCTGGTTCCGCACCGGCGACCTGGGGTCGTTCGACGCGCGCGGCTACCTCGCCATCGTCGGCCGCGGGAAGGACATGATCATCAGCGGCGGCCTCAACGTCTACCCGAAGGAGATCGAGGAGCGCATCGACGCGATGGCAGGCGTCGAGGAGTCCGCGGTCGTGGGCACGCCCGACGCCGACTTCGGTGAGGCCGTCGTCGCGTTCGTCGTGGCCCGGCCCGGGCACGCGCTCACCGAGCGCGGAGTCATCGCGGCGCTCAAGGCCGAGATCGCCGGTTTCAAGTGCCCCAGGCGCGTGCTGTTCGTGACCGAGCTGCCGCGCAACGCGATGGGCAAGGTGCAGAAGAACGTGCTGCGCGAGAAGCTAACCGCCACAACTCCCGGACCATGACCGCCATTCCCGCCACCATGCGCCACATCGCGGCGCGCGAGCCCGGCCCGCCGGACGTCCTGACACTGGTCGAAGGCGAAGTGCCGCGCCCGCAGGCCGGCGAAGTGCTGATCCGCGTCGCGTATGCGGGAGTGAACCGCCCCGACGTGCTGCAGCGCGCGGGCGGCTACCCGCCGCCGCCCGGCGCGTCGCCGATCATCGGGCTCGAGGTGGCCGGGACCGTGGCCGCCGTCGGCGAGGGCGTCACCGCGTGGCGCGAAGGCGACGGCGTGTGCGCGCTGACGCCCGGCGGCGGCTACGCGGAGTACTGCGTCGCGCCCGCGGGCCACTGCCTGCCGCTGCCACGCGGGCTAGGCATGCGGGAGGCCGCGGCGATTCCCGAGAACGCGTTCACGGTCTGGCACAACGTGTTCGAGCGCGGCAAGCTCGTCGCCGGCGAGACGCTGCTGGTGCACGGCGGCTCGAGCGGCATCGGCTACACGACGATCCAGATGGCGAAGGCGTTCGGCGCGACGGTGATCAGCACCGCCGGCGGCTCCGACAAGGTGGCGTTCTGCAAGTCGATGGGCGCCGACCACGCGATCGACTACCGCGCCGCGGACTTCGTCGCCGAGGTCGCGGCGATCACCGGCAAGAAGGGCGTCGAGCTGGTGCTCGACATGGTCGGCGGCGACTACATCGCGCGCAACCTGCGCTGCCTCGCGCTCGAAGGCAGGCTCGTCATCATCGCGTTCCTGCACGGCAGCAAGGCCGAGGTCGACTGGATGCCAATCATGCTGAAGCGCCTGACGGTGACCGGCTCGACGATGCGCGCGAGCCCCGCCGCGCGCAAGGCGGGCATCGCGTCGAGCCTGCGCGAGCGCGTGTGGCCGCTGTACGCCGACGGGCGCATGAAGGTCGTGATCCACCGCGAGTTCGCGCTGGGTGAGGCCGCGCAGGCGCACGCGCTGATGGAGTCCTCGGCGCACGTCGGCAAGATCGTGCTGAAGGTCGCCGGCGGCTGACCGCCGGGCCGCGCCTAAGCAACCGTCACCGCCTTCGCGCGGCCACGACGCCATCGTCGCCCCGCACAGGCAGCCCCGAGCACATGTGCCGGGGGGCGGGGATCCCGGCTTGGACGTCTGCGGGCGGCCAGAACCGGACCTACGAGACCATTGCGTTACTTGCCCGAAAGCGGTCAAGATTGCGCGCCGAGCGGGCTTCCAACGTAGCGCGGGCACCAGACTCGGGACCCGGTGTTGGTGTCGACCGACCGGAGGCTCGCTACGTTTAAGCTGAGTTGAAAGGAGTGGATGGTGATGAGAGTACGCATCGGACAACTGGTGATGGTCGGTGTCTTGGCGGCCGCGAATTCCATGGCCCTTGCCGCGGCTGACATCGAAACCCGGCCGATCCACTTCGCCAAGGGAGCCTCTTCGGCCACGGTGAAGGGCACGATCAAGGGCGACCAGATCGTCGACTACACCGTCCGCGCACAGGCAGGGCAGACCATGAGCGTGAAGCTCGACACCCGCCACGGCGCCAACTACTTCAACGTGCTGCCTCCCGGCTCGAACGACGTCGGCATCTTCAACGGCGCCACGGACGGCAACAAGTGGTCCGGCGCGCTGCCGGCCGATGGCGAATACAAGCTGCGCGTGTACCTGATGCGCAGCGCGGCGCGGCGCAACGAGTCCGCTTCTTACACGCTCACCGTCGGGGTGACCGGCAGCGCCGGCGCGGCGGCGCCGTCACCGCTGGGCCAGGCGCCGGCCAGCGACGCCAAGGACAAGCGCACGGGGTATCACGCCACCGGGTCGCTGCCGTGCGCGATGGGCAACGCGCCGATGGGATCCACGCAGTGCGAGTTCGGCGTCAAACGCGGCAAGCCGGGCGACGCCGACGTCTACATCAAGCCCGCAGGCGGGCTGGAGCGCGTGCTGAGCTTCAGGGGCAACACCGTGACCAGTGGCAAGGAGAAGGTCAAGGCGTCGAAGTCCGGCGACCTGTGGACGATCGAGGTCAACGACTACGAGCACTACCAGATCTATGAGGCGGTGATCTCCGGCGGCTGATCGGCTCATCACCCGAAGCAACTGAAACCCTTGGGCCCATGCTGGAAGTGCTGAGCCGGTGGCTGGTTCAGCAGCCGGCGCATATTCTCCTGATTGCCATGGTCATCCTGGCCTTGTGGGCCGCTGGCCGAGCAACCGTGCTGCGCACAGTCCCGAAGTCCAATGTGCTGTGGGTGCCGGCGGTGCTGTGGCTCGCGTACGCGGGCTGGGAGTGGCTGGTTCTGGCGAAAAGCCCCGAAGCCAACATTCGCGTCGACCTGTTGCTTATCTGGCCGGTCATCGCGCTGGCCACGCTCTGGGCCTTCGTACGTGCTGCCCGAGGCTGGTGGTCAGTCGGTGGACACCGCCGGTAGCGAGCGAGACTGGCGCGCGTGGCGCCGCAGCCGGTTGCGCAGCCGGCCTGCGACATGATGGAACGACCGACGCGCGGGTTTCGCCCGCGCGTGTCCGCTCACAGTTACGTCCGCGAGACTCGTGCAACCCCTACGGCGCCCCGCAAAGTGTGGGACAGCGGGAGTGTCGGCTTTCGGCGAGAAGTCGGCGGCCGCTCTTGGGAACTCGAGACGGCAGCTTTGGGTCGGAAGCGGTCCTGACCGTGCCCGACCCTTGACGGAGCCCCCGGCAGTCCGCCACGGCCGGCGATGCCGCCCCTTGCCGCAGCGGTGCGCTACTGCAGGAAGTCGCAGAACTTCTCGACGTGCCGCGCGAGGTCGAGCGAGTGCTGCCGCACCAGCCGCTCGGCGAGCTCGGTGTCGCGCTTCTCCAGCGCCTCGATGATGCGCATGTGGTCGACGATCGAGCGCGCCGCGCGGTCCGACTGCGAGATCGTCATGCGCCGGATCGCGCGCATGTGCACGATGAGGTTCTCGATCGTCTCGCCCATCAGGTGCGAGCCGGAAAGGCGGATGATCGCCTGGTGGAATGCGATGTTCGCGTCCGAGTACTCGTCGATGTGGTCGGCCGGCGCCGAGGTGCGGAAGCCGTCGAACAGCCGGCGCAGCCCCGCGATGTCCTCGTCGGACGCGTGCAGCGTGGCGAGCCGCGCCGCCATGCTCTCCAGCGCCGCCCACATCTCGATCATCTCGACGATCTGCCGCTTCGTCTTGCGCACGACGAAGATGCCGCGCCGCGGGACCGTGCGCAGCAGGCCCTCCTGCTCGAGCAGCGTCATCGCCTCGCGGATCGGCGTGCGGCTGACGCCGAGCTGCTCGGAGAGCTTGCGCTCGTCGAGCCGCACCTCGCGGGTGTGCGCGTAGATGTCGGCCTCGACGATCGCCTGCTTCAGCGCCGCGTAGGCACGGTCGCGCAGGCTGGCGTTCGCGCTGATCGGCTGCAGGTCCAGCGGCAGCGTGGGGGCGCCGTCCGGGTCGGGGGTCATTGCGGAGGTGGGCGGGAAAGTGCTCGCGCGCCGTCGCCGGGGGACCGGCGTCGCCCGGGGGATGGTATCCAATATGCCAAGCGGGCGCGAGCCAAACCCGGCCCGCGCGGGGTCTCGCGCCCCCAAAGCCTGGAAAGCCGGCGCTTACTGCTGCTGAATGCCCCAGCGGGCCTTGGTCGCCACGATCAGGTCGACGATGAACCCGGCGTCGTAGACCTTGAGCAGATGGGCGCCCCGCTCCCGCAAGTAGGCGCTGACTTTCGCCCGGTCGTCGCCCTGGCCGAAATCCGCGAGGACGTCCCGATCCCACCGCCAGGCGATGTCGAGTTCCTCGAAGGCGGCGTTGAACGCGTCGACCTCGGCATCAACGGCGTCGCGCTGCCGGCGGGGCCGTTGGGAGGGGATCGTGTCGATGAGCAGTTGCATGGCCTGTTCCGGGGTCGAGGTTGCGATCGGAGGCCAGCATACGAAGCGCCATCCATAACGTCCAATTTGTATTTGTTGTCATTCACATAGGCTATTCATTATGATTCGGCCATGCGAGGGGCCACAATCCGCCAGCTCAAGGTTTTCGAGACGGTCGCCCGGCTGAGCTCGTTCTCGCGCGCCGCCGAGGCCCTGCACCTCACCCAGCCCGCGGTGTCAGCGCAGATACGCGAGCTCGAGGGCCACGCCGGCCTGCCGCTCTTCGACCGCCTCGGCAAGCGCATCCACCTGACCCAGGCGGGGACGACGCTGCTCGCGCACGGCCGCGCGATCCTCGAGTCGCTGCGAGAAGCCGAGGAGGCGTTGGCGCAACTGAAGGGACTCGCCGCGGGCACGCTCGAAGTCGGCGTGATCAGCGCCGGCGACTACTTCTTCCCGCGCCTGCTCGCCGAGTTCGCGCGCCGCCACCCCGGCATCAGGCTCGACCTGCGCGTGCACAACCGCGAGGGGCTGCTGCGCGAGCTGGCCGACAACCTCACCGACCTCGCGATCATGGTGCGCCCGCCCGACAGCGACGACGCCGCCCGCGAGGCATTCGCGCCGCACGCCTACGTGATCGTGGCGCCACCGTCGCACGCGCTCGCATCCGAGCGGCGCATCCCGCTCGAGCGCGTGCTGCGCGAGGCTTTCGTCACCCGCGAACAGGGCTCCGACACGTGGATCGCGATGCGCGAGGCGTTCGGCGCGCGCTTCGCGGACGTCGACGCGGCGATGGAGATCGGCAGCAACGAGACGATCAAGCAGGCGGTGATGGCCGGCCTGGGGCTCTCGTTCCTCTCGGCCCACGCGATCGCGCTCGAGGTCGCCGCGGGCCGGCTCGCGATCCTCGACGTCGAGGGCTTTCCTGCGATGCGCCACTGGTACGTCGTCCACCGGCGCGACAAGCGGCTGCCGCCGGTGGCCGAGGCGTTCAAGGCATTCCTGCTCGCCGGGGGCGCCGGATTGGTGGGCGACCCGCTCGCAGAGTCGCGTGGACGCTTTGTGCAGGGCAGCGTTGACGCTGCCTGATATATCACATACCTTAGCCCGCCCACGCCTTCGGTTCTGCCGGCGACCCTCGGGCGGCGACGCGCCGCGCAGGGCGTCGGCCACGCCCGCGCGAGACCATCGCTCCCGGAGTCCCCATGCCAGACGAAGCGCCGAAGAACGCCCCGCAGTCAGCAGCGGACGCCGCGATCGTGGAGACCGACGGCTTCCAGCTCGTCATCGACGCGCTGAAGCTCAACGGCATCGACACGATCTTCGGCCTGCCCGGCATCCCGATCACCGACCTCATGCGCCGCCTGCAGGCCGCGGGCATGCGGGTCGTCTCGTTCCGCCACGAGCAGAACGCCGGCTACGCGGCGTCGATCGCCGGCTACCTCACGCGCAAGCCGGGCATCTGCCTCACGGTGTCCGCGCCGGGCTTCCTCAACGGATTGGCCTCACTCGCGCACGCGACGACCAACTGCTTCCCGATGATCCTGATCAGCGGCTCGTCGGAGCGCGAGATCGTCGACCTGCAGCAGGGCGACTACGAGGAGATGGACCAGCTCGCGATCGCGAAGCCGGTCGCGAAGGCCGCGTTCCGCGTGCTGCACGCCGAGGACATCGGCGTGGGCGTGGCGCGCGCGATCCGCGCAGCACTCTCGGGGCGCCCGGGCGGCGTGTACCTCGACCTGCCGGCGAAGCTCTTTCCGCAGACGATGGAGGCCGCCGCCGGCAAGGCCTCGCTGATCGAGGTCGTCGACCCCGCGCCGCGGCAGATCCCGGCGCCCGAGGCGGTGAAGCGCGCGCTCGACCTCATGAGGTCCGCGAAGAAGCCCCTGATCATCCTCGGCAAGGGGGCCGCGTACGCGCAGGCCGACGCCGACGTCCGCGCGCTCGTCGAGAGAACGGGCATCCCGTACCTGCCGATGTCGATGGCGAAGGGCCTGCTGCCCGACACCCACGCGCAGTGCGCCTCGGCGGCGCGCTCGTTCGTGCTGCCGGAGGCCGACGTCGTGATGCTCGTCGGCGCGCGCCTCAACTGGCTGCTCTCGCACGGCAAGGGCAAGACCTGGGGCGGCAAGGGCGCGAAGGCGTGGGGCGGCCAGAAATTCGTGCAGGTCGACATCTCGCCGCAGGAAGCCGACAGCAACGTGCGCATCGACGCGCCGGTCGTCGGGGACATCGGCTCGTGCGCCAGGGCGCTGCTCGCCGGCATCGACGCGTCGTGGCCGCAGCCGCCCGCCGAGTGGCTGGGCGCCATCGCCGAGCGCAAGGACAAGAACGTCGCGAAGATGGCCGAGACGCTGGCGAAGAACCCCTCGCCGATGAGCTTCCACAGCGCGCTCAACGTGGTGCGCGACGTCGTGAAGGCGAATCCCGACGCGATCCTCGTCAACGAGGGCGCCAACGCGCTCGACTTCACGCGCTCGATCGTCGACATGTACAAGCCGCGCAAGCGCATCGACGTCGGCACGTGGGGGATCATGGGCATCGGCATGGGCTACTGCGTGGCCGCGGCGGTCGTGACCGGCCAGCAGGTGATCGCCGTCGAGGGCGACAGCGCGTTCGGCTTCTCCGGCATGGAGACCGAGACGATCTGCCGCTACGACCTCCCCGTGTGCGTCGTCATCATGAACAACAACGGCGTCTACCGCGGCGACGAGAAGAACCCGACCGGCGGGAAGGATCCCTCGCCGCTGGTGTTCGTCAAGGACGCGCGCTACGAGAAGCTGATGGAGGCCTTCGGCGGCGTGGGCGTGCACGCGAAGACGCCGGACGAGCTGCGCCGCGCGATGGAGGAGGCGGTCCGCACGCGCCGCCCGACGCTGATCAACGCGGTGATCGACGAGGCCGGCGGCACCGAGAGCGGGCGCATCACCAGCCTCAACCCGGCCGCGAAGAAGAAATCTTGAAAATCTTGTCGTTCCCGCGAAGGCGGGAACCCAGCGTCGTCTCTCGAACGTCACTGGGTCCCCGCTTTCGCGGGGACGACGACTGAGCAATCCGAGAGAAAGGCCGAAGAGGGAACATGGGCAAGGCATTGGACGGCGTCAGGATTCTCGACTTCACGCACGTGCAGTCGGGGCCGACGTGCACGCAGCTGCTCGCCTGGTTCGGCGCCGACGTGATCAAGGTCGAGCGCGCCGGCGAGGGCGACATCACGCGCGGCCAGCTGCGCGACATCCCCGACGTGGACAGCCTCTACTTCACGATGCTGAACCACAACAAGCGCTCGATCACCGTCGACGCGAAGCACCCGAAGGGCAAGGCGATCCTCGAGTCGCTGGTGCGCCACTGCGACGTGCTGGTCGAGAACTTCGCGCCCGGCGCGCTCGACCGCATGGGGCTCACCTGGGAGCACATCCAGAAGCTCAACCCGCGCATGATCGTCGCCTCGGTCAAGGGGTTCGGACCCGGACCGTACGAGGACTGCAAGGTCTACGAGAACGTCGCGCAGTGCGCCGGCGGCGCGGCGTCGACGACCGGCTTCGACGACGGCCCGCCGCTGGTCACCGGCGCGCAGATCGGCGACTCGGGCACCGGTCTGCATCTCGCCCTCGGCATCGTCTGCGCGCTCTACCAGCGCAACACGACCGGCCGCGGCCAGCGCGTGCTGGCCGCGATGCAGGACGGCGTGCTGAATCTCTGCCGCGTCAAGCTGCGCGACCAGCAGCGCCTCGACCGCACCGGCGTCATGCACGAGTACCCGCAGTACCCGAACGGCAAGTTCGGCGAGGCCGTGCCGCGCTCGGGCAACGCCTCGGGCGGCGGGCAGCCGGGCTGGATCCTGAAGTGCAAGGGCTGGGAGACCGACCCCAACGCCTACATCTACTTCATCACGCAGGCGCCCGTGTGGAAGGACATCTGCGAGGTGATCGGACGGCCGGAGTGGCTGACCGACGAGCGCTACGCCACGCCGAAGGCGCGCCTGCCGCACCTGATGGAGATCTTCGGCGAGATCGAGAAGTGGACGATGACCAAGACCAAGTTCGAGGCCATGGACATCCTCAACAAGCACGACATCCCGTGCGGGCCGATCCTGTCGATGAAGGAGATCGCCGAGGAGCCGAGCCTGCGCAGGACGGGGACCGTCGTCGAGGTCGACCACCCGAAGCGCGGCAAGTACCTGACGGTCGGCAACCCGATCAAGATGTCCGACAGCGTCACCGAGGTGAAGCGCTCCCCGCTGCTCGGCGAGCACACCGACGAGGTGCTCGCGGAGCTGGGCTACAAGAACGACGAGATCGCGGCGCTGCGCGCCGAGAAGATCATCTGACCTGACGGGGGAGCGGCGGCATGGCCACGAAGAAGAGCGAAGTCAAGAAGATCCTGGCCGCGGCGAAGGCCGCGGGGCGCACGTCGCTGACCGCGCCCGAGGGCAAGGCGGTGTGCGACGCCTACGGCATCCCGGTGCCGCAGGAAGGCGTGGCCGCGACCCCCGCCGCGGCGGCGAAGCTCGCCTCGAAGATCGGCTACCCGGTCGTGCTGAAGATCGTCTCGCCGCAGATCCTGCACAAGACCGAGGCCGGCGGCGTGCTGGTCGGCGTGCGGACCGCCGCGGAGGCGAAGGCCGGCTTCGCGAAGATCGTCGCGAACGCGCGCAAGTACGACCGCAAGGCCGAGATCCTCGGCGTGCAGGTGCAGCAGATGGTCGGCGGCGGGCAGGAAGTGATCATCGGCGCGGTCACCGACCCGTCGTTCGGCAAGCTGGTCGCCTTCGGCCTGGGCGGCGTGCTGGTCGAGGTGCTGAAGGACGTGACGTTCCGCCTCGCCCCGGCGACGAAGGAAGACGCGCTGTCGATGCTCGACGGCATCGCCGCGGCCGAGATGCTGAAGGGCGTGCGCGGCTCCGAGCCGGTCAACCGCGCCGCGCTGGCCACGATGATCCGCAACGTCTCGCAGCTCGTGGCCGACTTCCCCGAGATCGCCGAGATGGACCTGAACCCGGTGTTCGCGTCGAAGAAGGGCGCGATCGCCGCCGACGTGCGCATCGTCGTCGACTTCGCGCCGCGCGAGCAGCGCTTCCGGCCGAAGCACGAGGACATCGTGCGCGACATGAACCGGATCATGAAGCCGGACGCCGTCGCGGTGATCGGCGCCTCCGACGAGACCGGCAAGATCGGCAACTCGGTGATGAAGAACCTGATCAACGGCGGCTACAAGGGCGCGATCTACCCGATCAACCCCTCGGCCGACACGATCATGGGGCTCAAGGCGTACCGCAGCGTCAAGGACGTGCCGGGCCCGATCGACGTCGCCGTGTTCGCGATCCCCGCGAAGTTCGTCGCCGCCGCGCTCGCCGAGGTCGGCGAGAAGAAGATCGCCGGCGCGGTGCTGATCCCCTCCGGGTTCGCCGAGACCGGCAACGTCGAGGGGCAGAAGGAGATCCAGGCGGTCGGGCGCAAGTACGGCGTGCGCCTGATGGGTCCGAACATCTACGGCTTCTACTACACGTGGAAGAACCTCTGCGCCACGTTCTGCACCGCCTATGACGTCAAGGGCCACGCGGCGCTGTCGTCGCAGTCGGGCGGCATCGGCATGGCGATCATCGGCTTCTCGCGCTCAGCGAAGATGGGCGTCTCGGCGATCGTCGGCCTGGGCAACAAGTCCGATATCGACGAGGACGATCTCCTCACGTTCTTCGAGCAGGACGACAACACGCACATCATCGCGCAGCACTGCGAGGACCTGAAGGACGGCCGCGCGTTCGCCGAGGTGGCGAAGCGCGTGTCGAAGAAGAAGCCGGTCGTCGTGCTCAAGGCGGGACGCACCAGCCTCGGCGCGCGCGCGGCGAGCTCGCACACGGGAGCGCTGGCCGGCAACGACAAGATCTACGACGACGTGCTGCGGCAGTCGGGCGTGATCCGCGCCAAGGCGCTGCGCGAGCTGCTCGAGTACGCGCGCGCCATTCCCGTGCTGCCCACGCCGAAGGGCGAGAACGTGATCATCATCACGGGCGCGGGCGGCTCGGGCGTGCTGCTGTCCGACGCCTGCGTCGACAACGGCCTCTCGCTGATGAAGATGCCGCCCGACCTCGACGCCGCCTTCCGCAAGTTCATCCCGCCGTTCGGGGCGGCCGGCAACCCGGTCGACATCACCGGCGGCGAGCCGCCGAAGACCTACCAGAACACGATCCGCCTCGGCCTCGAGGACGAGCGCATCCACTCGCTGATCCTCGGCTACTGGCACACGATCATCACGCCGCCGATGGTGTTCGCGAAGCTCGTCGCCGAGGTCGTCGAGGAGTTCCGCGCGAGGGGCATCCACAAGCCGGTCGTGGTTTCGCTGGCGGGCGATGTGCAGGTCGAAGAGGCGGCCGAGTACCTGTTCGACCACGGCATCCCGGCCTACCCGTACTCGACGGAGATGCCGGTGCAGGTGCTGGGCGCCAAGTACAGGTGGGCGCGCGGCGCGGGGTTGCTGAAGAAGTGAGCGAAATGCTCGCGCAGGAAGCGCACAGGGAGCCTCCGATGCGCTAGTCTCTTGCCACGCGGCCGGACCCGGACGCCCAAGAACACGCGGCCGGCCGCAGGCGTCGTCAAACTCCAGGAGGAGCCATGATCCGCAGCATCGCCCGTCGCACCCTCGCGCTGGCCGTCGCGGCCGCCGCAACCGCCTACCTGCCCGCGGCCGGCGCCGCCTGGGAGCCCACGAAGCCCGTCGAGTTCATCGTCCCCGCCGGCACGGGCGGCGGCGCCGACCAGATGGCGCGCTTCATCCAGGGCATGGTCGCCAAGCACAACCTGATGAAGCAGCCGATGGTCGTCGTCAACAAGTCCGGAGGCGCGGGCGCGGAGGGCTTCCTCGAGGTCAAGGGCACCAAGGACCCACACAAGATCATCATCACCCTGTCCAACCTGTTCACCACGCCGCTCGCCACGGGCGTGCCGTTCAACTGGAAGGACCTGACGCCGGTCGCGATGCTCGCACTCGACGAGTTCGTGCTGTGGGTCAACTCGGAGTCGCCGTACAAGACCACGCAGGACTACGTCGCCGCGCTCAAGGCGGGCGAGAGCGGCAAGTTCAAGATGGCCGGCACCGGGTCCAAGCAGGAGGACCAGATCATCACGGTGGCGCTCGAGAAGGCGGTCGGCAAGAAGCTCACCTACGTCCCGTTCAAGGGCGGCGGGGACGTCGCGGTACAGCTCGTCGGCAAGCACGTCGACTCGACGGTCAACAACCCGATCGAGGCGATCGCGCACTGGCGCTCGGGCGCGCTGCGGCCGCTGTGCGTGTTCGACGCGAAGCCCATGCCGTACCCCGCCAAGGTCACCGCCGACAAGTCGTGGCAGGACGTCCCCACCTGCCGCTCGCAGGGGCTCGACGTCGAGTACCTGATGCTGCGTGGCATCTTCATGCCGGCGGGCGCCACGCCCGACCAGGTCGCTTTCTACGTCGACCTGATGAACAAGGTCCGTGCGCTTCCCGAGTGGAAGAAGTACACCGAGGACGCCGCGTTCAACACCACGTTCATGACCGGCAAGGAGTACGCCGACTGGGTGGGCAAGGCCGAGACGCGGCACCGCGAGCTGATGCAGGAAGCCGGCTTCCTCGCGAAGTAGGCGATGGAGAGCCAAGCCGAAGGCCGGGCCGCCGCGGGCGGCCTCGCCACCCGCTGGGTCGAGCTCGTCGTCGCCCTCGTCATCGTGGGCGGCGGCGCGCTCGTCATCAAGGACAGCATGCGCATCGGCACCGACTGGGGTCCCGACGGGCCGGAAGGCGGCTACTTTCCCTTTCTCACCGGGTGGTCGCTCGCCCTCTCCGGCCTGTGGCTCACCGGCCACACGTTGTGGAACTGGAGGCGGATGGCCGGGCAGGTGTTCGCGAGCTGGTCCGCGCTCAGGCCCGTCCTCGCGATGCTGCTGCCGACGATCGCGTTCGTCGTGCTGATCAAGCTGATCGGGATCTACGTCGCATCGGCGATCTTCATCGGCGCGTTCATGATGTGGCAGGGCAAGTACAAGCTGCTGCCCGCGCTCGCGGTGGCGATCGCCATCCCCGCCGCCGTGTTCCTGCTGTTCGAGCTGTGGTTCCTGGTCCCGCTGCCCAAGGGGCCGGTCGAGAGGCTGTTCGGGTACTAGTGGACTGTAACGGCCAAATCGATAGTGCCTGGCGGGCGCTTCGCGCCGATCGCCTTGCGTGACGTGAGCCGCGCATCCGAAAAGCTCCGGCGTCGTTCCCGCGAAGGCGGGAACCCAGTGTCTTCCGCCCGAACGACACCGGGCCCCCGCATGCGCGGGGGCGACGAACATCGGCGGGCGCCGCGCTGAACTCGCGAGAGGAACACCCGCGTGGAAGACGTCGCCAACCTGATGCAGGGTTTCGCCGTCGCGCTGACCTGGCAGAACCTCCTGTTCATGCTGGTCGGCATCCTGCTCGGGGTGCTGATCGGCGTCCTGCCCGGGCTCGGCGGCGCCAACGGCGTGGCCATCCTGTTGCCGCTCACGTTCACGATGTCGCCGACCTCGGCGATCATCATGCTGTCGTGCATCTACTGGGGCGCGCTGTTCGGCGGGGCGATCACCTCGATCCTGTTCAACATCCCCGGAGAGCCGTGGTCGGTCGCGACCACCTTCGACGGCTACCCGATGGCGCAGCAGGGCCGCGCCGGCGAGGCCATGACCGCGGCGTTCACGTCGTCGTTCATCGGCGCATTCTTCGCCGTCGTCGTGATCACGTTTCTCGCCCCCCTGGTGGCCAGGTTCGCGCTGAAGTTCGGCCCGCCCGAGTATTTCGCCGTGCAGTTCCTGACGTTCTGCAGCTTCATCGGCATGAGCCGCGAGCCGCCGGTGAAGACGATCGCGGCGATGATGATCGGCTTCGCACTGGCCGCGGTGGGCCTGGACACCGTCACCGGCCAGCTGCGCATGACGTTCGGCCACACCGAGCTGCTGCAGGGCTTCGACTTCCTCATCGCGGTGATCGGGCTGTTCGGCATCGGCGAGATCCTGCTCACGATGGAGGAGGGCCTCGCGTTCAAGGGCGTGAAGGGCAAGATCGACCCGCGCATCGTGCTGCAGACCTGGGCGAAGCTGCCGAAGTACTGGCTGACGTCGCTGCGCGGCTGCCTGATCGGCTGCTGGATGGGCATCACGCCGGGCGGCGCGACGCCGGCCTCGTTCATGAGCTACGGCATGGCGCGCCGTTTCAGCAAGGAGAAGGAGAAGTTCGGCTCCGGGCACGTCGAGGGCGTGGTCGCGCCGGAGACGGCGGCGCACGCGGCCGGCACCAGCGCGCTGCTGCCGATGCTGACGCTCGGCATCCCCGGCTCGCCGACCGCCGCGGTCCTGCTCGGCGGCCTGCTGATCTGGGGCCTGCAGCCGGGGCCGCTGCTGTTCGTCGAGAAGAAGGAATTCGTCTGGGGGCTGATCGCCAGCATGTACCTCGGCAACATCGTCGGCCTGATCATCGTGCTGACGACGGTGCCCTGGTGGGCGGCGATCCTGCGCATCCCGTTCTCGATCATCGCGCCGGTCATCGTCGTCATCTGCGCGATCGGCGCCTACACCGTGCACAACAGCTTCTTCGACGTGGCGATGATGCTGGTGTTCGGCGTCGTCGGCTACGTCTTCAAGAAGCTCAAGTACCCGCTCGCGCCGCTGGTGCTGGCGCTGGTGCTGGGCGACATGGCCGAGACGGCGTTCCGCCAGTCGATGCTGCTGTCCAAGGGCAGCATCGAGATCTTCTGGTCGAACGGCCTGGTCGGCACGATCATGACGCTCGCCGTCGTGCTCCTCTACTGGCCGCTGATGTCGAAGGTCGTCGAGGGCTGGCGCGGCGGCATGCAGCCGTTCCGCCGCAACAAGGGAGCCGGCGCGCCGCCGCCGGCCCAGTGACGTCGCGCCCGTGACCACGCGCGCCGTCGACGCCTCGCGCCTGCGCAGGCCGCGCCCGACGCTCAAGGGGCGCGGCGTCGACCCGGCGGCGCTCGCGGAGGTGCGCGCGCTGCTGGGCGACGCGCCGCGGCGGCGCGACCTCCTGATCGAGCACCTGCACCGCGTGCAGGACGCGCACGGTTGCCTGTCCGCCGCGCACCTGGCCGCGCTGGCGCAGGAGATGCGCCTCGCGCAGGCCGAGGTGTACGAAGTCGCGTCGTTCTACCACCACTTCGACGTCGTCAAGGAGGGCGTGGCGGCGCCGCCGCGCGTCACCGTGCGCGTGTGCGAGACGCTGTCCTGCGCGATGGCGGGCGCGGAAGCGCTGCGCCGCGAAGTCGAGCGGCTCGCGGGCGCGGGCGTGCGCGTCGTGCGCGCGCCTTGCCTGGGGCGCTGCGACAGCGCGCCCGCAGCCGTGGTCGGCAAGCGCCCGATCGAACGCGCGACCGCGCAGATGATCGCGGCGGCGCTGCGGGATGGCGCCACCGGGCCGGAACCGCTGTCGGCGACCGACTACGCGAGCTACCGCGCGCAGGGCGGCTACCGCACGCTCGTCGAGTGCGCAAGCGGCAAGCGCAGCGTCGAGTCGGTTATCGCCGAGCTGGAGAACTCGTCGCTGCGCGGGCTAGGCGGCGCGGGCTTCCCCGCCGGGCGCAAGTGGCGCATCGTCCGCGCCGAACCGGCGCCGCGCCTGCTCGCCGTGAACGTCGACGAAGGCGAGCCGGGCACGTTCAAGGACCGCCACTACCTCGAGCGCGACCCGCACCGCTTCCTCGAAGGCGCGCTGATCGCCGCGTGGGCGGTCGGCATCGACGCGATCTACGTCTACCTGCGCGACGAATACGCCGCGTGCCGGGGCCTGCTCGAGCGCGAGATCGCCGCGCTGCAGCGCGACCCGCCGTGCCCGCTGCCGGAGATCCACCTGCGGCGCGGCGCGGGCGCGTACATCTGCGGCGAAGAGTCGGCGATGATCGAGTCGATCGAGGGCAAGCGCGGCATGCCGCGGCTGCGCCCGCCGTACGTCGCGCAGGTCGGCCTGTTCGGTCGCCCCACGCTCGAGCACAACATGGAGACGCTCCACTGGGTGCGCGACATCCTCGAGAAGGGTGCCGCGTGGTTCGCCGGCCACGGCCGGCGCGGCCGCAAGGGGCTGCGCTCGTTCTCCGTGTCGGGGCGCGTGAACAGGCCCGGCGTGCACCTCGCCCCCGCCGGCATCAGCGTGCGCGAGCTGATCGACGAGTTCTGCGGCGGCATGCCCGACGGCCACGAGCTGTACGCGTACCTGCCCGGCGGGGCCTCGGGCGGCATCCTGCCGGCGTCGCTCGCCGACCTGCCGCTCGACTTCGACACGCTGCAGCCGCACGGCTGCTTCATCGGCTCGGCCGCGGTGATCGTGCTGTCGCAGCACGACAGCGCGCGCGAGGCGGCCGTCAACCTGATGCGCTTCTTCGCCGACGAGTCCTGCGGCCAGTGCACGCCCTGCCGCGTGGGCACGGCGAAGGCGGCTGTGCTGATGGCTCGCCCTCAGTGGGACACTGCGCTGCTCGCCGAGCTGTCGCAGGCGATGGCGGACGCGTCGATCTGCGGGCTCGGCCAGGCCGCGCCGAACCCGATCGCTTGCGTGACGAAGTACTTCCCGCAGGAGCTCGAATGAAACGGCCCCCACGCTCACTGCGTTCGCTGCCCCCCAAGGGGGCGGGTCAGTGGCTTGGGACGGCCCGGCGCCACTGACATGAATGCTCCCGCCGAAGGCATCGCGTTCCGGCTGAACGGCGCCGACGTCGTCGCCGCGCCCGGCGAGACGATCCTCGAGGCCGCCGACCGGCTGGGTGTGGCGATCCCGCGCCTGTGCCACACGCCCGGCCTGCGGCCCGACGGCAACTGCCGCGCCTGCGTGGTCGAGATCAAGGGCGAGCGCGTGCTCGCGCCCTCCTGCTGTCGCCAGCCCGCGGCGGGCATGGACGTGCAAAGCGACAGCCCGCGCGCGCGGCACTCGCAGAAGCTGGTCGTCGAGCTGCTCGCCTCGGACGTGGCGGCGAAGACCTACAAGCCCGACTCCGAGCTCGATCGCTGGAAGCGCGAACTGGGCATCGGCAAGCCGCGGTTCCCCTCGCGCGAGCAGCCCTCCGGCGATCTCTCGCACCCGGCGATGGCGGTCAATCTCGACGCCTGCATCCAGTGCACGCGTTGCGTGCGCGCCTGCCGCGAAGCGCAGGTCAACGACGTCATCGGCTACGCGCACCGCGGCGCGCATTCCGCGATCGTGTTCGACATGGACGACCCGATGGGCGCGTCCACCTGCGTGGCCTGCGGCGAGTGCGTCCAGGCCTGCCCCACCGGCGCCCTCGCGCCGGCGCGCGAGGCCTACCTCGCGGCGACGGAGCGCCGCGTCGACTCGGTGTGCCCGTACTGCGGCGTCGGCTGCCAGCTCACCTACCACGTGCAAGGCAACGCGATCCGGCGCGTCGAAGGCCGCGACGGCCCGGCGAACCGCTCCCGCCTGTGCGTGAAGGGCCGCTTCGGCTTCGACTACGTCACGCACCCGCACCGGCTGACGAAGCCGCTGATCCGCCGCGACGGCGTGCCGAAGTCCGCCGACTTCGTCGTCGACCCCGCGAATCCCCTCGCGGCGTTCCGCGAGGCGACGTGGGAGGAGGCGATGGCGCGCGCCGCGGGCGGCCTGCGCGCGATCCGCGATGCGCACGGCCCGCACGCGCTCGCCGGCTTCGGCTCGGCGAAGGGCAGCAACGAGGAGGCGTACCTGTTCCAGAAGCTCGTGCGCACGGGCTTCGGGTCGAACAACGTCGACCACTGCACGCGACTGTGCCACGCCTCGAGCGTCGCGGCGCTGCTCGAGGGCATCGGCTCGGCGGCGGTGTCCAATCCGGTGATGGACGTGCTGCAGGCCGACGTCGTGCTGCTGATCGGCGCCAACCCGACGGTCAACCACCCGGTCGCGGCGACGTGGATCAAGAACGCGGTGAAGGGCGGCACGCGGCTGATCCTCGCCGACCCGCGCCGCTCCGACCTTGCCCGCCACGCGACGTGGTACCTGCAGTTCAAGGCCGACACCGACGTCGCGCTGCTCAACGCGATGATGCACGTGATCGTCGCCGAGGGACTCGCCGACGCGAAGTTCGTCGCCGACCGCACCAGCGGCTACGACGAGCTGGCGCGCAACGTCGCGGCGTTCGGCCCGGAGGCGATGGAGGGCGTGTGCGGCATCCCCGCCGCGACGATCCGCGAGGTCGCGCGGGCGTTCGCGACCTCGCGCGGCTCGATGATCCTCTGGGGCATGGGCATCTCGCAGCACGTGCACGGCACCGACAACGCGCGCTGCCTGATCGCGCTGTCGATGCTCACCGGCCAGATCGGCCGCCCCGGCACCGGACTGCACCCGCTGCGCGGACAGAACAACGTGCAGGGCGCCTCCGACGCGGGGCTCATCCCGATGGTGTTCCCCGACTACCAGCGCGTCGACAACGGCGAGGCGCGCGCGAAGTTCGAGGCGCTGTGGGGGACGGCGCTCGACCCGAAGCCCGGGCTCACCGTCGTGGAGATCGTCAACGCCGCCTACGATCGCCGCATCCGCGGCATGTACGTGATGGGCGAGAACCCGGCGATGTCGGACCCGGACGCCGGCCACGCCCGCGAGGCGCTGGCGAAGCTCGACGTGCTCGTCGTGCAGGACATCTTCCTCACCGAGACCGCGTGCCTCGCCGACGTGATCCTGCCCGCCTCCGCGTTCCCCGAGAAGACCGGCACGTTCACCAACACGGACCGCACCGTGCAGCTCGGCCGGCAGGCGCTCGAGCCGCCGGGGGAGGCGCGCCAGGACCTCGCGATCATCGTCGACCTGGCGCGGCGCATGGGGCTCGACTGGACGTACGCGCAGCCGCGCGAGGTGTTCGACGAAATGCGCCGCGCGATGCCCTCGATCGCCGGCATCACCTGGGAGCGGCTCGAGCGCGAGAGTGCCGTGACCTACCCCTGCGAGAACGAAGGCGACCCCGGGCAGCGCGTCGTGTTCACCGAGCGCTTCCCGACGCCGACGGGGGTGGCGAAGCTGGTGCCCGCCGGCCTCATCCGCGCGGCCGAGCAGCCCGACGCCGAGTACCCGTTCGTGCTCATCACCGGCCGCCAGCTCGAGCACTGGCACACCGGCAGCATGACGCGGCGCACGGCCGTGCTCGACGCGCTCGAGCCGGGGCCCGTCGTGTCGATGCACCCCGACGACGTCGCGCAACTCGGCGTCGCGCCGGACGGCATGGTCAGCGTCGCCTCGCGCCGCGGGGAGGTCGCGTTGTACGCGCGCGCGGACGCCGGGACGCCGCGCGGCACCGTGTTCCTGCCGTTCTGCTTCCACGAGGCGGCAGCGAACCTCCTCACCAACCCGGTCCTAGATCCGTTCGGCAAGATCCCGGAGTTCAAGTTCTGCGCCGTGCGCGTGACCGCCGGCGGCGCGGCGCCGGAGCGCATGGGCTACGACGGCCCGAGGTCCGCGCAGCCCGCCGATTGACGTTTCGACGCGGCCCGCGCGCCGCCCGGAGCCAACCATGACCTCGCGCCGCCTGCGTCACCTCTTCGCCTGCGTGCTCGCGTTCGCCGGCGCCGCCGCCGCGCAGACGCAGGACTTCTCGCGCGTCGAGATCAAGGCCGAGCAGCTCTCGCCGACGACGTGGATGCTGACCGGCTCCGGCGGCAACCTCGCGCTGTCGGCCGGCGAGGACGCCGCGTTCCTCGTCGACGACCAGTTCGCGCCGCTCACCACGCGGATCGAAGCGGCGGTGGCGAAGGTCACCGGCAAGCCGATCCGCTTCGTCGTCAACACGCACTGGCACTTCGACCACACCGGCGGCAACGAGAACCTTGGCAAGGCCGGCGCCCTGATTGTTGCCCACGAGAACGTGCGCAAGCGCATGTCGACCGAGCAGTTCATCGAGTTCCTGAACATGAAGGTCAAGACCGAGCCGCGCACCGCGCTGCCGGTCGTCACGTTCACGCGCGACGTCACGTTCCACCTGAACGGCGACGAGATCGAGATCTTCCACGTGCCCAACGCGCACACCGACGGCGACTCGATCGTGCACTTCCGCAAGTCCGACGTCGTGCACATGGGCGACGTCGTCTTCAACGGGATGTACCCGTTCATCGACGCCTCGAGCGGCGGCAGCGTCGAGGGCGTCATCGCCGCCGTCGACCGCGTGCTCGCGGTGGCGACCGCGCGCACGAAGATCATCCCGGGCCACGGCCCGCTCGCCTCGCGCGCGGATCTCCTCGCGCTGCGCGAGATGCTCGCGACGGTCTACCCGCGCATCCGCGACGCCGCGCGCGCGGGGAAGGGTCTGGAGGACGTGCAGGCGCTCAAGCCCACCGCGGAGTTCGACGCCGCGTGGGGCAAGGGCTTCATCAGCGGCCCGCGCTTCGTCGAGATGATCTACAAGAGCCTGGCGAAGTAGCGTCAGCGCACCAGCGACCACCACGCCATGTAGGCGCCCAGCGCGGCCATGAGGACCGCGAAGGCGCGCCTCAGCTTCGCCACCGGCCAGCGGTGCGCGGTGCGCGCGCCGTAGGGGGCGGCGAGCATGCTCGCGCCGACGATCGCCGCGAGCGCGGGCAGGTGGACGTAGCCGACCGACCAGGCCGGCAGCCCCTCCTGCGCGAGGCCCGCCACGACGAAGCCGATCGTGGCCGCGAGCGCGATCGGGATGCCGAGCGCGGCGGCCGTGGCGACCGCGCCGTGGATCGGCACGTTGCAGCGCGTCATGAACGGGACGGTGAGGAACGCCCCGCCCGCGCCCAGCATGCCCGAGATCGCGCCGATGCCCGTCCCGACGCCGAACATCGCCGCGCTGCCCGGGAGCGTCCGCGCCGCCTTCGCCGCGGCCGGCGCCCGCACCATGCGGGCTGCCGTGAACCACGTGAACAGCGCGAAGATCGCGCCCATCAGGCGCGCGGGAATCGCCGCGGCGAACTGGGGGCCGAGCAGCGAGCCGAGGACGAGCCCCGGGGCCATCGCGCGCACGATGCGCCAGCCGACCGCGCCGTGCGCGTGGTGCGCGCGCGTCGACGCCAGCGACGTGAACACGATCGTCGCCATCGCTGTGCCGATGGCCATCGGCAGGATGTGCTGCAACGGGAACCCCACGTGCGTGAACGCGGCGACCAGCACCGGCACGATCGTCATCCCGCCGCCGATGCCGAGCAGGCCCGCGAGGAAGCCGACCGCCGCCCCCAGCGCGACGAAGATCGCGACCAGCCCGACGTCCATCAGGGCTTCTTCGCCCGGGCGAGCGCGACGACCGCCTTCCACTCCGAGGGCGTCACCGGCGTGATCGACAGCCGGTTGCCGCGGCGCAGGATCACCATGTCCGCAAGCGCGGGTTGCGCGCGCAGCTCGGCGAGCGCGACCAGGCGCGTCTTCTCGACCAGCTTCACGTCGACGTTGAGCCAGCGGGGGCTCGCGCGCGTGGACTTCGCGTCGTAGTAGGGGCTCTCGGGATCGAACTGCGTGGCGTCCGGATGCGCGGACGCGACGACCTCGACGATGCCGGCGATCCCCGGATCGGGACAACTCGAGTGGTAGAAGAACGCGCGGTCGCCTATGCGCATGCCGTCGCGCATGTAGTTGCGCGCCTGGTAGTTGCGCACGCCGAACCACGGCGTCGTCTGCCCGCGTGCGCGGGCGAGGTCGTCGATCGAGAACTCGTCCGGCTCGGACTTCATCAGCCAGTGGCGCACGGTCGTCCCCGTTGCCTCAAGTGCATCGCGCGCAAGTATGACAGTCGCGCCGCCGGCGCAGGCACGCGCCGCTGAAACGAAAGACGCGGCACCGATTGCTCGTGCGCCGCGCCGTCCGGCCCGCCCGGAAGCTTCGTCCCGGGCGCCGCTTCAAGGGTCCCCGCCTGTGCCGTGCTGCCCCGACCCTGAACCGAGGTTCAAGGTGGTCGCCGAGCCCGGGCCGTCAGGCGCTTCCGCATGGGAACGCACACGGGCCCGAATGGACGTCAAAGCGACCTTGCCCAAAGGCATTGGTTCAAGGAGTGCATGGGCAGCGCTCGAACACCGCAGGGGATTGATCGAAAGTCGTCGTGCTTTGCGTGGCCTCTCAGAAGAGCCGCTCCTGCGCGGCGGTGAGCGTGGCGTCGATCGCCGCGCTCATGCGACGGATTCTACCCGCGTCTTCCGCGTCGTCAACGACGACTCCGGCAATCGCAGCGGGTTTCTTGCGTTCGCGCAACAGTTCGTGCGCAATGTTGAGCGCGGCCATCACCGCGATGCGCTCGACGCCGCCACTCTTGCCGCCGTCCCGGATCTCGCGCATCCGCGAGTCGAGGAACGCGACGGCCTCGAGCAGCGCCGCTTTCTCGTCCTCGCCGCAGGCCACGCGGTACTCGCGGCCGAGGATCATCACGTCCAGCTGCGTTGCGGGCTTCACGGCTGCACCAGGTCGGAGGGTAGCCGCGCGATGAGCGCGTCGAGCCGCGCCGAAGCCGCCTGCATGCGCTGCGCCAGCGCGCGATTCTGCTCGCGCGCCGCGGCGACGTCGCGAACGAGGTCCGCGTTCGCCTCGCGCAGCTCCTCGACGAGCGCGACCAGCGCGTACACCTTCTGCTCGAGCCGGGCGAGGTCGTCGGTCATGCGGCCACTATAGAAGGCAGCGCGAGGCAGCGTCAACCGGCGCCGCCGGCCGCGGGCCCGCCGGTCGCGAGCGGCCGATAGGCGATCTCGACGACCTCCAGCTCCTCCGCGCCGGCCGGCGTGCGGAGCGTGACGACGTCGCCCTCCCGCGCTCGCATGAGCGCCCGCGCGATCGGCGAGATCCAGCTCACGTAGCCGCGCGCGGTGTCGGTCTCGTCGACGCCCACGATGGCGAGCGTGCGCTCGTCGCCGCGCTCGACGCCGCGCACCCTGACGGTCGCGCCGAAGAACACGCGTTCGGCCGCGTCGCCGTCGCGCGGCCCGGCCGGGTCCACGATCTCGGCCTTGTCGAGCCGGCGGACCAGGAAGCGGATGCGCCGGTCGATCTCGCGCAGCCGCTTCTTGCCGTAGATGTAGTCGCCGTTCTCGGAGCGGTCGCCGTTGCCGGCCGCCCACGCAATCGTCGCCACGACCTCGGGCCGCTCGCCGCCCACGAGCGCGTCGAGCTCGGCCTTGAGCCGCGCGTGCCCCCCCGGCGTCATGTAGTTGCGCGTGCCCGCCGGCAGCGGCGAGACGTCGTCGTCCTCGTCGTCGTCCTCGCGGTCGGTCTCGCGCGTGAAGGCCTTGTTCATCGGGATGCGTGCGGTGAGGCGCAGGCAAGGCATTATAGGCGCGCGCCCCTCCGGCGCCCGACCGCTTCGCTTCGCGCACCATGCGCGCCCCGCTCACCGCCGCCCGCACGCTCGGCGTCCTCGCCGCGCTCCTCCTCGTCGCCGCCGTCGCGCTGGCGTTCGCGCTGGCCACTGGGACCGTCGCAGTCGCGCCCGCCGACGTCGCGGCGGCGCTGCTCGGCGAGCGTCGCGACGAAGCGGCGCGCATCGTCCGCGAACTGCGGCTGCCGCGCGCGCTCGCCGCCTTCGCGGTCGGGGCGCTGCTCTCGCTCGCCGGCGCGCTGATGCAGGTCCTGCTGCGCAACCCGCTCGCCGATCCTTACGTGCTCGGCCTGTCGGGCGGCGCGGCCGTGGGCGCGCTGGCCGCGCTGCTGCTCGGTGCGAGCGCGCTGGTCGGCCCGTTCGCATTCGCCGGCGCGCTCGCCTCCACGCTCGCCGTGTTCGCGCTCGCGCGCGGCGGCACGCAGGGGGCGTGGGCGCCGACGCGCCTGCTGCTCACCGGCGTGGTCGTCGCCGCCGGCTGGGGTGCGTTGATCGCCCTGATGCTCGCGCTTGCGCCTGCCGCGCAGGTGAAGGGCATGGTGCACTGGCTGCTCGGCGACCTCGCCGGAGCGCCCGACGCGACCGCACCGCTCGTCGTGCTCGCGCTCGTGCTCGTCGCTGCCATGGCGCTCGCGCGCGACCTCAATGCGATGGCGGGAACGGGTCCCGCGGCGGCGACGCTCGGTGTGGACGTCGCACGCGTGTCGCTCGTGCTCTACGTCATCGCGTCGCTCGCCACGGCAGCCGCGGTGACGACGGCGGGCGCGGTCGGCTTCGTCGGGCTCGTCGTTCCGCACGCGCTGCGGCTGGCACTCGGCAACGACCAGCGGCTCCTGCTGCCGGCCGCGGCGATCGCCGGCGGCGCACTGCTCGTCGTTGCCGACACGCTCGCGCGCACGGTGGCGGCGCCGCTGGAGTTGCCGGTCGGCGTGCTGACCGCGCTCATCGGCGTGCCGATGTTCCTGTGGCTGCTGAGGCGAGAGGGATGAGCGGCGCGCCGCTGCTCGAAGCACGCGCGCTGGCGATCGCCGTCGGCGGGCGCGTGCTCGCGCGCGACCTCGCCTTCGCCGTCGCGCCGGGCCAGTGCTGGGCGATCGTCGGCCCGAACGGCGCCGGCAAGACGACGCTGCTGCGCACGCTCGCCGGGCTGCTGCCCTGCGCCGGCGGCGAGGTGCGCTATGGAGGCGACGACGCGAGCGGGCTGCCGGCGCGCGAGCAGGCGAGGCGGCGCGCGTACCTCCCGCAGGACTCGCACGACGCGTTCCCGGCGACCGTCCTCGCCACGGTGCTCGCCGGGCGCCATCCGCACCTCGCGCGCTTCGCGTGGGAAGGCGAGCGCGACCTCGCCCTGGCGCGGGAAGCGCTGGAGCGCTTCGGCATCGCCTCGCTCGCCGGGCGCGACGTGCGCGAGCTGTCGGGCGGCGAGCGGCGCCGCGTGGCGCTCGCCGCGTTGCTCGCGCAGGACGCGCCGCTTGCGCTGCTCGACGAGCCGTCGTCGCACCTCGACGTCGCGCAGCAGGCGCTCGCGATCGAGGTGCTGGTGAGGCTCGCGCGCGAGTCCGGCCGCGGACTGGTGATGGTGCTGCACGACCTGCACCTTGCGCAGCGCTTCTGCGACCACGCGATCGCCATCGGCGGCGGCAACGCACGCGCCGACCGCGCCGGCGCGCTGCTCAATGCCGCGTCGCTCTCCGCGCTGTTCGGCCGCGAGCTGGTCGAGGTCGGCCACGGCGGACTGCGCACCTGGCTCCCCCGCTGAAGTAGGGTCAGACTCGATTCTCCGCGTGCCCGAGTGCCGGATCTCAAGGACGCCCTGGAGAATCGAGTCTGACCCTACTTCAGCGCTGCTTGAGGGCAGCGCAGAGCTGCGCGACGCCGTCGGCGAAGCGCGGGCCGGGGCGGTGCAGCAGGTTCGCGTCGACGACGCGCAGTCGCCCGTCGCGCACCGCGGGGATCCCGGGCCAGCGCCGCCACTCGTCGAGCCACCCGGGACGCTTCGCGTCGTCGGTGCCGGCGACGATCACCTGCGGGCGCGCGGCGATCACCGCCTCCACGCTGACCTGCGGCGCCGGCAGGGCGAGCGCGGCAAACACGTTCTCGCCGCCGCACGTCGCGATCGCCTGGCTGACCAGGTGCCTTCCCCCGACCGTGTAGAGCGGCTCGTGCCAGATCGCATAGAACACGCGCACGCCGCTCGCAGGCACGCCGGCGACGGCGGCGGCGAGCCTGTCGCGAAATGCGCGCGCGGCAACGTCAGCCATTTCGGGTGTGCCCGCGAGCGCACCGAGCCGCTCGATGCTCGCCGCGATGCCGTCGATCGTCTGCGGATCGCTGGTGTAGATCGCCACGCCGCGCGCGCGCAGCTTCTCCACCTGGGCCGGCGCCGTCCACGGCCACGCCACGACGAGGTCGGGCCGCGCGAGCAGGATGCGTTCGACGTCGAGCGCGTGCGCATCGCCGACCACCGGCAGGGCGCGCGCCGCCTGCGGGTGGTCGGAGCCGCGCACGACGGCGACCACGCGCTTGCCCGCGCCCGCCGCGTACAGCAACTCGGTGGCGTGCGGCGCGAGGCTGACGATGCGTCGCGCAGGCGCCGCGAGCACGACCTCCGCGCCGGCGTCGTCGCGCACGCGGACCTCGGCGCCCGCCGCGCCGCAGGCGACGAACAGCAACAGGGCGACGAGCCGCGTCACGGCTGCCAGCGCACGCCGATGAACGCGCGGGCTCCGCCGGTCGCGTAGCCGGCAGCGAGCTCGTAGTCGCGATCGCCGACGTTGTCCGCGCGCGCGAGCACGGTCACGCCGCCGCCCGCGGCCCACTCGGCGGTCAGGTTCACGATCGCGTAGCCGGCAAGTCGCCGCCGGTTCTCCGCGTCGTCGTAGCGATGCGAGGACGCCACGACTTCCGCGCCGAGGCGCACCGGACCGATCGCTTGCGCGTACGCGAACGCGCCGTGCCGCCGCGCGCGGCGCGGCAGCAGGTTGCCGGTCGCGTCGTCGGTCGGATCCTGCAGGTCCAGCGAGAGCCGCAGCGACGCGGCCCGCCAGGCCGCGTCGACGACGATCGTCGCGCCAGCGAGCGTCGCGTCGGCGACGTTGCGCGGCGCGCAGTCGAACGCCGCGTCGCACTGGAACACGATGAGGTCGCTGACGGCGTTGTGCCAGCCGGTGACCCCGGCCGCGATCCGCCACTCGCCCTGCGCGCGCGACCAGCGCACTCCCGCTTCCGCGTTGCGCGCGCGCTCGGGACGCAGGTCCGGGTTGGAGAAGCCGGGGTAGTAGAGATCGTTGAACGACGGCGCCTTGAACGCGGTGGCGTAGCCGGCGGTCACGCGCCACTCGGGCGCGAAGCGCCAGCCCCACGCGATCGCGCCGGTCGTCTGCCCGCCGTACTGGCTCGAGTCGTCGCGACGCAGGTTCGCCTGCAGCGTGTGCGCGTCGCGGTTGAACTGCCACACGCCCACGATCGCGTTCGTCGCACGCTTCGTGACGGCGAATCCCGCGTCCTCTCCGATCGACTCCTCGCGCCGCTCATAGGCCGCGGACAGCACGCCATGCGGCACGGCGACGTCGTGCTGCCACTTGAGCTGGCGCTGCCGGGTGCGGAACGGGAAGTCGCCGTACGCCGTGCGCGACACCGAGTCGTCGCGCGTTTCGCCGAGCTGGAGGTGCGACGACCAGCCGTCGGCGAGACGGTTGCGGCTCGCGACCTGCCAGATCGCGAGCGTCGTCAACGTGCGGTCGTCGAAGTCCGGCCCGCCGTCGAACTGCGCGTCCAGGCGGTTGCGCATCACGCCGGCGGAGAGCTCGTGGCCCGGCGCAATCGCGAACGTCGCGCGCGCGGAGTAGTCCTCGCTGCGATACCCGTCGCGATCGGGGTTGCGCGCGAACGGCGACGCGCCGTCGTTCGTGGCGTCGAATCCCTCGCTGCGGCGGCCGCCGGCGCTCACCGCAAGCCGCGCCGCGCCGAGCGCCAGCGTCGCGCCCGCCGATGCGGTGCGCGTGTCGTAGGTGCCGTAGCCGGCGCTCGCGTCGAGCGACGCGCCCGACGCAGGCTGCTTCGTGAAGATCTGGATCACGCCGCCGATCGCGTCGGCGCCGTACAGCGACGACGCCGGCCCGCGCAGGATCTCGATGCGCTCGACGCGGTCGAGCGGCACGGCCTCGAACGACGGCGCGCCCACGCTCGCCGACGCCACGCGCATGCCGTCGACCAGCAGCAGCGTCTGGCCGCGGTTGGCGCCGCGCAGGAACACGCCCGACGTGGCGCCGGGGCCGCCGTTCTGCGTGACCTCCACGCCCGGCTGGCGCTGCAGCAGCTCGACCACGCCCTGTGCGCCGCTGCGCGCGATCTCGTCGGCGTCGATCACCGTCACGTCGGCGACGAGCCGGTCGAGCGACTGCGGGCTGCGCGCCGCCGTCACGACGACCGGTGGCAGCGTCGCGGGCGGCGCGTCCTGCGCGTGCGCAGCGCACGCGATCGCCGCAACGAGCCATCGCGCGCTCGAGGACGGGGAGAGGCGGGACATGGTGCGGATCCTCATCCGGCCGTGCGACCCCGCACGGCAATTGGCGAAGGACGGCGCGAGCGCGTGCAGCGTCGCGCCTCCGGGATGCAGGCCGGTCTCCGGGCTCGCCATGCGGGACGCCCGCCTTCCCGCCGCGCAGGCGCGGCAGTGGCGTGGGTGGGCGCCCCTGTTGAGGGCTTACCGTTGCGGGGGCAGCTGCGGGATCCGCGCGTCGCGCGTCACCGCATTCCCGTTTCACCCGCCGCGGCGACAACCGCGGCGGACACCTGCAAGGATCGATGGTACTCCTCGCCGCCCGTCACTACCGGCTCCGCTTCCCGCCGGCGCGGGGCGAGGGCCGCCGGGCCGCGGGGCGATGGGTGCCGCGGTCCAGCCGTGCAGGCACGGACGTGGCGCAACGCTGCAGCAACTCCGGCAGGCGGCGGGCCGGTATACTGCGCCCCCTCCCCCCGGACACACCACCGGCCCCGGAGAGCACGATGGCGAAGAAGCTCTACATCCGCACGTTCGGATGCCAGATGAACGAGTACGACTCGGACAAGATGGCCGACGTGCTCGACGCGGCCGGAGGCGCGACGCTGGTCGACGCGCCCGAGGAGGCCGACATCATCCTGTTCAACACCTGCTCGGTGCGCGAGAAGGCGCAGGAGCGCGTGTTCCACGACCTGGGCCGGGTGCGCGAGCTCAAGGCCGCACGGCCGGACCTGATCGTCGGCGTGGGCGGCTGCGTGGCGAGCCAGGAGGGCGCGGGCATCGTGCGCCGCGCGCCGTACGTCGACGTGGTGTTCGGCCCGCAGACGCTGCACCGGCTGCCCGCGCTGATCGAGCGCCGCCGCGCCTCGGGGCAGGCGCAGGTCGACGTGTCGTTCCCCGCGATCGAGAAGTTCGACCACCTGCCGCCGCCGCGCGTCGAGGGCGCCGCCGCGTTCGTGTCCGTCATGGAGGGCTGCAGCAAGTACTGCACGTTCTGCGTGGTCCCGTACACGCGCGGCGAGGAAGTCTCGCGCCCGCTCGACGACGTGCTCGTCGAGATCGCCGACCTGGCGCAGCAGGGCGTGATGGAGGTGACGCTGCTCGGGCAGAACGTCAACGCCTACCGCGGCGGCACCGGCGACGGCGTCGCGGACTTCGCCTCCCTCATCGAGCACGTCGCCGAGATCCCCGGCATCGAGCGCATCCGCTACACCACCTCGCACCCGCGCGAGATGACGCAGCGGCTGATCGACCTGCACGGGGCCTGCGCCGCGCTCGCGCCGCAGCTGCACCTGCCCGTGCAGTCGGGCTCCGACCGCGTCCTCGCGGCGATGAAGCGCGGCTACACCGCGCTCGAGTACAAGTCGATCGTGCGGCGGCTGCGCGCCGCGCGTCCCGACCTGGCGCTCACGTCGGACTTCATCGTCGGCTTCCCCGGCGAGACCGACCGCGACTTCGAGGCGACGATGCGGCTGGTCGACGAGGTCGGCTTCGACGGCAGCTTCAGCTTCCTCTACAGCGCGCGGCCCGGCACGCCGGCCGCCGAGCTGCCAGGCGCGGTGCCGCGCGAAGTCGCGCAGGCGCGCCTCGAGCGCCTGCAGGCCGCGCTCGAGGCGACGTACCGCGCGAACAGCGAGGCACAGGTCGGCAGGCACCTGCGCGTGCTGGTCACCGGCGCGGCGGCGAAGAACGACGCCGAGCTCGCCGGCCGCGCACCCGACAACCGCGTGGTGAACTTCGCCGGCGCGCCCGAGCTGGTCGGGACCTACGCCGATGTCGCCGTGACCCGCGCCTACCCCCACTCGCTGCGCGGCGAACTCCGCCGCGCGAACGGAAGCGCTGACGATGCCCGATAGCGCGAGAATCACGCAAAGAGCCGCCCCCATGGAAACGTTCCCCGCCCTCCCGCGCTGCGCGGCCCTCGCACTCGCTGCCGCCCTCGCCGGTTGCGCAAGCGCGCTCGCGACGAACCCGAGCGCCGCGCCCGCCGCGGTCGAGTCACTCGCGGCGAACGTGGCGCCCGCGCCTTCGCAGACCGGGGCGCCCACGCGCCCTCCGGCGACTGCTACCGCGACGACGCCCCCCGCCGCGACGCCTGCGGCCACGCCGTCCGGGGCCTCGGCTTCCGCGGCCGGCCCGCGCCCGTTCGCCGAAGTGATCAAGGACGCGAAGTCCTCGGACGGGCTGTTCCGCGTCTGGACGAAGGACGAGCGCACCTGGATCGAGATCCAGCCCGAGCAGTTCGGCAAGCTCTACTTCCTCAAGTCGAACCTGAACCAGGGCATCGGCGAGGCGCGCCTGTTCGGCGGGATGATGGACTACCCGGCCGGGCTGGCGCAGCCGGTCGAGCTGCGCCGCAGCGGCACCCTCGTGCAGCTCGTCGCGCGCAACCTCCGGTACTTCGCGAAGCCCGGCACGCCGGAGGCGCGCGCGGTGGCCGCCGGCTTCTCCGACAGCCTGCTCGCCTCGGCCGCCGTGGTCTCGCAGCCGCACCCGGAGCGCAAGTCGGTGCTGATCGACGCGGGCACCGTGTTCCTCGCCGACCTGCCGGGCGCCGCGCTGGTGCTCGAGCGCGTGTACCGCCAGGCGTACGCGTTCGACGCACGCAATTCGACGCTTGCGCGCGCGACCGCGGCGCCGGACATGGTCACCTTCGAAGTCAGCGCGCACTACGGACTCGCGCGCCCGGCCCGGCCGCAGCCGGGCAGCCCGCCGGGCCCGGGGACGCCGACGCTGCCCTCGACGCTGCCCGACGTGCGCAGCCTGTTCCTCGGCTTCCACTACACGCTGGCGAAGCTGCCCGACGAGCCGATGCGCCCGCGCATCGCCGACGAGCGCATCGGCTACTTCACCACCGAGCTGCTCGACTTCACCACCGACGTGCCGCGCGTGCCGGTGACGCGCTACGTGAACCGCTGGCGGCTGGAGAAGCTCGACCCCGCGGCCGAGCTCTCCGAGCCGGTGCGGCCCATCGTGTTCTGGCTCGACCGCAACATCCCCGAGAAGTACCGCGCGCCGGTGCGCGCCGGCATCCTCGAGTGGAACAAGGCGTTCGAGCGCATCGGCTTCAAGGACGCGATCCGCGTGCTGCAGCAGCCCGACGACGCGAACTTCGACACCAGCGACCTCGGCCGCGCGTCGGTGCGCTGGATCACCGCCGCGCGCACGTCGTTCGGCGCCATCGGCCCGACCGTCGTCGACCCGCGCACCGGCGAGATCCTCGACGCCGACATCGGCATCGACGCGACCAACGTGCGCGTCGTGCGCAACCTGCGCTCCGAGTTCGTGCCGCGCGCCCCCGCGCCGCCCACGGCCGGCGCACCGGCGTCGCGTGCGCTCGCCTGCGAGTACGACGAGAAGGCCACCGGCGAGGCCGTGTTCGGCCTCGCGCTGCTGGAAGCGCGCGGCGACCTCGACCCGGAGGGCCCGGACGTCGAGCGCTTCGTCGCCGCATTCCTCAAGGACACGACGATGCACGAGGTCGGGCACACGCTCGGCCTGCGCCACAACTTCCGCGCGTCGACCGTGTACGGCGAAGAGCAGCTCGCCGACCCGGCGTTCACCCGCGCGAACGGCATCGCCGGCTCGGTGATGGAGTACAACCCTTGGAACATCGCGCTGCGCGGCGCCGCGCAGGGCGACTACCAGATGAGCACGCTCGGCCCCTACGACTACTGGGCGATCGAGTACGCCTATCGGCCGCTCGCGCCCGCGGACGAGGCGGCGGGGCTCGCGGCGATCGCCGCGCGCTCGAGCGAGCCGCTGCTGGCCTTCGCCACCGACGAGGACGCAGGCGCCTCCTCGCTCGACCCGCAGAACAACCAGCTCGACCTCGGCCGCGACCCGCTTGCGTTCGCGCATAAGCGCTTCGCGCTGGTGCGCGAGCTGCTGCGCAGCACCGAGGCGCGCGAGATGAAGGCCGGCGAGGGCTACGCGGTGCTGCGGCGCAACTTCGCGCGCGCGCTCGGCGAGGCCTCGCAGGCGGCGCTGTACGCGGCCAAGTACATCGGCGGCCTGACCACGCTGCGCGACCGCGCGGGCACGGGGCGCGACCCGCTGACGCCGGTGCCGGCCGAGAAGCAGCGCGCGGCGCTCCAGCTCATCGCGAGCCAGGTGTTCTCGGCCGACAGCTTCCGCTTCTCGCCGGCGTTCCTGCGCCGCATGGCGGTGTCGTCCTTCGACATCGACGACGCCATCGAGCTCGGCCGCAGCGTGCCGTCCGTCGACTTGTCGATCGACCAGCAGGTGCTGGCGATGCAACGGCAGGTGCTCGGCACGCTGATGGGCGAGAGCGTGGCGCAGCGCCTGGTCAACAACGAGGCCAAGGTCGACGATCCCGCGCGCGCGCTGCGCCTGCCGGAGCTGTACGCGACGCTGCACGCCGCGGTGTGGAGCGAGCTTCCCGCCGGCCGCGACATCCCGCTCGCGCGCCGCAACCTCCAGCGCGACTACGCGCTGCGGCTGGCCGGCGCGCTGACGCGGCCGGCGGCGTCGATGCCCGCCGACGCGCGCTCGCTGCTGCGCGCGGACGCGGTGCGCCTGCGCGGCGAGCTCGCGAGGGCGAAGGACCGCACCGGGCTGTCCGAGGAGGCGAGAGCGCACCTGGCCGAGTCGCTGGCCGTGGTCGACGAGGCCCTGAAGGCGCCGCTGGTGCGGCAGGCGGTATGATCCTCCCGGGGTCCGCGCCGGCGCGCGGCCCCGCGCTCCCGCATCGATGACGCCACGCCGCGCCCAGACGCAGATCTCGCTCGCGCCGCTCGACAACCGCGCGCTCGCCAACCTCTGCGGGCCGCTCGACGCGAACCTGCGCCAGATCGAGGCCGCATTCGACGTCGCCATCAGCCACCGCGGCGGCGAGTTCACCATTGCCGGCGCGGCGCCCCGCGCCGAGCGCGCCGCGCAGGCGCTGCGGCGCTTCTACGACGCCGCGCAGAAGCCGCTGTCGGTCGACGACATCCAGCTGGGCTTGGTCGAGATCACCTCGCACCACGGCGCGATCGAGCCCGCGGTGGCCGAGGACGAGGGCCCGCACCTGCGCACGCGGCGCGTCGACCTGCACGGGCGCACGCCGAACCAGGCCGCATACCTCAAGGACATCCAGGCCCACGACATCACGTTCGGCATCGGCCCTGCGGGCACCGGCAAGACCTACCTCGCGGTCGCCTGCGCGGTCGACGCGCTCGAGCGCGACGCGGTCAAGCGCATCGTGCTGGTGCGCCCCGCGGTCGAGGCCGGCGAGCGGCTCGGCTTCCTGCCCGGCGACTTCGCGCAGAAGGTCGACCCGTACCTGCGCCCGCTCTACGACGCCCTCTACGACCTGATGGGCTTCGACAAGGTGAGCCGGATGTTCGAGCGCCAGGCGATCGAGATCGCGCCGCTCGCCTACATGCGCGGGCGCACGCTCAACCACGGCTTCATCATCCTCGACGAGGCGCAGAACACCACGCCCGAGCAGATGAAGATGTTCCTCACCCGCATCGGCTTCGGCACCAAGGCCGTGATCACCGGCGACGTGACGCAGATCGACCTCGGCCGCGGCCAGAAGTCGGGGCTGATCGAGGCGCAGCGCGTGCTCTCCGGCGTGCGCGGCATCGCGTTCACGCGCTTCACCAGCGCGGACGTCGTGCGCCATCCGCTGGTGCAGAAGATCATCGACGCCTACGAGCGCGACGACCATGCCCGCGGCGCGGACGGCCGTTCGTAGGCGCGGGAAGCCGCCGGCGCTGGGCCTGTGCGTGCAGTACGCGCACGCCGCCGCGGGGCTGCCGGTGCGCTCCACGCTGCGCCGGTGGACGGGCGCCGCGCTGGAGCGCGACGCCGCGGTGACGCTGCGCTTCGTCGGCGCGCGCGAGGGGCGCATGCTCAACGCCCGCTGGCGCGGGCAGGACCACGCGACGAACGTGCTGACGTTCGTGTACGATGACGCCGTGCCGCTCGCCGGCGACATCGTGCTGTGCGTCCCAGTCCTCCGCCGCGAGGCGAGCGCCCGCGGCAAGCCGGCCCGGGCGCACTGTGCGCACCTCGTCGTCCACGGCATGCTGCACCTGCAGGGCTACGAACACGACACCGACGCCGGCGCCGCCGCGATGGAGGCGCGGGAAGCCGCGATCCTGCGCGGCCTCGGCTATCCGGACCCGTACGCACGCGCCTGATCCATGGAACCCGCCGACGCGAGGCCCGCGAAGCCGACGCTGCTCGAGCGCCTCACCGCGCTGCTGACGCGCGAGCCCGAGGACCGCGAGGAGCTGATGGCGCTGCTGCGCGGCGCCTTCGAGCGCCGCCTGCTCGACGCCGACGCGCTGTCGATGATCGAGGGCGTGCTGTCGGTCTCCGAGATGACGGTGCGCGACATCATGATTCCGCGCCCCCAGATGGACTGCGTGTCGATCGACGACACGCCGGAGGCGTTCATCCCGCTCGTCGTCGAGACCAAGCACTCGCGGTTCCCGGTGGTCGGCGAGAGCAAGGACGACGTCGTCGGCATCCTGCTCGCGAAGGAGCTGCTCAACTACTACGCGAACCCGGAGGGCTTCGTGCTGCGCGACACGCTGCGGCCGGCCGTGTTCGTGCCGGAGTCGAAGCGCCTCAACGTGCTGCTGCGCGAGTTCCGCGCCAACCGCAACCACATCGCGATCGTCGTCGACGAGTACGGAGGCGTGTCGGGGCTGGTGACCATCGAGGACGTGCTCGAGCAGATCGTCGGCGACATCGAGGACGAGTACGACTTCGACGAGAGCGAGGACAACGTCATCGCCGAGGGCAACGGCCGCTGGCGGGTCAAGGCGCAGACCGAGATCGAGGACTTCAACGCCCGCTTCGGCACGGCTTTCGCCGACGACGAGTTCGACACCGTCGGCGGCCTGGTGGTGAGCGCATTCGGCCGCCTGCCCAAGCGCGGCGAGTCGACGACGATCGGCGGCATCGCGTTCCGCGTGGTGCGCGCCGACAGCCGCCGCGTGCACACGCTGCAGGTCGAGCGCGTCGAGGGCGGCGAGGCGGCGGGGTCGTGATCGCCCGCGTCCGGCTCGCGTCCCTGCGCGGCCGAGTGTCCCGTACCGGAAGTTCCTTGCACAAGGACGAGCGAGAAATGACGCGCTGCATTGTTGCCGGTCTTGCGGGTATTCACGATACCCGCTGCGACCGGCGTCGCGCAGCGCGCCATTTTCGTCGTCCTTGCGCGAGCGCAGGTGGTTGCTGCGCCGCGATAGGGCAAGGAACTTCCGGTACGGGACACTAGCGTCAGCGTGACCCGCGGCGCCCGAGGCGCATCGGCGGCGGCGCTCGCCGCCCTCGCCGGCGCGCTGACGGTCTTCGCGTTCGCGCCGTTCGGCTTTGCCGCCCTCGCACCGGCTGCGTTCGCGCTGCTCGCCTGGCTGTGGCAGCGCGCGGCGTCCGCGCGCGAAGGCGCGTGGCTCGGCTTCGCGTACGGCGCCGGGCTGTTCGGTGCCGGCGTGTCGTGGCTGACGATCGCGCTGGAAACCTTCGGCGGCATGCCCGCAGCGCTCGCCTTGGTGGCGGTGGGCGCGCTGTGCGCGTTCCTCGCGCTCTACCCCGCGCTCGCCGGCTGGGTCGCGGTGCGCTTCACGCCCCCCGGCTCGTGGCAGCGCGCGCTGGCCGCGGCCGGCGCATTCGTCATCGCCGAGTGGCTGCGCGGCTGGGTGTTCACCGGCTTCCCCTGGCTGACGCTGGGCTACTCGCAGCTGCCCGGCACCCCGCTCGCCTGGTTCGCGCCGGTGGGCGGCGTGTGGCTCGTCTCGCTCGCCGTCGCGCTCGCCGGGGCGCTGGGCGCGCTTTCGATCGACGCGCTCGAGGCGCGGCGGCTGCGCGTCGCCGCCGGTTGCGTCGCGGGGATCGCCACGCTCGCGCTCGCCGGCACGGCGCTCTCCCGCGTGGAGTGGTCGGCGCCCTCGGGGCCGCCGCTCCCGGTGTCGCTGGTGCAAGGCAATGTCGCGCAGGACCTCAAGTTCGACTTCGCGTACCGCGAGAAGACCTTCGACCTCTACCTCGCACTTGCGCGCGAAAGCCGCGGCCGGCTCATCGTGCTGCCCGAGAGCGCCTTCCCGATGGCGCACGACGAAGTCCCCGCCGACGTCACCGCCACGCTGGCGCGGATCGCTCGCGAGCGCGGCGGCGACGTGCTGCTCGGGCTGTTCCTGTTCGAGCCGCCGCTGCCGGGCGAGCGCTGGCCGCAGGTCTACAACAGCGTGGTGACGCTCGGCACCGCGCCGCCGCAGGCGTATCGCAAGCGCCACCTCGTGCCCTTCGGCGAGACGATCCCGCTGCAGCCGGTGGTCGGCTGGCTGATGGAGAAGGTGCTCGCGATTCCCGTCGGCGACCAGGCGCGCGGCGCGCCCGACCAGCCGCCGCTCGCGGTTGCCGGCGCGCGCGTGGCGGCGAACATCTGCTACGAGGACGCGTTCGGCGACGAGCTGCGCGCCGGAGCCGCGGCGGCCGGCCTGCTGGTGAACGTCACCAACGACGCGTGGTACGGCCGCTCCATCGCCGCGCGCCAGCACAACCAGATCGCCGCCATGCGCGCGCTCGAGCTCGGCCGGCCGATGCTGCGCGCGACGAACACCGGCATCACGTCCGCCATCGACCACCGCGGCAACGTCTTCGCCGAACTGCCGTGGTTCACGCGCGGCATCCTCGAGGTCGCGGTGGCTCCGCGCGGCGGCGAGACGCCCTATCTGCGCCTGGGCGACGCGGTCGCGCTCGCCGCGGCGGGGATGGCGCTCGCGCTGGGGGTGGCAAGCGGGCGCGGCGGCCGGAGCCGGTAGAATGGCCGGCTCTTCGCCGCCACCGCACGGACCGATGCCCACCTTCCAGCAAGTCATCCTGAGCCTGCAGGCCTACTGGGACAGGCAGGGCTGCGCGCTGCTGCAGCCCTACGACATGGAGGTGGGCGCGGGCACGTCGCACACGGCGACGTTCCTGCGCGCGCTCGGCCCCGAGCCGTGGCGGGCAGCCTACGTGCAGCCGTCGCGGCGCCCGAAGGACGGCCGCTACGGCGAGAACCCCAACCGCATGCAGCACTACTACCAGTACCAGGTGGTGCTGAAGCCCTCGCCCGCGGACATCCTCGACCTCTACCTGGGCTCGCTCGAGGCGCTGGGCTTCGACCTTGAGTCCAACGACGTGCGCTTCGTCGAGGACGACTGGGAGAACCCCACGCTCGGCGCGTGGGGCCTGGGCTGGGAGGTGTGGCTGAACGGCATGGAGGTGACGCAGTTCACCTACTTCCAGCAGGTCGGCGGCATCGACTGCAACCCGCTCACCGGCGAGATCACCTACGGCCTCGAGCGGCTGGCGATGTACCTGCAGGGCGTCGAGAACGTCTTCGACCTCGTGTGGACGACGTGGAAGGACGCCGACGGCCGCGAGCGCAGGCTCCACTACCGCGACGTGTTCCACCAGAACGAGGTCGAGCAGTCGGCCTACAACTTCGAGCACAGCAACGCGCCGAAGCTCTTCGAGCTGTTCGCGTTCTACGAGTCCGAGGCGAAGCGGCTGCTCGAGGCGAAGCTGCCGCTGCCGGGCTACGAGATGATCCTCAAGGCCGCGCACACGTTCAACCTGCTGGACGCGCGCGGCGCGATCTCGGTGACCGAGCGCGCCGGCTACATCGGGCGCATCCGCGCGCTCTCGCGGCTGGTCGCGCAGGCGTACGTCGACTCGCGCGAGGCGCTCGGCTTTCCCATGCTCCCGGCGCACCTCGCGAGGGCGGCGTGACGGCCGCCGCAACGCTCGCGGTCGAGCTCGCGACCGAGGAGCTGCCGCCGAAGGCGCTGCGGCGCCTCGGCGAGGCGTTCGCCGCCACGCTCGCCGACGGCTTGCGGGCGCGCGGCTTCCTCGGCGACGCGTCCGCGGCGACGCCTTACGCCACGCCGCGGCGGCTCGCGGTGACGATCTCGCAGGTGCGCGGCCGCTCGCCCGACCAGCCCTACAAGCAGAAAGTGCTGCCGGTGTCGGTGGCCTTCGGGGCCGACGGCAAGCCGACGCCGGCGCTCGCCAAGAAGCTCGCGGCGATGGGCCTCGCGGAGAGCGACCTCGCACGCATGATGCGCGAGCCGGACGGCAAGGCCGAAGCGCTGTTTTACGCGGGCGTGAAGCCGGGGCGCGCGCTCGCGGAGGGCCTGCAGGAGGCGCTCGACGAGGCGATCGCGAAGCTGCCGATCCCCAAGGTGATGCGCTACGCCGCCGCGGGCTCGTACTACAACGACATCGCGTTCGTGCGGCCGGCGCACCGCCTGCTCGCGCTGCACGGCGCCGGCGTGGTGCCGGTGACCGCGCTGGGGCTTGCCGCCGGCCGCATGACCGACGGCCACCGCTTCCTCTCGCGCAAGGGCATCGAGGTCGCCACCGCCGACGCGTACGCCGAGACGCTGCGCGCCGAGGGCAAGGTGATCGCGTCGTTCGACGAGCGCCGCGCGACGATCGCAGCACAACTCGACAAGGCGGCGCAGGGCGACCGCGTAGTCGCGCCCGACGCGCTGCTCGACGAGGTGACGGCGCTCGTCGAGTGGCCCGTGGCGTGCGCGGGCACGTTCGACCCGGCGTTCCTCGCCGTGCCGCAGGAGTGCCTGATCCTCACGATGCAGCAGAACCAGAAGTACTTCGCGCTCACCGACGCCGCCGGGAAGATGCGCGCCCGCTTCCTCCTCGTGTCCAACCTCGCCGCGCAGGACACCTCGGCCATCGTCGGCGGCAACGAGCGCGTGCTGCGCGCGCGGCTCGCCGACGCCCGGTTCTTCTTCGAGCAGGACCGCAAGGCGCGGCTCGAGTCGCGGCTGCCGAAGCTCGACGCCGTCGTCTACCTCGCGAAGCTCGGCGCGGAAGGCTCGCAGGGAAAGCGCGTGGCGCGGCTGGCGGCGCTCGCGCGAGCGATCGCGCCGGCCACCGGCGCCGCCCCCGAGGTCGCCGAGCGCGCCGCGCGGCTCGCCAAGGCGGATCTCGTGACGGACATGGTCGGCGAGTTCCCCGAGCTGCAGGGCACGATGGGCCGCTACTACGCGCAGCACGACGGCGAACCGGCGGAGGTCGCCGACGCGATCGCGCAGCACTACTGGCCGCGCTTCGCCGGCGACGCGCTGCCGGAAGGGCCGGTCGCGCAGGCGGTCGCGCTCGCCGACAAGATGGAGTCGATGGCGGGCCTGTTCGGCGTGGGGCAGGTGCCGAGCGGCGACAAGGACCCGTTCGGGTTGCGCCGCGCGGCGATCGGCGTGGTGCGCATCCTCGCCGAGAAGGGCGTCGCGCTGGACCTCGGTCGTCTCATTGCGCTTGCGTTCGCGGCCTTCGAAGGCGTGCCGGGATTCAAGCCGGCGGCCGCCGACCTCGCCGGCTTCATCGAGGATCGCCTGCGCGGCTGGCTGCGCGAGCAGGGCGCCAGCGCGCACCAGGTCGAAGCGCTGCTCTCAGTTCCGGGCGTCCCGCTGCCGTCGCTGCCGGCGCGGCTCGCGGCCGTGCAGGCGTTCGAGTCGCTGCCGGAGGCCGCCGCGCTCGCCGCCGCGAACAAGCGCATCGTCAACATCCTGCGCAAGTCGGGCGGCGAGGCCGCCGCCGCGATCGACAGGGCGCTCCTCGGCGAAGGCGCCGAGCGCGACCTGTGGCTCGCGTTCGGCCGCCTGGGACCGCAGGTGGACGCCGACATGACCCGCGGCGACTACGCCGCGGCGCTGCGCGCGCTCGCCACCGCGAAGCCCGCTGTCGACCGTTTCTTCGACGACGTCATGGTCATGGCCGAGGACCCGGCAGTGCGTGCCAACCGCCTCGCCCTGCTGCGCAGCGTGGCCGCGACGATGAACGCCGTCGCCGACATCTCCAGGCTCGCGGCCTAGGCCATCCTTCGCTACACTGCGCCCACTGCGCGCCGGCGCGCGCGCCACTCGCGGGAGAAGCGGCGATGACTCGATGGCCGATGGTCGTGCTGGCGCTGGCGCTTGCCGGCGCAGCGGGCGCACAGAACGTGAAGATCACCCCGCTCGGCACGCACGCGGGCGAGCTGTGCGACCGCGACCGCGCGACCCTCTTCGAGGACCCGACCGGCGTGCGCATCCTGTACGACGCCGGCGCCTCGGTCACCGGCAGCGACGACCCGCGGCTCGGCGCGGTCCACGTCGTGCTGCTCTCGCACGCGCACGGCGACCACATGGGCGATCAGCGGCTCAAGGGACAGGGCGCCGGCACCTGCGCGCGCCCCGAGCTCGTCTCCGCCGCGCCGCACTCGACCACCGCCGAGATCGCGGCGGCGAAGAACTCGGCGCTGCTCATGATGATCCCGATGGCGAGCTTCCTCGGGCGCAAGGTGGAGAACATCCGCGGCAAGCCCGCGCCGGCGTGCCCGCAGACGGGCGGCGCGCTGGTGGCGCCGCTGGCCGAGCCCTGCCTCGCCGGCGTGCACATCGGCGGCGCGCAGCGCGTGCGCACCGCGGACGCCGGGAGCGCTGTCGAGATCACGGCGGTGACCGCCGCCCACGAGAGCACGGTGTCGCGCAGCCTGCTCTCCGACCCCGAGCGCAAGAGCCTCGAGCCCGACAACGTGAGCCTCACGCTCGGCCCGTCGGGAGGCTACGTGATCAGGTTCACGAACGGCCTCGTCGTGTACCTCTCCGGCGACACCGGGCTGCACGCCGAGATGAAGTCGATCGTCGCCGACTACCACAAGGCGAACCTGATGATGCTGAACCTCGGCCCGAACGCCGTCACGATGCACTCCGCCGCCTACGCGGTGAACGAATTCGTGCGTCCCGCCGCGGTGATCGCCTCGCACCCCAACGAGGCCGCCACCGCGGGCGGCAAGGTGCGCGAGGGCTCGCGCATGGCCGCGTTCGTCGCCGGCGTGACCGGCCGCCCCGTGCACATGGCGCTCTCCGGGCGGACGATGGAGTTCGACGGCGGCGCGAAGTGCGTCGCCGGCTGCCAGTAGCGCCGTCGTGGTCCAGCTCGCCTCCGAAGCCGTCGAGAAGACCCGCGCGGTCAAGCTGATCGTGCTCGACCGCGACGGCGTCATCAACCACGACAGCGACCAGTACATCAAGTCGCCCGACGAGTGGCGGCCGATTCCCGGCAGCCTCGAGGCGATCGCGCGCCTCAACCACGCCGGCTACCGCGTCGTCGTGGCGACGAACCAGTCGGGCGTGGGGCGCGGGCTGTTCGACATGGGCACGCTCAACGCGATCCACGAGAGGATGCACCGCTCGCTCGCGCAGGTCGGCGGGCGCATCGACGCCGTGTTCTTCTGCCCGCACACGGCGGACTCCGCCTGCGGCTGCCGCAAGCCGAGTCCCGGCCTGCTGCGCGAGGCGGGGCTGCGCTTCAACGCCGACCTCGAGGGCGTGCCGGTCGTCGGCGACGGCCTGCGCGACCTCAAGGCCGCCGAGAGCGTGGGCGCGCGTCCCGTGCTGGTGCTCACCGGCAAGGGCGAGCGCACGCTGCGCGAGGGCGCGCTGCCGGCGAACACCGCGATCTATCCCGACCTCGCGTTCGCGGTGTCGGCGTTGCTCGCCGACGGGTAGCCCATGGCCGCGGACGTCGCCTCGGTGCTGCGCTCGCTTGCGTTCACGCTGTTCCAGCTCGTCGTCACGCCGCTGTACGCGATCGCGGTGGTCGGCTCGTTCTGGCTGCCCCCGGCGCAGCGCTTCGCGCTGTGCGCCAACTGGTGCCGCACGGTCCTGTGGGGCGCGCGCGCGATCTGCGGCATCCGCCACGAGGTGACGGGGCTGGAGAACCTCCCCGCGACGCCGCACGTCGTGCTGTCGAAGCACAGCTCGACGTGGGAGACGCTGTTCCTGACCCAGCTCGGCAAGCCGATGGCCTACGTCGCCAAGAAGGAGCTGCTGGCGATCCCGTTCTTCGGCTGGGCGTTCCGCTTCGCCTCGCCGATCACCATCGACCGCAAGGCGGGGCGCGACGCGATGGCGCAGATCGTCGAGCAGGGCCGCGAGCGCTTCGCGGACGGTTTCTGGATCGTGATCTACCCGGAAGGGACGCGCATCCCCGCCGGGCAGCGCGCGAAGTACAAGACCGGCGGCACGCGGCTCGCGGTGGCGCTGGGCACGCCGGTCATACCGGTCGCCCACAACGCGGGCTGGCTGTGGCCCAAGGGCGTGCTCGGCAAGCAACCGGGGACGGTGACGCTGTCCATCGGCGCGCCCATTCCCGCGGCCGGCCGCGCCCCTGTCGAACTCATGCAGGAGGTCGAGAACTGGATCGAGGGCGAGGTCGAGCGCCTGGGCAATCCGCTGCGCAGGCGCGGCCCGGATGCGCGCGCGGAGGCGGCCGCGTGAAGGGGCGCCTGGGCAGCGGCGAATCGGGAACGATGCGTCGCATCGCGCTCTCGGGCCACGTCGTCGACTACCGGCTGGTGCGCACGCGCCGGCGCACGATCGGCATCGAGATCGACCTCGACGGCCTCACGGTGCGCTCCCCGCGCTGGGTGACGATCGCCGAGATCGAGGGCGCCCTGCGCGAGCGCGACCGCTGGGTCGTGCGCACGCTGGAGGCGTGGCGCGGACGCCGGCGCGACCTGTTGCCGCGCGAGTGGAGGACCGGCGCGCCGATCCACTACCAGGGCCGCGAGCTCGCGCTGGCCGTGTTCCCGTCGCGCCGGCCGCTGATCCGCGTCGACCTGTTCGACCTCGCGGTGCTGCACCCCGACGCGCCGGACGAGACCCACGTGGCCGCCGCGGTCTCGCACTGGCTGCGCGAGGAGGCGCTGCGGCTCTGCGTGCCGAGCGCGGTGTCGTTCGCCTGCGCGCTCGGCCTGCCGCCCCCGCCCGTGCGGCTGTCGACGGCGCGTACCGAGTGGGGCAGCTGCAACCACCGCGGCGAGATCCGCCTGCACTGGCGGCTGGCCCAGCTGCCTCCCGACCTCGCCAGCTACGTCGTCGCGCACGAGGTCGCGCACCTGGTCGAGCTCAATCACTCGCCGCGCTTCTGGGCGGTCGTCGAGCGGCTGCTGCCCGGCCACGCGGCGCAGCGCCGCGCGCTCGACGACTGGACGGCTCTGTTGGCCGCCTGAAGTAGGGTCAGACTCGATTCCCCGCGCAAGTAGGGTCAGACTCGATTCCCGCGGCTTGACGCAGGGCAACACGCCCCCCTGCGCGGGAAATCGAGTCTGACCCTACTTGCGCACTGCGCGGGAAATCGAGTCTGACCCTACTTACGAGCGCAGGAGCGGAACGGCGATCGCCAGCCCCGACTGCTCGCGCACGAGCCGTGCGATCTCGGCGCCGAGCTCGGCGCCGCTGCGCGTGTCGCGCCACGCGCCGTCCTGCGGGCGGAAGTGGAAGCCGCCGCTGCGCGCAGCCACCCAGATCTCGCGGTTGGGGACGTGGCGGTTGACGATCATTTTGCTGCCGTCCTCCCACTCCGCCTCGAGGATGCCGTCGTTGAGGCTCCAGTCGGCGTCGACGTCGCTCGCGGCGAGCGCCGCGTCGATGGCTTCGGCGATCCTCTGGAGCGCCGCGTCGGCGAGCGCGATGAACTGCGAATCGGTGGTCATGAAGGCGCCGGAACGCGTGATAGCATCGTCGTCGATGTTACGACATCCCCGCCGCGCCGCACGCGTCGCCCTGCTTGCCACGCTCGCGCTGGCCATCGCCGGCTGCGGCATCAAGGGTCCGCTCGTGGCGCCGCCGAAGCCCGAGACCGCCGCGCCCGCGGACGGCGCTGCGACCGGCGAGCGCGCCAGGCGGCCCGACCCCAAGCTGTGACGGCGGCCGCCGCGCATCCGCCCCGATGAGCGGGTTCCATTACGCCGAAGGCGAGCTCTGCGCCGAGGGCGTGCCGCTGTCGCGCGTCGCCCGCGAGTTCGGCACCCCCGCCTACGTGTACTCGCGCGCCGCGATCGAGGCGAACTTCCGCGCCTTCGACGCGGCGCTGGCGCCGCTGCCGCGCCTCGTCTGCTACGCGATGAAGGCCAACCCGAACCTGGCCGTGCTGAGCGTGCTGGCGCGACTCGGGTGCGGCTTCGACATCGTCTCCGGCGGCGAGCTCGCGCGCGTGCTGGCCGCGGGCGGCGACCCGGGGAAGGTGGTGTTCTCCGGCGTCGGCAAGAGGGCGGACGAGATGGCCGCGGCGCTGCGGGCGGGCATCCGCTGCTTCAACGTCGAGAGCGAGCCCGAGCTCGATCGCCTTGCGGCCGTCGCCGCCGCCGCCGGCGCGCGCGCGCCCGTGAGCTTCCGCGTCAACCCGGACGTCGACCCGCGGACGCACCCCTACATCTCGACGGGGCTCAAGGAGAACAAGTTCGGCGTCGACTTCGCCGCGGCACCGGCGCTCTACCGGCGAGCGGCGTCGCTGCCGTCGATCCGCGTGGTCGGCATCGACATGCACATCGGCTCGCAGATCACCGAGCTCGCGCCCTACCGCGAGGCGCTGGTCAAGCTGCTCGCGCTGGTCGACGCGCTCGCCGCGGACGGCATCCGGCTCGAGCACGTCGACGTCGGCGGGGGGCTGGGAATCCGCTACCGCGACGAGTCGCCGGTGCCGCTGCCGGCCTACGCGGCGATGCTCCGCGAGCTCGCGCGCGACCGGCCGCAGACGCTGGTGTTCGAGCCGGGCCGCCGGCTCGTGGGCGACGCAGGCGTGCTGCTCGCGCGCGTCGAGTACCTGAAGCGGGGCGAGGGGCGCAACTTCGCGATCGTCGACGCGGCGATGAACGACCTGCTGCGCCCGGCGCTCTACGACGCGTGGCACCCGGTCGACGCCGTTCGTCCCCGCGAATCGCCCGTCGATACCTGGCAGATCGTCGGCCCGGTCTGCGAGAGCGCCGACTTCCTCGCGCGCGACCGCGACCTCGCGCTCGCCCCCGGCGACCTCCTCGCGATCGGCGCCGCCGGCGCCTACGCGATGGCGATGAGCTCGAACTACAACGCGCGCCCGCGCGCCTGCGAGGTGCTCGTCGACGGCGAGCGGGCGCATCTCGTCAGGCGCCGCGAGCGCGTCGAAGACCTCTTCGCCGGCGAATCGATCGCGCCCTGATGGGCCGCAGCGCTCGCCGACGCCGCCCAACGGGGCGGTGCATATTCGCAACACTTCGCGCGCGCCCTCATACCAAACCCTGCGGAATCTTGCAAATCGTTGAAAGTTGTCTAGAATGCAGGCAGCAGGTTGGAGTGGGTTTGTCAAGAGCTTCGCGCAACGTCGACGACCCCGCAGCAGCCTGCGTTGCAGCCGAAGCAACATAACAGTTACATCGAAACTCAGACAGGAGAAACCCGAGATGATGGCTGACATGATGTCGATGATGGCGCCTGCCGCCGCGCCGGCCGCCCCGAAGAAGAAGGCGACGAAACGCAAGGCCGCCAAGAAGGCCGTGAAGAAGGCGGTCAAGAAGGCGACGAAGCGCAAGGCCGCCAAGAAGGCCGTGAAGAAGGCGAAGAAGGCCGTCAAGAAGGCCGCCAAGAAGGCGAAGAAGGCCGTCAAGAAGGCCACGAAGAAGAAGGCCACGAAGCGCAAGGTCGCCAAGAAGGCGAAGAAGGCCGTCAAGAAGGCCACCAAGCGCAAGGCCACCAAGAAGAAGGCCGCCAAGAAGGCGACCAAGCGCAAGGCCACCAAGCGCAAGGCCACCAAGCGCGCCAAGAAGGCGAAGAAGTAACAGTTCGCCTTTCTCGCGCCGTCGCAGTCGTGTGACGGCCTGAAAACGGGCGACGCTCGCAGCGTCGCCCGTTTTGCATTGCGGCCCCCCCGCGCGGGGGGCGCTTCCTCCGGCCCTCGTCAGCGCCGTGCGGCGGCCCGCGGGCGCTTCGCCGGAGGCGCCTTCGCCGCGGGCTTGACCGACCGGGCCCCTCCGGTGGCAACCGCCGCGCGCGAGCGGCCGCGCGCCGTCGACTTGCGCACCACGTCGCTGGTGACGCGGACCTGCTGGCCGGCCTTCACCGCCGACTGCGTCATCCCGTTCCAGTTGCGCAGATCCTCCACGGTCACGCCGTAGCGTGCGGCGATCGAGGTCAGCGTCTCGCCCCGACGCACGGTGTGGAAGAACGTCCGCCCCTGCGGGACGACGGTGAACACGGCCCGCTGCAGCGACGCGTCGGCGGCGTCGGCGCGGCCTCGCTCCGCAGGCACGAGCAGCACGTGGCCGCCATGCAGCCGCGCCCGCGAGCCCAGCCCGTTGACCGCGCGCAGCGTCTCGACGGACATGGCGAAGCGTGCGGCGACCTGCTGCAACGTCTCGTTCGGCCTCATCCGGTAGGCCTGCCAGGACACCAGCGGCTGGTCGTGCAGGTCCAGCTTGGCGGCGAACAGCTCGGCCTTGTCGATCGGCAGGAGGATGGTGAACTCGTCGGCGCCCGCCATCACCGGCCGGTTGTGCTGCGGGTTGAGCGCGAGGAACTCGTCCTCCGGCAGCTCGGCGAGCTCGGCCGCGCGCTTCACGTCCATCTTCCTGCCCACCTTCACCACGGTGAAGTAGGGCGCGTCGGGCATGTCGGCCAGCGCGAGGCCGTACTTCTCGGGGTCGCGCACGATGTTCTTGAGCGCCTGCAGCTTCGGCAGGTAGTTGCGCGTCTCGTCGGGCATCGCGAGCGCCTCGTAGGTCCCGGGCAGCCCCTTGGCGCGGTTGCGCTGCAGCGCGCGCCCGACGTTGCCCTCGCCCCAGTTGTACGCCGCGAGGGCCAGCTGCCAGTCGCCGAAGTCGCCGAACAGCTTCTGCAGGTAGTCGAGCGCGCGGTCGGTCGCGGCGATGACGTCGCGGCGCGAGTCGACCCAGAAGGTCTGGTCGAGGCCGTACTGGCGGCCGGTCGACGGGATGAACTGCCAGATGCCCGCCGCGCGGGCGGACGAGATCGCGCGCGGGTTGAACGCGCTCTCGACCATCGGCAGCAGCGCGATCTCCAGCGGCATGCTGCGCTGGTCGACCTCGCTGACGATGTGATAGAGGTAGCGCCGGCTGCGGTCGACCATGCGCGCGACGTAGTCCGGCCGCTCGGCGTAGTACCGCTCCCACTTCTCCACCAGCGGTCCCTCGATGTCGGGCACCGCGTAACCCTTGACGACGCGGTCCCACAGGTCCTCGGCGGGCTCGGGCAGCGGCTCGAGTTCGGCGGCGACGTCGGCACGAAACGGCAGCGCGATCACCTTCGGCATCGGCTCCGCGACGATCCGAGGCGCCGCCGGCTTCAGCCCCTGGAGTTCCGGCTGCGGCTCGACGGCCGCCGCCGAGGCGGATGCCGGCGAGAGCGGCGCAGTTGCGGGCGACGGGTCGGTCGGCGCCGTGGCGCAACCGGCGAGCGCTACGGCGACGAAGAGGGCGAGGAGCGGCGCGTTTCGCAATTCGGTGGCAGCCGCGGCGGGCGGGAGGGGGCGGCGCGCGGTCGGCCGATGGTAGGCGGACGATGCCGGACCGTCAACCGCCGATCTCCGGGCATGGCCTGGCTCCGCCTACGCGAACACGTCCTTCCAGCGCCGCACTGCGGCGAACACGTCGACCTCGCTTGCGAGCTCGCGGCCTTCGTGCTCCTGCGCGGCAGCCCGTACCTCCGGCACCGCCGCGCGCAGGAAAGGGTTCGTCGCGCGCTCGTCCCCGATCGTCGACGGCACCGTCGGCTCCCCTCGCTTGCGCCTGGCGAGATCGCGCGCCGCGCGCGCAGCGAGCGCCGCGTTGCCGGGCTCGACCTCCTGCGCGAACTGCAGGTTGGCGAGCGTGTACTCGTGCGCGCAATAGACCGCGGTCTCGGCGGGCAGCGCGGCGAGCCGCGCGAGCGAGGCGTGCATCTGCGCGGGCGTGCCCTCGAAGAGCCGCCCGCAGCCGCCCGCGAACAGCGTGTCGCCGCAGAACGCCACGCGCTCGCCGCCCACCTCGCCCGCGTAGGCAATGTGGCCCAGCGTGTGGCCGGGAACGTGGATGACGGCAAGGTGCGCGTCCAGTTCGGCCAGCTCGACCGTGTCGCCGTCGTCGAGCGCGCGCGTGCGGGCCGGAATCGTCTCGAAGGCGGGTCCCAGCACCGGCGCGCCGGAGCGCTGCGCGAGCGCCGCCACGCCGCCGACGTGATCGGCGTGGTGGTGCGTCACCAGGATCGCCGCGAGGTCGAGCCGCTCGGCGGCGAGGTAGGCGAGCACCGGCGCGGCGTCGCCGGGGTCGACGACCGCCGCCCGGCGGTCGTCGCGCAGCACCCAGATGTAGTTGTCCCTGAATGCGGGGACCGCGATAATCGCCGGCATGGACGCATCTTCGCGAGCGCCGGAGGGGCTGTCAACGACGCTCGCCGACTGGTTCGCGACGCCGCTCGGCCGCTACGTGCTGGCGCGGGAGCAGGCCTACTTCGACGGCGCGGTCGCCGACATCTTCGGCTACTACGCTCTGCAGGTCGGCCTGCCCGAGGCGCGCTTCCTCGGCGCAAGCCGCATCCCCTCGCGCTGGTGCGTCGACTACGACCCGCCGGCCGACGTCGTCGCCGACCCGCACTGGCTGCCGTTCCCCGACAACGCCGTCGACCTGATCGTGCTGCCGCACGCGCTCGAGTTCACCGACGACCCGCACCAGATGCTGCGCGAGGCCTACCGCGTGGCGCGGCCCGGGGGCCAGGTCGTCATCGCCGGGTTCAACCCGTTCTCGCTGTTCGGCGCCAAGCGCTACTTCGGCCGCGAGCAGTCGCCGCCGTGGAACGGCAACTTCATCGCGCTCTACCGCGTCAAGGACTGGCTGACGCTGCTCGGCTTCGACGTCGTCGGCGGGCGCCTCGACTGCTACGTGCCGCCGTTCGCCCGCGAGCGCTGGATCGAGCGCAGCGGGTTCTTCGAGAAGGCCGGCGACCGCTGGTGGCCGATCGGCGGCGGCGTGTACTTCCTGCGCGCGACCAAGCACGTCCACGGCATGAGCATCATCACGCCGGCCTGGCAGCGGCGCGAGCGGCGGCGCGCGTTCGTGCCGGCGGCGCGCGCCCGCGAGACGCTCACCGCCGTCAACGAGCGGCGGCGCGCTTGAGCGGCGGTGGATCGAAGCGCACCGTGAGTGCCGCGGGGCCGTCCCAAGGCGCTCACTCCGCCCCCCCTGGGGGCAGCGACGCGGCGTCAGCCGCCAGCGTGGGGGTCGTCACGTGAGCGCCGCAGGGCCGTCCCGAGGCGCTCACTCCGCCCCCCCTGGGGGCAGCGACGCGGCGTCAGCCGCTAGCGTGGGGGTCGTTATCTACACCGACGGCTCGTGCAAGGGCAATCCCGGCCCCGGCGGCTGGGGCGCGCTGCTGGTGGCCGGAGGGCGCGAGCGCGAGATGCACGGCGGCGAGGCGGCGACCACCAACAACCGCATGGAGCTGACCGCGGTGATCCGCGCGCTCGAGACGCTGAAGCGGCCCTGCGAGGTCGACCTCTACACCGACTCGCAGTACGTCAAGAACGGCATCCAGTCGTGGATCAACGCCTGGAAGCGCAACGGCTGGAAGACCGCCGATCGCAAGCCGGTGAAGAACGCGGAGCTGTGGCGCGAGCTCGACGAGCTGGCCGCGCGCCACGTCGTGCGCTGGCACTGGGTGCGCGGACACTCGGGGCACGACGGCAACGAGCGCGCCGACGAGCTGGCGAACCGCGGCGTCGCCGAGGTGGCCGGTCGCTGACCGCGCCCGGCACGACGGCTGGAAGAACGGCCCGGATGCCGTCGACGCGCACCGCACCGCTCGCGCTCGCCGACGTCCGCGCGCTGCGCGAGGCGGCGCAGCGCTTCGGGCCGGCCGCCCGTGCCACGAAGACGTCGCTCCTCGCCGCGCTGCGCAGGCGCGGGCTCGCCCGCCCGCGCGTGCTCGCGGAGTACCACGACGCGCTGCTGTTTCTCGCCGCGTACGCCGATGACGAGGCAGTGGCGGCGCTCGCGGACGCGGAGCTCGCGCGCGTCGCGCGTTGCGCGCGCAAGCTCGCGGCGGCGGGCGCTGCCACGCCGGGAAGCTCGGGGATGGCGTGGTGCTCTATCTCCGCGGCGCTGAGCTACGACATCGCCCGCTGGCTCGACGCGCGCTTTCCCGGCCGCGTCGAGCTCACCTCCTTCGGGGATGGCGGCGCGCAGCTCGCCGACGTGCTGGCGCTCGCGCTGCCGGCGATGGAGGCCGACTCGCTCGCGCTCGGCGACGAGCCGATCGCGCTGCTCGATCGCCTCAAGGGCCGCGCGGGGACGCGGCTGCGTTTCCTCCTCGCCCACCTCGCGCGCATGCGCGTGCCGGCGGCCGTCCGCGGCCACCTCTACGAGTCGCTGACGCCGTTCGTGACGATCGAACCGCGCGACACCCCCGCGTCGCGCACGTTCCTGCGCGGCCTGCCCGCGCCGGTCCACCGGCAGGACGCCCCGCTCGTCCGGTCTCTCGCCGATCCGCGCGCCGTCATCGAGCGCCCGCCGCCCGCACCGCGATCGCTGTCGGCCGGCGAGCGCGCAGCGCTCGTCGACACGGCGCGCGCGACGCTGGCGATGCTCGCGCGCGAGACCGACCCGCTGACCTGGCCCGCCGTGGACGCGGTGTCGCTGCACGAGCTGGAAGGCGGCTGGTCGGTCGCGCTGTACCCGATGGACCCGGAACGGCGCTTCGCGCTCGACAGCCACACCGGCTACCTGCTGTTCCGCAACCGCGTCCCCGTCGCCTACGGCGGCAGCTGGCCGTTCCTCGGCGTGTGCCGCACCGGCATCAACGTGTTCCCGGCCTTCCGCGGCGGCGAGTCCGCGCTCGCCTTCGCGCAGGTGCTGCGCGTCTACCGCGCGTGGTACGGCTGCGCGCGCTTCGTCGTCGAGCCCTATCAATTCGGCGCCGGGAACGCCGAGGGGTTGCGCTCGGGCGCGTTCTGGTTCTACTGGCGCCTGGGCTTCCGGCCGGTGGAGGCACGCCTGCGCCGGCTCGCAACACGCGAGTTCGCGCGCCTGCAGCGCGAGCGCGGGGCGCGCTCGCCGCTGCCGCTGATGCGCGAGCTGACCGGCGCCGACCTGGCGCTCGACCTCGCGCCGCTGCCCGCCGAGCAGCGCATCGAGGCCGGCAGCCTCGCCTTCGCCGTGTCCGCCTGGATCGCGCGCGCGCACGGCGGCGACCGCGAGGCGGCGCAACGCGATGCGCTGGAGCGCGTGCGCGCCGCGCTCGACGTGCGCGACGATGCGCAATGGCCGGACGGCGAGCGCGCGGCGTTTCGCTCGCTCGCGCTCCTCGTCGGACTCGTCGACGACCTGGCGCAGTGGAGCGCGTCCGAGAAGTCCGCCTGCGTGGCGCTGATGCGAGCCAAGGGCGCCGCGGACGACCGGCCCTACTTCCTCGGCCTCGCCGCGCACCCGCGGCTGCCCTCCTCGCTCGCGCGCATCGTTCGTGGCCACGCGCGCCCCTGAGACGGCCGCCGCTGCCGCGCATTGCGCGGGCCTGCGCGCGCCACTATAGTCGTCCACCCGCCGCGCGAGCCCCGAGAGACCCGTCGTGCCCGCTCACGTACGTCGCCTCGCCGCGATCGTCCTCGCCGACGTGGCGGAGTTCTCGCGCCTCATGGGCGAGGACGAGGAGGGCACGCTGGACGCGCTGAAGGACGTGCGCGAACGGGCGGTCGATCCGGCGGTCGCCAGGCACGGCGGTCGACTCGTGAAGACGATGGGCGACGGCTTCCTGCTCGAGTTCGCCAGCGCGCTTGCCGCGGTGCGCTGCGCGATCGACGTGCGCAACGCCACGGCGCCCGGCGAAGCTCCGTCGGGTGCGCCGGCACTGCGCTTCCGCATCGGCGTCAACCTGGGCGACGTCGTCGTCGACGGCGACGACATCCTCGGCGACGGCGTCAACGTGGCGGCACGCCTGCAGGCGCTCGCGGAGCCGGGGACGATCTGCGTGAGCAAGGCCGTGCGCGACGCCGTGCGCGGCAAGCTCGACGTCGATCTCGAGCCGCTGGGCCCGCAGCGCGTCAAGAACATCGCCGAACCCGTCGAGGTCTATCGAATCGGCACGCGCACTTCCGCCCCCGGCCGGCCGGGAACGACGTCGCGCACGCGATCGCGCACGCTTCGCCGCATCGCGCCGGTCGCAGGTCTCGCCGCGCTGATGGCGGTCGGATTCGCGGGATGGCTCGCCTTCCAGCGCCTTGGGCCCTCGACGCCTTCGCCGGCTCCGCCGCTGAGCGTGGCGATCGAGCCCTTCGCCCACGACGGGAGCCCCGCGGGACAGCGATGGGCCGGCGCTCTGGGACGGCACTACGCCACCGGCCTGTCCGGCGAGATGTTCGTCGTCGTACCGATGCCGGCAATCGGAACCGGCGACGCGGCCGCGCGCGCGGCGCAAGCCGGGAAGACGCGCTACCGCGTCGAAGGGGAAGCGAGGCCGGCGAACGGTCGGGTGAGCGTGAGCGCCCGCGTGGTCGACGTGGCGACGGGGAGCCAGGTCGTAGCGACGCAGGACACGCTCGACACCGCGACAGTCGAAGGCCCCATGTCCCCGGCGCTCGCTCGGATCATCCGCAAGGCGCGCAGCGCGATCGTCCTCGCGGACAGGCAGCGCGCGCTGCGGCAACCCGAGAGCGCGCTGACCGCCAGCGAGTGGGTGCTGCTCGCGGAAGATGCCGTCGACAAGGACCACTCGCTCGCGGGAATCCGCGCCGCCAGGCGCTTCGCCGACCGGGCGACCGAGCTCGACCCCAACCTGGCGGCGGCCTGGAAGATCAAGGCGCGCCTGGTGAACATCGAGGGCGACGTCGACCCGGACCAGGACCGCGACCGGATCGGCCGCGAGCAGGACGCGTTTTCCAATCGCGCCATCACTCTCGACCCCGCCGATCCGCTCGCCTGGGAGATTCGGATGAACGCGCTCGTCTATCTCTCGCGCTGGGACGGTGCTCTGGAAGCGGCCGCGCGCGTGGTTCGCCTCGAGCCGCACCTGCCTTCGAGCCGGCTCAACGAGGCGTGGACCCGCGGCCTGATGGGCCGGCCGCAGGAGGCGCTGGCCATCGTCGACGAGGTCGTGCGCGCCGATCCCGAGGCCGCGCCCGGAACGGCGCGCGTGGCTTGCGAGGCGCACGTCCTCGCCGGCCAGGCCCCCCTGGCCGTCGCGGCGTGCGAGAAGTCGAACCTGTTCGCCGGCGACTGGATCAGCAAGGTCTACCTGCTCGCCGCGTACGCGAACAACGGCGAGTCCGCCAAGGCCGCGGCGCTGAAGGCGGAGGTGCTGCGCGACGTGCCCAGCTACTCGATCGCGCAGCTGCGCGCGAAGCGCTACTCGGACCACCCCGACTACCTGGCGCTCGCCGAGAAGAACTGGTACTCGGGCCTGCGCCGCGCCGGCATTCCCGAGCGCTAGGCGATCGACGCAAACGGCGTTCGGGAGCGCGGCGGATGCCGCGACGCCGTCACTGGCGGATGAACTCGCCGCTCTCGCAGTCGACCCGGCGCAGCGGGTAGATGATCTGCCGCGCCTCGCCCTTGAGCTTGCCCTCGACGTGCACGTAAAGCCAGCCCTCGCTCGCACGGCGGTACACGATGCGCTGCGGGAAGTCGTGCGCGGGGTTGGCGAACGTGTAGACCGCGTCGGGGCCGTCCATCTCGCGCCCGGCGAAGCGGAACGACGCCTCCCTCTGCCCGGAAGGCACGGCGACGTAGTGCACGCCGTCGGCGCGCGGCTCGAGGCGGATGTACTCGTAGTCCTGCGTGCGCCCGCCCGCGACGTTGTGCCCGGTGCCGAGCATGAGATTGCCGCGCAGCGGCATCCAGTGCTCGCGGAACTCGCGCTGGTTGACCGTGCCGCGCCAGCAGCCGGCGAGCCACGCGAAGTCGGCGAGCGGGCCTTCGGGCGCGGGCGCCGCGGCCGGCGCGGGCGCTGCGGCGGGCGGGGGCACTGCGGCGGGCGCGGCCGGGTCGGGTGCGGCGGGCGGCGGCGTCTGCGCGAAGGCGGCGCCGGCGGCGAGGAGGAGTGCGGCGGCGTGTCGGGACACGGCGGAACGTTTCGTCATTGCGTCCGGGCGAGTGGCAGGTTGAGGAGCAGGTTCTGCGGCTTGAGCTTCAGGCGCGAGCGCTCGTCGAGCGCCATCGCGAGGTAGACCGGCGCGCCCGCGACGGCGGGCCGCACGACGTTGCGGTCGGCGAACTCGAGGCGGAACAGCGACAGCAGGCGCTCCATCCTCGCGTCGTCGACCTCGACGCGATTGTAGAGGTCGTTGAGGATGCCGCTCGCCTGGGCGTCGAGGCCGACGTGCCAGAGCCAGCGGTCGTCGTCGATGCGCCGCTCGGGCCGGATCGCGACCGCCACGCCCAGGAAGTGCGCGATCCACTTCTCCAGCACGCGGCAGAGCGCGTCGAGCGGCGGCTGGCCGCGGTTCAGCGCCACCGAGAAGTCGTGGCGCTCGTCGCGCTCCCAGTACGTCGCGGCGTTCTCCGGTGCGAGCACGTCGAGGTCGATCGAGCGCGTGGGGACGGCCTGCCGCTTCAGCAGCTCGCCGAGGCTGCCGAAGCCGCCGGTGGTCGCATGCAGCTCGACCACCTCGTCGTCGGCCGCCATGACGCTGCCGTTGTCGAGCACGGCGACCTTCTGCGGCCGGTACAGCATCTCCGCCATGCGCGCCTCGAGCGGGTCGCAATGCTCGCCGAGGACGTGGCGCAGCAGCACCTGGGTGAGCTGGTGGACGAACATCGGCGGCACGTCGACGCCGTCGCCGCGGAACAGCGCGACGTAGGCCGCCTCGAGCGAGGGCGCCGCGAGCAGCCGCTCGCGAAAGCGCAGCCAGATGCGGTAGTTGTCGCGCGCGTCGGCGTCGGCCAGCGCGTCGAGCTCCCGCCCGCCGACCTCGCGGCGCGGCAGCTTCATCAGCGCGTCGTGCAGCGCGAGCTCGGCAGCGCAGGACTCCGGCACCGGGGCGAGCTCCGGACGCGCGAGGTAGGTGCGCAGGAACGCGTCGGTGACGGTGAGCCGGCCGTCGCCGCCGACGGCGAGGAGGCGATAGCCGCAGGAGGGCCAGAAGTCGGGCATGGGGTCGGATTATCCCCTCACCCGCAACCCCTCACCCCCGGCCCCTCTCCCCACTGTCGTGGGGCGAGGGGAGAACTGCACCCGTCGTAGGGCGAGGGGAGAGCTGCTCTCACCTCTCCCCGCCGTCAGGTGGGAGAGGGTCCGGGGCGAGGGCCGGCGGTGAGGAGCGCGGGCCGAAGCCGCCTACAGGCCGAGCAACGCCTTGCGCAACCCGTCCTGCGCGGGCTTCGCGCCGATCCAGATGCGGGTCAGCGCGTGGTTGAACGCGTCGCCCGCGATGGCCCCCTTCGGCTCGCCGTTGTGCGCGATGCGCGTCGCGCCGCCGTGGAAGTCGAGCATGACGACGTCACCCGGCTTCGCCTGCCCGATGCTGCGCACGATCACGGCCAGCTGGTCGGCCTGCGGCTTCATCGAGGCGAACTCCTCCGCCGAGGCGTTGTCCCTGAGCCCGGCGACGAGGAGGTCGGCGAGATCGCCGCCGGAGTAGCCGCGCAGGAGGTCGAGCCGGATGCGCCGCGGCCCCTTCGACACGACCGCCGGGTAGCTGCGGGCCTTCGCCGGCAGGTAGAGGCTGGCGACGTAGTCCTTGAACAGCAGCATCCGCGTGCGCACGCCCGCGCCGTTCAGCACCAGCGCCTGCCCGCCCACGCTCGCGCCGTCGTCGAGCCTGACCCCGCCGACTTCGGCTGCCTGCACGGCGCCGGCGAGGCAGGCGACGACAGCCGCGGCACCGATCGCTCGCCTCACGCTGCCCCCTGGCGAATGCCGGCTACACGGCCTCGAACACGCCGGCCGCGCCCATGCCCGTGCCGACGCACATGGTGATCATGCCGTACTTGCCGCCGCGCCGGTGCAGGCCGTGCACCAGCGTCGCGGTGCGGATCGCGCCCGTGGCGCCCAGAGGGTGGCCGAGCGCGATCGCGCCGCCGAGCGGATTGACCTTCGCCGGATCGAGGCCGAGCTCGCGGATCACCGCGAGGCTCTGCGCGGCGAACGCCTCGTTGAGCTCGATCCACGCGAGGTCGTCCTGCTTCACGCCGGTGCTCCTGAGCACCTTCGGGATCGCGGCGATCGGGCCGACGCCCATGATCTCCGGGGCGACGCCCGCCACCGCAAAGCCTGCGAAGCGCGCCAGCGGCGTGAGCCCGTAGGCCTTGAGCGCGCGGTCCGAGACGAGCATCACGGCCCCGGCGCCGTCGGACGTCTGCGAGCTGTTGCCCGCCGTCACCGAGCCCTTCGCCGCGAACACGGGCCGCAGCTTCGCGAGACCCTCGAGCGTGGTGTCGGCGCGCGGGCCCTCGTCGCGGTCGACGCGCTTCTTCCTCTCCGCGACCTTGCCCGTCGCGAGGTCCGGCACGTGCTCGACCACGTCGAACGGCGACGTCTCGGCGGCGAACTCGCCGCCTTCCTGCGCGGCGAGCGCGCGGCGGTGCGACTCGGCGGCGAACGCGTCCTGGTCCTCGCGCGACACCTTCCACTGCAGCGCGACGCGCTCGGCGGTCAGCCCCATGCCGTAGGCGATGCCGAGGTTCTCGTCGCGCGCGAACACCTCGGCGTTCATCGCGAGCCGGCCGAGCATCGGGATCATGCTCATGCTCTCGGTGCCCGCCGCGAGCATCACGTCGGCCTCGCCGGTGCGGATGCGGTCGGCGGCGATCGACACCGCGTTGAGTCCCGACGAGCAGAAGCGGTTGATCGTCATGCCGGCGGTGCCCACCGGCAGCCCGGCGAGCAGCACGCCGATGCGCGCCACGTTCATGCCCTGCTCGTACTCGGGCATCGCGCAGCCGACGATCGCGTCCTCGATCGCCTCCTTCGGCACCGACGGCACGGCGGCGGTCACGCGCCGCAGCACGTGCGCGAGCATCGAGTCCGGCCTGACGGTGCGCAGCGCGCCGCGCGGCGCCTTGCCGACCGGTGTGCGGGTCGCCGCGACGATCCACGCGTCCTGGAGTTGTCTCGTCATGTCAGTCCCGATGGGCCGTCCCGAGGGACTGACCCGCCCCCTCGGGGGGCAGTGAACGAAGTGAACGTGGGGGTCGCGCCATCTTGTTGTCCCGTACCGGAAGTTCCTTGCACAAGGACGAGCGAGCAATGACGCGCTGCATTGCTGCCGGTCTTGCGGGCATTCACGATACCCGCTGCGACCGGCGTCGCGCAGCGCGCCACTTTCGTCGCCCTTGCGCGAGCGGAGGTGGTTGCTGCGCTGCGACAGGGCAAGGAACTTCGGGTACGGGACACTAGTTCCTCAGCGGCTTGCCGGTGGCCAGCGTGTGCGCTATGCGCGCCTGGGTCTTCTCGTTGCGCAGCAGCTGCATGAACTCGGCGCGCTCGACGTCGAGCAGCCAGCGCTCGTCGACGAGGCTGCCGGCGTCGACGTCGCCGCCGCACATCACGCGGGCGATCGCCAGCCCGATCTCGCAGTCGTAGGCGCTGACGAAGCCGCCGTCGCGCATGTTGACCAGCAGCATCTGCAGCGTGGCGATGCCGGTGCGCCCGGCGACCGCGATGTCTCGCGCCGGCAGCGGCGGCCGATAGCCGGCCTCGGCCATCGCGCGCGCCTGCGCCTTCGCGACGTGCAGCACCTCGTGCGTGTTCGGGACGACCACGTCGCAGGGCCTGAGGTAGCCCAGCGCCTTCGCCTCCGGCGCGCTCTTCGAGACGGCGGCCGTGGCGACCTGCTGGAAGTAGGCTCGCAGCACCGGCAGCATGTCGATCTGGCTGCCGGCGGCGCCCCGCCGGCTCTCGAGGTGAGCGCGCAGCGCCAGTTCCTTGCACCCCGCTCCGCCCGGCAGCAGGCCCACGCCCGCCTCGACCAGCCCGATGTACGACTCCATCGCCGCGACCGTGCGGTCGGCGTGCAGCACGAACTCGCACGAGCCGCCGAGCGCCATGCCGCGCACCGCCGCCACCGTCGGCACGAGGCACGAGCGCAGCCTCATCGAAGTGTCCTGGAACTTCTTCACCACGGCCTCGATGCCCGCCCACTGCTTCGCGGCCGCGGCCGGCGCGATCCCCGAGAGGTCCGCGCCGAGCGAGAACGGCTCCGCCGGCTGCCAGATCACCAGGCCGGCGAACGACCGCTCAGCCTCGTCGCAGGCGCGCTGCAGGCCGTCGAGCACCTCTTCGCTGACCGTGTGCTTCTTCGTCTTGAACGACACGATGGCGACGTCGTCGCCCAGGTGCCACATGCGCAACGCGTCGTTCTCGAACACCGTCGTGCCCGCGTCCGGGCGCTCGGTCAGCACCGGGTCGGGGCGCAGCTGCCGCTCGTAGACCGGCAGCGTCGAGCGGCCGCGGAATGCGTCCGGCGCCGGCGCGTAGGAGCCCTTCGGCGTGTGCACGCCGCCCGCCGATCGCACGCGCTCGCCGCCCACCCACTCGGGCAGCGGCACGCCGGCGAGCGCCTTGCCTGCGGCGATGTCCTCGGCGATCCAGCCCGCGACCTCGTTCCATCCTGCCGCCTGCCACGTCTCGAACGGCCCCTGCTGCCAGCCGAAGCCCCAGCGGATCGCGAGGTCGACGTCGCGCGCGTTGTCGGCGATCGACGCCAGGTGGAACGCCGCGTAGTGGAACACGTCGCGGAAGATCGACCACAGGAACTGCGCCTGCGGGTGCGGACTCGCGCGGAGCTTCGCGAGCTTCGGCCCGATCGCGCGCTCCTTGAGGATCTCGGCCAACTCCGGCGCGACCTCGCCGGTCGACGGCCGGTACGCGCCCGCCGCCGGATCGAGCACCTCGATCGCGCGGCCCTGCCGGCGATAGAACCCCGCCCCCGCCTTCTGGCCCAGCGCGCCCTTCGACACCAGCGCGGCGACCACCTTCGGCACCGCGAAGCGCGCGTGCCACGGGTCGCCGGGCAGCGTGTCGCGCATCGTGCCGATCACGTGCGCCATCGTGTCGAGGCCGACGATGTCCGCGGTGCGGAACGAGGCGCTCTTCGGCCGGCCGATCGCCGGGCCGGTCAGCGCGTCGACCACCTCGTAGGGCAGGCCGAGCCGCTCGGTGTGCAGCATCGTCGCGACGATGGAGAACACGCCGACGCGGTTGGCGATGAAGTTCGGCGTGTCCTTCGCGCGGATCACGCCCTTGCCGAGCGCGGTGGCGAGGAACGCCTCGAGCCCGTCGAGCAGCGCCGGCTCGCTCTGCGGGCCGGCGACGATCTCGACCAGGTGCATGTAGCGCGGCGGGTTGAAGAAGTGCACGCCGCAGAACCGCGGGCGCAGCGCCGCGGGCACCGCCTCGGAGAGCGACGCGATCGACAGGCCCGAGGTGTTCGTGGCGAGAATCGCGTGCGGCGCGAGGTGCGGCGCGACCTTCGCGTAGAGGTCGCGCTTCCAGTCGAGCCGCTCGGAGATCGCCTCGATCACGAGGTCGCAATCGGCCAGCTTCGCGAGGCCGCTCGCGTAGTTGGCGACCTCGACGTGCGCGGCGAGGTCCTTCGACGCGAACGGCGCGGGCTCGAGCTTCGCGAGTCCCGCGAGCGCCTTGCGCACGATGCCGTCGGGGTCGCCTTCCTTCGCGGGCAGGTCGAAGAGCACGACCGGGACGCCGCAGTTGACGAGGTGCGCGGCGATCTGCGCGCCCATCACGCCGGCGCCCAGCACGGCCGCCTTGCGGATGATCGGGGGACTCACACTGGACATGGCTGCCACCGGGATGCCCGCGCGGGAACGTCGGCGAGCGACGCTCCCCATTCTACGGGCCGCGATTTGGTGTTTTGCTCTAGAACAGCCGGCGCCGGGCGCGGCGCCAGTGCAGTGAGTCGGTAGTTCGTTGACGAACTTCCGCCGGGTCGAAGCGCCCCGCACAATCCGGCCGCGCTCGCTTCCAGCCGCGGCGCCCCTGCGCGGCGAGGTTGGGCACCTGCCGCGCAGGGGCAACAATGGCTGGGAGCGAACTGGCCGGATTGTTCAACGAACTACCGACTCACTGCACTAGGCTGCGGCGTCCGGCAGCGCGCGCGGCCGGCGGTCCTCGCCGACGGCCACGTAGGTCAGCGTCGCCTCGGTGACCTTGACGTTGACTTCCTCGCGCGGGTTGCGCGTCGCGTAGACCTCGACGTTGACGGTGATCGACGTGCGCCCGGTCCTCACGATGTCCGCGTAGATCGACACGACGTCGCCGACCAGCACCG
>Ga0224500_10000094_pt1 | contig 63122 bp, 65 predicted proteins | sample SF_Oct11_sed_USG_FD_168126 | JGI IMG/M metagenome (GOLD analysis project Ga0224500, IMG submission 168126) | Sediment microbial communities from San Francisco Bay, California, United States - SF_Oct11_sed_USGS_4_1 | ecosystem: Environmental > Aquatic > Marine > Sediment | place: USA: California...
ATGCGCCCCGAGACGATTGCAAGGGGCCGCGACCAAGCGACTTGCATTCCCGAAACGGCTCATCGCGGCCCCTCGCCGCTGGGCGAACGCCGCTCCCTCCGGGGGCAGCGCAGCCGCGCACGCGGCAAGCGTGGGGGTACACCTGTGAGCTTCGTCGTCAGGCTCGGCCACGACGGGCCCCCGCTCGACCTCGACGTCACGCTGCCGGCGGGCGAGATCGTCGGCATCGTCGGGCCGTCGGGCAGCGGCAAGACGTCGATCCTGCGCTGCATCGCCGGCCTGCTGCGCCCGGTGAGGGGGCACGTCGCGCTCGCAGGCGAGGTGTGGCTCGACAGCGCGCGCGGCATCGACCGGCCCACGCGCGAGCGTCCGATCGGCTACGTTCCGCAGCGCTACGGCCTGTTCCCGCACCTGACGGCTCTCGGCAACGTCGCCTGCTCGCTGTCGCACCTCGCCGCCGGCGAGCGCGACCGTTGCGCGCGCGAGCGTCTCGCGCAGGCGCACGTCGCGGGGCTGGACGACCGCCTGCCCCGCGAGCTCTCCGGAGGCCAGCAGCAGCGCGTGGCGATGGCCCGCGCGCTCGCCAGGAGCCCGCGCGTGCTGCTGCTCGACGAGCCGTTCTCGTCGGTCGACCGCAGCACGCGCAAGCGCCTCTACGTCGAGCTGAAGCGCCTGCACGAGGAGCTCAAGCCCACGGTGCTGCTGGTGACACACGACCTCGACGAAGCGGCGCTGCTCGCCACGCACCTCTGCCTCGTCCAGCGCGGCCGCGTGGTCCAGCATGGCGCCACGCACGAGGTGCTCACGCGTCCGGCGACGGTGGCCGCGGCGAGGCTGCTGGACCTGCCGAACCTGTTCGAAGGCACGGTCGAGGGGACGAGCGAGGCGCGCCGCCTCGCCTGGGGACCGCACCGGCTGGAAGTGCCCGACGGCGCCGCGTTCGAGCGCGAGGGGCCGCTCGCGTGGACGATCCTGCCCACGCGCGTCGTGCTGCACCGCGTGGACCGACCCTCGCGCGGCGAGCACGAGAACCCGGTGTCGGCGCGCATCGCCGACATCGTCACGCTCGGCGACGACGTGATCGCGCGGCTTCAGCCGGACGGGCTGCCGGGCGCGCGGCTCACGCTCAAGGTGTCGCTGCACGTCGCGCAGCGCAACGCGCTCGCGCCGGGCCGCGAGGTGACGGTCTCGCTGTTGCGCGAGGCGATCGTGCCGCTGCGGCGGGAACAGGCCTGAGGCGCCCCCTCACCCAACCCTCTCCGCCGGCTCCGGGGGAAAGGGGGCACTGCTGCCCCTCCCGCTGCTTCTTCCGTCGTCGTCCCCGCGGAGCCTGCCCCCGAGGACTGCATTCGGGGGGCGGGGATCCGGCGTCCTTCGATGCCCCGACCGCCGGGCCAGGACGAAGACACGGGGTTCCCGCTTTCGCGGGAACGACGGCTAGGCGTTCGCCGCGGCCTTCCCCGGCTCCAGGGCAAGCACGCCCTGCGCGACCGCGCGGTCGACCGCGCTGATCACGGCCTTCAGCGTCGCGGTGACGATGTTGGGATCCAGCCCGACGCCGAACACGGCGACCTCCTGCCCGATGCGCAGCTGCACGTAGGACACCGCGGTGGCATCCTCGCCGCTGCCCGTGGCGTGCTCGTGGTAGTTCTGCACGTGGATGTCGGCGCCGAGCTCGGCTCTCAGCGCGTGGACGAACGCGTCCACCGGCCCGTTGCCCTTGCCGTGCAGGCGCAGCTCCGTCCCGTCGAGACGCAGGCGCGCCGCCAGCTGCTCGACGCGCCCGTCGCCGCTGTGATTCGTGCGGTGGTCGACGTAGGCGAGCGGCCGCGCGACGTCGACGTACTCGCGGTCGAACGCCGCGCGGATCTCGCGCGACGAGAGTTCCTTGCCGGAGGCGTCGGTGATCCTCTGGATCACCTGGCTGAACTCGATCTGCAGAAGGCGCGGCAGCACGAGCCCGTGGTCGCGCTCGAGCAGGTAAGCGATGCCGCCCTTGCCCGACTGGCTGTTGACGCGGATCACCGCGTCGTACGTGCGGCCCACGTCCGCGGGATCGATCGGCAGGTACGGCACGTCCCACGCCGCGTCGCCCTGCGCCGCCATCACGCTGCGCTCCGCGAGCCCCTTCTTGATGGCGTCCTGGTGCGAGCCGGAGAACGCGGTGAACACGAGGTCGCCGGCGTACGGGTGACGCGGATGCACCGGGATCTGCGTGCACGACTCCGCGACGCGCACCGCCTCGTTGATGTCGGAGAAGTCGATGCCGGGATCGACGCCCTGCGTCCACAGGTTGAGGCCGAGCGTGACCAGGCACACGTTGCCGGTGCGCTCCCCGTTGCCGAACAGGCAGCCCTCGACGCGCTCCGCGCCGGCGAGCTGGGCGAGTTCCGCCGCCGCGACGCCGCAGCCGCGGTCGTTGTGCGGGTGCACGGACAGCACGATCGCCTCGCGGCGCGCGAGGCTGCGGTGCATCCACTCGATCTGGTCGGCATAGACGTTCGGTGTGGCCATCTCCACGGTGGCCGGGAGGTTGATGATGGCCTTCCGCTCGCGCGTGGGCTGCCAGACCGCGGTCACGGCGTCGCAGATCTCCTTGGCGAAGTCGAGCTCGGTGCCGGTGAAGCTCTCCGGCGAGTACTCGAACGTCCACTGCGTATCCGGATACCGAGCAGCGATGTCGCGGATCAGCTTCGCCCCCTGCACCGCGATAGCGACGATGCCGGGCCGGTCGAGGCCGAAGACGACGCGGCGCTGGACGGTGGAGGTCGAGTTGTAGAGGTGCACGATCGCTCGCTTGCAGCCCACGAGCGCCTCGAAGGTGCGGCGAATCAGCGGCTCGCGCGCCTGCGTGAGCACCTGCACGGTGACGTCGTCGGGGATGCGCTTCTCCTCGATCAGCATCCGCACGAAGTCGTACTCGGTCTGCGAGGCGGCGGGAAAGCCGATCTCGATTTCCTTGTAGCCCATCGCCACCAGCTGGCCGAAGAGCCTGAGCTTGCGCTCGCTGTCCATCGGCTCGATGAGCGCCTGGTTGCCGTCGCGCAGGTCGACGCTGCACCAGATCGGCGCGCGCGTGATCGTGCGCGAGGGCCAGTGGCGGTCGCCCAGGGCGATCTGCGGGAACGAGGGGTACTTCTGCGCAGGGTCGATGTTCATGGTCGGCTCGGCTTTCCGTGGCGCGCGCGGCGCGGGTGCGTCTTGCTGCCGTCCCGGTCTTGCCGGACGGCGCGGGCACTGCTCGAATTGGGGGTAGGTTGGTTAGCTGTGCGCGGGGCACAGCAGCAGCAGGCCGCGGATGAGGTCGAGCGCGCCCGCGGGCGTGGCCCGGGGACGGTCGATGGCGGCGCTGAGGATGCTGCTCACGATCATGCGACCGTATACGAAATTCCGCCGGCGCGCAAGCAGCGCCCGGCGCCCGCCCGGCTCCGGATGTCGCCCGGCCGCCACAGCGCGCCGCCGGCCGCCCCTAGCAGCTTGATGCGAAACACCGCAATGGGGCGCCGCGCGTCGCACAACGCGCGGTGTTGCGTGCCGTTCGAGGCGGGCGCCGACGGGCCGCCCCCTAGGGGCCCGCCCTGACTTCAACCCGATGCAAAAGGCGCAGCGCCGACCCCCCGAGTTCTTGCCGGCCCTGCGAACGCCCTTTGCATCGGCCCGCTAGGTCAGGCCGCGGGCGGCGGCGCGGCGCGCCGCTTGCGCAGCGCGAGCCACGCCGACACCACGTAGCCGGACAGCGAGTACGCGACGAACATCGCGAACAGCACCGTGGCCGGCTGGTAGGAGAGCAGCGCGAAGAACACCACGATGAGGAAGATCGCCACGAACGGGTAGCTGCGCCGCAGGTTGATCGTCTTGAAGCTGTAGAACTTGAAGTTGCTCACCATCGTGAGGCCGGCGAACAGCGTCACCGCGAGCGCGGCCCAGCGCACGGCCTCCGGGTCGACGCCGTAGTCGTCCATCACGAACACGAAGCCGGCCACCAGCGCCGCCGCCGCGGGGCTCGGCATGCCCTGGAACCAGCGCTTGTCCGCGACCTCGAGCAGCGTGTTGAAGCGCGCGAGCCGCAGCGCCGCGCCGGCCACGTAGACGAACGCCGCGATCCAGCCGAGCTTGCCCATCCCGCGCAGCGTCCACTCGTAGATGATGAGCGCGGGCGCGGCGCCGAAGCTGATGACGTCGGCGAGGCTGTCGTACTCGGCGCCGAACGCGCTCTGCGTCTTGGTGAGGCGCGCGACGCGGCCGTCGAGCCCGTCGAGCACCATCGCCACGAAGATCGCCGCCGCGGCCTGGTCGAACGCGAGGTCCATCGCGCGCACGATGGCGAAGAACCCCATGAACAGCGCCGCCGTCGTGAACAGGTTCGGCAGCAGGTAGATGCCCCGGCGCCGGATCCGGTTCTTCTCCAGCATCCGCTGGCGCTGGTGGTCGTCGTGCATCAGGACAATTCGGCGAGTATCGTCTCGGTGGCGCGCACCTTGTCGCCGATCGCCACCTTCGGCTTCGCGCCCGGCGGCAGGTAGACGTCCACGCGCGAGCCGAAGCGGATGAAGCCGTAGCGCTGGCCGCGCACGAGCTTGTCGCCCGCTTCCGCGTAGCACAGGATGCGGCGCGCAATCAGCCCGGCGACCTGCACGCAGGTGATGTCGGCTCCATCGGCCGTGACGAGGTGGAGCGCGTTGCGCTCGTTCTCCGTGGACGCCTTGTCGAGCGCCGCGTTGACGAACGCTCCGGCGTGGTACCAGAGCCCCCGCACGGTGCCGTCCACCGGGCTGCGGTTGCTGTGCACGTTGAACACGTTCATGAACACGCTGACGAGCAGCGCGTCGCGCTCCAGCCAGGGATCGCGGGCGGGGCCGACCCTGACGATGCGGCCGTCGGCGGGCGAGAGCACGGCGTTGCGCTGCGCGGGGGCGTCGCGCGCCGGGTCGCGGAAGAACTGCAGCATGAACGCGACGACGATCCACGCCAGCACGGCGACGGCGTTCCAGCCCAGCGCGTGCAGGACCAACGCCGCGACGACCGCGGCGGCGATGAACGGCCAGCCCTCGCGGGCGATGATCGGATGCGGATAGTCGGTCATCGAAGCGGCGATGGTGCTTCGCGCGATTCTAGCATCGCGACCCCGCGGCTACCGCGCCGGCGCGGCGCCCTGCGCCGGCTCGCGGGCCTGGTCGCGATCCACCGACCGCTCGAAGCGCTCGATGCGGGAGCTGCCGCCGCCGAAGACGATCGTCGCCACGCGCGCCACGAGCGCCAGCGCAGCAGCGACGATCAGCGCGAGCGCGATGCGGCCGATCCACGCCCGGTCGAAGTGCGGGCGGCTGCCCTGCGAGCGCCCGCCGCGAGAGTCCGGCTCAGCGCGCTTGCTCATCGACGTGCCGGGCGCCTTCCTGCGCCCGCTCGAGCACCATCGCCTCGGCGCCGCGTGCCCGCTCGACGGGCGCTCGCTGGGCCGGCGTCGCTGCGGCGTCGACAGCCGCGGGTGGAAGCCGGTCCTGCGGTCGCGACGCAGCGGTGACGGAGGAGAAGTACTGCGTGAGCGCGTCACGCGCGAGGTAGGCCACGATCGCGAGCGCGACCAGCACGATCAGCAATGCCCAGCCGCGATGGCGTTCCATCGGCGCGGATCCTCGTAGGTGCGGGCGCGATCGCCCGCCGTGCATTCCAGCATGGACGAGCGTGCACGGGCGATGCGGGGTGGCCGTACGGGTGGTGCCCCGCGGCCGCCGGGTGGTTGCCTCCCCCTCCCCCTCACACTGCCCTCTCCCCCGTGCCGGGGGAGAGGATTGCCTCACTCCCCTCTCCCGCCGTCGGGCGGGAGAGGGGTTGGGGGTGAGGGCCGTCAGGCCGGAAAGGGGCCGGGAGCGAGGGAAATCAGTTGCGCGACTGGTCGACCAGCTTGTTCTTGCGGATCCAGGGCATCATCGCGCGGAGCTTCTCCCCCACCACCTCGATCGAGTGCTCGGAGGTGATGCGCCGCCGCGACATGAGCGTCGGCGCGCCGGCCCGGTTCTCGAGGATGAAGTCCTTCGCGTACTCGCCGGTCTGGATGCGCTTCAGCATCTCGCGCATCGCGTCCTTGGTGGCCGGCGTGATCACCTTCGGCCCGCTCACGTACTCGCCGTACTCCGCGTTGTTGGAGATCGAGTAGTTCATGTTCGCGATGCCGCCCTCGTAGATGAGGTCGACGATGAGCTTGAGCTCGTGCAGGCACTCGAAGTACGCCATTTCCGGCGCGTAGCCCGCCTCGACGAGCGTCTCGTAGCCCGCCTTGATCAGCTCGACGGTGCCGCCGCACAGCACGGCCTGCTCGCCGAAGAGGTCGGTCTCGGTCTCCTCGCGGAAGTTCGTCTCGATGACGCCGGCGCGCGCGCCGCCGATCGCCGCGGCGTAGGAGAGCGCGATGTCGCGCGCCTTCTTCGAGGCGTCCTGGTGCACGGCGATCAGCATCGGCACGCCGCCGCCCGCCGCGTACGTCGAGCGCACGGTGTGGCCCGGCGCCTTCGGCGCGATCATGATCACGTCGACGTCGGCGCGCGGCACCACCTGGCCGTAGTGGACGTTGAAGCCGTGCGCGAACGCGAGCGCCGCGCCCTTCTTCATGTTCGGCTCGACCTCGGAGCGGTAGACGGCGGCGATGTGCTCGTCGGGCATGAGCATCATCACCACGTCGGCCCCCTTCACCGCGTCGGCGATCTCGGCGACCTTGAGGCCGGCCTTCTTCGCCTTGTGCCACGACGCGCCGCCCTTGCGCAGCGCCACCGTGACCTTGATGCCCGAGTCGTTCAGGTTCTGCGCGTGCGCGTGGCCCTGCGAGCCGTAGCCGACGATCGTGACCTTGCGACCCTTGATCAGGCTGAGGTCGGCATCCTTCTCGTAATACACCTTCATGTCGTGTCCCCGTGGTTGGCTTCGTTGCCCTGTCAGACCCGCAGTATCCGCTCGCCCCGGCCGATGCCGGATGCGCCCGTGCGCACCGTCTCCAGGATCACGCCCGGCTCGATGGCGGTGAGGAAGGCGTCGAGCTTGCTGCCGGTGCCGGTCAGCTCGATCGTGTAGCTCTTGTCGGTGACGTCGAGGATGCGGCCGCGGAAGATGTCGGCCAGCCGCTTCATCTCGTCGCGGTCCTTGCCCGCGGCGCGCACCTTGACCAGCATCAGCTCGCGCTCGATGTGGTTGCCCTCGGTCAGGTCGACCACCTTGACGACGTCGACGAGCTTGTTGAGCTGCTTGGTGATCTGCTCGATCACGTCGTCCGAGCCGGTCGTGACGATCGTCATCCGCGACATCGTGACGTCCTCGGTGGGCGCCACCGTCAGCGACTCGATGTTGTAGCCGCGCGCCGAGAACAGGCCGGAGATGCGCGAAAGCGCGCCGGCTTCGTTCTCGACCAGGATGGACAGGATGTGTCTCATAGAATGAGTGCCCCCACGCTCGCCGCATGCGCGGCTTCGCTGCCCCCCAAGGGGGAGCAATTCGCGCCTTGGGACGGCCCTGCGGCGCTGACCTGTACCCCCACGCTCGCCGCATGCGCGGCTTCGCTGCCCCCCAAGGGGGAGCAATTCGCGCCTTGGGACGGCCCTGCGGCGCTCATAGCTCCTCCGCCAGGATCATCTCCGTCAGCCCCTTCCCGCCGGGCACCATCGGGAACACGTTCTCGGTCTGGTCGGTGATGAAGTCGAGGAACACGAGGCGCTCCTTCAGCTTGAAGGCCTCCTTCAGCGCGCCCTCGACGTCGCCGGGCTTCTCGATGCGCATGCCGACGTGCCCGTAGGCCTCGGCGAGCTTGACGAAGTCGGGCAGCGCGTCCATGTACGACTCCGCGTAGCGGTTGCCGTAGAAGAACTCCTGCCACTGGCGCACCATGCCCATGTAGCGGTTGTTCAGGTTCACGACCTTCACCGGGATGTGGTACTGCTTGCAGGTCGAGAGCTCCTGCAGGCACATCTGGAACGACGCCTCGCCGGTGACGCAGGCGACCGTCGCGTCGGGGTTCGCGAGCTGCACGCCCATCGCCGCCGGCAGCCCGAAGCCCATCGTGCCCAGCCCCCCCGAGTTGATCCAGCGCCGCGGCTTGTCGAACTTGTAGTACTGCGCGGCCCACATCTGGTGCTGGCCGACGTCCGAGGTGACGAACGCCTCGCCTTTCGTCTCCGCGTACAGCGCCTCGATGACCGCCTGCGGCTTGATCTTGTCGCTCGACTTGTCGTACTTCAGGCACTCGCGGCGCTGCCACTCCTTGATCTCGGCCCACCACGCCTTCAGCGCCTGCGCGTCGGGGCGCTGCGGCGACGACTCGAGGATGCGCAGCATCTCGTCGAGCACGTCGCCGACGTAGCCGACGATCGGCACGTCGACCTTGACGCGCTTGCTGATCGAGGAGGGGTCGATGTCGACGTGGACGATCTTGCGGTCGGCGCGGAAGAAGTGCTGCGGGTTGCCGATCACGCGGTCGTCGAAGCGGGCGCCGATGGCGAGCAGCACGTCGCAGCTCTGCATCGCCATGTTCGTCTCGTAGGTCCCGTGCATGCCCGGCATGCCGGTGAACTGCGGGTCGGTGGCGGGGAAGCCGCCCAGCCCCATCAGCGTGGTCGTGCACGGGAAGCCGAGCAGGCGCACGAGGCGCGTCAGCTGGGCGCTGGCGTTGTTGAGGATCACGCCGCCGCCGGCGTAGACCATCGGGCGCTTCGCCTCCAGCAGCAACTGCACCGCCTTCTTGATCTGCCCGGCGTGGCCCTTCGTCACCGGGTTGTACGAGCGCATCGCGACCGTCTTGGGGTAGTGGTACTCGGTCTTCGCCTGCGTGACGTCCTTCGGGATGTCGACCAGCACGGGGCCGGGGCGGCCCGTCGCGGCGAGGTAGAACGCCTTCCTGATCGTGGTGGCGAGGTCCTTCACGTCCTTCACCAGGAAGTTGTGCTTGACGCAGGGCCGCGTGATGCCGACGGTGTCGCACTCCTGGAAGGCGTCCTGGCCGATCGCGTGCGTCGGCACCTGCCCGGTGATGACGACCATCGGGATCGAGTCCATGTACGCGGTCGCGATGCCCGTCACCGCGTTGGTGACGCCGGGCCCCGAGGTGACCAGGCACACGCCGGTCCTGTGCGAGCTGCGCGAGTAGCCGTCGGCCGCGTGCGCGGCGCCCTGCTCGTGGCGGACGAGGACGTGCTTGACCTTGTCCTGCTTGAACAGCTCGTCGTAGATGTTGAGGACCGCGCCGCCCGGATAGCCGAAGACGTATTCGACGCCCTCCTCGGCCAGGCACCGGACGACGATTTCGGCACCCGTGATCGTTTCCATGTCGACCCCTCTGCAGTGATGAACGCGCTCGCGCGCGATGCGCGTGCGTCGACCGGTGTCTGCAAAATGCGGCGCGCCTGAAGGTGGGGCGCGTGGAAAGCTGGGCTGGGGTGGTAGCCGGTTCCGCCGCCGACCCGGTCGGGTGCTCCGCCCGCGCTTGTGGCGCCGGCGAAGGGGAAGGCAGCGGCCGTTTTGCAGTACAGCATGCGGGCGCACCCGCAAGCTGGCACCATAGCCGGAAGCCCTTGTTCGGTCAAGCGAAATCCCGCTCCCCGCCCTGCACCATCGCCGCCGGCCGGGTGCCCCGTGCCTATAATCTGCCGCCCCCTTCCCGGCCCAGCAAACTGGCTACCCCACAGCAGCTGTCGGCGTTCCTCGCCGAAGTCGAGCGGCGCGCGTTCAAGCACGCGATGTACGCCGTGCGCAACGAGGACGCGGCGCTCGACATCGTGCAGGACGCGATGCTCAAGCTCGCCGAGAAGTACGGCGACCGCCCGGCAGAGGAGCTGCCGCCGGTGTTCCAGCGCATCCTGCAGAATGCGATCCACGACCACTTCCGCCGCGGCAAGGTGCGCTCGGCGTGGACCGTGCTGCTCTCCGCGCTGGGGAGCGGCAAGGACGACAAGGACGAGGACTTCGACGCGCTCGAGGCGATCGCCGCGGAACCCGAGTCCGGCGTCCCGGTCAATCCGTCCGACCAGCTGCAGCAGAAGCAGGTGATGGCGGCGATAGAGGGCGCGATCGCGCAGCTTCCCGCGCGTCAACGGGAGGCGTTCCTGTTGCGTTACTGGGAGGAGTTCGACGTGGCGGAAACCGCCGCGGTCATGGGCTGCTCCGAGGGGAGCGTCAAGACGCACTGCTCCCGGGCTGTTGCCGCACTCTCGGCAGCGCTCGCAGCCAGAGGCATACGGCCATGACCCCAAGCGAAGAAGAACTTGCAGGAAAACTAAGGACTTACCTCGATCGGGCCGCCGGCGAGCTGCGGCCCGGGCTCGCCTATCGCCTGCAGCAGGCGCGGGCGCAGGCTGTCGGCCGGCTGACCGAAAACACCCAGCCGGCCGTCGCCGAAGGACTCGTCGGCGCGCGCGGGTTGGTGGGCGCGGGAGCCGGCGGCGGCTCGTTCGGGACGGACGGCGGGCGGCCGTTCGTGACGAGGGGCAAGTTCTGGCTGGCCGCGGGGTTGCTGGCGCTGGCGGTCCTCGGCTGGCAGCAATGGGTCGCCTGGCGAGAGATCGCGGAACTCGAGGACATCGACGCGCAGATCCTGACCTCGGACCTGCCGATCGACGCGCTCGTCGATCGCGGCTTCCGGCTGTTCCTCGAGATCGCCCCGACGCTGCCGGAGGCGCAGGACGCGCCGGCCGCGGCCGTTGGCGCGGAGGCCCAGGCAATGGACACCCCGGCGCCGGCGGGCGCCGCGGCGAAGCCGGCCGAGTGATCCGCACGGCATTCGCCGCCGCGCTGCTCGCCTTCGCGGGCGCAGCTGCGCACGCGCAGCTGCCGCTCTCCTCGCCCAAGTGGTCCGAGCTGCCGCAGCAGGAGCGGCAGGTGCTGGCGCCGCTCGCCCCCGAGTGGGACAAGCTGGATGCATCGCGCAAGCAGAAGTGGCGCGGCATCGCCAACCGCTACCCCCGCATGTCCCCCGACGAGCAGCAGCGCGTCCAGCAGCAGATGCGGCCGTGGGCGCAGCTCACGCCGCAGGAGCGCGCCTCCGCGCGCCAGCAGTACAAGGACCTGCAGGGCCTCCCGCCGGAGAAGAAGGACGAGGTTCGCCAGCGCTGGCAGCAGTACCAGAGCCTGCCGCCGGAGAAGAAGGAAGAGCTCGCGCGCAGGGCACCGCCGGCGCCTGCGCCGACCGGCGCGCGGCCTGCGCCGGCAGCATCGCCGGCGCCTGCGGGGGCGAAGCCCGCCGCACCGGGTCCGTCGCCCGCCGCCCCGCCACCGGCCGCCGCACCGGGCGGTCGCGTGAGCGCCCCGACGATGGCGCCCCCGCCGGGCGAGCGTGCTCCCTCCCGCTGAGTTCGCGCCGGCGTCGCTGCGGCGGCGCTTCGCGTCCCTGCTCTACGAGGCGCTGCTGCTGGTCGCGCTCGTGCTGGTCGCGAGCTTCGCCATCGCGCCCCTGGTGTCGCCGGGCAGCGCGATGTCCGGCCGCCTTGCGATTCCCTCGATGGCCGGCCGCGCGGCGTCGTTCGCCGCGCTGTTCGCGCTGGGCGCCGCCTACTTCGGCTACAGCTGGAGCGACGGGCGGCGCACGCTGCCGATGAAGACGTGGAAGCTCGCGCTGGCAACGATCGACGGCGCGCCGCTGAACGTGCGTCGTGCGCTCGCGCGGTATGCCGCCGCGTGGCTCGCGCCGGCGGCCGCGCTCGCCTGCTACGCGCTGCTGCAGCCGCGCGGCTACGGCGCCCTGGCGTGGCCGCTGCTCGCGCTCAACTGGCTCGCGGCCTTCGTCGACCGCGACCGCCAGTTCCTGCACGACCGCGTCGCCGGGACGCGCCTCGTCAGCGCCGCGTGAGCGCGGCGCGCAGCGCCTCCATTTCGGCGCGCAGCGCATCCACCTCCGCCACGCGCGCCTCCAGCGCGGCGATGCGCCTCTCCTTGGCCGCCAGCGCACGGTGCAGCCCCTGGATCGCGGCGAGCGCGATGCCGTCGGCGTCCACGGCGCTGATCGCCCGCTCGCTCTCGCCCACGCCGAACGCGGCGTGCACGTCCTGCGCGGCCGGGCCGACGTGGCGAATCTGCGGCCCCTGTTCGCGCCAGTTCCACGTCGCGATCGGCAGCGCTGCCACGCGCTCGAGGATCGCGTCGGCATCGACCGGCTCGAGATTCTCCTTCGCGGCGCGATCGGAGAGGATCGACCAGGAACCCGAGCCCGCCGCGAGGAGCGCGCCGGTGTAGGCGCCCTGCGTCCCGCCGGTGATCAGCGAGAAGCCGCCCTTCGCGCGCGCGACGAACGCATTGGCCGCGGTGCACGGCGTGCGGTCGGTGGGCGACGACGCGTCCGAGAACACGAAGCAGCCGTTCGCCGTCGCGTCCGCGTTGTGCCCGAGCGCGACGGCGTGATCGCCGGCAGCGGTGTTGCCTGCGCCGCCGGGAATCGTCGCGCGAAGGCCCCCGGCCACGTTGTCGAATCCTCCGCCGACTGCGGCGCCGTTGCCCGTCGCGGCGTTCTCGCGCCCGCCCGCGACCGTCGACTCGTCGCCCGTCGCCTCGTTGAGATAGCCGCCGCCGACCACGCCGTAGTCGCGCGCCTCGTTGCGCCGCCCGCCCGCGACGGTGGCGTACGCGCCCGCCGCGACGTTGAGCTGTCCGCCGCCCGCAGTGGCGAACGGCGCGTCGTCGACGAATCCGTCGTCGCCGGCCTGGTTGCCGAAGCCGCCGCCGACGAAGCCGTAGTGGTCGGTGACGCGGTTGCGCGCGCCGTTGGGATAGAACGGGTCGGATGCGTCGGCGACGCCGCCGCCGGCCACGGCGGCGCCGCGCACGCCCGCCACCGCCTGGTTGTTCGCGTGCCCGCCGACGACGTTGGGGCTGGTTGCGTTCGGCTCGAGGCGCAACGCGCGTGCGCCGTGCACGCGGAAGTCGAGCGGCTGCGTGTCGGTGGTGCCGAGCAGCGCGGGACTGCCGAAGGCGTTGCCGCCCTGCAGGAACGCGTTCGCCGCGCCCGTGGCGTCCGCGGCGCACGCCCACGTCGCGCCGTTCCACTTCATCACCTGCCCGGTCGCGCACGTGAGCGGGAAGAGCGCATCGGCGAGGCGGTGCAGGAACGCGGCCATCTGCTCGCGCGGCGTCGGATCCCCCGGGCAGAACAGGCCGCTCGCGCAGCCGTTGGTGACGCCGCGGTTGAACATCCACTGGATGTCGGCGCAGAACGGGTGCGCGGCCGGCACGTCCGCGAACGGCGCGCAGGTCTGCGAATAGGCGGGCAGGCTCGCGGCAAGCAGGAGCGCTCCCGCGATCCGGCTGTGGCGGCGGTTCATCGCTTGCTCCTTCGAAGGCCGGCGGCGCCGGCTCACGCCGTGGAGCCTCCTCCCTCGCGCCCGGAGCCGCAACGCCGTTGCGCAAACTCCGTCGTCGGTCGGGGTTGCGCGGCCGCCGCGGCAGGCCCAGGTGCGCCGAAAACCGCCACGCCCGGCGCCCGCGCCCGGCTCAGGTGCGGGGCGCAGGCGCCGTGGGCCGCGCCATCGCGACGGCCACGACGATGATCGCCATGCCGGCGATCTGCACCGCGTCGAGGCGCTCGTCGAACAGGAAGTACGCCATGACCGCGGTGACCGGCGGAACGAGGTAGAACAGGCTCGCCACGCCCGCCGCCGCCCCGTGCCGCAGCAGCCAGTACAGCAGGCTGATCGCGCCCAGCGACAACACCACCACCGACCAGCCGATGGCGAACGCGAACTGCGGCGTCCAGTTCACGTGGAGGTCGCGCTCGAACACGAGCACGAGCGGCAGGTACAGCGCCGCGCAGGCCGCGAACTGGATGACGGCGCCGCTGCGCATGTCGACGTGCGCCGCGTGGCGCTTCTGCCAGAGCGTGCCCACGCTGATCCCCAGGAGCGCGCAGCCGGTCGCGACGAATGCCCACGGGTCGGCGTCGAGGCTGAAGCGGTGCCGCACCACCAGCCACAGCCCGACGAGCCCGAGCGCCAGCCCGGCCCACTGCCGCGCGACGACTCGCTCGCCGAACCACGCGCGGGCGAGGAACACGGTGAGCAGCGGCTGCAGGCCGACCAGCATCGCCGCCGTGCCGGCCGCCATGCCTCGCGACAGCGCGACGAACACGCCGCCGAGGTAGACGCCGTGGACCAGCCACGCGGCGAGCACGCAGTGCATGACCTCGCGCCGCGACGAAGGCCACGGCGCCCGGACGACGGCGACCACCGTCGTCATGAGCGCGGCGACGAGCGCGAAGCGGATCAGCAGGAACGTGAGCGGCGGCGCGTACGGCAGGCCGAACTTCGCCGCGATGAAGCCGGTGCTCCACAGCAGCACGAACAGCGCCGGGAACGCGGCCGCGGCACGTGTCATCGCGGCTCGCTTCGTGCCGGCGGCGGCGTTTCGCGTCTCAGAAGTGCGGCTTCGGCGCGGCGTTGCGGTAGCGCTCGATCGACTCGAGGATCTCGCGCTTGGCCTCTTCGGGCCCGACCCAGCTGCCGACGCGCACCCACTTGCCCGGCTCGAGGTCCTTGTAATGCTCGAAGAAGTGGGCGATCTGCTGCGTCTGGATCTCCGGCAGGTCGCGCGGCGACTGGACGCTGCGGTACAGCGCGGAGAGACGGTCGATCGGCACCGCGAGGATCTTGGAGTCGCCGCCCGCCTCGTCGTCGAGCTTCAGCATCCCGATCGGCCGGCAGCGCACGACGACGCCCGTGATCAGCGGCATCGGCGAGAGCACGAGCACGTCGCAGGGGTCGCCGTCGTCGGACAGCGTCTGCGGGATGTAGCCGTAGTTGCACGGATAGTGCATTGCCGTCGACATGAAGCGGTCGACGAACACGGCGCCGGTCTCCTTGTCGACCTCGTACTTGATCGGGTCGGCGCGCATCGGGATCTCGACGATCACGTTGCAGTCGTTCGGAACGTCCTTCCCGGCGGGAACGCGGTCGAGGCTCATGGGGGCGGCATCCGGCGAGGCAGGCCGCCCGATTATACGGGTCGCGTTCCGGCGGCGCGGTATCATCGCCGCCACGATGAATGCGCCGCGAACCTCGTCCGCCGAAGCCGGCGCGATGCCCACGCTCGCGCCGCAGCCGACCATCGTCGAGCAGGCGTACCGCGCGATCCTCGACGCGATCTGCGAGGGCCGGCTCGAGCCGGGAGAGCGGCTCACGCAGGAGAGCGTGGCGGCGAAGCTGGCCGTCTCGCGCCAGCCCGTCGGCCAGGCATTGCTGCTCCTCAAGCAGCAGAAGTTCCTCGTCGAGGCCGGCCGTCGCGGCCTGATGGTCGCGCCGCTCGACCGCGACTTCATGCGCTGGATCTACGAGCTGCGCCTCGGCATCGACCCGCTGGCGGCTTCCCTCGCCGCGCGGCGCGGCGGGGCCAGCCTGCGCGAGCGCGGCGAGGCGATCGTCGACGAGGGCAAGCGCGCGGTGCGCGAGGGCGGCGTGCCCGAATTGATCCGCGCCGACATGGCGTTCCACATGCTGCTCTACGAGGCGTCGGGCAACCGCCTGTTCGTCGACACGATGGGGCAGCTGTGGAACCACCTGCGCCGCGCGATGCGCGAGGTCCTGCTGCAGCGCGACTACCGGCGCGCGATCTGGGCCGAGCACGCCGAGATCCTGCGCGCGACGGTCGCCGGCGACGCCGAAGGCGCAGCTGCGCTCGCCCGCGCGCACCTCGTCAGCGCGGCCCAGAACGTCGCCATCGCCCTGCCTCCCGGCAAGTAGCCGGAAATGAGGGTCAGACTCGCATTTCCGGGAAAGTAGGGTCAGACTCGACTTTCGCATGGAAGTCGTGGCCTGACCCCGATTTCCGAAAGTCGAGTCTGACCCTACTTTCCGCGATAGTCGCGCGAGTACCCGACGTAGGTCTGCGCGCCCTCGGCGAACCAGGCGCGCTCGGCGTCCCTGACCGCGCGAAACGGTCGCGCGGGCCGGCCCGCCCAGATCCACCCGGCCTTCACCACGGTGCCGGGCTCGACGTGCGCGCCGGCGCCGATGCAGCCGCCCGGCTCGACGACCACGCCGTCGCCCACCTTCGACGCCATGCCGATGAGCGCGTCGTCCCCGAAGCGGCCCGAGCCCATGCGCACGTTGTGACCGACGGTGACGCGCTTGCCCATGATCGTGTCGCCGCGCTGCGCGTCGGTGACGATCAGCGTGTTGTCCTGCACGTTGGTCGCCTCGCCGACGACGATGCGCGCGCCTCCCGCGGCGAGCACGCAGGCGAAGTAGACGCCCGCGTCGTCGTGCAGCTCGACGTCGCCGACGAGCACCGCCGTCGGCGCGACGTAGGACTGCCCGAGCCGCGGCGAGCGGCCGCGGAACGCGTGCAGCACGCCCTCGAACGGCCCCTGCGGAACGAACGGCAGCGCGTCGAGCGGCGGCAGGTCGTCGGACGTGCCCAGTGCGCTGGGCCGGCCCGCGCGGATCGCACTCGCGACCTCCGCGAGCTCGTCGCGGCCGATCTCGCGCGTCGGTGTGGCCGGGTGACCCTCGTAGACGTAGCCGCCCGCCAGCACCTTGCGCGGCGGCACCAGCGCGCCCGGGGCGATCAGCGAATACGCGCCGACCACGGCCCCGTCGGTCACCGACGCGCCGTCGGCGACCACCACGCCGTCCTCCAGCGTGCACGCGTGCACGAGGCCGAAGCGGCCGACGGTGACGTCGTCGCCCATCTTCGCGCCGAGCACGCCGTGCGCGATGTGCGAGGTGGCGCGCTCGCCGAAGAAGCCGTTGCGCCCCACGCGCACCGACTCGCCGTCGGCGCGCAGGATCGCGTACGGGCGCATCGTCAGCCCGGCGCCCGCGCTCGTGCGACCGGTGACGGCGGCGTGCGGCGCCAGGTCGAACGGCGGCGCGAGGTCCGGAACGAAATCGAGGTAGGGAATCCGCATCTTCGGTCAGCGCCGCTCGCGCCAGCGCCGCTCCGCATCGTCCCACGCCGCCAGCGGCGCGAGGTCCGGGACGACGGCGAGCCCGCTTCGTGCGTCGGAGGATACCGCGTCCGGCGAGACGACGACGTCGAGCAGCGCAGGAAGGCGGCCGAGCGCGCGCGCGAACGCCGCGGGCAGCTCGTCCGCGCTCGCCACACGCTCGGCGTGCAGCCCGAACGCGCGCGCCATCGCAGCGTAGTCGGTGGCCGCGAACTGCGTGCCGACCACGCGCCCGTAGCGGCTGCGCTGGTCGTGCACCTCGATCTGCCACGCGTCGTTGTTGGCCACGACGACGAGCAGCGGCACGCGATGGCGCGCCACCGTCCCGAGTTCCATCGCCGAGAAGCCGAACGCGCCGTCGCCGGTGAGGACGACGACCTGGCGGCCAGGCGCGGCGAGGCTCGCGCCCACGCCGAACGGCGTGCCCACGCCGAGGCAGCCCAGCGACCCGGGATCGAGCCACGCGGAGGCGGCGATGCCCACCCGCGCGAAGCTCAGGAAGTCGCCGCCGTCGGCGACGACGATCGCATCGCGGTCGAGCGCCTCCTGCACGTGCGCGAGCAGGCGCTGCGGGTGGACGCGCCCCCGCGCGTCGTCCGGCGCGGCGCGCATCGCCTCGCGCAGCTTCTGCGTGCGGCGCGAGTGTTCGGCGCGCAACCGCTCGACCCATGCAAGATCCGCGCTCGGCGCGCGGCTGCGCAGCGCTGCGGCGACGGCGCCGAGCGCGAGGTCCGCGTCGGCCAGGATCTCCGCGTCGCCGCGGCGGTTGTCGGCGAGCTCGGCGACCGTGTCGGCGATGCGCACGAAGCGCGCGTCCGGGAACACCGCCGGCGCGCCGTAGGCGAGCTGGAAGTCGAGCCGCCGTCCCACGGTGAGCACGAGGTCGGCCTCCGCCATCGCGGCCGCGCGCATCGCGCCGACGAACGACGCGTGGCCCTCGGGCACGAGGCCGCGCGACTCGCCGGTGTCGAGGTACGCCGCGGGCAGCGCGTCGAGCAGCCGCACCAGCGCGGGACCGGCGCGCCGCGCACCGCGTCCCGCGATGACGAGCGGCCGGTGCGCCGCCGCGAGGAGCGCCGCGGCCCGTGCCACGGCCTCCGGATCCGGAAGCAGCGCCTGCCGCGCCTTCGCAGCCATGTGCTCGCCGCGCCAGAACATCGGCGCCAGCTCCGAGCGCAGCACGTCGATGGGAAAGTCGACGTACGCCGGCCCCGGCTCGCCGCCGAAGCCCTCGCAGCGCGTGATCGCACAGTCGAGCTCCTGCGGCACGAGCGTGGGCTCGCGCACCGTGCGCGCGTAGCGCGTGACCGGCTGCAGCATCGCTACGTGCGGCAGGTCCTGGAGCGCGCCCTTGCCCTCCTGCGCGCGCGGCGGCACGCCCGCGAGCACCAGCACGCCGGCCCGGGCGACGTGCGCGTTGGCGATGCCTGTCGTCGCGTTCGTCACGCCGGGGCCGGCGGTGACCAGCGCCACCCCGAGCCCGCCGCCAATCTCGGCGTACGCATGCGCCATGAACACCGCGGAGCGCTCGTCGCGCACGTCGACGATGGCGATGCCGGCGTCGTCGAGCGCCATCCACAGCGGCATCACGTGCCCGCCGCACAGGCCGAAGACGCGCGTCACGCCGCGCGCCTTCAGCGTGGCTGCGACGTACGCTGCTACCGATCCGCCGCCCTCGCTCATGGGATCAGAAGACGGGACGCTCGCGGTAGGTGCCCCACAGCCCCTTGAGCTTCTCGACGACGTCGCCCATCGACGCCCCGGCGGCGACCAGCTCGATGGTCACCGGCATGACGTTCTGCGTCTCGTCGCGCGCCACCTCGACGAGGCGCTCCAGCAGCGCGGCCACCTTCGCGCCGTCGCGCTCCGCGCGCACGCGGTTCAGGCGCGCGATCTGGCGCTGCGCCGTCGACTTGTCGTACGGATGCAGCTCGACGTCGTCGAACGTCTCGTGCGGGTCGACGTACCTGTTGACGCCGAGCACCGGCTTCTCGCCCGACGCCTTCTTGAGCGCCGTCTCGTAGGCGAAGTCGGCGATGCGCCGCTGGAACCAGCCCTCCTCGGTCAGCTTCACCGTGCCGCCCTTCGCGTCGACCTCGTCGATCACCGCGAAGATCGCCTTCTCGTACTGCGTGGTCAGGCTCTCGACGAAGTAGCTGCCGCCGAGCGGATCGACCACGCTCGCCACGCCCGACTCCTCGGCGACGACCTGCTGCGTGCGCAGCGCGATCCTCATCGCCTCCTCGGTGGGAATCGCGAACGCCTCGTCCATGCCGTTCGTGTGCAGGCTCTGCGCGCCGCCGAGCACGGCAGCGAGCGCCTGCAGGCTCGTGCGCACGATGTTGACCTTGTGCTGCGGCCTGGTGAGCGAGGCCGCCGCCGTCTGGCAGTGGAAGCGCAGCCGCATCGACTCCGGGTTGCGCGCGCCGAAGCGCTCCTTCATGATCTTGGCGTACACGCGGCGCGCGGCGCGGAACTTCGCGATCTCCTCGAAGAAGTCGGCCTGGCAGACGTAGAAGAACGCGAGCCGCGGCGCGAACTCGTCGACGTGCATCCCCGTCGCCGTCACCTGCTCGACGTAGGCGATGAGGTTGCACATGGTGAACGCGATCTCGTCGAGCGGCGAGCTGCCGGCCTCGGACACGTGGTAGCCCGAGATGTTGATCGGGTTGTAGCGCTTCATGTGCCGCGCGCAGTAGGTGATGCAGTCGCGCACGATGCGCACCGACGGGGCCACCGGGTAGATCCACTCCTTCTGCGCCTGGTACTCCTTCAGGATGTCGGCCTGGATCGTGCCCGAGAGCTTGTCGAGGTCGAGGCCTCGCCTGCGGGCCAGCGCCACGTACATCGCGAGCAGGATCCACGCGCTCGGGTTGATCGTCATCGACACCGAGATCCGCTCGAGGTCGATGCCGTCGAAGAGCGCCTCCATGTCGGCCAGCGTGTCGATCGCCACGCCCTCGCGCCCCACCTCCCCTTCGCTCATCGGGTGGTCGCTGTCGTAGCCCATCAGCGTGGGCATGTCGAAGTCCGTCGACAACCCCGTCTGGCCGTTGGCGATCAGGTACTTGAAGCGGCCGTTCGTGTCCTCGGCGGTGCCGAAGCCGGCGATCTGCCGCATCGTCCAGATGCGCCCGCGGTACATCGTCGGGTACGGCCCGCGCGTGAACGGGTAGCGGCCCGGCAGCCCGATGTCGGCGGGCGGCGTGTCGGCGACGTCGGAGGGCGTGTACACGCGCTTGAGCGGGAAGCCGCCCAGCGTGGCGAACTGCGCCTTGCGCTCCGGGGAGCGCGCGAGGAACTTCGCGACCTCGTCGGCCTCCCACTCCGCCACTTCCTGCGCCCACCGGGCCGCGTCGCGCGCGGGTTCGTTCATCGCGTCCCTCCTTCCGCCAGTTCGTCGAGCAGCGCTCGCGCCGCCGCCCGCGGGCTGGCACGGCGCTCGACCAGATCCTGCAGCAGCGCGGCGATGCGCTCCTCGCCTTCGCGGGAGAAGCGCTCGCGCAGGATGTCCTCGCCCGCCTTCACGAGCCGGCGGCGCGCGATCTCGCGCCGGCGCGCGAGCAGCCCGCCCTCGGCGTCGAGCGCCTCGCGGTGGCGGTCGATCGCCTCGCGCAAGGCGCCGATGCCCTCGTCGCGCAGCGACGCGACCGGCAGCACCGGCACGCGCCAGAGCGGCCGGCGCGACGTCGCGAGGTCGAGCGCGAGCATGTTCCTGAGGTCGGCGATCGCGCGGTCGGACTCCGGGCGGTCGCACTTGCTGACGACGTGCACGTCGGCGATCTCGAGGATGCCGGCCTTGATCGCCTGGATGTCGTCGCCGAGGCCCGGCGCCGACACGACGACGGTCGTGTGCGCGGCGCGCGCGACGTCGACCTCGTCCTGGCCGACGCCGACGGTCTCGATCAGCACGACCTCAAAGCCGGCGGCGTCGAGCACGTCGACCGCCTCGAGCGTGCCGTGCGCGAGCCCGCCGAGCGCGCCGCGCGTGGCCATGCTGCGCACGAACACGCCGGGGTCGCCGGCGACCTCCGCCATGCGTATGCGGTCGCCGAGGATCGCGCCGCCGGAGTACGGGCTCGAGGGGTCGACCGCGACGACGGCCACCCTGCGCCCGGTGCGGCGGATGTCGGCGACGAGCTTCGCCACCAGCGTCGACTTGCCGCTGCCCGGCACGCCGGTGATGCCGACGACGTGCGCGCGACCCGCGGCCGCGTACGCCGCGTCGAGCGCCTCGCGCGCCTCCGCCGCACCCGCCTCGGCCCGCGTGAGCAGCCGGGCGATCGCGCGCGTCTCGCCGGCGAGCACGCCGGGCAGCAGCGACATCGACGCGACGTAGCTCACCCGAGCGCGCGTCAGCCGACGCGCTCCTGCATGGCGCGGAACACCTCGCGGTCGTCGATCACGCGGCGCGCCTTGAAGTCGGTGCGCGGGAACGTGCCGGGCGGCACGACCTCCACCTTCGCGCGCAGGCCCAGCACCTTCTGCAGCGACTTCGCGGCCGCGTCGCGCAGCGCTTCCGCGCCCGTCGCGTGCGCCTCGGCCGCGGCCTCGACGCGGACCAGCAGCTCGTCCATCGCGCCCTCGCGCGAGATGACGATGCGGTGCTCGCCGCCGTAGCCGGCGAGCTGGCTGACCACAGCGTCGACCTCGCTCGGGTAGACGTTCTCGCCGCGGATCGTGAACATGTCGTCGATGCGCCCGAACACGCCGTGCGGCAGCCGCGGATACGTGCGCCCGCACGCGCCCGGCCCGTCCTCCCACAGCGTGAGGTCGCCGGACACCAGCCGGATCATCGGCTGCGACGTGCGCTCGAGGTGCGTGTACACCGGCGTGCCGCGCCGGCCGTAGGGTACGCGGCGGAACGTCGCCGGATCGCAGACCTCGGTGTAGACCACGTCCTGCCAGCAGAGCATGCCGTCGCTCTGGGCGGTCCCCGAGACGTTCATGAACGGCGTCATCTCGGCCATCGAGCCGCAATCGATGACGCGCGCGCCGTAGGCCTCGGCGATGCGGTCCCGCACGCCGGGCACCGAGGCGCCCGGCTCGCCGGAGAAGAACATGATCTCGATGCCGAATGCGCGCGGATCGTAGCCTTCGCCGCGCGCGACTTCGGCCAGGTGCAAGGCGAAGGAGGGTGTCGAGTAGAACGCCCGGGGCTTCGCGATGTCGAGCCACATCGCGGCGCGAGCGGTCATGCCCGGCGCGCCGGCGCCGAACGGGAAGGCCTTGCAGCGCAACCGCTCCGCGCCCGCGAGCGCGCCCCACGAACCCAGGTAGAGGCTGAAGATCGCGGCGACGAACACCTTGTCGCCCGGCCGGATGCCCATGCCCCACATGATCCGGGCGTGCGCGTTGGCGATCGCGTCCCAGTCGTCGCGTCCGATCGCGAACGCCGTCGGCCGCCCGGTCGTGCCCGACGTGCCGTGGATGTGGTGCACCTCGGCGTCGGGAATGCACAGGTAGTCGCCGAACGGCGGCACGCGCGACTGCGCCTCGCGCAGGTCCGCCTTGCGGATCACGGGCACGCGCGACTCGAAGTCCTCCAGCGAGCGCAGGTGGTCGGGGTGGAAGCCACCCTCCTCCCACTTGCGGCGGTAGAACGGTGACGCATCCCACGCGTAGCGCGTCAGCTCCCTGAGGCGCGCCAGGATCGCGCGTTCGCGGTCGGCGGGCGGCATCGTCTCGCGGACTGGGAACCAGTAGCGCGAGCGCGCGTCCGGCAGGTACGCCGGGTCGAAGCGCGGCGGGAACGACCACTGCTCCATCGCGACCATGGTCAGCGTGCCCCGCGCTCGGCGACGACGCGGCGGATCATCGCCACGATCGCCTCGGGCGGCGTGTCCTGCAGCATGAGCTCCCGCACGCCGAGCCGCTTCAGCGCTGCGGCTTCGTCGTCGGGGATCACGCCGCCGCCGACCACGACGATGTCCTCGGCCTGCCGCGCGCGCAGCGCGTCGAGGATGCGCGGGAACACCGTCATGTGCGCGCCGGAGAGGATCGACACGCCGAGGACGTCGACGTCCTCCTGCACCGCGGCCTCGACGACTTCCTCGGGCGTGCGGTGCAGGCCGGTGTAGATCACGTCCATGCCGGCGTCGCGCAGCGTGCGGGCGACGATCTTGACGCCGCGGTCGTGCCCGTCGAGCCCCACCTTGGCGACGAGGACGCGGATGCGGTCGGCGGACGGGTCCATGGGCGCTCCGGCAGTTTGCCCGGGATCGGCTGGGGAACCCCGGGATTATTGAATTCCGTATACAGTAATGGAGCGATCCGCGGGCGTCAACCGGCTCGCCACGCGCCCCGTCGGCCGCCGCGGCCCTTGCGGACGAATCCGGATGGCCTTCCCGTACCATCCAATTGGCGTTGCCCCTCTCCCGCCCGCCCCATGCGCCGCCTCGCTCTCCTGCTCGCCATCCTCGCCGTCATCGCCGTGGGGCTTGTCCTCGCCTGGTCGACGCTGCGTCAGGGGGACGCTGACGGGGACGGGGAACGCACCGGGCAGACGGTCCCCGTCGGCGCATTTCGCAACGTCGAGGTGAGCGGCCACGCCGACGTCGTCCTGGTGCAAGGGGAGGCCGAGGCCATCGACGTCGAAGCCTCGCCGAAGCGGCACGCGCGGGTGCGCGTCCGCGCCCAGGGCGGCACGGTGAAGATCACCGTCGGCGAGGACGCTCCCTGGTGGTCCGGCCTGTCCGGTGGCAGCTCGCGGCCGCCCCGGCTCACCGTGCGCTTCCGGGAACTCGAGTCGATCGCCATCGCGGGCGCGGTGCGCCTCTCCGGCGACGGCGTGAAGGCGACGCGGCTTGCGGTGCGGGCCAGCGGCGCCGCGGCGGTCCGCCTCGACGACCTCGACGCGGGTTCGCTGCGCTTCTCCGGCAGCGGCGCGGTCAAGGCCGAGGTGAGCGGACGCGCCACCGGGCAGGAGGTCTCGATCTCCGGCGCCGGCACGTATCGCGCGCCGCGCCTGGTCTCCGAGAGCGCCGAGATCAAGGTGAGCGGCGCCGGGCGCGTCGTGGTCAACGCCAGCCGCTCTCTCGACGCTGCGATCTCCGGCGCCGGGGCGATCGACTACCACGGCAGCCCGCAGGTGCGCCAGCGCATCAGCGGCGCCGGCCGCATCCGCCAGGTCTCGGAGGCCGTCGCGCCCGCGCGCGTCGCGGTCGCCGCGACTGGCGCAGTGACTCGGTAGTTCGTTGATCAATCCGGCCAGTTCGCTCCCGGCCATTGTCGCCCCTGCGAAGCAGGTGCCCAACCTCGCCGCGCAGGGGCGTCCCGGCTGGAAGCGAACGCGGCCGGATTGTGCGGGGCGCCCCGATCCGGTGGAAGTTCGTCAACGAACCGCCGACTCGCTGCGCTGCGGGCGCGTCAGTGCGCCGTTGACGCGCCCGGCATCGTCTCCGGCTTGAACATCAGCGGCCCGCCGGTCAGCGGGTCGCGGTCGTCGTGCACGCCGGCGACGATGCGCACGTCCGCGACGCGCGCGTCGGCGCACAGGTCGGCGAGCATCTGCGCAACGTCGCCGACCCGCTCGCCGGGCAGGATCGGGCAGCGGAACCCGTGCGCGTCGCGCTGGGAGAACGGCGACGACAGCGACAGGCGCAGCTCGCCGCCGCCGGGCGCGTCCGCGGCGCGGTGTGCGCCGATCACCGCGACCGGCTCGCCGACGCTCGCGCGCAGCTCGCGGATCGCGTTGCTCGCGAAGAGCTGCGCCGACACGTCGCGCTGCGCAGCGCGGCCCTGAGCGACGGCGGCGAGCGGCGCGAGTGCCGGACGCGGCAGCGCCAGCAGCGTCGCGCCCGCCGCCGCCAGTTGCGTGGACAGTGCCCTTGTCAGCGGAATGCCCCAGCGGCCGGTGGTCGCCTCGCGCGTCACGTCGAGTCCTGCCGCGCCAACCGCGCTGCCGACCAGGAACCGCAGGTGGACGCTCTCGCCGGCGGGCAGCACGAGTTGCGCAGGCGGCAGCTCCAGCGGCTCGCCACGCGACAGCGCCGCCCGCCGCGCCGCCAGAAGCGCCGGCGCAGCTGCGACGTCGAGCGCGTCGGCGGCGACCAGCGAGGTCGCGAGCGCGAACGAGCGGTTGCCGCCGAGCGCGCCGTGTTCGACGAGGGCCGCGACCAGCGCGGGCGCATCCGGCAGCGTGCCGGGGACGGTCGCGCGCGCCTGCGGGCCGCCGCCCACGCCGGCGACGATCACCAGCGGGATGGCGAACAGCGTGACGGCAATGCCCTCACCGTGCGGCGGGACGGCGGCGCGATGCGCCAGGGCGCGCCACAAGTGCCGGTACACCGCGACGGAAGGCGCGCTCGCCAGCCACTGCGCGAGCCGCCGGCCCGCCGCGCTGGCGTCTGCCGCGGCGAGTTCGCGGTCGATCAGCGCGTCGAGCGTGGCGTCCGCCGCCTGCGCGTCCGGGCCCGAGGCGGCCAGGCTCGCCTGCGCAAGCGCGTGCGCTTCGCGAGCGTCATCGGGAGCTGCTGCGGGATCGGGAAAACTGCGGGGATCGGCGAGCCCGGCCATCGCGGCGCATTCTCGCATGCGAGCCGCGACGCCCCTCCGCGCTTCAGGGGGGCACGATGCAGAATGGCCCGTGCGCCAACGCTTCGGGCACGAGCAGCGCCCGATACAGGCCGGCGAGCGCGAACGCCGCGATCACCGCCGCCGCGGCCAGGCGCCAGCCCGGAGCCTGCAGCCACCCGCTGCTTCGTCCGGCGACGTAGCCTGCCGCCAGCAGGTTGGGCAGGGTTCCCACCCCGAACGCGAGCATGATCCACGCCCCGTCGGCCGCGCTGCCCGCCAGCATCGCAACGGGAAGCACGCTGTAGACGAGCCCGCAGGGCGTGAGTCCCCACAGGAAGCCGAGCGCGACGCGCGGTGCCAGACCGCGGCCGCGCCCGAGGCGTCCGGCAGCGGGCAGGATGCGACGGTAGAGCGCGAGCCCGGCCCGCTCGAGCACCGCGAACGGCGATCGACCGCTCGCCACGGCGACGGCGAGCGCGAACAGCAGCAGGTTGGCGACGACGTAGAGACCCCTCTGCACGGCGGGCCACTGCGCGCCCAGCGCCGAGCCGCCGGCCGCCCCGAACAGCGCGCCCAGGGCAACATAACTGGACAAGCGGGCGAGATTCGGCACCGCGTGGCGGACGAGCAGCGCCCGACCATGTAAAATCGGTTTGGGACCGTTTACAGGTGCCGCCGCCAAAGCGCCGACGTAGCCCCCGCACATCGCCATGCAGTGCAACCCGCCGAGCAACCCGGCCAGGAATGCCGCGATCAGCGCAGTCTGTGCCATGACGATTCCGCGCTTGCCGCCCGCCGCGCGCTGACGCCAGCCGCGCGACGCCCCCGAACCCGCAGGCGCCTACCTCCCCCCACATGCCAGTCCAGCCGCGACAAAGTCCCGCCCCCGCGGGCGCCACCCCGCACGCAGCCCCGGTCATCTCGATCCGCGACCTCAAGTCGCACTGCACGTCGTGCAGCATGCGCGAGCTCTGCCTGCCGGTGGGCCTCGGCCCCGACGACCTGAAGCTGCTCGACAGCGTCATCGGCTCGCGCGCGCGGCTCAAGAAGGGCGAGTCGCTCTACCGCGCCGGCGAGCCGTTCCACGCGCTCTACGCGGTGCGGCTCGGGTCGCTGAAGACGACGGTGCTCGCCGAGGACGGGCGCGAGCAGGTCGCCGGCTACCACATGCTCGGCGACATCATCGGGCTCGACGGCATAGGCACCGACCGCCACGGCTGCCAGGCCACGGCGCTCGAGGACACCGAGGTCTGCATCATGCAGTTCCAGCGCCTCGAGGAGCTCGCGCGCAAGGTGCCGGCGCTGCAGCACAACCTGCACCGTTTCCTCGCCCGCGAGATCTCCCGCGACCACGGCGTGATGCTGCTGCTGGGCAGCATGCGCGCGGAGGAGCGGCTTGCCGTGTTCCTCGTCAACCTGTCCGAGCGCTACCGCCGGCGCGGCTACTCGTCCACCGAGTTCGTGCTGCGCATGACGCGCGAGGAGATCGGCAGCTACCTCGGGCTCAAGCTCGAGACCGTGAGCCGCCTGTTCTCGCGCTTCCAGGACGAGGGCGTGATCCAGGTGCAGGGCCGCAACATCAAGGTCCTCGAGATGGCGGCGCTGCACCGGCTGGTCGGGCAGAAGTAGCTCCCCGGCCGATCGACGCCAAAGGCGTGCGGGAGCGCGGTGGATGCCGCGCCGTCGATGTGGCGCCTCTTGCATCGGGCCGTGGATCACGGGAGGTCGCGCGCGACGCCAGGTTGCGCAGGGAATCCCGGTCGCCCGTCAGCGACGGGCCATCGCCACCGCGAGCCAGGCCGCCGCAGCCGCCACGGCCCAGAAGGCGAAGAAGCCGACCGTGTACATCACCTCGCGCGAGGCCTCGACCGGCCGGCCGAAGAACGTGAGGTCGTGCGGATCGAACGCCGTGAAGAAGAGCGCGTTCGCCGCCGCGGCGACGAGGAACGCCGGCCACAGCACCGCCATCAGATTGCGTCCGCGCGCGACCGGCTCGTCCATCGGTTCCTCCGCTTGAGTCGCGCCGTCAGCGCGGCGCCGCGAGCGCCACGCCGTCGCGCGGCCCGTCGATCTCCACGGCCGGCAGCCGCCACTCGTCGGTCTCGACGTGAAGCCGCCAGCGCCCGGGCGCCGGCGGCGCCACCTTCCCCGCGTAGCTGCCGTCCGGCGTGCGCACGAGCGTTGCGCGCGAGTCCTCGCCGGAGCGCGTCGGGTGCGCGATCACGACGCGCACCGCGGGCGGCCGCGCGGCGCCGTCCGCGGAAGCGCTAGCGAGGCGCACGCGCGCGAGGCCGTCCGCGCCGAGGTCGACGGTCGCGGCCAGCCCGAGCGCTGCCGCGCGCTCGCCGCGCTCGATCTGGCGGTTGATGGCCAGCCCGCGCTTGTAGTAGTCGTCGGCCACCAGGCCGTCGTCGCTGCGCACGGCGAGCCACGTCGTCACGCCGCCCGCGACGACGACGAGCGCCGGACCGAGCATCAGCAGCCACGGCCAGCGATGACGGTACCAGGGGCGCGCGTCCGCCGCGCCGGGGCCGGGTGGCGCGGCCGCGCTCATGGCCTGGGCAGGATGAACGTCGACGGCTCGCGCCGGGCGACCGTCGCGTCCTCGAGCGCGGTCACGACGAACTCGATGCGATGCGTGCCGGGCGCCGCCGCGTCCGCGGCCACGCGCAGGCGCAGCGGGACGAGCTTCGCGCCCTCCGCGTCGAGCGCGACCGGCTGCGCGACCCCGACCACCGCGAGGCCCGGCAGGCCGCTCGCCTCGATCGAGTAGCGCCGCGCCACCGCGTCGGTGTTCATGACCTGCAGCCGGTACACGTTCTCGATCACGCCCGGCTCCGCCTCGCGCGCCAGCGCGCCGCGGTCGCGCAGCACGTCGACCTTGAGCGGGTTGCGCCCGGCGAGCGACACCGCGGCCGCGGCGACGATGACGGCGAGGATCGCCGTGTAGACGAGCGTGCGGCCGCGGAAGGCGCGCCGCCACATCGTCGGCGCGTCGTAGCCGCGCTCCAGGCCGTTCTGCGAGACGTAGCGGATGAGTCCGCGCGCATAGCCCACGCGGTCCATCACCTGGTTGCAGCCGTCGATGCACGCGGCGCAGCCGATGCACTCGTACTGCAGCCCGTCGCGGATGTCGATGCCGGTCGGGCACGCCTGCACGCAGATGCCGCAGTCGACGCAGTCGCCGAGCCCCTGCGCGCCCGCGCCGGCCTTGCGGCTGCGCGGCCCGCGCGGCTCGCCGCGCTTGCCGTCGTAGGCGATGATCAGCGTGTCGCGGTCGAACATCGCCGACTGGAAGCGCGCGTACGGGCACATGTACTTGCAGACCTGCTCGCGCAGCCACCCCGCGTTGCCGTAGGTGGCGAGCGCGTAGAACAGGATCCAGAACGTCTCCCACCCGCCGAGCCGGAACGGCAAGCCGGCGACGAGCTCGCGGATCGGCGTGAAGTAGCCGACGAAGGTGATCCCGGTCCAAAGCGACAGCGCCATCCAGACGGCGTGCTTGCCCGCGCGCTTGGCGAGCTTGCCCGCCCCCATCGGCGCCGCGTCGAGGCGTATGCGCGCGTTGCGGTCGCCCTCGATGCGCCGCTCCACCCACATGAAGAGCTCGGTGTAGACGGTCTGCGGGCACGCGTAGCCACACCAGAGCCGGCCGGCAACCGCGGTGAACAGGAACAGCGCGTACGCGGCGATCAGCAGCAGGACGGTGAGGTAGACGACGTCCTGCGGCCAGAACACCAGGCCGCCGATGTAGAACCTGCGCGCGCCGATGTCGAACAGCACGGCCTGGCGAGCGTTCCACTCGAGCCACGGCAGGCCGTAGTAGACGAGCTGTGTTGCGAAGATCAGCGCCCACCGCCACGCGAAGAAGCGGCCGCTCACCGCGCGCGGGTGGATCTTGCGCCGGACCTCGTAGAGCGAGACCGTGCCGTCGTCGGCCGCGGGGGCGATCGGGACGATCTTCTCGGAGGCGTTCATCGTGCTCGTCGATGGCAACGGGCGACCGCGGCGGAGGTCGCCCCTCCGCCGCCGAGCGCCGCGACTGCCCTGTTCTACTTTGCCGCGGCGGTGTTCGACAGGCTCCAGACGTACGCCGCCACGAGGTGGATGCGCGCCGGGCCGAGGACGTCCTTGAACGCGGGCATGGCCAGCGTGCCTTCGGACACGTTCATGTTGCGGCCCTTGGTGACGGTCTCCGTGATCGCCGCCTCGGTGCTGCCGTGCAGCCACACCTTGTCGGTCAGGTTCGGGGCGCCGACCGCCGGGTTGCCCTTGCCGTCCGCGCCGTGGCAGGCGGCGCAGGAAGCCATGAACTTCTCCTTGCCGAGCTGCGCCTTGAGCGGGTCGGCGGTGAGGCCGGACAGCGACCGCACGTAGGCGACGACGTTGCGCACGCCCTCCTCGCCGAGCGCGGCGCCCTGCGGCGGCATCACGCCCATGCGCCCGGCGGTGACCGATTCGACGATCTTCGCGGGCTCCCCGCCGTACAGCCAGTCGCCGTCGCGCAGGTTCGGGAAGCCCTTCGCCCCGCCGGCGTCGGAGCCGTGGCACTGCGCGCAGTTGTTGAGGAAGATGCGCTCGCCCATCGCGCGCGCCTGCGCGTCCGCCGCGACGGCCGGGATCGGCATCGCCGCGTACTTGTCGTACAGCGGCTTCACGCGCGCTTCGACCGCGCTGCGCTCCTTCTCGTACTCGCCGACCTGCGACCAGCCGAGCACGCCCTGGAACGTGCCCATCCCCGGGTAGAGCACGAGGTAGATCGCCGAGAAGACGAGCGTGATCCAGAACAGGTTCATCCACCACTTCGGCAGCGGGTTGTTGTACTCCTCGAGGTCGCCGTCCCACACGTGGCCGGTCTTGTCCGGGCCCTGGCCGCCCGGCTTCACGCGGACCTTGCTCTGGTACCAGAGCAGGACGCCGCAGGCGACGATCGAGACGAACGTGATGACGACGACGTAGACGTTCCAGAAGCCCGACGTGAAGTCGCTCATTGGTGTGCCCCCACGCTTGCGGCTTGCGCCGCTGCGCTGCCCCCCGGGGGGGCGCAACGGGCGCCTTGGGACGGCCCTGCGGCGCCCGAGTTGTCTCCGCCCGCCGCATCGTCAGGGAGCGCGAAAGGCTCGTTCGCCGCGGCGTCGAACGCGGACTTGCGCCGGCCGCTGTACGCCCACGCCACGATCGCGAGGAACGCGACGAACGCGACCACCGTGGTGATGCTGCCGAGCAGCCCGGACCAGTTGAATTCGGCCATCGTCGCCCCCTACTTCGCGCCGCGCATCGCGAGCCCGAGGCCCTGCAGGTACGCGACCATCGCGTCCAGCTCGGTGCGGTCCTTGAGCTCCTCGGGCGCCTTCGCGATCTCGTCGTCCCTGTAAGGCACGCCCAGCGTGCGCAGCGCCCTCATCTTCGCCTGGATCGTCGCCGCGTCCGCGGGCGCCTTCGCGAGCCACGGGTACGCGGGCATGTTCGACTCGGGCACGACGTCGCGCGGGTTGACGAGGTGCACGCGGTGCCACTCGTCGCTGTAGCGGCCGCCGACGCGCGCGAGGTCCGGCCCGGTGCGCTTGCTGCCCCACTGGAACGGGTGGTCGTAGACGAACTCGCCGGCCACCGAGTAGTGCCCGTAGCGCTCGGTCTCGGCGCGGAACGGCCGGATCATCTGCGAGTGGCAGTTGTAGCAGCCCTCGCGGATGTAGACGTCGCGGCCGGTCAGCTGCAGCGCGCTGTACGGCTTGAGGCCCGCCACCGGCTGCGTCGTCGACTTCTGGAAGTACAGCGGGACGATCTGCACCAGCCCGCCCACCGAGACGACCAGCAGCACCAGCACGATCAGCAGCGTGACGCTGCGTTCGATCCTGTCGTGAGTCAGCATCGTTTCGCTCCCCGCCCCGTCACGCGTGCGCCGGCTCGGGGATGCGCGCCTCGGTCGCGCGCCCGCCCGCCGCCGTCCTCCAGACGTTCCACGCCATCACCACCATGCCGGCGAGGAACAGCGTGCCCCCGGCGAGCCGGATCGCGTAGAACGGGTACGTGGCCTTCACGCTCTCGACGAACGCGTAGGTCAGCGTGCCGTCCGCGTTCACCGCGCGCCACATGAGGCCCTGCATGACGCCGGCGATCCACATCGACGCGATGTAGAGGACGACGCCGATCGTGGCGATCCAGAAGTGCGAGTTGACCGCCTTCGTCGAGTGCATCGCCTCCTTGCCGAACATGCGCGGGACCAGGTAGTAGACGCAGCCGATCGAGATGAACGCCACCCAGCCGAGTGCGCCGGAGTGCACGTGGCCGATCGTCCAGTCGGTGTAGTGCGACAGCGCGTTGACCGTCTTGATCGACATCATCGGCCCCTCGAACGTGCTCATGCCGTAGAACGACAGCGACACGATCATGAACTTGAGGATCGGGTCCTCGCGCAGCTTGTGCCACGCGCCCGACAGCGTCATGATGCCGTTGATCATGCCGCCCCACGAGGGCGCGAGCAGGATCAGCGAGAACAGCATGCCGAGCGACTGCGTCCAGTCCGGCAGCGCCGTGTAGTGCAGGTGGTGCGGGCCCGCCCACATGTAGGTGAAGATCAGCGCCCAGAAGTGCACCACCGAGAGCCGGTAGCTGTACACGGGCCGGCCGGCCTGCTTGGGCACGAAGTAGTACATCATCCCGAGGAAGCCCGCGGTGAGGAAGAAGCCCACCGCGTTGTGCCCGTACCACCACTGCACCATGGCGTCCTGCACGCCCGGGTAGGCCGAGTACGACTTCCAGAACGTGACGGGCATCGCCGCGCTGTTGACGACGTGCAGCAGGGCGACCGTGAGGATGAACGCGCCGAAGAACCAGTTCGCCACGTAGATGTGGGCCGTGCGCCGCTTGACCAGCGTGCCGAAGAACACGACGGCGTAGGCGACCCACACCAGCGTGATCAGCACGTCGATCGGCCACTCGAGCTCGGCGTACTCCTTGCTCGTGGTGATGCCGAGCGGCAGCGTGACCGCGGCGAGCACGATCACGAGGTTCCAGCCCCAGAACGTGAACGCGGCCAGCGCGTCGGAGAACAGCCGCACGTGGCAGGTGCGCTGCACGACGTAGTACGACGTCGCGAAGAGGGCGCAGCCGCCGAACGCGAAGATCACCGCGTTCGTGTGCAGCGGCCGCAGCCGGCCGTAGGAGAGCCACGGCACGGCCGGCAGGACCTCCGGCCAGAGCAGCTGCGCGGCGATGATCACGCCGACCAGCATGCCGACGATGCCCCAGACGACCGTCATGATCGTGAACTGGCGCACCACCTTGTAGTTGAACGTCGCTGCGGACGAAGTCGCCATCGTGGTCCGGTTCCCCTTGTTTGCCGCGGCGGCCGACGCCGACGTGGCCCCCCCCATTCCCGGTCGCGGATCGGAGCCGGGCGTGCAAACGCCCCCTCCCCGTCCCGCGGAAAACAGGCCGGATGCTATCGGCGGTGCTCCCCGTCGGGCTTGATCTCAATCATATCGCGCGTTTCCCCCGCGGGGACGTCGTGCGCGGCGCCCGCACGGTCGTCGTCGGCGAGGATGCGGTGCGCGGGCCCCTCGAGGTCGTCGAACTGCCCGCTCCTCACGCTCCACCAGAACGCGCCCGCGATCAGCGCGACGAGCACGACGGACAGCGGGATCAGCAGCATCAGGACTTCCATGCGCGCCCGCTCATGTGCGCCGCGGCGCACGCCCAGGCGCGATGCGCGCGACGCGCAGCGCGTTGCCGACGACCGCGAGCGACGACGCCGACATGCCTGCCGCCGCCAGCAGCGGAGTCACGTACCCGAGCGCGGCCGCGGGGATCGCCACCGCGTTGTAGAGGCTCGCCCAGGCGAGGTTCTGGCGCACGACCGCCAGGCTGCGGCGCGCGTGCGCGACCGCCTCCGGCACGCGGGCGAGCGCATCCGACAGCACGACGACGTCGGCGGTCCACTGCGCGAGCGCCGTCGCGCTGCCGAGGCTCACCGACACCTGCGCCTGCGCGAGGGCGGGCGCGTCGTTCACGCCGTCGCCGACCATCGCGACCACCGCGCCTTGCGCCTGCAACGCACGGATCGCCGCGAGCTTGTCGTGGGGCTTCAGGTCCCCGCGCGCGTCGGCGATGCCGACTGCGCGCCCGGCAGCGTGCGCGGCCTCCTGCCTGTCGCCGGACATGAGCACCGTCGACACTCCGAGCGAGTGCAGCGCGGCGACCGCATCGGCCGCATCGGTGCGCGGCGTGTCGCCGAGCGCAATCGCGGCGAGGACGGCGCGCTCGTCGGCGAGCAGAACGACAGTCCCCGGCGCGCGCGCGGCGAAGTCGCGCACCGGCGCCGGCAGCGCGCCGCACAGCGCCTCCACGAACGCGGGCCGCCCGATCCGGTGGCGCACGCCGCCGACGACGCCCTCGACGCCCTCGCCCGCCACGCTTCGCGCCTGAATCGCAAGCCGCTTCGCGGCCGGCGCGGCCCGCAGGATCGCCGCGGCGATCGGGTGCTCCGAGCGCGCCTCCAGCGCGGCGGCCAGAGCGAGCGCGCCCGCCTCGTCCAGCGCGCCGAACGTCGCCACGTCGCTCACGCGAACTTCGCCGAGCGTGAGCGTTCCCGTCTTGTCGAAGACGACGTGCGTGACTTTCGCCAGCGCCTCCAGCGCATCCGGGCGGGCGAGCACGACCTGGCGCCGCGACAGCGCGCCGGCCGACGCCGCCAGCGCGGCAGGCGTGGCGAGCGACAGCGCGCAGGGGCACGACACGACCAGCAGCGCGAACGTCACGGCGAGCGCGCGCGAAGGATCGGCCAGCGACCACGCGACGGCGGTGACCAGCGCGAGCGCGAGGAGCGCGCCGACGAACCACGCCGCCACGCGGTCGGCCACGCGCGCCGCGCGCGGGCGCGCGCTCGCCGCCTGCTCGACGAGGCGCAGCACCGCGGCGAGCCGTGTGGCCTCGCCCGCGGCGGTCACGCGCACGACCAGCGCGCCGTCGCGGTTCACCGCGCCCGCCAGCACCGCGTCGCCCGCGCGCTTCGCGCGGGGCCAGCTCTCGCCGGTGAGCACCGCCTCCTCGACGTGCGAGGCGCCGTCGACGACCACGCCGTCCGCGGGCACCGTCGCGCCGGGCCGCACGAGCACGTGGTCGCCGGGCGCCAGCGAAGCGGCGGCGACGGTCTGCGCGGCGTCGTTCGACGGCCAGCCGGCGATGCGCTCGGCGATCGCGGGACGCGCGCGCGCCGCGCCTTCGATCGCCTCGCCCGCCTTGTGCCGCGCCGCGAGCTCGGCGTAGCGCGCGACCAGCAGCAACGCCACGAACATCGTCACCGAGTCGTAGTAGACCGGCCCGCCGCCGCCCAGCGTCGACCACGCGCTCGCCGCGAACGCCGCGGCCAGGCCCAGCGCCACGGGCACGTCCATGCCGAGCCGGCGCATCGCGAGATCGCGCAGCGCGCCGCGGAAGAACGGCAGCGCCGAGTAGAACATCACCGGCAGCGTCAGCGTGAAGCTCGCCCAGTCGAGCAGCGCGCGGTGCTCGGGCGCGACGCCGTCGTCGCTCAGGTACGCCGGCACGGCGAGCATCATCACCTGCATCATCATCAGCAGCGCGACCGCCATGCGCAGCAGCAGCGCTCTCCGCTCGCGCCGCGCCAGCGCTTCCCGCTTCGCCGGATCGTACGGGTGCGCGCGGTAGCCGACGGCGGCCACCGCGCGCAGCACGTCGGCGAGCCGCGCGTCCGGGGCGCGCCAGACGACGCGCGCGCGGCGCGTCGCGAAGTTGACGCTCGCCGACTCCACCCCCGGCTGGCGCGCGAGAAACGTCTCGATCAGCCACACGCAGGCGCCGCAAGTCAGGCCCTCGAGCAGCAGCGCGGCCTCGCGCCGGCCGTCGGGCAACTCCCGGACGAGCCCTGCCGCGCGCGCCGCCTCCTCGTGGCGGGCCCACTCGCCGTCGGCGTTCCCCGCCGGCCACGCCGCCGCGGACGTGCGCGCGGCGTAGAAGCCCTCGAGGCCGGCCGCGTGGATCGTCTGCGCGACTGCCAGGCAGCCGGCGCAGCAGAAGCGGCGTTGCTCGCCGCGGATCGGCGCCTCGAAACGGCGTCCCGGCGGGTTGGGCTGGCCGCAGTGGAAGCACCCGGCAGCCGCTTCGCCGGTGGGCCGCGGAGGCGCGGCAGTCTGCGCGGGGGCGGATGTCGGTGCCTGCATGATGAGGGCGCGACGCCAAGCGGCGACGCTCGGCGCGCGGCCACGCTCGCGCCTGCAATCGTATTCGATTTCCGGCAAGCCGGTTGACACCCGTCAAGGGGCGGCCGCGACGGGCGGCCTAGTGTAGTGACTCGGTAGTTCGTTGAAGTACCCCCGCCCAGTCGAGGCGCCCCGCACCATCCGGCCGCGTTCGCTTCCAGCCGCGACGCCCCTGCGCGGCGAGGTTGGGCACCTGCCGCGCAGGGGCAACCATGGCTGGGAGCGAACTGGCCGGATTGTTCGACGAATTGCCGAGCCACTACACTTGGATGGCGTGGCACTCCCAATGCGAAAGGAGAGCGCATGTACAAGCAGATTCTCGTCGCGACCGACGGGTCGAAGCTCTCGCTGAAGGCCGTCACGCACGCGATCGGCCTCGCGCAGTCGCTCGGCGCGGGGCTCACCGTGTTCTACGCGTCGCCCGACTATCCGCTGCCGGCGTACGCCGACGGCGTGGTCTACGAGCCGGTGTCGAAGAAGGAGTACGCGGCGCTCGCCAACAAGGAGGCCGCGAAGATCCTCGAGTCCGTCTCCGACAAGGCGCGCGCCGCGGGCCTCGAGTGCACGACGGCGCACACGATCGCGGCGTCGCCGTGGGAGGCGATCCTCGCCGCGGCGAAGAAGGCGAAAGCCGACGCGATCGTGATGGCCTCGCACGGCCGGCGCGGCGTCTCGGCGCTGCTGCTAGGCAGCGAGACGCAGAAGGTGCTCACGCACAGCAAGATCCCGGTCATCGTCGTACGCTAGTCCCCTCCACGCCCGCCGTCCCGTCCGTCGCCGCCGGACGGCGGGGCGTTGCGCGCGGGTTGCCGCGACAACGCTCCGAAAGGTAGAGTCGTCCCCCCGGCTCGGCGCGCGCTCGCGCGCGCCGAGCGCGGGCCTCCCTTCCCGCGGCCCCCGTGTCCAACATCATCGTCGGCCTCTTCGCGATCCTCCTCTGCGTCGTCAACGCGGTGGTGTGGACGCTCGTGTCCGAGCTGCCGTTCATGGGCGCGGCCTGGGCGCTCGCGGCGGTCGCCTGCATCTGGATGCAGAAGTGGTCGCGCAACTGACCGGCCGGTCGAAGAGCGGGGCCGGACGCTCGTACGGCTCGTTTCGCGCGCAAGCCGCGGGTCGGTGGGGGAAAGCGGGCGACTGACCCCGCCTTTCGCGCGATCCGGCCGTCGGCGGGAAAGCGGGTAAGATTCAAGGTTTTGCATCCTCCGCCCGCCCGATGCGCGCCTCCCGCTTCTTTCTTTCCACCGCCAAGGAAGCCCCTGCCGAAGCGGAGGTCGTCAGCCAGAAGCTGATGCTCCGCGCAGGCATGATCCGCAAGCTCTCCGCGGGCATCTACTCCTGGATGCCGCTCGGCCTGCGCACGCTGCGCAAGGTCGAGCAGGTCGTGCGCGAGGAGATGGACCGCGCCGGCGCGCTGGAGACGTACCTGCCGCACGTCGCGCCCGCCGAGCTGTGGCAGGAGACCGGGCGCTGGGACAAGTTCGGCCCGCAGCTCCTCAAGATCAGGGATCGCCACGAGCGCGACTTCCTGTTCGGCCCGACGCACGAGGAGGTGATCACCGACATCGTGCGCCGCGACGTGCGCAGCTACCGCCAGCTGCCGGTCAACTTCTACCAGATCCAGGTCAAGTTCCGCGACGAGATCCGGCCGCGCTTCGGCGTCATGCGCGGGCGGGAGTTCCTGATGAAGGACGCGTACTCGTTCGACGTCGACCGCGACGCGCTGATGAAGAGCTACGACGCGATGTACCGCGCCTACGAGCGCATCTTCACGCGGCTGGGCCTGCGCTTTCGCGCCGTCGAGGCGGACACCGGCGCGATCGGCGGCTTCGCCTCGCACGAGTTCCAGGTGCTCGCGGACTCGGGCGAGGACGCGATCGCGTGGTGCCCGCAGTCGCAGTACGCGGCCAACGTCGAGCAGGCCGAGGCGGTCGCCCCGCCGGGGCCGCGTCCCGCCCCCGGCGAGGCGATGCGCAAGGTGCCCACCCCCGGCCAGTCGACCTGCGAGGAAGTGACCGCGTTGCTGGAACTTCCGCTCGCGCGCAGCGTCAAGTGCCTGATGGCGACGGCCGGCGACAAGGTGCACATGCTGCTCGTGCGCGGCGACCACATGGGCAACGAGGTCAAGATCGGCAAGCTCCCCGGCTTCGCCGGCTGGCGCTGGTCGACCGAGGCCGAGATCGTGCAGGCGACCGGCTGCGCGCCCGGCTACCTCGGCCCCGTCGGCCTGCCCGCGGGCGTGCCGCTGGTCGTGGACCGCGCGGTCGCCGTCATGGCCGACTTCGTCTGCGGGGCCAACGAGAAGGACTTCCACCTCGCCGGCGTCAACTTCGGCCGCGACTGCCGCGAGCCCGACGCGGTCGCCGACCTGCGCAACGTGGTGAGCGGCGACCCCTCGCCCGACGGCAAGGGCGCGCTCGAGATCGTGCGCGGCATCGAGGTCGGGCACGTGTTCGCGCTGGGCACGCGCTATTCGCGCGAGATGGGCGCGAGCTACCTCGATGCGAACGGGGCGTCGAAGCCGATCGAGATGGGCTGCTACGGCATCGGCGTCACGCGTGTCGTGGCCGCCGCGATCGAGCAGAACCACGACGAGCGCGGCATCGTGTGGACCGCGGCGATGGCGCCGTTCGGCGTCGCGATCGCGGCGGTCGGCTACGACCGCAGCGAGGCCGTCCGCGCGGCCGCTGACAGGCTCCACGACGAGCTGGAAGCGGCGGGCGTGGACGTGTTGCTGGACGACCGCGGCGAGCGGCCTGGCGCGATGTTTGCTGACCTCGAGCTGATCGGCATCCCGCATCGCGTGACGATCGGCGAGCGGGGCCTCAAGGACGGCAACGTCGAGTACCAGGCGAGACGCGACAAGGCGGCAACGCCGGTCCCGCTGGCGTCGATCGCGGCCTTCGTGCGCGACAAGCTGGCGGCAGGACGGGAGAACGGGTGACGCTGCACGGCACGATCTGGCGGCTGCGGACGGTCGCGGCGCTCGCGCTGGCGGCCGCGGTCGCGCTCGCGCCGTCGCCGGCGCGCGCCGGCGCGCAGGCCGAGGAGGCGCTGGCGCCGTCGGTGGTGACGGTCCTCGCGCGCTCGATCTCCGATCGCCCCGTGCCGTCCGACTACGCTTTCCGCGCCGAAGTGCAGGCGTGGCTCGCGGCGACCGCCCCCAGGCTCGCGCCACGCGTCGCCGACGCGCGCGAGCGCCGCGAGCTGCTCGCCACGATCCACTACGAGGCCACGCGCGCGGGCCTCGACCCGCTGCTCGTGCTCGGCGTCATCCACCACGAGAGCGCATTCCGGAAGTACGCGGTGTCGTCGGCCGACGCGCGCGGCTACATGCAGGTGATGCCGTTCTGGACGCGGCTGATCGGCGCCCCTCAGCACAACCTCTTCCACCTGCGCACGAACCTCCGCTACGGTTGCGTGATCCTGCGCCACTATCTCGACCGCGAGAGCGGCGACCTCTTCCGCGCGCTCGGCCGCTACAACGGCAGCCTTGGCCGCAGCGAGTATCCGCAGGCGGTGCTCGCGGCGATGCGCCGCTACGATGCCGCGCCCGCGCCGCGCACCGCGTCGCTCGGGGCCGCGCTTCCGCTGAAATGAGGTTGAGAGTCGAATTTCCGAGTCCTGGAAGTTCATTCTCCTCCGCGGAAATTCGACTCTGACCCTCATTTCCTGACCCTCGTTTCGGGGACGAGGGCCGTCGCGCATTCGCACGATGAGCTACGTCGGCCGTTTCGCTCCCTCGCCCACCGGGCCGCTGCACTTCGGCTCGCTCGTCGCCGCGCTCGCGAGCTGCTGCGACGCGCGCTCGCGCGGCGGCCGCTGGCTCGTGCGCATCGAGGACGTCGACGAGCCGCGCTCCCAGGCCGGCGCGGCCAGCGACATCCTGCGCAAGCTCGCGCGCTGCGGGTTCCGCTGGGACGGCGAGGTCGTCGTGCAGTCGGCGCGCACCGCGCTGTACGAGGCGGCGCTCGCGCGCCTCGTCGCCACGGGCCTCGCGTATCCCTGCGCGTGCACGCGGCGCGAACTCGAGAGCGCACCGATGGGCGCCGGCGGCGAGCGCGTGTACCCGGGCACCTGCCGCCAGGGCGTGCCGCCGGCGATCGCCGCGCGGACGCAGCGCGCGTGGCGCGTGAGGGTGGGCGAGGCGACGATTCACTTCGACGACCGTTTGCAGCGCCGCTGCTCGCAGGCGTTGGCGACCGCGGTCGGCGACTTCGTGGTGAAGCGCGCCGACGGCCTTCACGCCTACCAGCTCGCGGTGGTCGTCGACGACGCCGAGCAGGGCGTGACGGACGTCGTGCGCGGCTTCGACCTGTGCGCATCGACGCCGCGGCAGATCCACCTGCAGCGCCTGCTCGGGCTGCCCACCCCGGCCTACCTGCACGTGCCCGTCGCGGTCGACGCGTCCGGCGAGAAGCTCTCCAAGCAGACGCGCGCGGCTGCGCTGCCCGAGGATCCGCTGCCGGCGCTCGTCGCCGCGTGGCGCTTCCTCGACCAGCCGGCGGGCGCCGCGGCGCCGCGCAGCGTCGGCGAGTTCTGGAACCACGCGCTCGCCGCGTGGGACGCGGCGCGCCTGCCGCCGGCGGCGATGCTGCCCGCGCCGCCCGGCGTATAATCCGCGGCCCTTGAGCCAGCCAGGTCCCGCATGACCACGCTCGTCGCCGTGCGCAAGCACGACCAGATCGTCATCGCCGCCGATTCGCTCACCACGTTCGGCGACATCCGCCTCGGCGCGCAGCACGACGCGAGCTACGACAAGATCGTCCGCCACCGCGACAACTACATCGGCCTGTGCGGTTCGGCCGCGCACCAGCTCGTCTTCGAGAGCCTGCTCAAGCGCCACCCCGAGTGCGACTTCGGCTCGCGGCTCGCGATCTTCGAGACGATGCGGAAGTTCCACCCGATCCTCAAGGAGCAGCACTACCTCAACCCGAAGGAGGAGGAGGACGACCCCTACGAGTCGACGCAGATCACCGCGCTCGTCGCGAACCCGCAGGGCATCTTCGGCGTGTACTCGATGCGCGAGGTGTTCGAGTACACGAGCTTCTGGGCGGTCGGCTCGGGCAAGGAGGTGGCGCTCGGCGCCATGCACGCGCTCTACCCGCGCCTGCGCACCGCCGAGGCCGTGGCGCGCGCCGGCATCGAGGCCGGCGCGATGTTCGACAAGAATTCCGCGCTCCCGATGACGCTGTACTCGCTGAAGGCCGCCGGTGGCTGACGCGCTCTCGCGCTTCCTGTTCGAGGGCGCGGGCGTGCGCGGCGCGCGCGTGAGCCTGGCCGGCTCGGTCCGCGCCGTCGTCGGCGCGCACCCCTACCCGCCCGCGGTCGTGCACGTGCTGCGCGAGCTCGCGGCCTGCGCGACCCTGCTCGCCGGGTCGCTCAAGTTCGACGGGACGCTGATCGTCCAGCTTGCCGGCGACGGTCCCGTGCGCCTGATCGTCGTCGAGTGCACCACGACGCTCGCGCTGCGCGCCACCGCGCAGTGGGACGAGGCGCGCGTGCGCGCGCTGGGCGACGACGCGACGCTGCGCGAGCTCTCCGGAGGCCCCGAGTCCGCCCGCCTCGCGATCACGCTCGACCCGCGCGCCGAGGGCGCGATGACGCAGGGCATCGTCGCGCTGGAGGCGGGCTCCGTCGCGCAGCTGTTCGAGCACTACCTGACGTCCTCCGAGCAGATTGCCTCGAAGCTCGCGCTCGCGCAGTCCGGCGGCGAGGTGGCCGGCGTGCTGCTGCAGCGCCTGCCCGGTTCGACGGCGCACGACGACGCCGTGTGGCGCGAAGCGTGCGCGGCGCTGGACGCCGCCGACATGCCGGCGCTGGGGCTCGCCGCCACGAGCGACGCCGGGCTCGCGGCGCTGTTTCCCGGACGCGACCTGCGCGTCTTCCGCCCCGCGACGCCGCGCGCCGAGTGCTCCTGCTCGCCCGCCCGCGTCGAGGGCGCGCTGCGCATCGCCGGGCGGGGCGAGATCGAGGCGGCGCTCGCCGAGCAGGGCCGCGTCGAGGTGGTCTGCGAGTTCTGCGGCCGGCAGTACGTGTTCGCGCCCGCCGAGGCGCGCGCGCTGTTCGCGCCGCAGGGCAAGGCGCGAGTCACGCGGCACTGACGCGCGAGGCGCGATGGCGCTCTACGTGCCCCCCGCATTCGCCGCCGGCGACCGCTCGCTCGCGCTGGCGCTGATCGACGAGCACCCGTTCGCCACGCTGGTGACGCCCGCGGGTGCCGAGCCGCAGGTGACGCATCTGCCATTGCTGCGCGACGGCGACGTCCTGCTCGGCCACGTCGCGCGCGCGAACCCGCACTGGCGCAGCTTCGCCGAAGCCGACTCGCTGGCCGTCTTCGCCGGCCCGCACGCCTACGTTTCGCCGACGTGGTACGCCGCGCCGAAGGCCGCGGTGCCGACCTGGAACTTCACCGCCGTCCACGTGCACGGCCGCATCGCGGTCATCGACGACGCGCGCGAGCGCGCAGACGTCGTCGACCGCCTCGTCGCGCGCTTCGAGGGCGCGGGCGAGGACGCCTGGCGCTTCGCGCTCACGGGGCGCGAGCGCGAAGCGATGCTCGGCGCGATCGTCGCCTTCCGCATGCCGATCGGGCGCCTGGAAGCGAAGCTCAAGCTCTCGCAGAACCGCGGCGCGGACGATCGCGCGCGCGTCGCCGCCGCGCTCGCGCGAAGCGATGACGCGCAGGCGCAGGCGACCGCGGGGTGGATGCGCCGCACCGGCGCCTTCGACGATGACCGCTAGCGCCGCCACGGAGCGGCTGCGCATCGACAAGTGGCTGTGGGCGGCGCGCTTCTACAAGACGCGCAGCCTCGCCGCCGCCGCAGTCGAGTCGGGCCAGGTGCGCGTGGGCGGCGAGCGCGTGAAGCCCTCGCGCGCGCTGCGCGAAGGCGAGATCGTCGCCGTGCGCCGCGCGGGCCTCGTGTGGGAGGTCGTCGTGACCGCACTCGCGGAGCGCCGCGGCTCGGCCGCCGACGCCGCGAAGCTGTACCTTGAGATCGAGGCCAGCGCCGCGGTTCGCGCAGAGGAAGTCGCGAAGCGGCGCGCCGCCGCCGCCGCCGGGCCGCGGCTCGACGGCCGCCCGACCAAGCGCGACCGCCGCCGGTTGCAGGACTTCCTCGACGAACCCTAGAACGGCGACCTGCAACTAACGCAACGTGCCGGCATGGGCACAACAGATCAGATCGTCGTCCCCGCGAAGCCTGCCCCCGAGGACATCAGTCGGGGGGCGGGGACCCAGCGTCTCGTCAATTCGACAAGCTGGCTGGCACGAAAGACACTGGGTCCCCGCCTTCGCGGGGACGACGTATGAGCTGAATTCATGGATCGGCGAACCAACGTACTGAAGCTTCACAGCTAGCCGTCGGGCTCGCGCGGCGCCGGCGGCGCGAACCGCCGCGCAAGCCACGCGAGCAGCAGGAACGCGATGCCGGCGATGCCAAGCGCGGAGACGGCCGTCATCCGGTCCTCGAAGGCGGCCACGGGGGCGATGGCGAGCGCCACGCCGATCAGCACGGCGCCGATCAGGCCGAGGACGCGGAACGCCTTCATCATCGCGCGTGGCCGCGGGCGTGCCGCATCAGCACAATCGCCAGTTGGCGAGCTCCAGCATCAGCGCGGGATCCTGGTAGCCGCGCAGCGCGAGCCAGGTGACGAGCGCTGCCGCGATCAGGCCGACGACGTGCCAGGCGAGGCGCGAAAAAGCGCGACGGCGCGGGATCGCCGCGCCGTCGAGGGGGTCGGTTGCGGGGATCACCCCGCTACCTTAGCTCCGATTCTGGGGCTCCGGCAACATGCCGACGAGCGACATCGGCGACATCGGCAGCACGCCCAGCTCGCGCATCGTGCTCATGACCGAGCTGAAGTCCGCGGCGGTGCGCACGCTGGGGATCGCCTTGGCGAGCAGGTTGACCGCGCGGCCGCTGACGATGAGCGGGAGGTCCGCCGGCACTGCGCCGCGCAGGCCGCGGATCTCCTGGCCGGCGATCTTCCCGGAGATGCCCCGGTCGAACAGCAGCACGACTAGGTGCACCTTGTAGGCCTTGGCCGCGCCGGCGATCTCCTGCGCCGGCACGCCGGCGCCCAGCGTGAGGCAGTTGATCCCCTCGGTGAACAGCAGGAGCTCGAGGATGGCGAGCCCCAGCTGGTTGGGGTCGTTCGGCGGCGTGGCGAGCAGGATCTGGCGGGCGTCGCGCGTCGGCCGCACCAGGCGCGTCACGTCGCGCAGCAGGCGCTGGGCGAGCTCGGCGAAGCGCAGCTCCTGGAAGTTCTGCATCTCGCCGCGCACCACGCGCTCGTGCACGGCCTCGTTGAGCGGGATCAGCGTCTGCTCGAGGAACTTGCGCAGGCCCTGTCCCACCAGCAGCTTGGACAGGTGGTTGACCAGCTCGCCCACGCGGTGCTGTCCGAGCAGGCCGACGGCGGCCTCGATCTCGGGCGGCAGCGGCGAGGGTTCGCTCGCGGTCAGGCCGAGCATCGACTGCAGCGCGCCGTCGGCGAGCGGCACGACGGCGCCGGCGCGCCAGCCTTCCGACAGCAGCTGCTTGATCAGCTTGAGGCGCGCGACCTGGTCGGGCGGGTAGACGCGGTCGCCGAAGGGGTCGCGCAGCGGCGCCGGGAAGCCGTACCGGCGCTGCCACATGTACAGTTGCTCGCGCCGCAGGCCGGTGATCCGGACCACTTCGCGGATGTGCAGCGCGCCCGTCGTGTCGGCAGTGGAAGCGTCGTTGGCTTCCACGGGGGTGACGGCCGGGTCGCGGTGCCGGGTCGGCGCCTTGATGAGGATGCCCATCGTCGTCTTTCCTGTACGTTTTGCGGCAGGTAGCGGCGTGCAGGATGTCCTGCACAGTAGCACGGCCAACCGGCCCGGCCGGTTCGCGGGGGACGCCCGGCATACCGGTGCGGACTTGTCATGCACTTTGCGTGCCATGCTGGACGAGCGGCGCTTGTCCGCCGGCGACCGCTGCGCCATCATCGGCACGCTTCGGGCCGCGCCTGCGCCCCCGGGGACCCTGCGCAGGGCTCCCGGGCGCGGTTCTTGCGCCCGGCATTGCCACCCACCCCGAGACTCCTCGAACCATCGCAGCGATGTTCGGCTTCGGAAAGACCGCTGATCCCCTGTCGGATGCCAAGTCGGCCCAGCGCTGGCTGGAGGCGCTGCCCGAGCAGGACCCGCTCGCCGTCCACGCGGCGCTGCTGACGGAATTGGGACGTCTGGCCGACCGCGGCACGCGGCGCACGCCCTCGCAGCTGGAGGCCGTGTTCGCGCTGGACGCCAACACGGCCGAGCTCCGGCGCGCCCTGACCGCGCAGTACATCGAGCACTCGGCGCGCAGCTCGCGCATCGAGAACCAGCTCTGGTCGGCGCTGTTCGACCTGACGCAGGCGTTCCTGCTCGCCTACCAGGCGTTCGGCCGCGACCTCTCCACGCAGGCCGCGTCCGGCAAGTGGCAGCAGATGCTGCCCGAGCTCATCGCGCGGCAGGTGAAGCACCTGGGCTCGGACGCCAAGGTGCGCCTGTACCGCTACGAGCCGTGGATCCCGGCGAAGTGGTCGGAGCTGCACACGCTGTTCTCGCTGGCGCTCTCGCGCAAGATCGAGCGCGCGACCCTCGCGCTCGAGCCGGGAGGCGGCACCACGACCATCGAGCACGAGTACCTGCTCGTGCTGGTGCTGCAACTGGTGCACGGCGGCAACACGACGCCCAGGCACCTGGAGTACGTCGCCGACGAGCTCGACGGCTGGTGCCAGCCGCTGCGGCTCACGCTCGAGCCGACCGCGCTCTCGTCGTTCTACGTCGACCTCGCCGGGCGCGAGGGCCTGAAGCGCCGCTCGCCCGCCCCGCTCGAGGGCCGCGTGCTGTTCCTCGACACGCGCCCGCTGCATTCGGTGCTGCTGCAGAACATCGTCGTGCTCGAGCAGAAGATCCGCACGCAGCCGCTGTCCGAGCGCACGCCCAAGCGCAGCGAGCAGCTCGCCCTGCTGCAGAAGCTCGCCGCGCAGGCCGACCCCGAGTTTCGTCCCTTCGCGCGCCGCGGCGAGCGCCAGGCCGCCGCCGGCACGGTCGACGCCATCGTCGGGTTCGTCAACCTCGCCGGCTTCCTGCGCGAGGAGGAGCGCAACCCCGTCGTTCGCGCGGACCTCGGCCAGAGCTACGGCAGCACCATGGAGCTAGCGACGTTCGGCCGCGTGCGCAACGAGGCCGACCGCATTGCCGAGCAGGCGCGCCGCCGCCTCGCGGCGCACGCCACCCCCGGAGGCCCCTGGGAGGTGAAGGACGTCTCGCAGACCGGCTTCCGGCTGATCGCGCCGATGGTGGTGGCGAACGCCGTGACGCTGGGCACGGTCGTCGGCCTGCGGCCGCACGGCCAGAAGGACTGGGCGATCGGCATCGTGCGGCGCATGCGGCGCCTCACCACCGATCGCGCCGAGATCGGCATGCAGGTCATCGCGCACCAGGTGGTCGGCGTGGACCTGGTCGAGCAACGCAAGGCCGCCGAGGCCGACTACGCGGTCGACGGCGAGGCGACGACGGTCAACGGCCGCACGTTCCCCGGCCTCTACCTCGGCCTGCGCAAGCGCGGGTCGGACACGACGGTGCAGTCGCTGATCCTGCCCGCGGTCGAGTACCAGCCGTCGCGGCGCTTCAAGCTGCTCGCGGCGCGCACCTCCACGCGCCTGCGCCTCGGCCGCCTCCTCGAGCAGCAGCCCGAGTGGGTGTGGGCGGCGATCGAGCCGATCGAGGGCGAGACCGCGTTGCCGGCTGCGCAGGCGGGCTGACGCCCGCGCGCTGCGCCGCGGCGAGCGGTGCGGGTAAAGAGGTGGGCGTGCCCTCGCCGGCGGGGCCCCGGCTCGTGGAGTTGCCGTAGCGTGACGAGTCCGCGTTAGCATTCGCGGGGCAGACCCACTATCCCGCCCACCCCGCCCCGTGTCCGCACGCGACCGCTACGCCGAACTCCACGCCGCCTGGCGCTGGGAGGTTCCCGAGGAGTTCAACATCGCGCACGCCGCGTGCGGGCGCTGGGCCGCGGACCGCACGCGCTTCGCGCTCTACTGGGAGGACGAGTCGGGAGCCACGGCGGCGTACACGTTCTGGGACCTGGAGCAGCAGGCGAACCGGCTCGCCAACGCGCTCGCGGCGCTCGGCGTGGGCCGCGGCGACAGCGTCGCGCTCATCCTGCCGCAGCGGCCGGAGACCGTCGTCGCGCACCTCGCGACGTACAAGCTCGGCGCGGTCGCCGTCCCGCTGTCGTTCCTGTTCGGGCCCGACGCTCTCGAGTTCCGCCTCGCCGACAGCGCCGCGAAGGTCGCGTTCGTCGACCCGCAGTCGCTGCCCAATCTCGCGCCGCTCCGCGCGCGGTTGCCCGCGCTCGCGCACGTGATCGGCGTGGCGGGCGCGGGCGAGTCGTTCGTCACGCCGTACGAGCGCCTGCTGGAACGGGCCGCCCGCCGCTTCACGCCGGTCGCGACGAAGCCGACCGACCCCGCGCTGATCATCTACACCAGCGGCACGACGGGCCCGCCGAAGGGCGCGCTGATGCCGCACTCGTGCCTCATCGGCAACCTGCCCGGCTTCGTGTACTCGCACGACGGCTACCCGCAGCCGGGCGACGTGTTCTGGTCGCCGGCCGACTGGGCGTGGACCGGCGGCCTGATGGACGCGCTGCTGCCCACGCTGTACTTCGGCCAGCCGATCGTCGGCTTCCGCGGCCGCTTCGACCCCGAGCGCGCGCTCGACCTGATCGAGCGCTACCAGGTGCGCAACAGCTTCCTGTTCCCCACCGCGCTCAAGATGATCATGAAGGCGTTTCCCGAGCCGCGCGCGCGCTTCGACGCGAACCTGCGCAGCGTGATGAGCGCGGGCGAGTCGCTCGGCACCACCGTGTTCGAGTGGTCGCGCGCGGCGCTCGGCGTGACCGTGAACGAGATGTTCGGGCAGACCGAGATGAACTACATCGTCGGCAACTCGCAGGCGCACTGGCCGGCGCTGCCGGGGTCGATGGGCCGCCCCTATCCGGGCCACCGCATCGCGGTCATCGGCGACGACGGGCAGGAGGTCGCGCGCGGAGAGCCGGGCGACGTCGCGGTGAACCGCATCGCGCCCGACGGCACGCCCGACCCGGTGTTCTTCCTCGGCTACCACAACAATCCGGAAGGCACGCGGAAGAAGTTCAGCGGGCAGTGGTGCCGCACCGGCGACGTCGCGACGATGGACGCCGAAGGCTACCTCTGGTACCAGGGCCGCGCCGACGACGTCTTCAAGGTCGCCGGCTACCGCATCGGCCCCTCCGAGATCGAGAACTGCCTGGTGCGCCACCCGGCGGTCGCCAACGCGGCTGTCGTGCCTGCGCCGGACGAGACGCGCGGCAACGTCGTCAAGGCGTTCGTCGTGCTCGCGCCCGGGCACGCGGCGTCCGGGCAGCTCGTCGAGGCGCTGCAGGCGCATGTGCGCGGCACGCTCGCGCCCTACGAGGTGCCGAAGTTCGTCGAGTTCGTCGACGCGCTGCCGATGACGACGACCGGCAAGGTCCAGCGCCGGCTGCTGCGGGGGCGCTGACGCGCTATCGCGTGTCGCGCAGCCGCTCGAGGAACGGGCGGTGCGCGAGCACCCAGATCGCCGCCGGCACGACCGTCGGCAGGATCAGCGTCCCGAACTGGTAGGCGAAGGCGATCAGCTCGCGCTGCGCCGGCGTGAAGCCGGTCTGCGACGCGATCGCGGGGCCGGCGGTGATCGCGACGTTGCGCAGGAAGTCGGCGACGACACCCCACGCGACGAACGGCAGCATGGCCGCGAGCCCCAGCAACAGCACGCGCGGCCAGCCCGGCTCGCGCGCCGCCAGCACGAGCGCGGCGAACATCGGCATGCCGAACGAGTACAGCAGCAGGTTGACGTCCACGCTCACCTGCCCGCCCGCGGTCGCCTGCCCCGGCCTCAGCGTGGTCAGCACGACGGCGTTGGCGCCGTCGGCGTTGACCGCGCGCACGAGGTCGGCGAAGCCGAGGCGCAGCACGCCCTCGGCGAGGAGCTGCGCCGGGTAGAGCAGGATCGGCGCGGCGAAGTACCACGCGGCGAACGTGATGGGGAGCCACGCGAGCGCGAGCAGCACGAAGCGCGGCAGGCCGCGCGGCGCGGCCGCCATCACCGACCGCCCTCCGCGCTGCGCGCTGCGGGGCTTGTTCGCGCTCCGGGACGGCCCTGCGGGCGCATTCGACTTTCCCTCCGCGCTGCGCGCTGCGGGGCTTGTTCGCCCTTGCGACGGCCCTGCGGGCTCGTGCTCCCCTCGCCCCGCGGAAGCGGGGAGGGAGCGGCGCGAGCAGCCGGCGAGGGGCCCCGCGTAGCGGGGATCGACGGCCAGAGCGAGTCGCTGCAGCCCGCCGACACGCGACGCTGCGAGTCGGCGTCGCCGGTACGGAGGCGGGGTCGGGGGTGAGGGCTCGGACTCCCCTCGCCCCGCGAAGGCGGGGAGAGGGGTCGGGGGTGAGGGGCGATCACGCTACGGCCGGAGCGGGTGGCGGCGCCGCCGCGCCGCCGCCCGCGCCGCCCCGCGGAAGCGTGCGCACCCAGATCAGCCAGACGACGAGCACGTCGAGCATGATCAGCGCCTGCCACACGTACAGGTGCGCCCACTCGAACCAGTCGCGGTTCCACTGCCCCAGGTAGAACAGGCTGATCACGCGCACGACGTTGAGCCCCTGCACGGCGACGATGCCCGCGACGAGCCCGGCGAGCTTGTGCTTCCAGGGCGCGGGAAAGGCGAGGATCGCGGCCACCAGCACGATCGTCGCCTCGACGCCGTTGCAGCCGGCCTCGATCGACACCGCGAAGCCGTTCGTCGTGCTGCGCATGATCTTGCCGACCGCCATCACGCTCGGGTCGAACACCGTGACGAGCCACGTCGAGATCGCCGCCAGCGTGCCGGTCCACGGCTCGACGAAGTGCGCCTGCGCCCACGGCGTCAGCTCGAGGCCGAACAGCAGGGCCTGGATTGCTATGAAGGCGACGAAGAAGCGCAGCATGGCGCGGCAATGTTAACCCGCCGGCAGCCCGCCAAAAGTAGGGTCAGACTCGACTTTTCGTGCCCGCATGGAAAGTAGGGTCAGACTCGGCTTTTCGTGCCCGGGTCGGCGAACGCCGGGGACGCCGCTGGAAGAGTCGAGTCCGACCCTGCTTCCTGGAAAGTCGAGTCTGACCCTGCTTTCAGGCGCGGGCGGCTAGCGGCGGATTGCCGGCGAAGTAGCGGCGCACGCCCTCGCCGATCGACTCGGCGAAGCGCTGCTGGTGGCGGTCGCTGCGCAGCTTCGCCTCCTCCTCGGGGTTGCTGATGAATGCCGTCTCCACGAGGATCGACGGGACGTCCGGCGCCTTCAGCACCGCGAAGCCGGCCTGCTCGACGGCGCTCTTGTGCAGCGCGTTGTGGCCGGCCAGCCCGGCCAGGACGTGGCGGCCGGCCTTGAGGCTGTCGTTGATCTGCGCGGCCTGCGAGAGGTCGAGCAGCGTGCGCGCGACGCTGCGGTCGACGCGATCGAGGTTGACGCCGCCGATGCGGTCGGCGTCGTTCTCCTTCTGCGCGAGCCAGCGCGCCGCCGCCGACGTCGCCCCGTTCTCCGAGAGCGCGAACACCGAGGAGCCGCGCGCGTGCGGCTCGCGGAACGCGTCGGCGTGGATCGACAGGAAGAGGTCGGCCTGCACGCGGCGCGCCTTCGCCACGCGCTGCGCGAGCGGCACGAAGTAGTCCGCGTCGCGCGTGAGCACCGCGCGCATCCCCGGCTGCGCTTCGAGCACGCGCGCGAGCTTGCGCGAGATCGCCAGCGCGACGTGCTTCTCGTAGGTGCCGCGCGGGCCGATCGCGCCCGGATCCTCGCCGCCGTGGCCCGGGTCGATCGCCACGATCAGCGCGCGCTTGCGCGCCGGGTTCGCCGCGGCCGACTTCGGCGCCTGCGGCGCCTCGCCCGCTGCGGGCCGCGCCTCGTCGCGCTTGAGGAGCGCCATGAGCGGATCGACCGGATTGAGCGGGTAGATGTCCACCACCAGCCGGTGGCCGTAGGTGGCGACGGGCGGCAGCTGGAAGACCTGCGGCTCGACCTCGGCCTTGAGGTCGAGGACCACGCGCAGCGACGACGCGGTCACGCGGCCGAAGCGCACGCCGGCCACGTAGGGGTCGTCGCCGGCCACGGAAGTGGCGAGCCGCGCGAGTTCCGGCGTGAGGTCCACGCCGTCGAGGTCGAGCACCAGGCGGTGCGGCTCGCGCAGCGTGGAGAGTCGGTGCGGGATCGCCGAGCGCGCCTCGAGGATCACCCGCGTGTACTCCTGCGCCGGCCACAGGCGGGCGGACGCGACCTGCGCCACATTCGCGAACGCCTGCGGCAACGCGATCCCCGAGGCGGGGACGACGAGCCAGCGCAGCGCGCGGCGGCGCGCGTATCCCGTGCGCGTCAGCGCGCCACGCCCATCGCTGCGGCGATCGCGCTCAGGCATCGCTCGCCGGCTTCCGTCGTCGCGACGGCGTCAAGGGTTCGCCCCTCGTGCTCCGGTCCCGCGTACGCGAGCGAGATGGCGACGTCGGCGGCCGGCAGTCGCGACGCCACGCGCTCCGGCCACTCGACCAGGCAGACGCTGTCGTCGCGGAAGCAGTCGGCGAAGCCTGCATCGTCCCATTCCCCCGGCTCGTCGAATCGATAGAAATCAAAGTGATACAAGTATAAGTTCGACAGCGGGTAATGTTCAACCAGGGCGAAGCTGGGGCTTTTCACCGGCCCCGCCCAGCCGCAGCCGGAGAGCACGCCGCGCGCGAGCGTCGTCTTGCCGGCGCCGAGGTCGCCGGCGAGCGTCACCACCATGCCGGGTGTCAGCGCCGCGCCGAGGGCCGCACCGGCGCGCCGCGTCGCCCCGGCATCGGCAAGCGCGACTGCGAGGGTCCTCATCGTTTCGGCACCGTGGATCGCGTCGGGTAGGCTTGCGTCATGGAAGCGCCTTCTGGGAACGCGCCGCCCGCGCGCGACTGGGCGTCGCTCGCGCAGCGCATCGTCGCGTGGGGCCGCGAACTCGGTTTCGCGGCAGTGGGCATCGCCGGCACCGACCTCGCCGCGGAGGAAGCCCGGCTCGCCGCGTGGCTGGACGCCGGCCGTCACGGGCGCATGGATTATATGGCGCGCCACGGCACGCTGCGCTCGCGACCGGCCGACCTCGTGCCGGGCACCGTGCGCGCGATCACCGCGCGTCTCGACTACTGGCCGCGCGATGCGCGCCCCGCCGCCGAGGTGCTGGCCGACGCGGAGCGCGGCTACGTGTCGCGCTACGCGCTCGGCCGCGACTACCACAAGGTGCTGCGCGCGAAGCTCACGCAACTCGCCCGCCGCATCGAAGACGAGGTTGGCCCGTTCGGCTGGCGCGTGTTCGCCGACAGCGCACCGGTGATGGAAGTGGCGCTCGCCGCGAACGCCGGCAACGGCTGGCGCGGCAAGCACACGCTGCTGCTCACGCGCGAAGGATCGCTGTTCTTCCTGGGCGAGATCTACGTCGACCTGCCGCTGCCGGTCACGCCGCCCGTCGCGGCGCACTGCGGCACCTGCGGCGCGTGCATCGACGCGTGTCCCACCGGCGCGATCGTCGCTCCCTACGAGCTCGACGCGCGGCGCTGCATCTCGTACCTGACCATCGAGCTTGCCGGCCCGATTCCCGACGACCTCAAGAGCGCGATCGGCAACCGCATCTACGGCTGCGACGACTGCCAGCTCGCCTGCCCGTGGAACAAGTTCGCGCAGGCGGCCGCGTTGCCGGACTTCGCGGAAGTGCGCAACGGCCTCGACGGCGCAAAGCTCGTCGACCTCTTTGCGTGGACGCGCACGGAGTTCGAGACGCGGATGGCAGGAAGCGCGATCCGCCGCATCGGCTACGACAAGTGGCTGTCGAACGTCGCGGTCGCGCTCGGCAATGCGCCCTCGTCGCCGGAGATCGTCGCCGCGCTGCGCGCGCACAAGCACGATGCGTCGCCGCTGGTGCGCGACGCAGTCGCCTGGGCGCTGGCGCGGGCGGGCTAGTTGTGATCTGTCAAGACGTTGTTGCTGCAAGGCATGCGCTGCTCGCATCCATGAGTCGTCGTCCCCGCGAAGCCTGCCCCCGAGGACTGCAGTCGGGGGGCGGCGACCCAGCGTCTCGTCGAATCGACAGGCTGGCTGGCACGACAGACGAAAGACACTGGGTCCCCGCCTTCGCGGGGACGACGAATGAACTGAATTCATGGACCGGCGAAACAACGTATTGGAACTTCACGGCTAATTTGACTTGCGCAGCGCGGCGGCAACGTCGACCTTGAGACCCGTCGCGAGGTCGAACTGCACCGCCGAAAGGCCCAATGCCGACATGCTGCCGACCTGGATCTCGAGCAGCAGCTTGTTCACCGGCGCGCCGAAGTAGCCTACGCGCACCGGGCCGAGAAAGTCCGTCGCCTTCTGCGGATCGGCGCGATGCGCGTTCATGCGCTCGCGCACGAACGACGGCTGCACGGCCGACAGCGGGAAGCGCGCGACCGCGGCGCCGGCCTCGGGTGCCCACGGGCGCAACTGCCGGCCGTCGGTGCCGATCCACGCGCCCTGCCGGTAGATCACGTGCTCGGCGCCCGCGTCGCGCGAGGCGTGCACGAGCGCCTGCGCCTCCTGCTCGTCGAACACGAGCATCGACAGCAGCGGATCGGCGCCCGCCTTCGCCGTCAGCGCGGCGCGGAACTTTTCAAAGTAGGCGAGCGTGCGCTCGTCGGTCCTGCGCGCTTCCCGCGCCTGGATGGCACGGACGTCCTGCGCCTGCGCGAACGGCCATGCGATGGCGGCGAGCGCGCCCGCGAGCCCCAGCACCCGCAGCGGCGTCATGGCGCCGACAGCTCCTTGACCAGCGCCGCGTCGAACTCGACGTCGACCTTCGGCCCGCCCGCAGCGGTCTTGTCGAACACGAGGCGGCCGGCGATGCGCCTGGCGTCGTCGGCCGAGGCGGCAAACGAGCCGACCGGCTCGGTTCCCGAGTACTGGACCTTCTGCCCGTTCATCGCCAGCCAGTAGCTGAGGCGCGGCCCGCCCTCGAAGTTGATCGACAGGCCTTCCTCGAGGCTGCCGTCCGTGCACATCATCTTCGCGCACCTCGCGAGGTCCTTCGACAGGTCGACCGAGGACAGGATCACGCGGCGGACGGGCTGCCTGGTGACCGCGTCCGGCCCCTTGACCAGGTAGGCGCGCGTGAGCGCCACCGTCTTGCCCTTGTAGACGAACGTTCCCTTCGCATCGCCGGCGGCGGCGGGAAGCGCGGCGGGAAGCAATGCGGCAGCGCAGGCGACGGCGAGCAGCAGGCGCTTCATCGCGAGCCTCCTCTCAGCGGACCAGCTGGTTCATCGACACGATCGGCAGCATCACGGCGAGCACGAGCACCAGCACGATCGCGCCCATCAGCACGATCAGCGCCGGCTGCAGCAGTGCCGCGAGCCACGTCAGCCGCGTCTCGGCATCGCGCTCCAGCTCGCCGGCGGCCCGCTCGAGCATCGGCGCGAGCCGCCCCGTCTGCTCGCCGTTGGCGACGAGGTGGACGAGCACCGGCGGAAACTGCCCCTGCTCCCTGAGCGACTGCGCGAGCGGCGCGCCCTCGCGCACCATCGCCGCGGCCGCACCCGCGGCGTCGGCGATCGGTCGCAGCCGCACGACGGCCGCCGCGGCGTCCATCGCGCGCAGCAGCGGCGTGCCGCTGGCGACGAGGATCGCGAGCGTGCTCGCGAAGCGCGCGCAATCGAGGCTGCGCGCCAGCCGGCCCACGCCGGGGACGCGCAGCAGCAGCGCGTGCCACCGCGCGCGCATCGCCGGGCGGCGCAGCGCCAGCGCGGCGACGACGGCGAGCGCGACCGCGGCCAGCAGCCACAGCCAGCCGGTGGCGCGGAAGAACGCCGAAGTCGCGATCAGCGCGCGCGTGAGCCACGGCAGCGTCTGGCGGCTCTGCTCGTAGACCGCGACCACCTGCGGCACCACGTACACCAGCAGCACCGCGATGACGCCGAGCGCGACGAGCGTGACCAGCGCGGGGTAGATCAGCGCGGTGGCGAACTTCTGCCGCAGCGTCTGCCGCGCCTCGAGGTAGTCGGCCAGCCGCGACAGCACCTCGCCCAGCCGGCCGCTTTCCGCGCCAGCCCCGACGAGCCCGCGGTACAGCGCGGGGAAGCTGCGCGGGAAGCGGCCGAGCGCGGCCGGCAGCGACTCGCCCGACACGACGTGGCCGCGCAGCGCCTCGACCACCTTGCGCACGCGCAACGAGTCGGCCTGCTCGGCGACGGCGGCGAGCGCCTGGTCGGCGGGCATTCCCGCCTGCGTGAGCGTGGCCCACTGGCGGGTGAACATCGCGGTATCGGCCGCCGACCAGCCTCCGTGGCCAGACGCTGCGACCGTGCGCGCCTCGTCGACAGCGGTGGGCGTGAGGCCCTGCGCGCGCAGGCGATCGCGCGCGGCGCGCGCAGTGTCCGCCTCGACGACGCCGCGCGCGACCTTGCCCGCCGCGTCGACCGCCTCGTACCGGAAGCCTGACACTAGGACGGCGACTTGCCGATAACGAAACGTATTGGCATGTGCAAAACGTTTCGTCGTCCCCGCGAAGGCGGGGACCCAGTGACTTTGACCGACGCTGGATTCCCGCCCCCCGACTGCATCCTCCGGGGGCAAGCTTCGCGGGAATGACGCCGAGTTTGGATGCGCGATTCGAGTCTCATGAGTCGATCAACGAGTCCCTTCCCCCGCCCGCGAGCGCGGTTCACGCATCGCGGGTGACGCGCACGAGCTCGGCGAGCGAGGTCGTGCCGTCGGCGAGCCAGCGCGCGCCGTCCTCGCGCAGCGAAGCCGCGCCGGCCGCGCGCATCGCCGCGCGCAGCGCGTCCTCGCCCTGGCGCGCGTGGATCGCGCGCCGCGTCGTGTCGTCGACCGCCATCAGCTCGTAGATGCCGGTGCGGCCGCGATAGCCGCTGCCGTTGCAGGCGGGGCAGCCGCGCGGCCGGAAGATGCGCGCGGGCGTCGCGCCGCCGAGGCCCGCGAGCAGCGAGCGCTCCGCGTCGTCGGGAACGACCGCCTCGCGGCAGGCGGGGCACAGCGTGCGCACCAGCCGCTGCGCGAGCACGCCGAGCAGCGACGACGCGAGCAGGTACGGCTCGACGCCCATGTCGGCGAGCCGGGTCACGGCGCTCGCGGCGTCGTTCGTGTGCAGCGTGGCGAGCACGAGGTGGCCGGTGAGCGAGGCCTGCACGGCGATCTGCGCGGTCTCGAGGTCGCGGATCTCGCCGATCATGATGACGTCGGGGTCCTGGCGCAGGATCGCGCGGAGGCTCCGCGCGAAGTCGAGCTCGATGCGCGGGTTGACCTGCGTCTGCGCCACGCCGTCGAGCGCGTACTCGATCGGGTCCTCGACGGTCATCATGTTGACGCTGCCGCGCGGCAGGCGCGACAGCGCCGCGTAGAGCGTGGTCGTCTTGCCGGAGCCGGTCGGCCCGGTGACGAGCAGGATGCCGTGCGGCTCGCGGATCAGGCGGTCGATCGCGCCTCGCGTGGCCTCGCTCATGCCGAGCGCGGCGAGGTCCAGGTGCGCGGCGTCGCGGTCGAGCAGGCGCAGCACGACGCGCTCGCCGGAGCCGGTGGGAAGCGTCGAGACGCGCACGTCGACGCTGCGCCCGCCGAGCTTCACCGCCATGCGGCCGTCCTGCGGCAGGCGCTTCTCGGCGATGTCGAGGCTCGCCATGATCTTGAGGCGCGACACGATCGCCGCGTGCAGCGCGCGCGGCGGCTCGACGACGTCGCGCAGCACGCCGTCGACGCGGAAGCGCACCACCGCGCGGCCTTCGTAGGGCTCGAAATGGAGGTCGGAGGCGCGCTCCGAGAGCGCCTGCAGCAGCAGCGCGTTGACCATGCGGATCACCGGCTGCGTGGCCTCGTCGGCGAGCAGGTCCGCCGCCGCCGGGACGTCCTGCATCAGCCGCGCGAGGTCGTCGCGCTTGAGCTCCTCGTGCATCGTCGTCGCCGCGCCGCCGCCCTCGTTGTAGGCGCGCGCGAGCTCGGAGGCGAAGCGCTCGGCGTCGACCGGGCGCGTGATGAGCGGGCGCTGCAGCACGCGGCGCGCCTCGGCGATGCCGTCCACCGTCGCGTCGGGACGCACGAGCACCACGGTCGCCTCGCCCTCGTCGCGCAGCGGCAGCACGCCGTTCGCCTTCGCGAACGCGTAGGCGATGCGTGGCATCCCGGCCATGGCGAGTTCCGCTGGCTACCGCGGCAGCGGCAGCGTGGGATTGGGCACCGTCGGCGGCGCCGGCTGCGGCGCGGCTGGCGGCGCGGCCGGCGGCGGCTGGAACATCGGGGCCAGCGGGGCCAGCGGGTGCGGCGGCGAGGGCACGCCAGGGGCGACGGAGCCGACGTCGCCGGGCATCGTGCCCGGCGGCGGCAGCTGCGGCTGCGTGGGGTCGTGCCAGAACGGCAGCGGCCCGACCGCGTTGCGCATCTGCTCGATCGCCAGGTAGTCGTAGCGCTCGGAGGTGATCTCGCGGCCATCGCCGGCGTTGCGCACGATCGTCGGCCGCAGGAACACCATCAGGTTCGTCTTCTCGCGGCGCCGCGCGTCGTAGCGGAACAGCTGGCCCGCGACGGGAATGTCGCCGACCACCGGCACCTTGTCGGAGCCGTCGAGCATGCGGTCCTCGATCAGCCCGCCCAGCACGACGATCGAGCTGTCGTCGACGATCACGTGCGACTCCAGCGCCCGCTTGGAGAGGATGATGCCCGTGGTCGTGTTCACTTCCTGCACGCGCGACACCTCCTGGTAGATCGCGAGGCGCACCGTGCCGCCCTCGGTGATCTGCGGCTTCACGCGCAGCACCAGCCCCACGTCGCGGCGCTCGACGGTGTTGAACGGCGTCACCGTCGACGCGTTGCCGGTCGTCGCGTACGAGCCGGTCACGAACGGCACGTTCTGGCCGACGATGATGCGCGCCTCCTCGTTGTCCAGCGTCATCAGCGCCGGCGTGGAGAGGATGTTGGCGCCCACGCCGGTCTCCAGCGCGCGGGCGAGGAACGCGAGGTTGGTGATCGTGCCCAGCCCCGGGATGTTGACCGTGCCGCGCATCACGCCGAGGTTGAGGCCCGGCGCCACCGTGCCGGGGTTCACGGCGACGTCGATGACGTTGGAGCCCTGGCCGCGCGGCGTGAAGTTGGTGCCGCCGAACACGCGCGTGCCGGTCGTGTTGTAGCCGGACAGCGCCTGCCACTGGATGCCGAGCTCCGCCGCCTTGTCGGCCGACACCTCGACGATCAGCGCCTCGACGTAGACCTGCGCGCGGCGCACGTCGAGCTTCTCGATGATCGCGCGCAGGTTGTTGTAGACCGGCTCGGGCGCCATCACGATCAGCGCGTTGTTGCCGATGTCGGCCTGGACGGTGACGCCGTTCGCGCTGAACGCGCCGCCCTGCGCGGCGCCAGGCGGGGAGAACGGCAGCGGCGGGGCAGGCGCCGCCACCGCTCCCGGCGCGCCCTGCGCGCCGCCCATGGCGAACGCACCCGGCGGCGCGAGCGAGCTCGAAGCCTGCGCGGGCGCGGCGTCGCTGCCGCCGGTCAGCAGCGCGCGCAGCGTCTGCGCGACCTTCGCGGCTTCCGCGTTCTTGAGGTACACGATGAACAGGTTGCCGCCGGGACGGCCCGGCGTGTCGAGCTGCTCGATCAGGCTCTTCGCGCGCGCCGCGCGGCCGGCGTTGTCGCTGCGCACGAGGATCGAATTGCTGCGCGGGTCGGGCACGAGCGTCACGCGCAGCTGCGGGTCGGCCGGCACGCCTTGCGCGGCGGGCTCGGCCAGCAGGCGATTGACCAGCGCGGCGACGTCGATGGCCGACGCGTGCTTCACCGGCACGACCAGCGGCTCGGAGCGGTCCGGCTGGTCGAGCGACGCGATGATGCGCTCGAGGCGGCGCAGGTTGTCGGCGTAGTCGGTGATGACGAGCGCGTTGCTCGCGGGAAACGCGGCGATCGCGTTGTTCGGCGTGATCAGCGGCCGCAGCACGTTGACCAGCGACGCGGCGGACTCGTTGCGCAGCACGATCACCTGCGTCACCAGCCGGTCGCCGCTGCCGCGGCCCACCGCCCCGCCCTGCGTCTTGGCGTCGGCCTCGGGTACGATCTTCACCACGCCGTCGCCCTCCACGGCGGCGTAGCCGGAAAGGCGCAGCGCGGAGAGCAGCGTCGGGTAGACCAGGTTGCGCGGCACCGGGCGCGACGAGACGATGTTGACCGTGCCCTTGACGCGCGGGTCGACGATGAAGTTGCGGCCCGTGATTTCGGCGACGGCCTTCACCACCGCGTCGATCTCGGCGTTGACGAAGTTCAGCGTGACCGCGCCGGACGCCGCGGCCGCAGGCGTTGACGCGGATGCGGACGGGGCCGTGCCCTGCGCGGCGGCAGGCAGCGCGGTGTGGATTACAACGAGCGCCGCCAAGGCAACGGCGGCGAGCCGGCGATCGGGCCGGAATGCGCAGTTGCGGAGGCCCGGCAGGGCGGGCGGTCGGGCCATCGGAGGTTGGTCAATTGCGCGAAATTCGCGCTCGATGCCATTGAGTGGCAAGGATAATAGCACGCAAGATCCGAGCCACGCCCGCCCGTTCCGGCCCGCCTGGACGGCCCCGGGAACCGCCGGGCGGGCGAAACCTGCTACCCCGTCCCCGAATCCGGCAGCACACTTCGTCGCATCCAATCGGCGACTGAACCCATGATGAACCACCTGGCCACGCTCGCTCGGTTCGCTGCCCCCCCGGGGGCCGGTGGGCCGATCGGGGCGGGCCTTCCCGGCCGACAGGAGTCCCAATGACCGCACCGTCCACCCCGCGCCGCGCGCTCCCCCGCCGGCTGATCCTCGCGGCCGCCGTCGTGGCGGGCCTCGTCGCGGCCCTGGCGCTTGCGCCGGCGTCCCCGCCACGGGTCCCCGCGGGCCACTCGGCGGTCGTGCGCGTCGCGCTCGTCTCCGAGGCGCTCGCGCAGTCGTCGGCGCCAACACCTCCGGCAGCGCCGTCCCCGCCTGCCGGGACGGCGGCCCCGGCCAACGCCGACCCCGGCGCCGGACCGCAGGACCGCGCGGTGGACACCGAGATCTCGATCGACCACCGCGGCGTGCGCGTGCGCAAGGGCACGGGCAACAAGGGCGACGCGCACGTGGTCGTCGGCGACCAGGACTTCGAGTCCTTCGAGCAGTTCGTCGAGCAGGCGCCGTGGCTCGCCGCGCTCGTGTTCACGGTCACCGCGCTGGTGTTCATCGTCCCGCTGCTCGCGATCGTGCTGCTGGTCTGGTACAAGATGCGCCGCACGCGGATGATGAACGAGACGATGATCAAGCTCGCCGAGCGCGGCGCGGTCGCGCCGGCCGACGCGATGGCCGCGGTGGCGAACGGCCGCTCCGGCGCGGCGTTGCAGAACCTGCCGCCCACCGCCCCGCTCTACGAGCAGGCGAAGGCGCTGCGCAAGGGCGCCGCGTGGTCCGACCTGCGCAAGGGCGTGCTGATCGGCGGCGTCGGCCTCGGCCTCACGCTCTGGCCGATGCTGGAGGGAGACACGGCGAACGGCTTCGGCCTCGTGCTGCTGTTCGTGGGCATCGGCTACACGGTGCTGTGGTACCTCGAGGAGCGGCCGGGCCGCGGCGTGCAGGATCGCGCCGGCTCGCCGCCGGGAGCGGCGTAGCGACGGACCGACTGCAGGCTGCCGCACGGCGCCCCGATGGCGTCGCCGCCGGATTCGGACGCAGCGCTGATCGCCCGCGCCGTCGTCCAGGACGACCGCCACGCGTTCGCCGAGCTCGTGCGCCGTCACCAGTCCACCGTGCGCGCGTGCCTGCGCAAGCTCACCGCCGGCAACCACGCGCTCGCCGACGACCTCGCCCAGGAGACTTTCGTGCTCGCATGGCGCAACCTCAAGTCGTTCCGGCAGGAGGCCCGGTTCTCCACCTGGCTCTACCGCATCGCGACGAACTGCTGGCTCGCGGACGCGCGCAAGCGGAAGGAGGAGCTGCTGGGCGACGCGGGCGGCGACGGCGACGACGAGTCGATGGCCGCGGCGCTCGGCGAGGCCACGCCCGACCACGCGCGGGGGGCCGCGCTCAAGATGGACCTCGAGCGCGCGATGGCAGCGCTCTCGGAAGGCGAAAGGGCCGCGATCGTGCAGTGCTACCATAACGACCTGTCGCACGAGGAAGCCTCTTACGTGCTCGGCATGCCGGTGGGCACCGTGAAGACGCACATCCTGCGCGGCAAGCAGAAGCTCAAGATCGCGCTCGCCGCCTGGGCTCCGCAGACATGAACACGCACACGACTCCCGATCCGCGCGAAGCCGACGACTGGCTGGAGCAGGCGCTGCGCAGCGACGCGCGCGAGCACCGCGACGGCTACGTCGACGACGCGGGCTTCACCGCGCGCGTGATGGCCGCGCTGCCTGCGGCGATGGAGATCGTGCCGCGCTGGCGTCGTCCCGCAGTGGCCGCGATCTGGGCCGCGGCGGCGGCCGGCATGGCGGTCGCGCTGCCCGGTGTCGCGCTCGACATCGGCCGCGAGGCGTACCGCCTGCTGGCCGCGCAGCCGCTCTCGCTCGCGCAGGTCGGCGTGACGCTCGCCGTCCTCGGCATCGGGACGTGGGCCGCGGCGGCGTGGACGCTGCAGCGCGACTGAAAGTAGGGTCAGACTCGCAAGTGGGGTCAGACCCCACTTTCACATCGTCGTCCCCGCGAAGGCGGGCACCCAGCGACTTCGAACGACGCTGGATTCCCGCATTCGCGGGAATGACGCCGGAGGGAAGTAGGGTCTGACCCCGCCTTCACATCGTCGTCCCCGCGAAGGCGGGGACCCAGCGACTTCGAACGATGCTGGATTCCCGCATTCGCGGGAATGACGCCGGAGGGAAGTAGGGTCTGACCCCGCCTTCACATCGTCGTCCCCGCGAAGGCGGGCACCCAGCGACTCCGAACGACGCTGGATTCCCGCATTCGCGGGAATGACGCCGGAGGGGAGGCAAGCAGGGTCTGACCCCACCATCAGCGCAGCCAGTTCTCGAGCTCGAGACCCCTGACCCGCCGGAAGTGGCGGGTGTTGTCGGTGACCAGCACCGCGCCCAGCGCGAGCGCGTGCGCGGCGATCATCTCGTCGAAGTCGCCGATGCGTGTCCCGGCCGCCTCGAGTTGCGCCCGCAGGCGCCCGTGCGCGTCCGCGGCGGCGCCGTCCCAGGGAACGGCCTGCGCCACCATGAGAAACGCGTCGACGAGCCGGGCCAGCTGCAGCGCGTGCGTCCGCCGCTCGACCCCGAAGCGCAGCTCGGCGCGCGTGACGGCCGAGATGCACCACCCCCCGGCCGGCAGGGCGCACAGCCGCGCGTCGATGGCGCGGTGCCCCCGGATCGCCGCGCTGGCGATGTTCGTGTCGAGCAATCGCAGCGGCATGGCCGGCGCGATCAGGCGTCGGTTGCGGCGAACGGGTCGCGCACCTCGGTGCCCTGCCCGCGCTCGCGCATGAAGTCGCCGGGAACGCCATCGAGCCGGCCGCGCAGGGCCATGAAGTCCGCCCACGTGCGCACCGGCTCGACCGACAGGATGACGTCGCCGGTCACCTCGTCGCGACGGATGTAGACCTCCTGGGCGTCGAAGCGGAACTCGGCGGGCAGCCGCACGGCCTGGCTGCCGCCGTTCGCGAACAGGCGGGCCTTGCGTCGCATGGTGGGGATCGAAGAAGTCGTGGGACCGGGGCGGGAGCGATGTATATATTAAGTATATACATCTGGCGCACGGCGATCAACCGGGCGGCTCCCGGTCAACATGCCTGGCTGTAAAGCTCCCATGCGCTGTTTCGCCGATCCATGAATTCAGTTCATGTGTCGTCCCCGCGAAGGCGGGGACCCAGCGTCTCGTCGATTCGACAGGCTGGCTGCGCGAAAGACACTGGGTCCCCGCCTTCGCGGGGACGACGACTCATGGATGCGAGCGGCGCATGCGTTGCAGCAGCAACGTCTCGACAGATGACACCTAGCCAGGGACCCGTGCCGCCATCGGCCCGATGGCCGACCCCAAAGCAATCGGCCGCCCGAAGGCGGCCGACGCACGCTCGACCGACGGGAGCGTCAGTCCTTCAGCGTGAAGATGACCTCGATCTCCGCGACGTACTTCTCGCCCTCGGCCTTGAAGCGCCACTTCATCAGCGCGTCGCGCACGGCGTTGTCGAAGTGCCGCGGCGGATCGGCCGACACGATGTTCACCTCGGTGACGTTGCCCTTGTCGTCGATGTTGACGCGCGCGAGCACGCGGCCCTTCTCGATGCCGGCGCGGATCGCGGCGCGCGGGTAGACGGGGTTCTCGCGCTCGATCGGCACCACGCCGCGCCGCACCGCGGGCTTGGGCGGCGGGGGCGGCGCGGGGGGCGCGACGACGACCGGCGGCGGCGGCGGCGGCTCGATCTTGTACTCCTGCTTCGGCGGCTCCG
>Ga0224500_10000095_pt1 | contig 63094 bp, 51 predicted proteins | sample SF_Oct11_sed_USG_FD_168126 | JGI IMG/M metagenome (GOLD analysis project Ga0224500, IMG submission 168126) | Sediment microbial communities from San Francisco Bay, California, United States - SF_Oct11_sed_USGS_4_1 | ecosystem: Environmental > Aquatic > Marine > Sediment | place: USA: California...
AGGAAAGAGGTAACTAAGGATTTTACCAACCGAAATAGCTTCAAATGCTGAGACAGATAGATATCCAAAAGAAAGGAACCAACCGACGAGGAAAGAATGCTTTTTCCCAAATGCTTTGTAAGCATATGCAACTTCACCACCAGATACCGGAAGCATGGCAGTCACTTCAGCATAGCAGAAGCCGATAAACAACAGGAGTACACCACCAAGTACGAATGCGATGGCAGCACCCAAAGGTCCTGCGGTGTGCAGCCAGGGGCCCATCGCGGTAACCCATCCTACACCGATCATCGCACCAAATGCAAGACAGAAGAATCCGACCTTGCCTATTTCCTTTCTCAGTCCTGGCCTTTCAGTGTGGTTGGGATTTACCGTTGAGATCATCCCTTGGCGCTTACTGTTTTGGTCTTCCTGGTTCTGCCCATCGCGCCCATGGCGCCGGTTGCGCCCATCAGTGCAGTACCTGACTGCTGCCGGTTGAGCGCCGCGTCTGTAAAGACGCGCAGACCGAGGTCTGGCCGGTAACCGTGAATTTCTTTCACATCCAGCGCCTGTAGGAATTCAAGGATTTCTTTCGTCATGACTTGCCCCGGCACCAGCACCGGAAAGCCCGGTGGATATGGAATTACAAATGCAGCACTTACCAGATGCCGTCCGTCTTGCATTAATTTGGTGCAGGCGGAAAGCTGTGCGTACTCGCATTTTGATTCTTCGTATGCCAGGAAATATGCTTCGCGCATTCGCCCTCCGGGTATCCCTGCAACGGCGCGGAATGAGTCGTGGAAATAGCTGAAGTCCGGAAGGGGAGGTGCCTGCTCGGTTAAGGAGTATAATTTGTCCTGCAGGATCCTGTTTTCTTCCATGCTCAGTGAATCAAATTGTAGATCAATTTGCTCAGCAATTTTCAGTAGTGTGCTGATCAGGTAACTCACCGAGCTCCTGGTTGTGCCGATGTTGGTCATGAACAAGACGGAATTGCGGGAGGTCTTGTTTACCTGAATGTGAAATTGATCCATCAGGTACTTATTCTTAAAGGTGTCGCCATCCACACCTGTATTTCCGATGTGAAGATTTATCTTGGTAGGGTCTAAGACAAATTCATCATTGGCCCATGCATCTTCGAGCCGTCGCCATCCTGAATCGGGACTGTAGTATTCCGAGAGTCCGGATTGCCTGTGTTTGTCCGGAATAAGATCCGCAATGGTTAGTACCTTAAAATACTTCTTAAGTTTTGGATGTTCATTTATTTTAGCGCGAAGCAGCATGGCCATTTCAATACTCTTTTCCACAAGCTCATACCCTTCAAACGAAACCTGTCTGCGCCCAACGTCAAGGGATGCTAGGATCTGATAGTTAGCAGATGTTGATGTGTGCGTCATATACGCTTCGTGAAAAGAGGTTTCCGCTTTGCGCTCGAATTCTTCGTCGTAGATATGAATCATGGATCCTTGCCGAAAGGATGAAAGTGTTTTGTGTGTCGACTGAGTGGCGTAGACTCTTATCTTCACAAGATCGGGGTTAGGCAACGATAGCGTGATCTCACCGTCTGCCTTATTTGCCTCGGCGAGGTGTTTTTCGTAAAGTACTTTGTATGCAGGCGACTTGTACTTATTAAAAAGTTTGTTGGCGACGTACATGGCTGTCCGCTGGCGGAAAGATGGTGTGAAAGCCGCAAAGGCAAACCACGCTTCATCCCACAGGAAAATCATGTCAGGTTTGATGGCGAGTACTTCTTCCATGACGCGCTCAACGTTATACACCAATCCGTCGAACGTGCAGTTGGTAAGCAATAACATTTTCACTCGATCCAGTCTCCCTGCACGTTTAAGGACAAGTAATCTTTCCTTAATTTCTGAGAGGGGCACGGCGCCATACATCGAGTACTTCTGCAAAGGATAAGAATCAAGGTAGGTTACATAGGCCCCCGACAACACCATGCTGTAATGATGCGACTTATGGCAGTCACGGTCAATCAGTACAACATCGTCTGGCTCTACCAGCGCCTGCAGCACAATTTTGTTAGAAGTAGAGGTGCCGTTGGTAGCGAAGTACGTACGTTTCGATCCAAATGCCTTACTGGCCAGTTCCTGCGCTTTTTTCAAAGGACCGGTCGGTTGAAGCAGGGAGTCAAGTCCGCCAGTTGTGGAGGATGTCTCTGCCAGGAACAGATTTCTTCCGTAGAATTCGCCAAAGTCGTCTATCCAGTTCGATTTGAAGATCGAATTACCACGTGAAATAGGCATGGCGTGGAAGACGCCTGTAGGTTTTTGACTATACTCTTTTAGTGCGGTGTAGAAGGGGGTTTCGTACCGGTCCTTTATACCTCTGATAATACTTAAATGAAGTTCCTGGGCATCTTCCTTCCGGTAAAAGATGCGCTGGAATATCTTCAGTCCACTGTCAGGAATGCTCCTTACAGCAGTATCCGTTACATAATAGATATCAATTTCAGGGCGCAATTGGCGGATCGCCTCGCCCAGCAAGATGCCCAGCTCATATTCAGGAACGTTCTCATGATCGTCTTTCAACAAATCCGAGACAAATGGTTTCAGTACGCCATTAACATTTCTTGACTTAAATGGGATTTCGTTCCTGACTACACAGGCCTGAATATTTGGGTTGGCCATCAATGCAATAAGAGAGTCCTGGTATGACCTTGCATAAACAAGCTGGTAAAGAAAACGTTCGCTTGGGTCGCGCACCTCATTAATCTTGTTGTTAATCACCAATTCTTCTTTTGGTGATAGATGATCAACAAACAGGACCTCAAAATACCTTTTCTTTAACTTTGAAGCTGGTGCGGCTTTGTTTTCCTTTCGTCGAAGCAACGCAGTAAAAGACAGGATGTCGGGGTCCTGGCGATAATCTTCACTTACAAGCAACCTCAATATTTCTTTTGTCGAGTTTCGCAGGATTTGGAATTCATCGTGCTTAATGAAGTCGGTTAATATCTGAAGGATATCGTTTCCGGGAAAAGCAAAATACTGTTCGACCTCTCGGAGCCGCTTGATGGCAAGCATTATTTTTGCCTTTGAATCTTCCTGGTTGGCAGAGTTATTTTTTCTGGCGAGGCTATACGCTTTCAGTTTCAGATCCGTCCATAGCTCGGTGCGCAACTGTGTAATATTATAGTACTGTCCAGCTTTTAATTCAGCCTTTCCATTTGAGTTCATATCGCGATTCATTTTCTTTCCCTCGTTTTCTTGTTCAGTTTATTTTCCTCTTCCTCTCAACGTTATTAGTCCATTAACTCTTTGAATGTAGCGCCAGGCGGTTTCCTTCCGTATCCATAAACAAGGCAAAGTAGCCTACAGCTTCATTGATGAGTGTCTTTGGCATGATAATGCGCCCGCCTGCACCTTCAATTTTGGAGAGTACCGCATCCAGGTCTTTTCCACCATTAAGATACAGCAGCGGTCCGGTTGTGTTTGGTATGCAGCCTTCGCCGCATACCACGGCGCCACCAATGCCGTTCTTCGCGGGGAAAAACCCCATAGAGTATCCATTGATGTTTGTTGTTTCCATGGTAATCGAATAGATCGCATTGTAGAAAGCTACGGCGCGTTCAAAGTTATAGGCAGGTATCTCAAACCAATTAACGTAATGCTTCAGATTCAGTGGCTTTTCTTTCCTGGCGTGTTTCACGGCTGTCTTCATTAATAAACGGGTTTATGTTTGAATTATATTTTACCTATCCATGTGGGATAGATGTATGTGGATGAATATGCTCCGGGTGAGGATTAGTTGCAGGGATCGGAATTAGAGCTTCTTCGTTTTGCAGGACCTCTTTGATTTGTTCAAAACGTGTAGGCTTGTTCAGTTGACCAAGCGAATTGAGGTAAGGCGACTTTGCGTCCTCCTTGTAAATATCAAATTTAACCTTCCGGTCACGGAAACTTTTCAGCGGCTGCCCCAATCGCAATACTCCCATTTCCCTGCTTCGCTTAACTCTTTCAATATCTATTTCAATGGGGATGAGTTCTTCTCCTGTGCTGGCTTGATGAAGTACCCTACCATCCGGACCACAAACAAGGGAACGCCCTGTGCCTCCATCACCCAATCCATTGATATCAAAAATAAAACACTGGTTAGTGGCCGCCGTTGCTTGTACCAGCGCAAGTTCAATATCTCTGTCTATTGTTGCCGTCAGTGTGGGATGCAGTATCACTTCGACTCCATTGACGGCCAGGGTACGCGAAGTTTCCGGAAACCACATATCATAACATATGGTGATGCCAAAACGGCCAATTTTCGGGACGTCAAATATCAAAAACTCGTCACCCCCCGTTACGCCGACTTCGTATGGATAAAACGGAAACATCTTGTCGTAGCGCCCTACAATTTGCCCTTGCGGGTTGATTACAGTTGCGGTATTGTAAATGGCATCAGCTTTTTTCTGGAACACTGTCCCCGGGATCAGCCAAATACCGTAATGCTTTGCGATGGCACAGAAATCACTTTCAGTTGCGTTGGGAAATTGTTGAGCATTAAAGGTGAGCGGGCCAAATGGGCATAGCTCACTAAACACAATCATCTCTACCCACGGGTAAACTGACATCATTACATCAATTTTGTGTTTCATCATGAGTACATTGCTGTGACTCGCGGAAACGTGCATTTGAATACCGCCTATTGAAAATGGTGTCATAATTTTTTAGTTAGTGATTTGTTTTAGTTCTTCTTCTATTATATCAAAACCCTGCATGAGCTTTTCTTTCGTAATAACCAGTGGGCTTAAAATCCGGATTACGTTTTTGTTGGTACCAGCGCTTAGTAAGATTAAGCCACGTTTGAGACAGGCTTTGGTAAGCAAAGCTACGGTATCACCGTCAGGCAATGATGGGTCGTTGTTCTCAACAAACTCCATCGCCTGCATAGCACCCAGTCCGCGCACATCGCCTATAACCGAAAATTTCTCCTTTAGTTTTAAGAGCCGATCTTTTACTATCTTGCTTACTTCATTTGCTATGCTGTTCAAATCAATTTCCTCCATGTATTTGATGGTAGCGATTGCCGCAGCACAACAAACCGGATTGCCTGGATAAGTACCTCCTATAGTACCAACGGCAGCGGCATCCATGACTTCAGTTTTACCGATTACCGCTCCAATAGGCATTCCCGAACCCATGGACTTTGCCCACGTTGAGATGTCTGGCGTTACGCCAAAGTGCTGATAGGCCGCCCATTTTCCGGTACGGCAAAAACCGCTTTGTACTTCGTCGAAAATTAACATGATTCCAAATTCATCGCAGAATTCGCGAAGTCCTTCCACATACCTTTTAGGGGCTATGTTGAAACCGCCTTCGCCCTGGACAAGTTCAATAATAATTGCAGCGACGTTGTTCGGGTCCACCAAGGTATGCGTTGCATCGTGCAGCCGCAGCAATTCCTGTTCTGCAAAATCGTTTTCACTCATTCCCCGCGTATCGTGATAATAGTTCGGGAAAGGAAGTCGGTATACTTCCGGCGCAAATGGTCCGCAGTCGGTTTTGTAGCTGATTTTAGACGTCAACGTCATGGCCATCAGGCTTCGGCCATGAAATGCGTCACTGAAACACAGTACAGCTGATCTCTTGGTAGCCTGCCTTGCAATCTTGATGGCATTCTCAACAGCCTCCGCGCCAGTATTGGTGATCATTACTTTGGTGCTGTCACCGTGCGGGAATAGACTCACCAGCTTTTCGGAAAGTTCGAGATAAGTTTCATACGTTGATATGTTGAAACCGGCATGCAGGAGTCGCGATGCCTGCTCTTGGATGGCTTTAACTACGGGGGGAGGACAATGCCCGGCATTGACTACCCCTATCCCTCCTCCGAAGTCTATCAATTCGTTACCGTCCACATCGATAATGGTAGCACCATGGGCTTCAGTAGCTGAAGAGCCAACAAAAATGCTTACGCCTTGCGCCACGACACGCTTGCGTCGCTCTATTAACGCTGCCGTTTTCTTAAAACTCAGCGATTCTTTCTTCAATTCATTTGTATTCATATGTTAACGACGCTATTTCCGGTTTAGTGAAAAAGTTCTTGTGCATAAAGACGAATCATGCGGGTATCTAAACAGATCACTGCATCGCAAAAAAAAAGCGGTTCCGTTTTTTTTAGGTTGCTTGCTGGCTGAAAGGCTATGTCGCAAAGCCTTTGCGGAGATTAATTGTCTATTCCGTCGGTGATTCGGTTGATTTCTTCAATATAGTCTTTTTTCGGTGAAATATCCACTTTTTCGGTTGAAAAAAGTGACTTGGCGGGAGGATGGTGCCACTCTTCTTGAATTGAAGCGTTACGGCAACAATGGGTCAGTTTAATAATCTTCTAAACTCTTCCAGCGCAGTGGCATTGCCAATTACAGTGACCAGATCGCCCAGCAAAAGGTGCGTATCTCCGTGCGGAATAAAGATTTCGTTTTCTCTTCGCACCACGACCAAAGAGCCCGATCGTGGAAAAGGAATATCTTTTACATATTTCCTATCGATGGTATTATTGTGTACAGGAATTTCTTCCACACTGTAAACCCCAAAGCTGTCGGTAAGTGCCTGGGTAGTTGTTGGACGCATGATTTCGTTTTCTATGCTGGCGGCAATGATTTCGTAAGCATTCACAATCTGTATGTCATCCAATGCTTTGTTGGCCCGGAAAAGTTCTGGTTTGGTTGTCACCGTTATTAATTTGCTGTGACCAAGCTGTTTCCGGATAATCTCCGATATGCTAATGTTCTTTTTGTCTGAATGTGTAATCACTACCACCGTATCCACCGGCCGGATATTCAAGGAGCGGTATACTGCCGGATCAAGATCATTGGCATTAATGGATTCGATGCCCATAGACTGCAGTACTTGCCATTGATCGTATTGAGATGCTACGACCAGGTACGGAATACCATGTAATCGCAATCGGTCTGCCAATTCCAACCCGGCTTTTCCGCCACCAATTATGTAAATGCTGTAGTAGTGGTGATCTTCTTCGGCACTCATGAACTTATACAACATGGGCGAGAGTATGCAAGTAAGAATTGAGGCCATCACGATTCCTGCGTTTGTGGCAGGACTTATTATACTTAAACTCAGTCCGATCTGGGATGTAGCGATGGTTAATCCTAGCCTTGAGGTAAGCAAAATTCCCGAAGAAGCAGAGCGCTTCCACCCAAATAGTTTTACCATGATGAATGATGGGACTACCTGTATGAAATAGAATGCAATAGTAAGTGAAATGATAAAATTCAGGCTGGTTGCAAAATCCTTTAGGGAATTCATATCAAGGTTTACACCCACCATGATAAAGAAGATGGGGATGAAAAATCCGTAACTCATCCCATCGAACTTGAATAGGAGAGCAGACCTTTCCTTCGCCAGGAAAAGTGAAAGCAAGGTACCTGCGAAGAAAGCGCCAAGGACAGGTTCTGTATTGATCGCCGTGGCAATGGCAACGAATAGCAAAAGAACAGCGATGGATCCACGCACACGTATTTGAGAGGCCGCGTGTTCAAGTTTATACATTAGCTTTTGGAACAGCTTGACTCGGATCAGTAAGGTGCCAATTTTATAGGCAATAAAAAAAACAGCAAAAATGACAAGGAAAAGGAGCAGTTCAAATTCAAATCCGTTGTTGCGATGAACACCCGAATAGATGGCAATCAGCAGGATCGTCATGATGGTGGCAATTGCACCTTCAAGGAGAATAATCTGACCAAACTTCCGGCCTATTTCACCATCATTTTTGATGATGGGCACGATAATGCTTAAGGCCACCGAAGGCAATAATATGACCAGAAATATTTTGTCTGTGGTAGGGAATAAAGGTAGTGTAAACACGATCAATGCAGAAAGTGCCAGACTGCCCAGATAGATCAACACGGACACGAGGAAGGTATTGCTGATTATATCAACACGTTGTAAACGCCCGCGTGGAAAGGACGCAATTATTTTTTGGATATCAAGGGCAAGGCCGCCCAGGAAAATCAAAAACAAAAATCCCACGTTGGAAAGAAAGTTCAACGATTCCTCTTGCCCGGAAACAAGATTTAGTACAAATGGGCCGATGACTATTCCCATCACGATTTCTACGATCACAGATGGGACCTTTGTAATTTCCAGCCAGGAAAGCGTCATCGGTACGAGCCACGCTACTACAAAAATTATAAAAAGCGGTAAATAATCTTCCATCGCAAATTAGTTGTTCGAAGGTACGATCTTCAGTGGAATGTTTTACGCTGGGAGAAATCCAAAAATAGTTTTGTGCTATCCGCATAATCCCAGAAAGGCTTTTGGCCGTCTCAAAGTCAGGTTATTTGTTTAGTTTTGGATACATTTTTTATTATTGAGATTAACCGCGGTTGTTGGGCCTGCTGCAATTGGACAGGCACGTGATACTAAATAACACGGTGTCCATGGCACTGCAACAAGGAAATATAACAAAGAACAGAAATGGAGTTTAAAAGCATTAATCCTTACAACGGCAACGAAGTTGGTTCCTATAAGGCGCAAACAGAAGATGAAGTAATTTCCACAATAAACGGTGCGCAGGCTGCTTTTGAGCAGTGGCGCAAGGAGTCTTTGGCCGTCCGTGCACAGCATATGGCGAAAGCAGGCCAGGTGCTTCGGCATAACATCGAGCAATATGCCAGGGTGATCACCCTGGAGATGGGAAAACCAATAGCGGAATCAAGGGCAGAGGTGAGCAAGTGTGCCTGGGTATGTGAATATTATGCAAAGCACGGCGCTGCCTTTCTTGCAGACGAAATAATCCCAACCGAAGCGCAGAAAAGTTATGTGCGCCATGATCCAATAGGCTGTGTGTTGTCGATCATGCCATGGAACTTTCCCTTTTGGCAAGTATTCAGGTTCGCTGCGCCGGCCCTTATGGCAGGTAACACCGCACTATTGAAACATGCGCCGAATGTTTTTGGCTGTGCAAAGATGATTGCTGAGGTTTTCCGCGAAGCGGGCTTCCCAACGGGGGCGTTTCAGAACCTGATAATCCACCATTCACAAATCGAAAGTGTTATAGCCCACGATCTGGTAAAAGCGGTAACGTTGACGGGAAGTGAAAGGGCTGGTGCTGCTGTTGGGGAGATCGCAGGAAGACACTTGAAAAAAAGTGTACTCGAACTTGGCGGCAATAACGCCTTCATTGTTTGGGAAGATGCTGATCTTGAAAAAGCAGTGCAAACGGCACTCACGGCAAGGATGCTGAATGCCGGCCAAAGTTGTATCGCCGCAAAGCGTTTCATATTGCTGGAAGGGATTTATGATGAATTTGTTTCCAGGTTAGTTGAGGCAGTGGGCAAACTTAAGTCCGGTGACCCAATGGATGAAGCAACACAGGTTGGCCCACTGGCCCGCAAAGATCTTGCTGACCAATTGCAACGGCAGGTAAAAGAATCAATTAACGAAGGCGCGGAGCTTTTGCTTGGAGGAAAACAACGTGGCTGCTACCATGAGCCGACAGTCCTGGGTAGTGTTAAACCTGGAATGCCTGCCTTCTCTGAAGAAACGTTTGGGCCGCTTGCGCCCATGATCAAAGCGAAAGATGAGTTGGAGGCTTTTGCTCTTGCTGAACAATCACGGTATGGGCTGGGCACTACAGTCTGCACGACGGACATTCAAAAAGCAAATGATTTTGCCGGAATTGTAAGTGATGGCGCTTACTTTGTTAACGAACTTGTGAAATCAGATCCGAGGTTGCCTTTCGGCGGAACAAAACGTTCTGGCTACGGGCGTGAACTGGCGCGCGATGGTATGATGGAGTTTGTGAACAGAAAAACGGTTTATGTGAAGTAGCTATTGTGTTTGTGGCGCCTTAAATGAATTGGAAACAATCGCAATCTGTAATTTTGACCTCCTAATGATGCCGTAACCTAACACATGAAAACAGCAACCAGATTTTTATTTTCAGTACTCCGTATTCTATTCTTTTCCGGTTGCCAGCAAAGCACAACTTCAAGCGATGAATTTGCTGCATTGTTGCCGGTGCACCAGCAATGGGATGTGGCCGTCAAATAATCAGGCGTGTCGTTAAACCTGCGTTTTCTGAAACCTGAAAAATAACTGCGAGACAGGGATTAACATCATTCCTGAAAATGCGAAAGTTATGAAGGCAATCCGCAAGTTGGTAGCATGCGCAATGTAACCGATTACAGGAGGACCGATAAGCATACCCACAATACTATAGGTGGCAATAATTGAGATCGCCATTCCGGGGGAATATTTTTTGGAAGAGCCCGCTAACAAAAATGTCATTGGAATAATGGAGGCGGTCCCAAACCCAACCAAGCAGAATCCAATCATGGCGGTCCAAAAGTAAGGCAGGATTACAGCCAGCCCGATGCCGGAAATAATAAGTGAGGCGCTGAGCACATACGTTTTGGGCATTCCAATTTGATCCATCAGCCTGTCGGCAACAAATCGGGAGAGTGCCATAAACATCATAAAGATCAGGTATCCCAATGTGAACAACTCAACATGCACCACTTCCTTGAAGTATACCCCGCTCCAGTCAAACATTCCACCTTCGCAGATCGCTGCAAAGAAAACCAGCAAACCGAGGTAAACGATGTACGGATCCGGTTTTCCCAGGATTAACTTATTACCTGATGGTGAACGATCATTCTGCAACAAAAACTTATAAGAGAAAAGTGTGATTGGAATGGTAATGAATGACACGATTGCAAAATGAATCTGCATGGATATATCCAGGGCAACGAACAATGTGGAGATACCAACGCCCACAATACCTCCTGAACTCCACAGGCCATGAAAAGAACTATTAATCTTCCGGTTGAATTGCTTTTGTAACGAAATAGCCTGTGTGTTTACGGATATACTGAATATGCGCATGGCAAAGGCAAATAAACACATCGATGCAGCAAGGGTGTAGGGTGTGGAAGCGAAGCCAATAAGTGATAGAGAAACAGCGACTAATATGAATGCTGCCGTCATCGGTACACGGCTATCATACCTGGATACAAGCCAACCCGAAAGCGGTAATCCAATCAAGGAACTGATAGGCATAAAAAGCAGCAGGGTCCCCAGCTGAGCGTCATTGAATCCAAATGTTGCTTTAATCGTTGGTATGCGCGACGCCCAGGTAGAAAAACAAGCTCCCGAAAGAAAGAAGAATACGTTAAGAAAAATACGTTGTTTGATTTTTAATTCCATGCGGGCTCCAAATCGGATGCGAATATCCGGGGTAAAAAGTTAATAATGCACAGAAGGTTCCGAAAAAGTGTTAATCTTTTGAGGCCAATACCGGATTGGGCCATTGCAGTGCCGGATACTTTCTTACCAGGTCTTGTTTCAATCCCGGGTAGACCGCAGTCCAAAATCCACGGAGATCACTTGTGGTATGGAGTTCAGTAAGGTCTGGCGATAGCAATTGCATAAGCACGGCAGTCTTCCCATTGTTAACACGGGGTGTGTCTAGGACGCCAAATGCATTACGCAATTCGATGGAAAGGATAGGGGGTTCGCCCGTCGATTGGTATCGCAGCTGAAAGTGCAGCCCATCAACATTAATTTCAGTTGGAGCCAATTTTTCCAGCGCTACTTGTTGCGCTATATTGAGGTAATTGTGCAAAGAACCTAGGATATCAATTTTCCTCAGGTCTTCTGGTTCTCTAATATCTGATAGGAATGGAAGAATCCACTCTTTGTTAGTCATGAGCAAAGTAGACGTACTTACGTCAGGCCATCCTTCATCTGGTCTCCATCTGCGCAGACTGAGGACACGGTTTTGCCATTGCGTAACTTCCTGCGTAAAATCCAACAGTGATTCTCCTGCTGTTTTCAGCGCATCGGAAATAGCCTGAATCCTAAACTTACTGTCAGGGGGCGGCAGTGGTTTGGATTGAAGCACAATACTGCCAATACGAAGATCTTTGGTGGCCGTCAACGCCCCCGTTTCAACGTCCCAATGAACAGTTTCTTCTGTTTTTACAAGCGGTGCGAGGTCTTTTGGATTTAATGGGGAGGCCATAAAAATTTTCCCCATTCCGTCCCTGGCATCTACCTGCGCGACGGCCAACCAACCTTCGTGCGCCAAATCATCTTTATGTCCTGCCATGGCAATCTTGCCGTTTGCCAATTGAAACTGCGCGTTATTCCCCGGTCGAGCAAAGGCAATGCGTTCCGGATAAGCGTGTGCAAGTATTACACCTGTTTCATAATGATCTACAGCACTATTATCCGCTTGTATTGAAAATAAGTTGCGGTATGATTTTGCAATTTTTTCAATCCGCCCCAGCTTTTTCACATGACTATTTTCTCTTCTGTATCTCCGCAATGCCTCAAGCCTTAGATTGATATTAATACCGGCCTCACGGGTGAGGGGATCTCGTTCTTCCAGTAGCGCCGCAACGTCGGTTGCGAGTGACAGATTATTTTCTTCCTGCGCCATTAGTAACATGTGGGCAATTCTGGGATGACATGGCAGCGCATGCATATTCTTTCCATGTTCAGTTATCCGGCCATTTTCCAGCGCCTCAAGTTGATGCAACAACTCCGTGGCTTCCAGGAGCGCATTTTTTGGCGGAGGTGTAAGCCACGTCAGTTGAGCGATATTGATAATACCCCACCGGGCCATGTCAAGCACAAGTGAGGTTAAATCTGCTTCCAGAATTTCAGGTGTACGATGGTCTGCGAGCCGCGCGTGAATGGAAGGTGTCCACATGCGATAGCACGTACCGGGGCCAAGTCTTCCTGCCCTGCCTGTACGTTGGTCAGCTGAGTCTTTGGAAATTTTGATGGTCTGCAATTGTGACAATCCGGATTTTGGATCGAACCTGGAAGTGCGGCCAAAACCAGTATCCACTACGATAGTAATTCCTTCAATGGTGAGGCTGGTTTCAGCAATAGACGTAGCCAATACAATTTTCCGCCTGCCCTTTGTATTGGGCATGATAGCGCTATATTGTTTTCCTTGTGGAAGTGCACCATACAAAGGATGAATAGCAAAGTTGCGAAGCTCTTTTTTAAGTAATTCTTCTGTCTTTTTTATTTCCCTTTCTCCCGGAAGGAAAACAAGAGTGTCTCCTTCCTTTTCGCGTACTGCGGTTAAAATGGTCCGTGCAGTCATCTCCGGCAACATCATTTCGTCAGCCGCACCAGTATAGACAACCTCCACGGGATATTGTTTCCCCTCACTTTTCGCCACCGGAGCTTTTAATAATTCCGTTAGCTGCGGCATGTTGAGCGTAGCTGACATGACGAGGATGCGCAAATCGGTTCGCAACCTTTGTTGTGCTTCACGGCACAATGCCATGGCTACATCCGCATATATGCTACGTTCATGAAATTCATCAAAGATTACAGCACCAACACCTTGCAGGGTATTGTCGCCGTGAAGCATGCGTGTGAGTATACCTTCGGTGAGAACCTCAATAATTGTTTTTTCACTCGTTTGATTTTCAAAACGGATTCGATAGCCCACGGTTTGCCCAACCTCTTCACCCAGCAGATATGCCATACGTGTTGCTATTGACCGGGCGGCAAGCCTCCTGGGCTCAAGCATCAATATCTTGTTTCCCTCCAGCCATGCCTCATCGAGTAAGGCGAGTGGTACCAGTGTGCTTTTGCCCGCGCCTGGTGGAGCGTTTACAATCAGTGTATTTTCATTTGTGAGATTGCGCCGAATTTGCGGAATGATTTCCGTTATTGGTAGATCGATATGGATTGGGTCAAATGGCAATGGAAATTGAATTGTGATGTGAAATTAGAAAAATAGCAGTCAGGTCGGGCATGGAACTGGAATTGGGTGGCATTGCCATGAATGCAGCCTTGAACGCAACACCTACATCATTGCACAAGATTATGTATACCGTTGGTGTAAAGAGGATTTTGAGTGTCCCCAATGGAAGCTAGCTTCCTTAAGATTTTAGCCTTTAATAATTTATGCCAAGAACCATACTATGCTTTATACTCATCGCAATGAGTGCCACGCTTGCTGAAGCGCAGGTCGTAAAGGATTCGACCAGCCGGCCAGAGATTCTTAACATTATTCAAAACCAGGATTCCGTTGGCCTGTACGACAAGTTCGAAACCAGGCTTATCATAAAAGCCCAATTCTTAAATCCATTTGACGCGGATGACATTGACATCATGGCCACATTCACATCGCCGTCAGGGAAGAAATGGAATATCCCTGGGTTCTATCAGTATACGTACGGAACAATGTGGAAGATGCGGTTTGCAGCCGATGAGCTTGGGGTCTGGAAATACCAGGTGCGAGTGCGAGACATCAATGGGGAAACGACAAGTGCGGAAAAAACCTTTAAAGCTGTCGGGTCATCCTACAAGGGCCCGATAAAAATTGCTGCCAACAAGCGGTTTCTGGAATACAAAAACGGATCACCATTCTATGGCGTGGGACTTTGGTACAATGGAAGGGTTACAAAAGAAAACCTGGACGAGTTGAAAAACAAAGGAGTGAATTTCATCAGCAATTACATAACACCACTCGAAACAATGGGAAGCGGCGTTGGACGATATGATCAGGAGGTCTGTTCGAGGATCGACGAACTATTTGAATTGTGCGAAGAACGTGAAATTCTGGTAAGTCTAAATCTTTGGTTTCATTCCTACTTGTCAGAAACAGTTTGGGGTGGAGGCAATATTCGTTGGCAAACCAATCCCTATCAGCATATTACGGCTGCGAAGGACTTTTTCAGGAGTAGTGAAGCGTGGAAGTACCAGGAAAAGCTATACAGGTATTTTATTGCAAGGTGGAGCTATAGCAGGTCTCTCGCCATTTGGTTTATTGTTGATGAAATTAACGGCACCGATGGATGGGTTTCCGGAGATAGTGTTATGGCGGGGCGGTGGACTAAAAATGTGCATGATTATTTCAAAGCCAACGATCCTTATAACCATCCTACGACCGGTACGCGAAGTGGTGGTATAAAGGAATTTTTTCACGATGGTTACCAGGCGACAGACATTGCAGCAAGAGAAATATATGAGGCGCAGGGATTTCCCATTACTAAGCCGGGAACGCTGGACTCGGCTGATATTCATCCTTTAACCTACAGTTATAATAATTATGCAGGGCAGATTAAAAAGATATGGGATGGGTATGGAAAGCCCGTTATCATTGGAGAAACCGGATGGGATCACACCTATTTTGAGCCCGGTATGCCTGGATACACGGCCATGCACCACAACGTGCTATGGGTTTCACTGGCCACAGGAGCGTCAATGACGCCTTTCTGGTGGGCCTTTAGTGGGAGGATGAACGATGTAATCGTTTCGAATCAGTTGCGAAGTATTCGCAGGTTTACCGATAGCGTTCCTTTTTCCAAACTTTCGAATTTATCACGAATTGATGCCCGTATTCCGGATGGCGATGGCTTTGCAATGCAGAGTGATCAGCTAATCTATGGATGGGTTGTTAATCCCAAAACAGATGTTGCTGGCGATTCCGTAACCGTTTCAGGTGTAAGGGACGGGAAGTATGCGCTAAAAGTATTTCATACCTGGCGGGGAGACTTTATCATGGAGGAAGAATTGACCGCAACCAATGGGGCTGTTGTTTTTTCAATTCCTTCTCTTCACACTGCTGGTGGTCATGCCAATTACATTGGGCAGGACGCTGCGTTTATACTTGAGCCCAAGAAAGAGAAGCTACAGACACCAGTGTCAACAAGAAAAGGAAGAAAAAGAGCTAACTAGGTTCCAACTATCTGAATTGAGATCTCAAGGAGACTCTTTCTTGCCTAGGCTATCTTCTTGGCTAGGCAACTTCAGCCACTGCCTTTCTCATTTTTTCCAAACCGGTCTTGGCGACCAACAGCGGGTCCTGTTCCCAATAGGTCCTGTTGAAGAGTTCGAGGGATAAAATCTTCTCCCCTGACATATTGTTAAGGTCAGTTAGAATTTGCTTGAGGGGTGCTGCGCCGTCGCCGGGGTAAATGCGGTCTTTGTCTTCCAGTTTTTCGCGTGGAATATTGCCCGGAAAGTCGTTCATGTGAATAATTTCAAGTAGGCTTCCGTCAATCATTTTCAGGCATTCATATCCTGAACCGCCCCTGTGGAGATGATAAACATCCGACAGTATGCGTGCACCCGGATCGTTGGTGGCTGCGGCTGACATGAGTGCCTGCCCAATGTGGAAAAATCGGGAAGCGCCCCAAAACTCCAGCTGCGGTGTAACGCCGGTTTCCCGGCCCAGGGCCAGAAGTTCTTCATAGCGTTCGCCTACCTTGAACAGATCCAACTGATCAGTAGGCTTTATTCCGGCTGCAGGTGCAGCTATTCGTGGGCAATCCAGCGCTGCCATCATTTCCATTTCTTCGCGCATTTGCCTAAACCCGGCTTCGCGTTGCGTATCATCATCAACCATCCAGGGGGCAAAACCGATGGCATCAACGGCGGGAACTTTGCTGTCGACCAGCAATTTTCTCAAGGCGGCAAGGGAACCACCATTGCTTACATATGCTTTCACATCCGCAATCCAGATTTCAGTGGAATCATAACCAGCACGTGACGCAATGTCAATATATTTCTCAATACCCAGTTTTTTTCCGCTTATAGTACTTGTGTTCAGGCAGAACCTAAACTTGTCTTTAGATTTTTTCCCGTCGTACGCAAAGCCTGTTGGTCCTGCAAGCGCCAGGCCTGCAGCGGCGGATACTGTTTTTAATGCATGTCGTCGATTCATGGATATGATATAAAGGGTTGAACTTCTTACTGTGAATAAAAAGAACCGTTCATGAACGAAATTCTTATGCCGAAGATATAAAAACTTATCCGCTGCCAGCCCCCACAAGCATACGAAAGGTTCTTTAAACTTGGTAAAGTTCCCAAAAATTGATAATTATGATAGCGGAGTAATACCGTGAACCTGGCTTGCAATGGCTGAGGTTCCCACAAAGTTAAAACACTCTTTTTATGGCTAACCAAAAGAAAAATGTGCGAGTTCTTGTAGTCGGCTGCGGGAACATGGGTGCCTCTCACGCAACGGCATATCATAACCTTGGCGGCGTTGAAATTTGCGGGCTGGTTTCCAAGGGAAAAAGCAAAGAGGTTTTGAATACAAAGCTGGGCGGCGGATATCCATTATTTGATGATTTTGAGCATGCCTTGAAAAGTATGCAGCCCGATGCGGTTTGTATTTCAACCTATCCGGATACGCATGAGTCGTTTGCGATCAAGGCGCTGGAGCAAGGAAGTCACGTTTTTATCGAGAAGCCACTGGCGGATTCGGTTGCTGGAGCAGAGTGGGTGGCGAAAGCTGCTAAAGATGCTGGCAAAAAACTGGTTGTTGGTTATATTTTGCGGCATCATCCTTCATGGGAGCGATTTGTTGCGTTGTCGCATGAGCTCGGAAAGCCACTTGTTATGCGTATGAACCTCAACCAGCAAAGTCATGGTTATATGTGGACAGTTCATAGGAATCTGATGAAAAGCTTAAGCCCCATCGTTGATTGCGGCGTGCATTACATCGACGTAATGTGCCAAATGACGCGATCACGTCCAACCCAGGTTAGTGCAATAGGTGCCAGGCTTACCGAAGAAATACCAGCCGGAAACTACAACTATGGCCAGCTGCAAATTCGTTTTGAGGATGGATCAGTAGGCTGGTATGAAGCGGGCTGGGGACCTATGATCAGTGAAACTGCTTTTTTTGTGAAGGATGTCATCGGTCCAAACGGATCAGTGTCTATCGTCGCGAAAGATGCCGGGGGGGCAGGTAAGTCGTCTTCTATCGAATCGCATACAAAAACCGAATCGATCCGATTTCATCATGCTCCGCTGGACAAAAATGATGAATTTGTAGAAGAAGATACCTGGATAAACCTGAAAGACGAACCGGATCATCAGGAGCTGTGTAATCGCGAACAACGCTATTTTCTAAAAGCGATAGCGGAAGATGTCGATCTGACGGATCATATTCAGGATGCCGTCAATAGCTTGCGCATCGCATTTGCATGCGATGAATCAGTCCGTACCGGGAAAGTTGTATTGTTGTAAAACACAAAAAACTATTTTGTATACACAATGGGTTGTGTCCAGGCAGTTTCATATTCGTTTTCCTGATAGGGATTGGGTTTCAATTTATTGGATGTTATCCTGGCCCTGACGAATAGGTGTCCTTTTTCAAGTTCGAATTCTGCTTTGGTTCCAACAACTTCTTTTAGGACTTTTGATTGCTGTTCTCCTGCTACCACGCCAATGAAAGCTATGGTGTAGACTACATTTGGCTCCGCGTTTACAAGAAGATGCAATTTATTATTATTGAAATTTATCTCCTCAAGCAGTACACCAGTTGACGCATAGAACGCACCTGCCTCAAGTGCGTGAATGAGAGACCTTGATGTAAGGGAATCTGAATCCACCATCACCCATCCTCTTCCTGCATTGCTATAGGCAGATCCAAACTGATGGTAGTTGTGACTATCGTCAGTCGCCAGTCCGTAAAGGAGAGGCTGATCCTTTTGGGCATACGCCAGGTTTATCCTATCCCACATTTCTTCAGTTCCAGGATGTAAGCTGTCGCCATAGTTTCGGACCATGGGGTGGCCGTTATAAACCTCAAAAAATCTTTCTCCATGCAGATCTATAATATCCTGCAAAGAGACACCGTAGAAATAATTAGGATGATTGATGTGTGGGAACATTGGCATGCCGGTTTCTTTCCGCTGGTTCAATACTGCATCTACATTACGCTGCATAACATCAGTCACACTTTCACCACCTTGTGGTTCTATCCTGGACTGGATATTTGTTGCATTCATATGAATGGGTTTATCACCAAATTTGTCCGTGATCTCTTCTGATTGAATAATCAGAAAATCATTATCTTCAAAAAGGGACTTGTATGTTGCGTATGTTTTCAGTTGCACACGAATGCGCCCCGAATCGAGGCTGTGTGTAACCCAATTTTCGCCGTATTTTTCCAAATACTTTTCAAATCCTTCTTCATACATCCTGCTTTTAGTAACCGTTATCCATTTCTCACCCTCGGCGAGGGTATTGTGATCAGAGAGTGCTACAAAGTTGTAACCGTTGGTTTTGTACCAATCCATAATCATTTCAGGGTATTCATCGCCGTCGCTCCAATAGGAATGTGTGTGGAGGTTGCCCTTATACCAATGTTTCGAATTTTTGTCCCCAGGATTGCATCCTGTCAGAAGCAGTAGAAAGCTGAACAGTAAGAGTCGTTTCTTGCGCAAATTGTGCATAGCAGCTTTGTTTTCAGATGTAAAAAATTTTTTTCGAACCAGCATCATTCCATAGGAAGTAGTATTGTAATTAAATAAACTTTTGCGAGATACAAGTGAACCCGATTAACCGAAAGTATCGCTGTTCCATGCCGGAGATCAAGTGCGGATTTGGGATTACAGTTTCAAGTTGCATACTGGAGGACTATTTGCCGGCAGATCATACACCCTGAATCTTGGCACCCTGGTTCTTAATTCAGGAAATCAGTATCCGGTTTCTTCAAGTCGAGTTCTTTGATCCAGATATTGCGATAACGCACATCATGACCTTCGGCCTGCAATTTTAGTCCGCCTGGGGTATCGGTAATTCCCTTGCCGCTGTCGTTTCCACCATCAATGCCTGAAAATGGACCCCCCGAAACATGGTTGATAAGTTGGTTGGTATGCACTTTGATTCCGTTAAAATACACCGTTACCATGGCTTTTTCGGTGAGTTTCCCATCCCTGAACCGTGCTGCTCTAAAAACGATATCGTACGCATTCCACTTTCCAAGGCCATTGTAGGCTCGGTAAGGAGATTCTGCTTCATCGATTACAGCGCCAATGCCGTGCTTGGTTGAATCTCCATCGAGCACTTGTATTTCGTAACGATTTTGAAGGTAAACCCCGCTGTTACCTCCCTTGTGCATGATCAAAAATTCAACATGTGCCCGGAAATCCCGGAACACCTTCTTGGTGACGATATCGGCAGTGCCATACAGACCCCCTGCCGCTGTAGGATCATTGCTGCTTACAACGGTACCTTTATCTATCGGGTCATCGACAATTTCCCATTTTATGGGCAATGTTGCTGCTAATCTTGGTCCTTCCCAGTATGTCCATTTAGCATCCAGCATTTCACGGCTTCCATCAAAATAAACAGCTGCATCTTTAGGTGTTTTGGCACCGACACCTATCTGCGCCTTGCCTGTCGTAGTTGTCAATAGTAATAGCGTTGTCAGCAGCCATGGCAGGAAAATGCCTTTGACGGTCGTTTTAATGTGTTTCATAGTCGATTTTGTTTTGTATAGTTTTGATGGGACGCGTAGACAAAGGTATTGCATCATTACAAGACACAGACCAATGACTACTTGTATCTGAGCAATGTGACGTGCCAACCGGCAATATTTCAACTGGCTGGAATGATTTCCAAAAGAGTAGTAACTTGACAAGGTTTTTAAAAAAGTTAGAAGATATGGCTAAGTTTATAGAACTCATCGTTTCAGAAGAATTCGAATCAAAAAAGGAACTGGTCAACATAGCATCAATAGGAAGAATCTATCCAAACCCTCAGAGCAGGGTTAAAAGCATCGTTGAGTTGAACTATCAAAGTGTCAACGATACACCTGTTTATCTGGAAGTTGATATGGCGTATGAAACACTGCGATCTAGTTTGATGAGCTGAGGTCCAACCAATATGGGCTAAAGCAGATTCCATTTTTTTCGGTATTTCCTGGACAACAACGCGTTGGCCTCCTTGTCACCAATAAACTTTTCGTTTTGCGAATCCCAATTTAGTTTTCTGCCAAGGCGCCATGAGATTATAGCGAGGTGCATCGGCAATGTCATATCGCGTACATACGCAAGGTTTGATTCAGGCTGGGTCCGAGATTTGACAGCGTCGACAAAATTCTGTTGATGTCCGGGTGATCGCACCAGGGTTTTTGGGACCTCCGGAATATCAGAAACGGTTTCTCCATTAATTGTAATAGAACGTGTATCGTAGTCACAAATCAGCGTGCCTTTTTCTCCTTCAAAATACGCACCGATTCCGCGGTCAGCGGCACCAGGAACGTTTGGCGGTTCTGTAGTCCAGTGCAACGATAGATTTTCAAATGTATAATCAGCATCTATCCATTTGGGAGCGTCTGCAACGCCATCGGTTTTATCGCCCCGGGCGATCACTGTTTTTAGTCCTTTGGGTTGGAGAGCCCACCAGACTACATCCGCAATGTGGCTCCAGAAATCTGCGAAAATACCGCCTGAATAATCCAGGAAATAGCGGTAGTTCAGGTGGCATCTTTCCGGAAAATAGTCCACGTATGGGGCCGGCCCAAGCCACATATCCCAATTGAGGGAAGTGGGTGGTGTCTGGCTGACAGGATGACCCAATCCGGGTGAAAAGCCAGTTTTCCAGATTCGCGCCGTGTGTACTTTGCCTATGGTGCCGGCTTGTATGAGTTCCACAACACGATGGTAATTGTCGGTGGCGTGAATCTGCGTCCCTAGCTGAAAAATACTGTTGTGCTTTTTCAGATTCTCTACTAAAACCTGCCCTTCCCTAATATCATAGGAGAGCGGCTTTTCTCCGTATACGTCTTTGCCTGCCCTGAAGGCAAGTGTTGCAATCTGGGCATGCCAGTGGTCAGGTGTAGCGATTGTAACGGCATCGATATCCTTGCGATCAAGCACATGCCTGAAATCTTCATATACATCGGCCTTGGTGTCTGGATGTAGTATCTTCAGGGCTTCCAGTGTGCTATTCAAATGATTCTTGTCAACATCACATAAGGCAACAATCTCAACCTCGGGCAGCGCGGCAAACCATCTGAGATGTTGGTTGCCCATACCACCCAACCCGATGTGCGCAATTCGCAATCGGTCGCTTGGTGCCGCTTTCAGATGTAAGGAGGGTAATATTGTAAGTCCCAGCGCTCCCATCGTGCCTTTCCAGAGAAATTCTCTTCTGCCGTATTGCTTATTCATAATCTATTGGTTTGATGATGTCAGGTCGCCAGACCAAGCTATCAAAATGATTCGAATTTTCCTTCGAAGTTGCTCGTTTCCTTGGATCATTCCTTACTTACTCCTGCGTAAGCAAGATTGAAATGGGTCAGGAAATCAGTATTTTGCAGTAAGAAGGCTTGCATGTAGATTTTATAATAAAAATGACAAAAATACCCGCTAGGATAAACATTTTGTTGCTGGCGAAGGAATTCGAGTTCACAGCCTCAAGGAGTGATGGGCCTGGGGGTCAGAACGTCAACAAGGTCAATTCGAAAGTCACCATGAAATTTGATGTTACGCAATCAAAGATCTTGAGCGATGAAGACAAGGCAATAATTTGTAAACGACTGGCATCAAGCCTTACAAAGGAAGGTGTATTGGTGATGTCATCGCAAAGCGAAAGGTCGCAACTTCAAAATAAGGAAGCAGTTCTTCTCAAATTCGAAAAGCTGTTAGCGAAAGCATTTGAACGCAGGAAGGTGCGAAAGGCAACAAAGCCTTCGAAGGGTTCCGTTCAAGAGCGGATCACCTCCAAAAAACGGATTTCAGAAAAGAAAAAGTGGCGACAAAAACCCTGATTAAATGCCTGGTAGTGCTCCAGCCTGATATGCTGCAGAGACTAAAGCCCCGCTTATCCTCAAATGCTCCTTTTCACCTTCCGGGAGCATGTGTCAATCAGAGATATTGCGTAATTTAGATTCTTCATTTATAATTAATAAAACTAAGCTATGCGGCTTCTCACTATCTCATTTCTGGTACTAGGATCTGTCACGGCCAGCTATGCCCAACAGCTTTATGTAGTTGTGGGAGCATTCGCACAAGAAAGCAATGCACAAAAATTCACTGGCTATGTCAGGAGTCTTCGTTTTTCAGCACAATACGAATTAAATACAGCAAAGAACTACTATTACGTTTATGTTTTAAAAACCACCGAGCGTGCGGATGCAATAGCAGAAGCAAAACTGTTGCAGGAGCAAAGTGAATTTAAGGATGCCTGGGTTTTTACCGGAAGGCTAGGGATCGAAGCAGAGGCGGTAACGGAGGCGGTAGCAGAACAGCCGAACAAGTATGAAATACACAAGCCTAGTATTGATGAAGAAGTAATTGAGCTTGTAAGTGGAAATGAACGGCCTCCCTTAGTGCCAAAAGAACCACAAGTGGAAGCCCCGGCACCATTGGCTGAAGCTCCCCCAAAAGTAAAGGGTCAACTTGTGAGGTTTGTCGTTACGCGTCTGGACCATACGCCTATGCCAGGCACATTGCATGTAGTTGATTTTACACGAGGACGCACGCTGGCCACCTATAAATCAGATGAATATATTGATTTGCCACGCCCGACAAAAGGGAACAACCCCATGTCAGTGGTTTGCGGGATTTTTGGGTACAAAGAAGAATTAAGATTTTTGGACTATGATAATCTGGCATCGGTGGATGGTGCAATACAAGATTCGAATGGTGCGTGGGTCATTCCCTTTATGTTAGAGCGACTTAAGAAGGGCGATGTATCTGTTATGTACAATGTAGCCTTCTACAAAGATGCCGTCGTGATGCTTCCTCAGGCACAGCAGGAGCTAGACGAGTTGATAAACTTAATGAAAGGCAATCCTAATTATAAAATAAAAATCCACGGACACTGCAATGGTGCCAACTCACGCAGGATTATTGCGCTAGGACCAACGAAGAACTATTTTAACATCAATGGATCCGACGAACGAAAAGGTACTGCGAAGGAGCTGTCAAAGTTACGGGCTGAGGCTGTCCGGTCGTATCTGGAAGATAATGGTATTCAAACAAACAGAACTCAGATTTATGCCTGGGGTGCAGCGAGTATGTTGGTTTCGGAAAATAGTCCCAGTGCAAAGCTCAACGATCGGATTGAAATTGAAATTCTTGAGTATTAACAGTATAATTAGATCATATACCTTTTATTGCAGGCCGGCAATTAATGCATGAAGCCTCGGTAAAGGCAGGCGCCAAAACCTCGCTTTCTACGATATTGAGTGGAAAATTGGTGTTTGGAGGAACGTTACTATTAAATGAATAATTTTCAGGGATGGAACGTCCAATTTGCTTAAATTTAACTATAGCATAAGCTAACTTTTAAGATCAACCCTATGCGACCATCGACATCAAATACTACACTCCAGGAATCAATTATCAAAAAAATTGATCGGAGAACATTTTTGAAGGCAAGCGGTATGACGGTCACAGGCATTATCCTCGGGATGCAGGTAAGTTGTTCCCCATCGGGGGATGCCACACCATTTTCGCCCGACGTTTTCTTAACGATTAATGCTGATGGATCTGTCATTCTGGTTGCGCATCGGTCTGAGATGGGTACCGGTATTCGTACTAGTTTACCGTTAATCATTGCGGATGAACTTGAAGCGGATTGGAAGCGTGTAAAGGTTGTTCAGGCGGAAGGAGATGAATCGAAATATGGCAATCAAAATACAGACGGTTCTTTCTCTGTGCGGATGTTCTTTGAACCTATGCGAAAGACGGGTGCGATGGCGCGTATGATGCTGGAGCAAGCGGCGGCAAATCAGTGGGGCGTTCCTGCGAGCGAATGTAAAGCAGTGAATCATGAAGTAGTGCACGAAGCCAGTGGCAAAAAGTTGGAGTTTGGTAAATTGGCAGCTGATGCGTCGAAGTTAGCTGCGCCCAAGGAAGAAGATATTATCTTCAAAAAGAAATCAGAATGGAAATACATTGGCAAATCTACGAGCATAGTTGATATTCAGGACATTATTAGCGGCAATACGATTTACGGCCTCGATGTAAATTTACCCGGTATCAAATATGCAACAGTGCTCCGTTGCCCTGTGGTTGGTGGAACAGTAAAGCATTTTAGTGCAGATAGGGCGAAGCAATTTCCGGGTGTTTTACAGGTCCTGGAAATAAAATCGAAGGGTTTTCCAACAGACTTTCCAAATCCATTAGGGGGAATTGTGGTGGTAGCCGATAGTACGTGGTCCGCCATCAGCGCCCGGAAGGAACTTGAAGTTGAATGGGATCTGGGGCCAAATGCAACTTACGCTACTGATGACTATTTCAAGGAAATGCTTGCCAAGGTAAAGAGCAAGGGGCATGTGAGGCGAGAACAGGGCTCAATAGATAACGCAATAAGCGGCGCGGCGCATGTGATGGAAGCTACTTATATGATCCCCCACCTGGCACATGCGCCCATGGAACCGCCATGTGCCGTTGCCAGTGTGAAGGATGGTAAATGCGAAGTTTGGGCACCTACACAACATCCGCAGTGGGCCAAAGGAAGTGTTGCTGGCGCACTGAATTTGGAAGAGGCAAATGTCACTGTCAATGTTACTTTGCTGGGCGGTGCCTTTGGCAGAAAATCAAAACCAGATTATATCGTAGAAGCTGCGCTCGCTTCACAAATGAGTGGATTTCCCATCAAGCTCATCTGGACGCGGGAGGATGACATCCAACACGATTTTTTCCATGCCTGCAGCGTACAGCACATTAGGGTTGCATTTGATAAACAACAAAAAGTTACAGGCTGGAACCATCGCAGCGTATTCCCGCCGATAGGCGGTACTGCAGATGCAAAAGAAACAGAGCCTAGTTTTGGAGAGCTTCAATTAGGCATGGTTGACTTTCCCTATGATATACCAAATATTTCCTGCGAATCTCATGAGGCGCTGACCAAGACCCGGATTGGCTGGCTCCGGTCTGTGAGCAATATTCAGCATGCTTTTGCTATTGGCAGTATGCTGGATGAAGTTGCCGCGTATCGTAAAGTAGACCCTGTAGCCAACTTGATTGAATTGTTGGGTTCTGATCGTGATATTCCTTTTGACAAAACAATGGAGGGTTTCGAAAACTATGGTGAGCCCATCCAGAAATTTCCCTGGAGTACAAAACGCCTGCGAGGTGTTATCGAATTGGTTGCTGACAAATCAGGTTGGGGTAAATCAATGCCTAAAGGTCATGGCCTGGGTATTTGTGCGCACAGAAGTTTCCTGACTTATGTGGCGTGCGTGGTACATGTAGTTATTGACGAGGCTGGAAAACTGTCTATTCCTGAAGTCCATTACGCTGTGGATTGCGGAATTGTCGTTAATAGAAACTCAGTCATAAACCAGTTTGAAGGAGGGGCCGTTTTTGCTTCTGGTGCTGCGCTAAAAGGCGGGATAACGTTTAAAGACGGCCATCCCGAGCAGACTAATTTTGATTCATACTTTGTTGCCAGAATGAATGACTGCCCAAAGCAAATATTTGTGCATTTGGTTGAGAGCGACGAGAAACCTACGGGTGTGGGAGAGCCGCCTGTTCCTCCCTTTGCACCTGCCCTGGCCAATGCAATTTTCGCAGCGACGGGTAAGCGTAATAGAACGTTACCTATCACGCTGGGTTAATCAGGGTCTGCATTTTGGCAGATGGCAAAGGTTAGTATTTTATTGATTCCGAAATCAGATTCCAAATTGGTACTGGATAAAGTCCAGCAGTTGATTACGACCGTGAGTTGTCAAATCATATTGATTCTCCAAGGCACGCATTACTCCTTTAGGGCCAACACCAGAGCAGGAGAGGTAGCTTAAGACAGTGGAGAAGAACTTTTTCGGGGGAACAAAAAAAAACGGGAATAATCAATTGCTTGACTTTTTCCCGTCTTAGCTGAACGCCGACCGTAGCCAATGCACAGCTCCAAGAACTTTCAAAAGGACCAAAACCTACGGCAACCATTTTGCAACGACTGCTTTCAGCTTCGTACTCCACTGCAAAGTTTCCCGAAGGACCCTTCACGCAGGGCACAATCATCAACCACCGGCTTTTTTATTTTCACTTCCCGTAAGAAACAAAAGGTTGTTTACCGATGTTCTAGATCGATCTTCTAAAAAGCGACTTAGTGATATGAAGATACATTTTTGTTACTCATGTTCCAAGTAAACATCAAAAAAGTAATCCACAACTTATCAACCAAGTTATGCACAAAACTTGGTTGAAAAACGGCATTTAAAATCTTGTAAAAAAAAGGTTTTTAGTCGGATGGTGAAAAATTATCGACCACGCATTGAAATAATAGAAGGCTATGTTTTCTGTTTTTTTCTTTTCGCGGATGGAAATAATACGTTATTGAGAATGAGTCGATATCCGGGAGAGTTTGGGTATAAATTCAGGTCGGTTGTACCTCTTCTTCTTCCGGGTGATCCCTCAGGATCATGACCACTATAAAAGGTCCAATGTCCGCGACCTAATTCTCCATAAATGTAACGAACGCTGTTACCCTTTTTGTTTTCCCCAAGGACCAGCGCCTCGGACTTAACAACATACTTATTGAAGGAGGTTGTCTGTCCGGTGAATTCTTTGATGACGTGTTCGTGGTCCTGTGTTAGCATCACGGGAACGATATCCCACTTGGCTGAGAAATCAAATAGCTGAAAGTAATAGGATGTTTGGTCAAAAAAATCAGGGCGACCCGTATTGATATCCGAAAACCTTCTTCTGTTTTCGTTCTCAAGCGTAAAATTTTCAAAAGCCAGTGTTTTGTTGAAATCAAGTTTGCCTTGTGTATTGGACTCTTCATCCACATCGTAGGTGGCTTCACTGATTTCAATACCTTCAGCCGCAAGGGCAATATCAAATGTTTCCGCGGCGGAACACATGGCGAACAAATATCCTCCCCCGGCGCAAAATTCTTTGATTTTCTTGGCTACCTGAAGCTTCATTGCCGAAACCGTAGCGTAGCCGAGGCGCGCGGCTGTGGCTTCCTGCATTTCGGATTCAATGATGGCGGATAGTCTCCAGCGGAAACGCCAATACTGCCCTGTAAAATCTTCATGATGAAGGTGGAGCCAGTCATACTTTACCAGGTCTTCCTCCAGGACCTCATCGTCATATAAGAGGGTATATGGAATCTCAGCATAATCAAGTACAGTGATTACGGCATCCGTTTCATCAGCAACCAATTCGTTTTTTATGGAGTAAACTGCAATTCTTGGCGCTGTTTCGAGCTTAACGACGTTCATGTTTACAGCAGGACTTGCGATTTCCTGGAGGACGGAGTTTGTGGCGACATCATTCAGCAATTCGACCGAAATTCCTCTCACCAGGCATTCGCTTTCAACCAAAACTGAATAGGGAATCAGAAAGCTCCCGCCTCTGTAGTTCAGAAGCCAATCGACACTTATCCCTTCTTGCAGTGCAAAGAAAGCGATACCATATGCTTTCAAATGATTTTTCTGGCTTCCATCCATGGGAATCAGAATGGAGTATGAATGGCCCAGGACAAATGAAAAACAGAAGACTAATGTTAAAAAGACTCTCCGCATAGCCACAGCATCTAATCTGATAATATCATAATCTCCACATTTTCTCTATCTTTTGCAACGAGATCTTGATAAGCGATCAATCAACTATGTCGAGTATAGGTTATGTATGGTTTATAACGGCACTCGTAATGTCAATTCTTACTGCTACCCAGGCAGTAGGTCAACGGGAATGTACATTAAAAAGAGAAAAAGCCGACCTTAAAGTATACACATGTGATTCAGGCGACGAAAAGCTGAAGACACTCAGCGCGACGTTTATTCTTGAGAATACTTCTTTTGAGAAACTGATCAATTTCATGGAGGATATCGACAATTATGTGAACTGGCAGTATAATACGATTGAATCCAGGATATTGCACAAAACCGGCCGTCGATCAACAGTGTATCGTGTTGTAGTTGATGCACCCTGGCCAGTGTCAGACCGAGAATTGATAACTGAAATTACTTTACAGTATGACAGTGTTGCGCAGACACTGTTGATTACGAACCACAGCGCAGCGTATGATTATCCGGCGAGCGAGAATCTTGTAAGGGTGCCATTTTCAGAAGGCATCATGCATGTCGCCAGCTTCAACGGATCTTCACTAAAAATTAACTATACCTTTCGCATCGACCCAGGCGGCTCCGTGCCGGCCTGGCTCATCAACGCTGCGATGGCAGAGGGTCCTTTCTATTCCTTCACAAAACTTAAGGAAAAACTCCAGCAATGATCCATCGCGAAGTTGATAGACGCAGAATAACCGAATATATTAATCGATCAGGCTTTCGTAAGAGAATGGAAGGCAATGCGATTTCCCTCGCTGTCCAGTATAACGGCCATATGACCGAACGCTGGTGATATCTCTGTTTTGGGAACCAGAATTTTTCCCCCGGCCTTTTCAACTTTGTCCAGAATTAACTGTACGTCGGGATTGCCATTGAGATATACCAGAGGACCATCTGTAGCAGAGGGCTTGTGGAAGCCACCACTATCACAAAGCGATCCACCCACGCCGTTGGGATCTTCAATGGGGAACATGCGCATTTTTATGTTTGGTAAATCCAGTTTATTTAATCGAATATCCAAAATTTCCTCATAGAATTTTTGAGCTCTTTCTAAATTCGCTGTGGGTATTTCAAACCAGCTAATAGCATTATTCATCGCACATATTCATTTCAATTTGGTAAACAAAGATTACAAAGAATTAGTCAGATTTGAAAAAAATATTCATTTCTTCATGCCGGTTACCAGCAGGGGACATCCGAATTTGGATGAGGCCTTCGTGCCACGCGAAAGCGTATAACGGAGAACGTACTATATTGGGATCACAGAGATGCATAAACATGCCTGACATTAATTTGTTGCTACAGTTATGAAAACGAAAGAGTGCCCTTCTTGCGCAATGGAAGTAGATGCGGAAAGTAAGACGTGTCCGGTTTGCCATTATGAATTCACAAATCATTCCATGGGTATAAAATTTGTCGCAATTTTACTTGTTTTGTTGTTTCTGTTATATCTTATCTTCCTGTAAATCTTTGATGCTGGCTGTGTGAGACAGTCAATTTTGATTTGCACCATGGTTATTTGAAGTCTCAAAAAACTATATTTGCGTTAAAATAATAATTGAAAGTAAGATCTTATGAGACTTGGTCAACTCGCTAGAAAACTGGGAATACGGCCAGCTGAAATAGTTGAATTTTTGGGTGCAAGTCAAATTCAGACTGACGAGGCATCTAATACACGTTTATCGGTTGAGCATGTAGTCCTGATCACAAGACAGTTTGCGCCTGCGGCAGAAAAAGAGAGTGCGGAAGTACAATCTGCAAAAGTTGAAAGTGCGCCGGAAGAGGTTCCGCGGTCGGCCATTGGCGCGGAGAACAAAACTGATGACATTGTTGCAGAAACTGTTAATGAAAAAGCTTTCACCAGGCTTGAGCAAGTCGAAGTAATCAAAGCTCCAAAAATTGAGCTCGCGGGATTGAAGGTACTCGGAAAAGTTGAGCTCCCCGAGCCAAAGAAGACAGAGAACCCTCCGACGGCATCGGAACTGCTCCAGGCAGGAGAAATAGAAAATAAACCACGACGTGAAGAAAAAAAGGTTCATGATAAGAGAAAACAGCGGCAGGATCAGCGACCCAGAAAGAATCCGATAGCCCTGGAACGGGAGCGTGAGGCAGCAGCGCTGCGACGAAAGCGGGAAGAGCAGGACGCACGCGAAAAAGAGAGAAAAAGGCAAAATTATCTCAAAAAGGTTAAGATGTCTCCGCCAACGAAGGCCATGAGAATTGTGAATGAACCTGTTATGGAAATGTCGGCAGAAGAATTAGCAGAAGATCCAAAAACCTGGCTTGGTAAGTTTATGAAATGGCTTACGCAGGCATAGTGTTAAATTGACCTACCGTGGGCGATAGTTAATTGAATGAAGGACGCGGATTTGACAATTTTCGTTTACCTCCATGCGATAAACCCTTCGAAAGCAAAGTCACGGGTTACAATCCACCATTAGGAATTGCTCCAAAATTTCCCTTCCACTAAAGGGAAGGGAAATTCATAAAATAGTTACATGGCACCCAGCTGTTTAAGGTATTTTTCTGAATTAGCCTTTACATTTTCTGGCGGGTTCATTCCAAGCGATTTTCTAAAACTTGCAATCGCATTTTTTTGATCTCCCTTTGCGGCATATCCTTCTCCAAGGCTGTCCCATGCATTTGCACTTTTCGGAAACCTATCTGTGGCAAGCTTAAATATTGCAATCGCTTCTTCATACTGCGCCTGCCCCAACAATTGGTAGCCATGGCTGTTCAGTTCCGCTTCTGAAGCAATGGAAAGCGCCTCCTGTTTAACTTTTTCAGCTTCCGACGCTTTTCCAGATTCCTTCAAAAGGTCGGATTTAATGACCAGTGTTGTAAAGCTCTTGTTCTGAGCAATGGCCTTATCTATCCATACAATACCTTGCTGGATGTTTATTTTGTTTTGTAGCGCATAGTTAGCTGCACTTGAATATCCTTGCCAGTTAAATCCGGCGGGTCCTTTTAGTTCTTCTGCTGCATTCGCCATTACGATATCATCGACGGCGAATTCAAGTTGAAGGGGGAATTGTTTCTTTTCCCACGTAAGGACAAGTTCACCTGAATTTTTGTCAATGTTTATGAAATCATAAGTGAGCAATTCAGTGTGTGGTACGTCGCGGACCTGAATAGTGGTTCGTAGTTGATCTTGCTCAGGCGTATACCAGAAGCTTCCCCATGATCGGTATTCCTTGGAAAGTATTGCTTCACCGCTATTGTCCTTATTAATCACGAAAAACAATCCATATACGCCAGCGGGTACAGGATTACCTTGAATTTTCACAGGATGAGAGAATTCAATTACCGTGTTTTCGTTTGCGCCAGCGCGCCAGGGTGCTTCATTATTCGCGCCAAAGTTTTGGACGTTCCAGCCATATGGCACAAGCTTTCCCCATACTTCTCTGTTTCTGACGGCAGGTCTGGAGTAGCTAACGGTTACGGTAGACAAGCCAATCGTCTGTGAGACTTTAGCCGCTGGACTGGCAGTCCGGGGTGTACTGATAACTTGCGCAATAACAGGTAACGTGCCCCATAGATGACCAATGAGTAGAATGGCAATTGAATAGATTATCTTTTTTTTCATAACGGAATAGATTATGTTAAGTATTGAGTTTATGGTGCTAATACCGATACTAAACCTACGTTTTTCACATATAGGGATTCTACCCCAAGGTTCGGTATTTTGGAAGGGGTACTATCCTCCCAGTATCTTGATCTCAGCGATTTTGGCGGTATCCGGCTGGCTGGCTTGCATGATTCTCAACTTTCGTTTGTACAAGTATTCCAAAAATGTTTCGTTTGGAGGCGCAACGGAAGTGTCGGCTTGTATAAGGGAATCTCGTTTGTAAACGGTATGTTTTATCTGCGCCCAGAGATCATCCGTCAGCTCATAGAGGTCGCAATCTAACTTCTTCTGGAGTTCATTGGGAAGAGGCTTAAATCTGGCATCTGCCAGTTCTTTGAATGCTGGATCCAGGTCTACCTGTTTAAGAAAGAAGGCCACCATTGGCAATGCCGTACTGGAGCCTTGCCCCAATTCAGTGGAGCGGAAGCGTATGCGTGGATCGTCCGCGCCAACCCAGGTGCCGATAACAAGTTTCGGCGTCATGGCGATAAACCAACCGTCGGCGTTGGCTTGGGTGGTACCTGTCTTACCGGCAACATCGTTGTATATACCGTATTTCCAGCGCAACCTGGATGCTGTTCCTTCCTGAACAACAGTTTGCATCAACCGCCTTACCAATTGCGCTGTTTCCTGCGACAGGGCTCGCTTACCCGACAATGCTGGCTTGAAATTGCTATATGTCTTTCCATCCAGATCTTGAATTGATTCAAGATAATAGGGGGGATTCGCAACCCCTTCATTAGCGAGGCAGGCATATGCCCCTGTCATTTCCATCAGCGAGATGGAGGAAGACCCCAACGCAATGGAAGGTACTTGTGGCATTTCACTGGTGATGCCCATCTTTTTTGCAAGCGCAATGGTATTATCTATACCGGCCTCCTGGATCAGCTTCACTGCAATGGTATTTACAGAATAAGCCAGCGCGCCGCGCATGGTGTATTCTACCTTGTAATCATTTTGCGAATTGCGCGGTGTCCAACTTACGCCTGCTGTATCGATATAGGTTTGCTTTTCTGCAGAGATCAGATCACATGGCGCAATACCGTTCTCAATGGCCATGGCGTAAACAATGGGCTTGAAGGTTGAGCCAACTTGTCTTTTCGTGGATTCTTTCACATGATCGTATTGAAAAAAGTCGTGCTCAATGCCTCCAACCCAGGCTTTGACCTGACCAGAGCCGGGATCGACCGCAAGAAAACCTGCATTAAGATACTGCAGATGATGTTTGATGGAGTCAATTGGGCTTGTGATTGCCTCTTGCTCTCCATGCCACGTAAACAACCGCATGGGTATTTGTTTACTGAGGATTTTAATTATTTCATTTTCAGCAAGGCCTTGTTGTTTAAGCCTGCGGTATCTGGTTGAGCGATGGATGGCATCCTGTACCACGCTTTCCTTTCCTTTCCAGGGTACTTCTTTTCCCCAATGTTCAAAGAACAGATTTTGAACCTCGGTCATTTGCTGGGTTACAGCTTTTTCAGCGTAATCCTGAAGCCTTGCGTCCAGGGTTGTGTAGATCTTCAAGCCGTCAGCATAGAGGTTGTAATGTGTGCCGTCAGCTTTTGTATTATTTTTGCACCAGTTTAACAGCTCTGCTTTTAAGTATTGTCTGAAATATGGCGCAAGTCCGAGGTGGTGAGACATGCTGTTGATGCTAAGTTCGATTGGCTTGACCAGAAGGGAATCTGCGGCTTCCTTTGGAAGGAAGTTATACTTTACCATTTGGCTTATAACCACGTTGCGTCGATAAAAGGCCCTATCGGGATACAGCCGGGGATTGTAGTACGTAGTGGCTTTGAGCGAGCCAATAAGAATGGCGGCCTGGTCAACTGTGATTGCCTTGGCAGTGGTGGAAAAAAAACGATGGGCGGCAGCCTGAATGCCAAAGGTATTGTCGGCAAATGGAATAGTATTTAGGTATAGCGTAATGAGTTCTTTCTTAGAGTAGATTAACTCCAGTCGACGTGCGGTGATAACCTCCCGTAGTTTGTTCACCAGCATGGAGAAAATCCAGTAACGCTTGCGCGGATACAGATTCTTTGAAAGCTGTTGTGTAATAGTACTTCCGCCGCCGGCAGATTCATCCTGCTGTAAAATAGATTTTACAATTACGCGGCCAAGGCTGATATAGTCTATTCCCTGGTGCTGATAGAAGCGAACATCTTCTGTTGCGATCAGTGCATCGACTACGTGTGTCGCTATCTCTTCGAAGGATACTTCTGTGCGGTCCTCAATATAGTAACGTCCGAGTAATACACTGTCTGCACTATATACTTCGGAGGCTACCTGGTTATGTATATTTCGCAGTTTCCTGTTGCTTGGGGTCTCTATCAGAACGACCATTAGCAGTAAGACAAACAAAACTATTGGCGGACCCAGAATAAGGGTAATCTTTTTTGCCCTGGGGTGAATTTTATAATAATGCGCCAGACGAGAATATTGTGTTCGCAAAGCGTTGAAAATCTGTTGGACGCTGCGGTACCCCAGAAGATATAAATTGCGAAGACTTCGCCTGAGGCGCTGAAGGAACGATTGCATGATTGACACACCATTTCCGGGGTTCGAAAGATAATCAGCGCCGGATTAGTGCGCAAGGTAATCTCATTTGCCAGGTGTAAGGATCAGTCCATCAAGTAAATGAAGTAGGGGAAAGATTAGTGTGCGAAAGTCAAAACAAGTATTTTGTGGCGTTTTTACAAATTAGCGATTGAAATAGCATGGTGACTGGGTCCGTCGGAATACAAGAAGTTGATCTGGGGAAGATTAAACAGAAGAAAGTAAAGGAGTTCATATCCGCCTATAGCTCGAAGGAATCGACCGATTTCACGAAAATGCGACCTGTATGCTTTGATCCTGCTGTTAAAGCGTCATATCATGCGCACCATGAGTCATTTTTGATAAAGAGGGACATCGAGTACGTGTGGAATACGTATAAAACTATTCATCCGAAGGATGCCTGGAAGGGAGAAATGGTAAGTTTTGGATTGCAGTTTTCAAGGAGAAGCAACAAAATCAGCTACATTAACGACAATTACACAGGCCTGGAAAAGGGGCAGGTCATAATTTTGAACCTACGGCTATTTTGGGGGTTGATGAATATTGCGGTCGCCCATGAAGTGGCGGATGTAAATGAAAAGGATAAATCTATTAAACTATGTTATATGGAGCGGGGGGCTTCTGAGGGTTCGCAATGGATAACACTACACAAGACAGATGGGGGGTTTACAAATGTCTCCCATCAAACCTTTTACAAAAGTAATTCCAATTTTAGAGATACCAGGCTCTACCCAAGATTACATACCAAGGCAATTAAGGAATTTCATGACAACGTGAAGAGGATAGCAGAGTCTGGGAATTCACAATAATCCCCGCGGGTCGACCCTTCTCAATTTCAGTCATTACTTAGTTCAGGCACTAGCCTGCGCATTGCTCTATTCGCACGGTTACGCGCCAGCTTCTTTTTATACTCAAACCATTTTTCCTCATTTAGTTTGCGCATTACATTATCTGTCGTACGTTGAACAGTAAGGTTCCAAATTCCCCCAAACTTCATGGGTAGGCTGTGTGCGAAAGTTCTCACGGAAAGCGCAAAACCCCCATCAAGGTATTCAATGTGGTGCCAATAACCACTGGGCATATACAAGGTATCACCGTGTTCTAAAATCGTGCTCATCCCTTTTGCGTATTGCAGACCTGGATATGACGCATAATCAGGATTATCCACGTCTACTGTAGAATGGACATTGAAGGGCAGTCGATACAGTAACTCAGATTGATCGGGCGGAAACAAAACAACTCGTTTTCTGCCGTGAAATTGCGTCAGAAAGACGTTGCTCATATCGATGTCCTGGTGCATCCGCACAATTGCCTTAGGTGGCCCAAAAAACATAAATGGAATCTTGATGTATCCTTTTGCAATATCAGGATAGTCAAAATCTTTTAACAACTCAGGTTTATGCTTGAATATCGGAAACAGAAACAAGCGCAAATCGGTGGGTTCATGTTCAATGAGATTCAAATATTCATCAAATCGCATCGTAGCGTTGGGTACCTGAAGTGTTTTTGAAATATCCTCCTTGCGGTTGCCAAATAACCCCACTTCAACATTCCCCATGGTTTTCTTGAAAAACTCCATGGTCCATTTCGTATACGCCGGGTATTGCTTCCACAATCCTCGGAGCACAACCGGTTTTTGAGGTTCATAAAATTTGTCAGAAAACTCTTTTCGTGTCATCGTCGTACCATCAACAACGGGAACGGGAGTTTGTATATCCATCGTCATAGTCATTTTACTTTGAGAATCCGCAAAAGTACTCCGATTTACCGTAAACTTTCAAATACGGCTTTGGGTTTTTGAGATCATTTGCGGTGTATTGGATGAATTAAATCAGGCTGTACGCCTGAGGCCCACATATTCCTTGCAATAATTAAAAACAATGGTAAAATCGTTCAGAATTCCCATGCCAATTGAAGCATTGTTGCGGAATCCGGAATAAATCACACCCGCTGATATTGTGTTGATTTCAAAGTGATCCAGCAGAATTTTTTCAGCCATGATCTCGATACCCGTAATATCACCATTCAAACCACGGCCAATCACAAAGCCTCTTGTCTCTTTTGGATACTTTTCAAGATCACTGGTCTCTACCAGGAGTCCCAAAGAGGAACCGGTGTCAATGATCAGGTCACGGGATTGACCTTCACTTCCTTGAAAGAAAATTGTCGAATTTATTATGGGCAATGAGTCTTCGACGCGGATGTTAATTTTTTCATAATCGGAGGATAATTCGGATGTGAATGGTGGCCGGAAAGTGATGCGTTGCCTGGCAAGGTCAAGTTCAACTTCAAATTTGATGAAGATGTCGTAGCCTATGACGCCGTCGACATTTAAATAGGATCCAAAAAGATTTTGATTGGGAACAACAACTACTGGAATCTTCCTGCCAATCACAGCATCTATGGAAACCTTGTTTCCAAGGGACAGGCGGCCAGCAAGCGGTTTGCCGGACCCTAGTCCTGAAAATTGAATACTTTTATCGGGCTCCATATTGAAGAACTTATTGAAACGTCTGCCAAACAAGACCAGGTTGCGGCAGCCTGTGTCCAGAATCAGATTAACATGTGTAGTGTCGTTAATCGTAACGGGTAATAAAATCAGATTGCACATGCTCTTGTACCTAATCGTTACTTCGGCCAGGGAATCGGGCAACGAAAAACCAGCCTTCATGATGGTAGTTGGTGAGGCATTTAGCACCTGGAAAAGAAGTTGAAAAAGAGCCGTGGTAAGGAGAATCTTCATAGCGCGTTGCTTTTGAATTTGAAAAGCTAGTGCGCTCTTTCCCTGCTTAAAACACGTACAAAGGTTGATTTCTTCTAACCTTCAATAGTGGCTTTGGGATTGGTTGTGCGAAAGGTTTCACTTAAAAACGGTAGCCATCGCGGTAAATATTCCAGGTGTTTCTACCGCGGGCGAGGGGATTTTCATTGGATTACAGCAAAAAAAATGTGTAAGTAGTTTGCTACTTACACATGACTGTCTCAAAATCGAACGATTCTTGTTCGCTATTTCTTTTTGGGTTGCGCTTTTATCGTCTCCGCTAGTCTGACGGCTTCGTAGGCATTCACCAAACCACCGGTAATGCTTAGGTCACTGAAAGGAACATCTTCTGATGAACCTGGCCTTGAAACCTTCAATCCATCAAATTTCCGGGTAGATTCTTCCAAAATATTCTTAACCTGGTCAGCAGTAAGGTCCGGGAAATAAGAAAAAAGCACGGCGGCAACGCCAGCGGCAGCAGGGCAGGCCATACTGGTGCCTTGTAGCTCTTCGTATAAGTTATTCGGTATTGTGGAGTAAATCTGGACTCCTGGGGCGAAGAGGTCTACCGTCTTTTTTCCATAGTTGGAGAATGAGGCGACAAAATTTTCATCAGCACCCCAGGATGATGCTCCAATCTCCAGCCATGTTTTTGTTTCGGTGCCATTCTGGAGCTTTCTGCTGGGATAGTTTGACTCCTTGTCAATGTCATCAGCATCATTACCTGCTGCATGAATAAGCAGTACACCCTTTGACTCGGCATATCTCACCGCCTTATCAACTGCTTCCTTCTGTGGAGAAAACGACTTTCCAAAACTCATGTTAATTATTTGCGCACCGTTGTCGACTGCATACAGAATAGCATTTGCGATGTCCTTATCGCGCTCGTCGCCATTTGGAACTGCACGGACAGACATAATGCGCACATTGTCTGCAATGCCTTTAATTCCGAGATCATTTTGTCTATTGGCGCCAATTATGCCGGCCACATGTGTGCCGTGGCGTGCATCAGGCCCTTCAACATCATTATTTCCGTAGCCTTTCTCGTATAAATTATCCGGATCATCACCAATGATGGTTCTTGAATTAAATTCCTGGTTATAGCCGTATTCAACCGCCGTGGAATAATGATCCAAACCTTCTTTTAGCTGTTTAATATATTGCGCCAATTCAGCGAGAAAGTCGGAAACCACGATATCACCATCCACATTTTGAAGGACTTTGGCCAATGTTTCCTTTGCAAACAAGAGCGTATCATTGGATACTTCTAATGATTCTAAGGAAGATTTTGAAATGGAAGCCCCGCCGATACTTTTGCTGATAACGCTATCACAAAAGCTAAGGGTACCCAAAGCGCTTACATAAAGCTGATATTGCTGCTGATATTGATCATATTGATCTTTGTTCACTTTATAATCGTGATCATATTTGGTTTTGACTTGCTTCCACAGGGCGTATTCAGCCTTATTCTTCCTGCTCACTTTTTTCTCTTCCATTTTTTCAAAGCGTGGTTTGAGGCGGATATATTCTCGCGTAACCTCATAGGTATCCTCATTAACATTACCATTTTTTCCGCCTATGAAATTCCATCCATGGATATCATCCACGTATCCATTCTTGTCGTCATCAATTCCATTGGCAGGGATTTCACCTTTGTTAGTCCAGATAATATCCTTCAGATCTTCATGTTCAATATCAATCCCCGAATCAATTACGGCCACAGTTACCGTGCGCGAAGGTTTGCCTTTCAAAAGGGTGGCGTAGGTTCTTTCTACGCTTACACCTTGCAGGTGATCTGTCTCAGGGTCAAGTAGGAACCAGTTTTTTGGAACACTTACGGTATCCGGAAGCATTAGATTGCCTTGAATTGCCAAGGCAGGCCTGGCAAATAGGCCAAGAACGGAGAAAATCAATATCCCACAATATTGCCTTATCATAAATTCATTGTTTTAGATAAAATCGGCTACAATATACTGCATGCGCCAGTAATTGCCATAATATTTACACAATCGGCCCACGGCAGCAACCTACAAAAGTCTTGCCGATCTTATCTGGTCTGACATATTGTGGCGACTAACATCATGAATCTGCTGAGTACAGGCAGATGTCTTTCATTTGAAGAAAAAAAAGCTGCCTCAACTATGGTAAATACAATACGCGTAATCGTCGGAGGCAGCTTAAACCCTGTTTATACTTTAACGTGGCTCCAATTCTCACCGGTCTTTATGCGGTGAATCTGCATATCTGAAACCTTGTATTTTCTGGCAAGCGCCTTTAACGTAGGTTGCTTCTTTGATTTAAACAAGGCCGTCTTAATTAATTTTACTTTTGCTGAAGTAAGCTTTGGTCCTTCTTCAGGATTCATTCTGATGAGCACATTAGGATCTTTCAAAGCATGTTTGATCTGATCTTCGTGTTTGACCCACTTCAGGTTTTTGGCTTTGTTGTTTTCTTTTTTGTGATCTGCATGAATAACAAAATTGTGATTGACATTGGGTCGCTTGCAAAAGTACTCTGCAACCAGGCGATGGATGTAGTAATTTTGCCTGGTTTCTTCACGACCAATGGTTATGCTGGGGTAGCCTTGTGTGAGACGTGGTTTCAATATGTACCCCTCATCAAGCTTTTTCTTGAAGCTCACAATACGGCCTTTGTCCGAAACGGCATAGCGTTTCGTAGTAGTACCTTTCTTTAATTTCAATTCCTTCCAGGTCTCACCGGCAAGGAATTTTAGTTTGGGTGCTTTGATAGTTTTTGCCATGGGTTAAAATAATAATGGTTCAGATAATTTCGGTATGAAGGTCTCCAAGTGTTCTTGTATTTTTTTCAATACATTCTTGCCTGCGCGGTTGATAATTTTTCGGCCATCTATTTCCTTCACGGGCGTAAGTTCACCCATTGTACCGCTGGCAAATACCTCATCCGCGTTGTAAAATTCGGTAATCGACAAGTTGCGTTCTTCCAGGCGAATGTTGTTCGCGTGACATATCTCAATCACAAGCCCACGGGTTATACCGTGCAGGCAGGCGTCGGGAAAAGGCGTTAATACTACTCCATCTTTTATCATAAAAAGATTGGTATCGTTAAGTTCTGAAACAAAGCCATTGTAATCGAGCATAACGGCGGCATCTACACCCGCTACGTTGGCTTGAATTTTAGCGAGGATATTGTTTAACAAGTTATTATGATGAATCTTAGAATCCAAGAATTGTGGGTTGTTTCTGCGCTGTGAAGAGGTAATAATGCGGATACCCTCGCTGTTGTCATATACGAGGGGCTTCCATTCTGCTAATACAATAAGACATGACCCCTTTGTGTTCAAACGAGGGTCCATTCCTGACGTCAATTTCTCGCCACGGGTCAAGGTCAGGCGAATGTGCACTTCATCACGCATGCCATTGGCCTCAAGTGTCTGGTAGATTGCTTTCTTAACTTCCGTTTTCGAGGGGATATCTGTGAAGGCCAAAGCGTGAGCAGAGGCTTCTAGCCTATTCAGGTGCCGTTCGAGGCACAGTACACCGCTCTTGTAGACGCGAAGACCTTCCCAGACTGCATCACCGCCCTGTACGGCACTGTCGAAGACTGAAACCATAGCTTCCTTCCTGTGGAGCAATTTTCCTCCAACATATATCTTTATGTCGGAGTTCTTTGGATTAAACGTTTGTAGCATTTCGAAGTATTTAGCAACCTAAACCCTATAGGATGATGCCGACGGAGGCTTTGCGGCGCGCGAAAAATCTTGATTCGCGGCAATGGGCTTCCTATAAAGATAAAGATTTATTTGGGTATCATTCAAGGTTGTACACAAAATGGTGCAAGTTCAGCATAATAATACTGGGCTATTTCATTCTGCCGGTGGAGGTGTGCGGGTAGCGGACGGTTGCTGGTGGCCTGCTTTTCGAAACCTGACGACTTATGCACGTTACTGTACCAATGTTTGGCCCAAATACCGTCATACGGTTTGGGCCCGGCAGGCCATTGCAGCATGTCCGTTGAGAATGAAATCCCTATACGCTCACAAACCTGCTTTAATACTGATGCCGGATTTTCTAAAACAAGACTAGAGTCCATAATAATTGGGTCCTGACCTTGTGCTTTCAAACGGTGAAATAAATTGAATTGATACTCGATACCGATATCGCGAAGGTTAGGGGTTTCAATAACCTGGGCATAACTGGCAAGAATCTGTTTTGGATCCCGAATGAGAAAAATATTGGTAACCTTCTCAAGAAAGGTTTGCTCCATGACCTCGAGATGATGCGCCATATTTTTTATAAAGAGGATGGGTTTGCCGCGATTTGCAAAAACTGATGTTGAAACCTCTTCCGCATAAATTGACTGACTCTTCAGTACCTCATCTTTGCCGGGGTGATTTAATCCTGTAATGTATAAGTAGCAGGCGTAAAAAGGTTCATCGAGCACCGCAGTGTCTGTCCGTTGCGCAAAAGAATACATCAATGCTGTAGAAATGTTACGCGGTCCGGCAATAAGGTTCAAACGGATCATATGATGGTTTCTAAAATTCTTTTTTTATCACCAGGAGAAAATAATCTTTCTCGATGGGGAGATATCCTTGTTCATAACAGAAAAAGTAAGCTGACCCTTCCTTGGTAGTGTAGGTACTGGTAAAATGAGCAAAATCAAAACCCCTGGCGAGCAGCTTATCACGACTAACCTTCGTTTTGCCCGCTGGATTAAGGTCCATTAGAATTCTCCTGTTCTTGCGAAGTGCATGGTTGGTGTTTCGTATGTAATTCGTGACATCACTGTTAAGGCGGTTGTTAAATGTGTTGCGGCACTGGTCCGAACAGAACCTCTTGTCTACGCGTCCCATAATGATGCTACCGCATTCCTCGCATCTTTTTTGCTGACCCAATGACATATAACGATCCGTTTACAAACGACAACAAACGAATATAAACGAAAGTAAGCACTTAACAACCGAATAAGAGGTTTTTCTTACTCCACCTTTGTTTCGTCGGGCTGCTGCAGTGATCTCAACACGGCAGAAAGAAGACGAATAATATGTTCAACTTTTAAATTTTACCATCATGACAAACTTGAGAAACAGTGTTAAACTGATCGGACGCTTAGGCAAAGATCCAGAAGTCAGAACGTTTGACAGCGGCAAAAAAATGGCAACATTTTCCATCGCCACAACGGACTCCTACAAAAATCAGAAGGGAGAAAAAGTACAAGATACGCAATGGCATACTATCGTAATCTGGGGAAAATTGGCTGATATTGCCGGCCAGTATCTTAAAAAGGGTAGCGAAGTTGCGGTGGAAGGAAAACTTGTACATCGTGGATACGAAACATCCGCAGGCGAGAAGCGCATCACTGCGGAGATCAATGTGAACGAAATGTTGATGCTGGGCTCCAAACATTAATATACACCAGCTCCGGCATCGGTTTAGCATAAGCCTGGACTCAAAGCAGCCCGGGCTTTTTTTATTGTCTTCGGCATTAACATCGACTTTGAATGAAAACTGGTGTCCGCCTATTGTTCAATTTGTATGAATGCGTTAAGTAAGATCAATTTCAATATGAATGCTTTCATAGCCTGGCGTGTAACGGGAGTTCATTATGCATGCCGAAATCTGTGCAATGTTCAAAACAGGCAACCCTCCCGCATAAGTTGTTTATCCGGGTTTGTTACTTTGCGTTTATATGATTGGTGTTCAGAACCATCCTTTTTTAATTAGTTTTGTTCTGATGACTTTTTTATTTCCTTCTTTTCTTTGGGCACTGGCCGTACTTTCTGTTCCGGTTATTATTCATCTTTTTAACTTTCGGAAGACTACCCGTGTATACTTTTCAAATACCCGTTTCTTAAAACAGGTTAAAGAAGCCACTACGGCAAAGCGGAGATTAAAACATTATCTAATACTCGCATCCCGGCTGTTGTTCTTAACCTTGCTGGTTATCGCATTTTGTCAGCCCATCATTCCAGCGGAAGAGCAGTTTAGCAGTACCAGAAATATTATTCTTTACCTGGATAATTCGCAAAGCATGTCGGCCTTAATGGATGATAAAACCAGGGGACTGGATGCTGGTATAAGTTATGCGCGAAGCATTGTTGAAGTGTTTCCGGCAGATACCCGGTACAAATTGATTACAAATGATTTCTCACCTTTCTCAAATACCTTTAAGACGAAACCCGAAGTACTTGATTTACTTACCCAGATCAGGTTGTCTCCTGTGAGTCGCTCGTTGGAGGAAGTTCAGGACCGTATACGTCAGGATAAGGGTCTGACTAACCGGGAGATTTTTTGGATTTCTGATTTACAGAAATCGACACTGGGGCAAGTTAATGCTGCGTTTGATACGACGGCGCGCATGCATTTGCTGCCCATTCAATATGGGCAGCAATCGAACGTATATGTTGATTCGGCTTACCTGGAAAATCCTTTTTTTACAGGCGGTGGTAAAAACGTGCTTCACGTAAGAATGCGCAATGATGGAAAAATGGACATCACCCAGTTAAATTTGAAACTTACGCTAAATAATATTCAAGCGGCTACCACATCGATTACTATTCCGCAAGGAGGACTCGCTGAAGCCACTTTTGACCTTGCTGCCAGTCTTTCCGGATTAAATGAAGCAAAGATTAGTTTTAACGACTTCCCGGTAAGTTTTGATAATGAGTTTTATCTGGCATTGAATTTCACAAACAAGATCAACGTAATTGAGATTAAGAATGTTGCTGATCGGACGCCCATAGAGAAAGTCTTTGGCAATAAAATGATATTCAATTTCAGCACTTATCCTGCAGGGAACTTCAGTTACAGCCGCTTGGTGGATGCTGATCTTGTTGTTGTAAATGAATTGAACTTGCTAGATCTCTCACTGACTAACGCACTGCGAAGTTATCTCAACACGTATGGCACCCTATTGGTCATACCAGCCATCACTCCTGAAATTGAAAATTTGAAAAATTTTCTAAAACTCCCGGCACTAAAAGTGTTGGGGGGTCAAACACCGCTGGCGCTTGGCCGTCCTGATTTTTCAAATCCTTTTTTTGAAAATGTGTTTGAGGAAAAGTCAGTTTCTTTGGCTATGCCGAAAGCCAGCAAGATACTCGACTGGGGTGAAGACCGAACGGCCATCCTTCAGTTCAAAAATGACCAGCCCTTCTTATCCAGGGTTGTTCAAGTTGGACAGCTATACCTGCTTGGCTGTTCGCTGGACCCAAGCCAGACGGATTTTCCTAATCATGCTTTATTCGTTCCGGTAATGTACCGTATTGCAGCCAGCGGAAAAAGGAATAACTACAAACCTTATTACACTTTGCAGGAGAGTCTTGTTAAAATGCACATGGACAGTTTGCGGGGTGAAGAACCTTTACGTTGGATCGGGGCGGAAGAAATTGTTCCTGCTCAACGTACCGTTAATGATGATGTTATTTTCGATATTCCTAAGTTCACTATGCAAAAGGGATTTTACAAAGTAGTGATGCTTCGCGACACCGTGAACTTGCTCGCCTTCAACCTGGACAAGGCGGAATCGCAGATGGGTCAATATCGCGGCGAAGAATTGAAAACGATTCTGGGTGGAGGAGATAATATCACAATTTTTCAGGTTGCCTCCTCAGATGCTTTCAGCAACGAAATAAAGGAGCGATATTTGGGAAAGCCATTGTGGAAATATGCATTGGCGATGGCGATTTTGTTCCTGATTGTTGAAATTCTGCTGATACGATTTCTAAAGTAAAGTGCAATCAGCGGAAAGCGTGAGTGTTGTCTGGTGGAATAACGAGAAGGAAGAGGAATTTATGCCAGTTACGCACAGAAGTCGTTGAACATTGGAAATGAAAAAATGAAGAATGAAGATATTAATACAAGGTCCTGAAATTATTGACACAGGATCCCCCTTTCATCAAAAAGAAAAGAACGTCCTCATCAGTAATGGGCGCATAGCGGAGATTGGAGACAAAAATTATGCTGCAGACAAAGTAATCCAGGCCGGCGGGATGAAGCTCTCTATTGGCTGGTTTGATCTGGGTACTTTCGTAGGTGATCCGGGATTAGAGCACAAAGAGGATTTGGAATCTGTTGTAAAAACGGCGGCAGCAGGTGGATTTACAGGACTAGCCGTATTGCCAAACACTTTCCCATGCGTACAAACTAAGAACGAAATTAGTTATCTGGTCAAGGCAAACGAGTTTCAACTCGTTCAAATTCATCCTATGGCATCGGTAACTTTAAACAATAAAGGAGAAGAACTTACTGAAATGATCGACCTGCATGAGGCGGGGGCAGTCGCTTTTACAGATGGATTGAAATCTATTTGGCATACGGATATTCTTCTCAAATCATTGCAGTATCTGCAGAAATTTGATGGCTTGCTTATTGATCATCCTGAAGATATCTGGTTGAATATGTTTGGCCAGATGCACGAAGGCGTCAACAGTACGATGCTTGGATTAAAGGGCATGCCGCGCATTGCGGAGGACATCGCGGTAGGAAGAAATCTTGAGTTGTTGGCCTACGCGGGGGGGCGACTGCATTTTTCCCGGCTATCATCGGGTAAAGCAGTAGATATGATCCGCTCCGCAAAGAAGAAGCTGAATGTTAGCTGTGATATCGCTGCTTACCAACCCCTCCTGGAGGATGGTGTGCTCTTTGATTTTGATACGAACTATAAAGTTAACCCTCCGCTCCGCGAAAAGCCGGATAACGATGCACTCATAAAGGCCCTGAAGGACGGCACTATTGATGTGCTTTCTTCGGGACATACGCCGCACGAAGAGGAAAGTAAGAATCTCGAGTTTGATCTTGCGGAATTTGGCATGATCAACCTGCAAACATTTGGTGCAAACTTAGTTATGCTTTCCGGCTCGGTTGGCTGGGATGCATTAATTGAAAAAATCACGGTGAACCCTCGCAGGCTCCTTGGTCTGGAGATACCTAAGATCGAAGTAGATTCGAAAGCAAATCTTACGCTTTTTGATCCCAATCGAACCTGGACTTTTGATGAGAAGGCAAACTTCTCAAAATCCAGGAACTCGCCCTGGTTAAACAAGAAGATTACGGGGAAATCTGTTGCGGTTTTTAATAATGGAAGGGCACGAATTGAGGAATAACGTTTTTGTCCCGCCAGGCAGGTAATCGCCTTCGAGAAACTATGGTTAAAAAATTACTGCTGATTTCCGTGCGCTACGGTGCCATAGGTGGCATCCTTGGCATAATTCTCCTGATTTGCATGTATTATCTGGGCCGCCATCCCATGCTTATTTCTCCTTTTCTGGACTTTAGACTGCTGCTTTTTGGTATTTTTATTTTCTTTACCTTGAAGGAGTTTCGCGATTATGAACAGCAGGGCGTGCTGTACTTTTCGCAGGCCATGATTGGTGGCCTGACAGTAACCATGCTGATGAGTGCTATTTCGTCTCTTTTACTGCTTCTTTTTGGGACTTTAGTGAAAAGTTTTGTTGCGGATTACATAGTCCAGGTTACAGCTTATGTGAAATCATTTTCAACAACGGATATAGAGCGCATTGGAAAAGAAATTTATGAGCGTAATTTGAAAGCCTTGCCGGCTACTAACATTTCGAACTTGGCGATTACCTACTTTATACATGGGTTGGTGATCGGTTTTTTTGTCAATATTATATTATCGGTAATTTTAAGAAGACAACCTAAACCCTAACGATTATGGAAGAGAATGAAGCTAAACAACCTGCCGAAAATGACTCCAGCCAACCTACAGTAAGATCTGTAGGGCTAAAGTTTGGCCTTATTTCAGCTATTCTGTCTATTGTTTTTTTTCTCGTTCTTACGCTATCAGGCCAAAATGCATTTGATAACAAATGGAGTTGGATCAGCATAACTTTTTCCGTCGTGATATTGATTTTTGGGCAAAAGAATTTTAAGGATGAGGGAGACGGGTTTATGTCGTATGGTCAGGGTGTTGGCATTGGTTTTTGGATATCGCTTACAGCAGTGGTCATCGGTGGATTGTTTACCTATGTATATTCTAACATAATTGATCCCGCTACCATGGAAGCTTTTTATGACAAGCAATATGAGCAGATGGAAATGAATGGCATGGGAGACGAGCAAATCGAAATGGCCATTGGGTGGACAAAGAAACTATTTTGGCCGATGTATGTGTTTTTTGGAATCTTATTTGGCGTACTCATAGCGCTGATTGTAACGATCTTTACGCAAAAGAAGGCACCCGAGCAGCGCTTTTAAAACATGAAATTTCCGGAAATTTCCATAGTTATTCCAGCCAAGAATGAGGCAGATTCTATACCAGAATTATGCCAGTGGATAAGCCGCGTGATGATAGCGCACGAATTATCCTATGAAGTAATCTTCATAGATGATGGGAGCACCGATGATACGTGGATGCAGATTACAGCAATCAATGAGTCGAATCCCAGCGTAAAAGGCATTCGGTTCAATAGAAATTTCGGCAAATCGGCAGCGCTGCAGACAGGGTTTCGGGCCGCCAATGGGAAGGTGGTAGTTACAATGGATGCGGACTTGCAGGATAGTCCGGATGAGATTCCTGCGCTGTACAGAATGATAGCACAAGATGAATATCATCTTGTTTCGGGCTGGAAGAAAAAGCGCCATGATCCGCTCACCAAGACTATTCCCTCAAGGTTTTTTAATTACATAACACGAAAGATTTCGGGTATTAAACTCCATGATTTCAACTGTGGCATTAAGGCATATCAAGCCGTTGTTGTGAAAAATATTACGGTATATGGAGAGATGCATCGGTATATCCCGGTGATCGCCAAATGGGCTGGATTTTCAAAGATCACGGAAAAGGTAGTAGAACATCGTGAGCGAAAGTATGGATACACAAAATTTGGAATAGAGCGGTTTATAAATGGTTTTCTGGATTTGCTATCCATTACATTTGTGAGCCGATTTCGCAAAAAGCCGATGCATTTTTTTGGTACTTGGGGCACATTATCATTTTTATTGGGATTTGTTTTGACCATAAAACTTTTCTGGGATAAGATTGATGCCCTATATTTCTCCGGGACACCTATTAAGCGTGATATTGTGAGTCAGCCCATATTTTATCTGGCGTTGGTTGCGGTAGTCATTGGGGTACAGTTATTTGTCACAGGTTTTCTTGCGGAAATGTTTGCCATGCAATCCTTAACTAAGCGCGAATACCTTGTGATCGATAAGGTAGGTCTGGAAGAGAAGGTGGGAATAGACCTTACCCATCAAATAACCAGCGCATAGCGTGCACTATACTTCCATGGTGGGTATTTCATTGCGCAACATTTACATTGTGTTACATCACTTTTTATGCGTAGTCCACGGTATTCCATAATTATTCCAGTATTCAATCGACCGCAAGAGATTGATGAACTGCTCTCCAGTCTCCAGGGTCAAACTTTGCACGATTTTGAAGTGATCGTTGTAGAAGATGGATCAACCATTCGTTGCGATGAAATTGTGGACCGCTATCGCGATACGTTGTGCATTCAATATTTTTTCAAACCAAACTCGGGCCCAGGGCCAAGTCGGAATTTTGGATTTGCGAACGCGAAAGGTGAGTACTTTATTGTTTTTGATTCTGATTGCATAATCCCACAAAACTACCTGATGGCTGTACAAGAATCCATATCCGAAAATCATTGGGATGCATGGGGCGGCCCTGACAGGCCACATGAAAATTTCACATCTGTTCAGCGTGCAATAGGCTATACGATGTCTTCTTTCCTCACCACCGGTGGTATACGTGGAGGTGAAAAACGGATGGGATGGTTTCAGCCGCGGAGTTTTAATATGGGTATATCGCGTAAAGTCTTTGAGCTAACAAATGGATTTATGCTTTCTCATTTCGCTGAAGACATTGAGTTTAGCATCAGGATAAAAGAGGCTGGGTTCAACATCGGCCTGATTCCCGAGGCATATGTATACCATAAGCGCAGAACAAATTTTAAACAGTTTTACACGCAGGTATATAATTTTGGAAAAGGACGAGCCATGATCGGCAAAATTCATCCGCGAGGGATTAGACTCACACATTGGTTTCCATCCCTGTTTCTAATGGGTATTTTATCACTCTTTCTATTGCCTTGGATAAGCATGGTTTTGTTCAAAATCGGTGCCAGCCTCCTTATTTTATACTTGCTCGTCATTTTAATCCACGCTTTTAAAGAAAACCAAAATCTTTTAGTGGCCTTACTTTCTGTGCCAGCAGCATTGCTTCAATTAGTTGGTTATGGCGCTGGTTTTCTGATGGAATTGGTGAAAAGGTCACCTTAGCAATGACTCATTAAATCATTTCGATCCTTGATTAAATTAAAAAAATGGATACTTTTAAATATAGTAGCGCTAGAACCATAAAGTCCTTACATGAATAACTTGTTCAAATTCACCCTCATTCTTGGGTTGATGTGTATTTGGGGCAAAGTATTTTCTCAAGATTCAAAAGAACTGTCCCCGGGTTATTATGTGGTGGTTGGTGCGTATGCTAAGTCACGCGAAAATATAGCGCAAAACTATGTAGAAGTATTAAGACTAAAGGGCTACAACGCAACGTATGGTTTCAATTCAAGCCGCAACTTGCATTTCGTCTACCTGCAATATTTTGACAATCTGAAAGAATCGCTGCAAGAGATGAAACACGCCCGTAGCCAGCCTGATTTCTCAGAAGCATGGGTCAGGGTGGTAACAGGGGATATAATACCCATCGTGGGCAGTGCAATATCTGTTCAGCCGGTTGTGCCGCTACAAGAAGCTAAGGATGATGCCGGAACCAATCAACGACCTGCCAAAGAACAGGTTTCTGAGGTCCCGGAAATCGTTGTAGCTGATAATCCTGAAATCGTTCAATACCCCGTGATGACCCTGGGCAATACTGAGGTTTTCCTGAGTCTTTATAATGCCAGAAATAATCGTATTGTAGCAGGTGAAGTCGAGGTAGTTGACACAGATCGTTCGAAGCTGCTGACGAAGGTAAAGGGAAATGAGTATTTGATTTTACCGGACCCAAAAAGTAAATCCGGTCAGATAACATTGATTTGTAATGCATTCGGATATCGCAAAATTCAAGAGGAAATTAACTATCCTTTGCCTCTTGCCGACACAGTGAAGTCCTATATTGATCTCATGGGTACGACCCTGGTTATTAACTTTGATTTGGTCAGGTATCACAAGGGCGATATTGCTACATTGTTTAATGTTTATTTTTATAACGATGCTGCACTGATGCTACCAGAATCAAAGTACGAGCTGAACAGTCTGTTACAACTCATGAACGAAAATCAAAACTACAGGATAAGACTTCATGGCCATACCAATGGAAGTTATACAGGTAAAATTTTGACGACCGGGGAGAATAAAAACTTTTTTTCGCTGGATGGTGCCAGGCAGGGTATGGGTTCGGCAAAGGATCTTTCACGCAGCCGTGCGGAAGTTATCAGGGAATACCTGGCAAGCAATGGCGTCAATCCTTCCAGAGTGGAAGTCAAAGCCTGGGGTGGGAAGCGCCCATTGTATGACAAGAACAGCGCCAATGCCAGGAAGAATGTTCGCGTTGATGTTGAAATTTTGGCAGAATAATTAAATATATTTCGTTGGAGCCCGGTAAGCAGCCCTGAGAGGGGCTACTTACTTTTTTGGTAGTGCGACATCTGGTCTATTGTAAGGGTAGCACACCATTGACCAAGGCAAATAAGAAGCATTTTTCCGGAGGTTGAGAAAAGTAAAACGAAGTTCCTGGAATTGAATGCCACGGTTGCAACAAGGGATTCTCATACTGGCAGTATGAAAAAAAAGTCGAAGGCCTATTTCAGTATAGCCATTGTTCTATTGGTAATCATGGCACTTTCCTGGTCCGTGGATACTTCCCTGGTGTATATTTTTCTTGGCGCGGCAAGCTTCTTTCTGTTTCTTGGTTTCTACAATGGTCCTTTCGATGGTGTTTCCGGTTCATTCATGAGATCTAATCAGTATGCAAAAGGTGATGGTGAATTCAATACATCATCTAAGGAATTTCTGAAAAATATTCTTGGCCTGACATTCGATTCTGCGCAGGGGCGGCACTTAAAAACTTCAGATACCCTGCGCAAGTGGATACGTCTCGCTGGATTCTCCGTTTTTTCTATTCTTCTCATTACCTTAATCGTGAACATGCTTACTTCGGGCGACCAATCGCATGATGCTGTTGGCTACTACCAGGCTGCAGAGCAAAATTACTTCGCAGGGGAATATGATTCGGCCTATGCCAACTACAGAAGGGCGATGAAGTTAGCACCGGAATACCAGGAAGCGATGGTGGGTTATGGCAAGCTACTAATTGCCAATGATGAGCTTGACTCTGCCGTACTTGTGTTCACAAAAGTATTGGAAATAAATCCGGGGTATATAGAGGCATCATATAACAAAGCCCTCGCATATTATAGTCAAAAAAAATATTTGGAAAGTATTAAAACGCTCAGCACGATTATTGATTCAAACCCGGAATATTATGATGCGATGCTGCTGTTAGGCGACGCATACTATGTGCAAAGGCAATATGATGATGCAATTGTCTGGTATGAAAATGCATATCGGAATGGAGGTATCCGTAGCAGACTACTCTGTCATATTATGGCTTATATCTATGATACCAAAGGCGAATATGATAAGGCAATTCGCCTATATCAGGAGGCGCTGAGTTATGATAGTGCAGTTGTTGAAATCTATCAGCGTCTCGGAGAACTTATCCCAGACGAGAACGGAAACTTTTATCGCGAGAAAGCTGCACAAATGAGCAACTGATTCCGGTTATCAAGCGGACCATTGCTTTGCCCGGAATTGTGACACTGTTGCTGCGGAACGTTTTGGAATGCCCGATTTGTTTGAGTTTGATTTTCCGCTATTCGGATTTATACTGAAATCCTAATACAGTCATCGTAACAAAGAGTATAGAAACCATCAGTAATGCGATGCGCAGCGTTTGCCAATCTGCAATAAAACCAATTACGGGAGGGCCAATTAAGAATCCTGCATATCCAACAGTTGTAACCATCGCAATGCCTACACCGGAGGGCAGGCCTTTGGTATTTCCGGCGATGCTGTACGCGATCGGTACAATAGTGGAAAGCCCAAGGCCAACCAAAAAAAAGCCGAATATAGCAAGATAGGGTACAGGGAAAATAAGAACGAGAGACAATCCGATAATGGACATGAAACCACCCATCATAATCATCTTGCGATCACCCAGCAGGTTGCGTATTGAATCACCAAAGATTCTTCCGATGGTCATTGCAGTAGCAAACGCTGACAATCCTATCGGCGCCAGTGTTTTGCTGGCCAGCGCTATGTTCTCCATATAGTTGACACTCCAGTCGGATATTGCGCCTTCGCCGATCATACAGCAGAATGCAATAATACCTATGCTGATCAAAGATTTGTTCGGTAACCTGAACAAAGGGCCATCGAGGAGGACAGAAGGGTCAGGTTTATCATGTATTAAATGACGGCTCATCCAGGCCAGTGCGATAAGGGAGATGGTGACAACGATACAAAGGTGATTAAACAGGTCGATGCCGAATGCAGTGAACAAAGCGGCGGCGCCTGCCCCCAGCATCATGCCAATACTGAATAATGCATGGAATGAAGTCATTATGGATTTCTTGTACTTCTGTTCCACAAGGATTGCCTGTGCATTCATGGCTACATCAAGCATGCCCGTGGCGATTCCCATAAAGAAATAGAGCCCAATAAGCATAACAACATTGGGCAGCAACGGGATGATGGGTACGATTGCACAGTATGCCAGTGACGAGTAAAGGGTTATCCTTCGGCTTCCATTTTTTATGATTGCCCATCCAGTGAATGGCATTGCGCCAACGGCTCCGATAGATGCCCCTAGTAGAACCAGGCCAATTGTTCCATCATCTGCATTGTACAGCTCCTGTATCCTGGGTAAACGGGATACCCAATTCGCGAAGACAAACCCGTTGACAAAGAAGGCTATCTTAACAGCAATTCGTTGGCTAAGCACTGTTTTTCATTTGTACTTAAATATAAACAAAGCGCGCAAGAAGTTTACGATTAGGTAAACATGCACTTATTGGTGCGGTTCCCGCAAATCAGGAGCGCTATGAAACCTAGTTATCATTCGGCCTTACGGAAAATGTACCGGTAGCACTTCCTGTTAATCCATCCTTTGTCAATCCTTCTACAACAATACGGTAATTGCCGGCCATGTCAGAAGTGTAAAACTCAATGTGTTGCTTTCCATCTTTGCTGCTGACAAGGTCAGGTGCCCAATGCAACAAAGTGCGTTGATCTGGCAGACGGGACCCTCGCTCTTTTGGTGTTTCGTATTTGGGGACATAGAACTCACGCTGAAGTTGCAGCCCTTCATAATCGAGTTTAATGCTTTTGGGATCAAGTTCAAATCCGTTTAAATCACCCGAATAGGTTGTATAGCTTACAATACCTGGCAACGACAAGATACCCATGTAGTACCTTCGGTTAAGCACTTCGAGCTTCTTGACCAGTAGTGGGTCAAAATCCATGATTTGATCAACATCGAACAATGGGATTCCGTCCAGCAAGATCATTGGGTCTTCATCAAATACTCTTTTGTTTACCTGATCTAGCGTCATGAAGTGAAAGCCGTCCTTACGTTTTCTTACCATGACGCCTGGAACATACTCTCGCATGACTTCCTCCATCACGGGGAACCTGGTATAATCGTCTAAGTAATACGTCGCATCGGCTTTTCCATAAAATGCCGTACTGTCTTCCGTCGTGACCCTGAACCTATTACTTCTGTCCTGATAAAAAACGTCTTGCACTTGCATGCTAATACTTCTGGACAGAATTTGCTTTTGAAGGGATGATGATAAATAAAAGGCAGGTAGGCTACGAACTGAGAATGAATCTGCAAAAGGACTCAGAATCTGGATATGGCTTGTACTGTCAATGAGCGTATTGGTTTGCACAATGATCTTCCTTGGGCCCCGGAAGTCTTTCATCTCGAACTTCACTTCTCCATTGTCATCGCTCAGGGAGGCATATAGCTGAATATTTTTGCTTGGCGAGGAGAGGTAGCTTTTTACCCCTTTAGATGGTGTCCCCAGCGGTTCGGTAACTTTGGCCCGAATGATATGTCCTCTGAATTCAGGAGCGTAATCAAGAGCAGTATTATTATTGGTTAGTATGTCCGTCCAAATAAACCTGCGCCAGCCATGGGTGAGCATAATATTATCAATGGATTGCATTACCGCTGGACTATTGCCCACAAAGTATTCCGGCGATTCTATTGTCCCCCGCAAGTCGGAACTGAGCCACAGATAACTTTGAATGTCACCCGCCTTTTCTTGTTGAAGTGAATCTATCTTATAAACAGCGACGGACATATTGGCACTTTGTGGCTGAGCCTTTTCGTTTAAGGTGTTGATATCAACCGACACTTTTCTACGAAGCCCAAACTCTCGCTGATTGGACTGGACATCAATCATCAGTTTTTTATCAGGAGGCACAAAATAAAGTCGCTCGCAAACGGGATGGAGATCAGAATCGAAAAGTGTAATGTGTGAAATGCCACCCTGGAGACTTTGTTTTGGAACTAAGATTGTTGCATGTCCTTGCTTTAGCGTGTGCATGTTTGCGGCTGATACGATATTGCGGGCGTGCACAAATACATAAACCGGAGCCGTGGAACTGTTGCTCAGGTTAGTCGTGACTGATATTGAAAGGAAATTATCTGTACTGTCCGTAACACACATAACGTATCCAGCGGCAAGAACAGGTGTAATAGTATAAGTATGCTGTCGCCCTTCTTCGTCTTCAATGAGCGCGCGGTATTCATGGCCGGCAGCCGGGGTTAATTCAAAATTTCCCATGCCAAACTGTTGCGGCTTAAACGATGTAATTGTGTCATTGTTTTGATCTACCACCACCCCATTGAAATCAATTCCTTTGCCGGCATTGTTGATTACGCGAAACGCTAGTTTAGTTTTTAAACCATATACCAGGTTTCCGCCTTCGGGAAAAAACTGTGCGTCTGGCTTTGATGCCTTGTCGGGCTCTTCAAGCTCGAGTTTCCTGAAAGTATTTACTATGGTTATCGATTTGTGAAAAAAGAAATCCGGGCTGAAGTTTTTCATCCAGGTGGTGTACACACGAATGGTGTAATTTCCAGACTGGATTGAGGCAGGCAGAAAGAGTGATCCGTTCCCAACACCGTCCCGAAGGGCGATCTTTGCTTGTAGCACGGGATTATTGTCTTTGTCCAAAATTTCAAAGTAGGCTACTTTGCTAATATCAATGGGTTTGTGCAGTGCGCCATCAACGACATACAACTTAAACCAAAGTATTTCCCCTGTGAGATATAAGTCCTGGTCCAAATGTGCATAGATTTTTTCCGGCAAATTATGGATGCGATATTGATCAAATTTTTTTAGCAGACTGTCCACGGCGCTGGCTTGTTGGGCGGTTGCGATGGTACACGTCAAAGCAAGGGCGGAAGTGAGTAGGTATATTGTGGATGCACGAGAAATATTCTTCCTTAAATTCATATACTGTTCATTTACCCTTCATTAATAAGGTATTAGTATGACGCATTATGGCCAAAACGCCGGTTTGGTAGTAACGCCCCCCTGATAACGGCAGTCAGCACATGCCGATGAAGACACCGTATAACCGACAATGAAAGGACCTGAATAAATCGCTCCAGCCAGTACCTCATAGCCGGAAAAATTCTGAAGATCGCTGTTGGAAATAGAATCAACTTCACAGCCTACAGGGCTCGTAAGTTTTTTCAGGGGATCTGGCAGATTATAGTAATCAATAAATAACCTTTCTTCTGTTGTAGCGCCGGCGCTGAAATACCCAAGCACGGTGGCTGAAGGATCACTCAAGCTGTGAATGTTACCAATTACCTGGGAAGGCTGCGGATCAAAAAGGCCTCCAAGGCTCTCAGTAGTTTTCTGAAGTTGCTCCAAGAAGTCATACTCCGCTTTGCTTACAGCCCGTTGCTTTACCAAAATGCTGTATTCGTCAGTTATCTTGGTTGATCCTTTGGGCACAAATGCAATAGGGTACTGGCTAACGATATCTTCGGCCAACCTAACAGAAGTAGTAATTGAAATCTTTGTAGATGGCACCGTGCGCCAGCACGTGTAGATTCGTTCATCGTCGGTTCGGTATACGGGAACTTTGCCTACAAGCTTCCAGTCCGATGAAACGGCAGCATGGTACTTCCAGGTTTCAACGTAATCCCACCGGTAATATCGCGTATTGCCGGTATCGTCGTGGGTATTGACTTGTACATATACACCATCGTCTTTACCCGTCCATGTTATGCTGTCGATTGGGGGACTTGAGATTATGTTCACAAAATCAGAAGCATACTCTGCTTCATTGGCGGTGCGAACCGATAACATGTATTTTGCCGCTGGGTTAATGTTCAAGCCGGTCAGCGCATATGTACCTGTATCCTGCTCTATTAAGGCATATCTATTGCCCATATCATCCTGTATAGAAACCGAAGCATTTAACTCAGGCTGAATCATATTTTTATCTGAAAGCGCATTTGCATGGGTTAGCCTGACTATTGCTGATCCGTCCTCACTGTTCAGAAAACCATCAATTACCAGGATGTCCACATCAAGCTGAATGGCCGGAGGCTGGTATGGCTCAACACATCCTGAAAGCACAGGAATAAAGGCGGATACCAATAATGCAATATGGCTATCGCGTTGATTCATGGAAAAGAAAAAGGATATCCGATACCAACTTGTGCGCATGATCAGGGCTAAGTAAAATACTAATCGATGGTTCATTGCTTTGGTCTTCCTAAAACTTAAAATTATACGTTACGGTTGGTATAGGCTGCGCAAAAATAGACAGCTTGTAACCATTAACCTGTCCGCCTTCGGAGCGGAAAAATACAGAATACGCATTTTGTCTTCCAGTTAGGTTATATACCGCAAATGTCCAGGAACTATGTGCCAGCTTCTTTATTTTATGATTTCCTTCAATATTTATGGAGATGTCAGTCCGGAAATAGTTGGGGATGCGGAATTGGTTTCTCTCAGAATAGTACAGCCGGTTGCCTCCACCCAACTCATATTTCGCCAAGGGAAGCGTAATTGGTCTTCCGGTACTGTAGGTCATGTTCAATGAGAAATTAAATCTACGACTGAATTTATAATTGCCAATAAAGTTAACGGCGTGTGGCTTGTCATAACTACTGGGATAATATTTGCCTTGGTTAACTGTTTCTGAAGGGAAGCTGTTGTTGGCGCGAAGAAACGATCGGGAATAGGTATAGCTTATCCACCCATTTAATTTTCCGGCTGATTTTTTGATCATGAACTCTGCGCCGTAGGCTTTTCCATTTGCATTAACGACATCGGTCTCGACGTGAGGGTTGAGTAATAAGACAGCCCCGTTTTTGAAATCAACGGAGTTTTCCATTGTTTTATAATAGGCTTCAACCGTGACGTCAATAGAATGCTTTCTCATGGTCTTGTAGAAACCAATGGAAATCTGATCGCCAACCTGGGGTTTTATATTTGTATCGCTGAGTTTCCATATGTCGGTCGGTGTAATGGCAGTCGTATTAGAAAGCATTTGTACGTATTGACGCATTCGGTTATAACTCAGCTTAAGTGAAGCGTTATTGGACAAGCTGTAACGTACTGAAAATCGCGGTTCAGCACCATGATACGAAGCAATGGATTTACCGCTAGCGTAGTGAATGGTGTCCATAATGGTAGATTCTTCTTTTGACACACCGTCGGCGTAGCGGTATACATTTTTGGGGCCCAGGTATTGATAGAAAGAATAGCGCACACCTGCATATAAGGACAGCTTTGGCGATACTTCGAAGGAATCGCCTATATAGACGGCGCTCTCCAAACCTTGTTCTTTTTCCAGGACTTCTGGTTCAATGAGCGATTGCTCACCGCTGGGTTGGAAATTACCCGGAGCCAATGCATAACGTATCGTGCTCAAGCCTGCTGTAATTGTATGCCTGGCGTTCAGAAAATAGCTAAAATCTGCTTTCGCATTTATCTGTTGTATGGCGAACTTCATCGTGAAGGCATTCACAGGATTGGCATCACTTTCAACGGCATAATTATACTGACTGAACCCGCCGGTAAGTACACCGTACAGCTTCGTATTGAAAATGTGTTTCCATTTGACGGAAGCATTACGGTCGCTGTACTGATACGATGTATCGCCGTTTAATTTAAAGTTGTCATTACTGATATAAGTTGAAAGATAGAGATGGTTTTTGTCATTGATTTTATGACTAATGTTTGCATTGATATCGTAGAATGAAGCTTGGCTGTTTTGCAGTTCTTTCGAATTAAGCTGACGCAATATCCAGTTTGAGTAGGTAGATCGGAGTCCCAATAGGAAAGATGTTTTTTCTTTGATTATCGGACCTTCCAGGGTAAGCCTTCCTGTAATGGGGCTTATTCCGCCGGATCCAGAGAATTTTTTGAGGTTCCCTTCCCGTGATGTTACATCCAGCACAGCAGATAGCCGGCCACCATAATCAGCCGTAATTCCGCTTTTGTACAAATCAACATTCTTCAACACATCGGGATTAAATGTTGAAAAGAAGCCAAAAAGGTGAGAAGGGTTGTAAATTACAGCATCGTTAAAGAGTATCAGGTTTTGATTTGTTGCACCACCGCGAACATTCAGACCCACTGTACCTTCGCCCACGCTTTGCACGCCAGGCAAGGTGAGTACAACTTTCATAATATCTGTTTCGCCCAGTGCCAGAGGCATATTTTTCATCGTTTTGATGTCCAGCTTTTCCATGCCCATTTGCAATCCCGTTACACGAACATCGCGTTCTGATTGTACTACCACTTCTTTCAGGGGTGTAACGTCCTCATCAAGTTCAATCTCAAGATTTCCATCGTTGTATAACATGATCTGCCGCTGTGTTGGCTTCATGCCGATGCTTTGGATCTTCAGCGCATGACGGCCTTTAGGCAACGTGATGGAATAGTACCCGAACTGATCTGTTGCCACACCAATCAACGGGTTTTCTACAAAGACAGCTGCGCCAATGACAGGTTCGCCATTTGTAACATCTCTAACGTGACCGGCCATGGTTGCTTTACCTTGCAAGTCACTCGTTTTTGTTCCGATGGGATAGAGCTTATTCTCCAGTAACTTTTTTTCCTTTTCTCTTTTTTCGTAGGCTGTATAGTCAAAGGACGCTACCTGACTGGATGTGGTTCCGCTGTGATCAAAAAAATCTGAGGGTAGATCGGTCATAATTTCACGGTATTCCGTGATAAATATATTACCCTGATCATCCAGCGCGTAATGAAGTTGTGTGCCATCAATAAGTTGATCCAGAATTGCTCCAATCGCTTTTGATTGGATAGACAAGGTTACCATTAGGCTGTCAGTAGCGTTGGGATTATAATAAAAATGATATTTCGTCTTCGATTCAATTTCCACAACGAACTTCTCGAATGGTGTATTATTGAAGTCCGCGGTAATCATGTCGCGCTGCTGGCCAAATCCATGCTGATTAAAAATCAGTAAAATACAGCATATGAAGATAAGGCGATAAAATCGATTCATGACTGGTTCTTTTGTGCGTCGTAGAATTCAGCCATGCGCACAATGGCTTTTTCCCGATCACCATTATAGTTGATCTTATTCTTCGTCAGAAATGTTTTTAATTCTTGTTTTTTGTCAATGAAAACATCCAGCACAGATTTTTTCTTGTTTACGAAAAAGTATGTTCCGTCTTTTTGAATATAGATACGATTCAGGTCGTCGAATTTGGTAATAATTTCGTTGGATTCGATTTTTTCATTTAATATTTTTTCACGACGAGCATACACTTTTGTGGTACCGTCATACAACAATTCGAAAAATCCTTCCGGAATTATACTCGATTCATTTTTACCCAACCTGATGAAGACATGATCTGCCAGTGAAAATTGTTTTATCTTCTCACTGACCAGTTCTAATTTGGTGCCGCTGAGTGAATGCTCGGCGATCACTTTGTCTCGGCTTAGATCATAAAACATGGCCACATCGGTATATAACTCATCATCATAAATGATGTAACCGTATGCCCAGTCGTCGACGCCAAAGTAAGGATGTTCATCATTCTTGGAAAAGTAGTCGCGATATGCACTGCCATTATTAAGCCGCGATTGCCCGTGGATAAACTTCTTATACAATTGCTTCTGATTGCTTTTGGCCGCCGATATAAATGCGGTATCGGGTCTGGATAGTTGCGCAACACATTGAATTGTTGTGAGGAAAGACAGCATAGTACAAGTCCACCAGCTAGCCATACGATATCTCAATGGGGGATAAGGAATAAAATTAGTTTTTAAATAATGAAAAATTATACCGTTTAAAGAATACCCAGAAGATTAATTTACCCTTGTGAGAAGTTGTTAGCTGACTTGAAAATACCGTTAGGGGTAATGCATGAAGCCCATTGTTACGGGGCTTCATGATTATACCTTATTTGGCGTAGGCTACGCTTCGCATTTCTCGTATAACCGTAACCTTAACCTGTCCGGGATACTGCATATCGCGTTCAATTTTTTGGGAAATATCAAAACTCAGCTGACCGGCCCGTTCGTCGGTGGCTTTTTCGGCGTCAACAATAACACGCAGTTCGCGTCCGGCTTGTATGGCGTAACATTTATCAACGCCTTCGAAACTCAAGCCGAGTTGTTCAAGTTCTTTCAATCGCTTAATGTACTGTTCCATTACTTCACGTCGGGCACCTGGCCTGGCGCCGCTGATAGCGTCGCAGGACTGTACTATGGGCGAGATAATACTGGTCATTTCAATTTCATCGTGGTGAGCCCCAATGGCATTGCAGATCACAGGATGTTCTTTGTATTTCTGAGCCAGTTCCATGCCTACAATGGCGTGGGGTTTCTCAAGTTCTTCTGGCCAGACTTTGCCAATATCATGGAGCAAGCCGGCGCGTTTTGCTTGCTTCACATTCAACCCCAGTTCAGTGGACATGATGGCGCAGAGGTTGGCTACTTCGCGGGAATGCTGCAGCAGATTCTGCCCATATGAAGATCGGAACCGCATTCTGCCAACCATCCTCACCAATTCGGGATGAAGTCCGTGAATACCGAGGTCGATGACCGTCCGTTCACCAATTTCAACTATTTCGTCCTCAATATTCTTTGAGGTTTTGGCCACAATTTCTTCAATCCGTGCCGGGTGAATACGTCCATCCTGCACAAGCCGGTGGAGGGAAAGCCGGGCAATTTCTCTCCTCACCGGATCAAATCCGGAAATGATAATAGCCTCTGGTGTATCATCAACTATGATTTCTACGCCAGTGGCGGCTTCCAAAGCGCGTATGTTTCTTCCTTCCCGGCCGATGACTTTGCCTTTGATATCGTCACTTTCGATGTTGAAAATAGATACGCAATTTTCGATGGCGTGTTCCGTGGCGGTTCGTTGTATGGTTTCTACAACAATTTTCTTTGCCTCCTTTGTGGCGGATAATTTGGCTTGTTCCATGATATCCTTCACATAGCTGGAAGCACGGCTTTGCGCTTCATCTTTGAGCGAGGAAACCAACTGCTCACGGGCTTCCTCGGCAGTGAGTTTGGAGATGTTTTCCAGTACCTGGATTTTTTGCTGGTTAAACTTATCAAGTTCTTCTTTGCGTTTTTTTGTGTGCTCCAGTTGGGCAGAAAGATCCAAACGTATATCATCTAATTCCCCCTCCTTTCGTTTTAGGTTTTCAATCTCTTTGCTGAGGGTTTGCTCTCGTTGCTTGATCTTTTGCTCATTGTGGATGATCAGATTCTTTTTCTTGTTTGCTTCGTCCTCAAATTCAGTTTTCATCTTGAGGATTTTTTCTTTGGCTTCCAGAATCCTATCCCGCTTCAGGGTTTCCGAAGCAATCTCGGCTTCTTTCAGGATCAATTTGGCTTTGGCCTGGGCATTCTCTTCACTTTTTCTCAGTTTGCGCTTATATAGAAGGGAGCCGATTATCAGGCTTAGCGCAATCGTTGCGATAACGCTTGATGCGATAACTATAGCAATCATTGACATAATAAAAATGGTTATAAACTACCCGGTACAGCCGCCTTGGCTAAAGAAGAGAGGAGTGAAGAATCAGAGAATAGATTGGGATACCAAGTGATTGATCTGGCTTATTTTTTCAAACACAGTCTGATCAATGGCTTCGTGGCTATCTTCTGCCGTCATCTTATCGATGATGCAATCGAAGGCAACCATAGCCAGTAGATCTTGTTTATCGTCAATCCCAAATTGCTCTTTGTAAGACTTTATTTTTTCATTAATGAGTTTCCCGGCTATTCTTACCCGCTCTTCGTCCGTAAGTTTCACCTTCATCGGGTACTCGCGGTCTGCTATCTTAATCTTTATAGAGAGATCCTCCATGAAATATTCTTACACGTTGCTTTATCTGCTCAAGTGGGCGATGCACTTATCTATTTCCTGAATGTAATCGTCCACCTTTTTCTTCAACTCCGAAACACTTCCGTCCTCCGGGTCTAAACTATTCACAATTTTAGTGATTTTCAATTGATTATGAAACCCAGCGATCTGCTCATCGCGTATCTGGATGGCAGCCCTTAGTTCCTGATTTTCTTTTTTTATGGCTTTCACCTCTTCCTTCAAGGTCTTGTGCTCGTTGATGAGCACCATGATTTTGCGTTCCAACCCATTGAGATTGGTCTTTAAGAGTTCCTGATCCATGTGAAAGCTTTTTGCTTTGGGCCCCTAGCCTTAGCCGTTAATACCAATTTTATACTTTTTTAGGCGGCTGTCTACTTCAAGCCCGCCATCGCCAATAACCTTCCCACTCCAGCTCTACGCTAAACTGCCACAACAATATCTAAATTTCTCTCAATATCTATACTTGTAAACTATTTTCTAATGACTGCGCCAAGCCGTTGCTCAAAA